>Ga0307379_10000732_pt1 | contig 53823 bp, 52 predicted proteins | sample UN2MG_FD_202237 | JGI IMG/M metagenome (GOLD analysis project Ga0307379, IMG submission 202237) | Soil microbial communities from Risofladan, Vaasa, Finland - UN-2 | ecosystem: Environmental > Terrestrial > Soil > Coastal area > Acid sulfate soil | place: Finland: Risofladan, Vaasa | collected... | reverse complement strand
CCCTCAGTCTTGAATAGCTTCATCGGGTACGCTGCTCCTTTCTTGTTTGTTTGCTTAACAAAACATTAGGAGCTCGTACCCTTTTCTACTCCTTCCCCGATTTTACACACAAGACGGTACACTACCGAGCCGACAGAAAGGGGCACAATTGTGTTCGGAGAGTTGGTATAGTTCCGACAACGGGAGCACAAAGGAGTAAGACCCCTCAGAATGGAGCTCTAGCAAGGCAACACCTGCAGCCAATTTGCTCATCGGGGTTGTAGACGCCGACGAGGCAGTGATTCCGCATGCAGTCCGCTGCCATCACCGCGGCGTGCCACCGGAGCCAGGAGGCGTGCCGGCCTGCGGCCGCTGCTCGCCCGCCGGCCCGACTGCCTTCCTCCCATAACTGGTACCCGGTGGAGCCTTTGTATCGGACTCCCCGTTCACCAAGGTGAACAAGTTGAGCAAACCGGTGATTTCCAGGACTCTGTGGATTCGGGGGTTCCGGCACGACACCACCATTTGCGCACCGCTCTCTCTCGCCCTAACCCATACGCCCACGAGCGCTGATAAACCTGCACTGTCTACATACTCCAGCGCATCGAGATCAACGATTATCTTCTTGGCGCCAGCAACCCATGTCTTCGAAACGGCAGCCAGGCGATCGCTCGTATACGAATCGAGGTCGCCTGTCAATCTAAGCACCCGCGCTCCGGCGATCTCGCTGACCCCTATATCCAGAACTTCCCTGTTCATAAAGCCTCCCCTCTTCCCAGCACCTGGGCCGGAGCAACTACGCGCTACTTGATAACGTAACTCACCGTCACCGAGGCATTCACGGTAACCTCTCCCGGGAGTATGGGTGTAGGCGCAGCACCTTCCCCTCCTGCGGCTCGGAAAAGCATTGGCGGCCGTACCACGCCAACGCCGCCCTGCTGGACAGTTTGCACTCTGACCAGCACTACGCTGAGCGCCTTCGCTATGGTCCGCGCATTCGCGCAAGCATTCGCAACCGCCTGCTGAAGAGCCGCCTGCCTGGCTGCGGCCTCATCCTCCAGAACGAAGCTCACACTCTCCACCCGGTTCGCACCCCGCTCTACGGAATCGTCTATTATCCTCGGCACCAGGTCGAACTTCTCCGTCCGGACACTGACGATGTTCACGACTCTGTAACCCACAATCGGGGGCTCGCCTCTAGACTCCCGATCCTCGAATCGCCTCACCGGGTATATCTGGAATACGGACGTCTGGATTGCGCCGTCAGGGATGCCGAGCGCTTTGATGGCGTCCACGACCTTTCCGGCGCGAGCGGCATTCTCCTGCCGAGCCTGCGCAGCCGTGATCGCCTCAGTTTCCACACCGAGCCGGACTTCCACCAGGTCAGGGCGGACTCTCACCTCTGATTCTCCGAACGCCGTCAGAAGGCGGAGCTGATTTCCGCGGTCTGCCTGCGCCCCCGCTGGTCCGCCTCCCAGAAAAACAAACCCGAAAACAGCGCCTATCGCCAGAAGCACCACTGGCGATAGCTTACCCCTCCGTGTACCGCGGTGGCAATTCATAACTGTGCCCTCCCCTTCACGCGTATGGATGCTCCCCTGTGCTTCACGTACTTTTTCTGAACACGTTGTACCCGGAATACTGTGGGCAGAAACTGAACAGCTTGAATAGCGCTCTCGCGCAGGATGAGGCTGAGGTAGTCTGCAAAGGAAGCCCGGAGCAGCCCACATGCCACTCCGGGCTTCCGAACCCAGGCTCAGGTTCACCCCGGCCGGGTTCCAAGAATATCCACCCTTGAGGAACGGCGCGCGACGGTAAGCTTGTGTTAGTTACCCATCACGAAGGGGGTTTAAACCTGTCGGACGGGTTACTCGCCCTCCGGCTCGACGTGCGTCAAGATGGTGACGTTGTCCAGTTCGGCGCGTATCCTATCCTCGACTTCTTCCGCCAGGTTATGCGCCTCGGTCAAGCTCATTGCCTTGGGCACGATGAGGTGCACGTCCACGTGCCTCTGCCCACCGGATTTGCGCGTCCTGAGCTTATGGTAGCCCAGCACCCTGGTATCAGAGCCTATGAGGGCTACGATCCGTTCGACCTCGTCAGGAGGTAACTGGAGGTCCAGCAGGGGCCCCAGAGCGGTACGGGACAGTCCGAAGCCAATCCAGGCTATCCACAGAGCAACGCCAAGCCCCAGGATCCGGTCTATCAAGACGACGCCAGTCAGCTGAACGGCCAGGAGCCCTGCGAGAACGCCTATCGAAGTGTAGACATCCAGGCGCAAGTGTTGTCCATCCGCCTCCAGAGCGATTGAATCGGTCTCTCTGGCGACCTTGAACAGCCTTGCCGATACGAACCAGTTCGCCAAAGCCGAGAGGAGCATCACTCCCATGCCTATGCCCAGATGTTCCACGCCGGCGCCGTGGAGAATCCTCGCGATTGCCTCGTACCCTATGTACGCCGCTGCTGCAAGGATCAACAGCGCCTCAACAGTGCCGGATATGTTCTCGAATTTCCCGTGGCCAAAAGCGTGAGCCTCATCCGGTGGCTGATCCGCGACACGAACGGCAACATATGCAACTAGCGCTGCCGCCAGGTCAACAGCAGAATGTATAGCTTCCGCCAGGACACTCACTGAACCGGTGAAGAGTCCAACCGCTCCCTTGGTCACAATGAGCAGTGTGTTCGAGACGACCGATATGAGGGCTGCCGCAGCCTTAACGCCTGGATTCACCATAATCCTCACAAACAAAAGAACCTGCGGGTTGACTAGGTTAGTCCCGCAGGTTCGGCCTGCTGCTTTGAACAAGCCCGGCACCATTCAGTCCGCCGTGGCGGACTCAATCGCCTGATCTAATCCCTGGCAGATTCTGTGCGCGCCTTACAAGGCCACTTGGGTGCTATTCTAACCAGTTTGCCAAATGTTGTCAAGCACAGACAAGATTCAGGCTGCTTGTGGAAAGAGCTCGCTCACGGATGAATCGCTGTGGACGCGGGCTATGGCGCCGGCGATCAACCCGGCAACCGAAACCACGTCCATCGTGCTGATCCGCTTCTCCGGACCCACGGGCACCGTATTCGTGACGACAACCTTCGCGATCGCGGGATTCGAAAGGTGCTCGAGGGCCCTCCCCACCAGGACGGGATGCGTCACCGCAACGTACACCTGCGGCATCGCTCCCTCCCGCAAGAGTGCCTCGACGCTCCGGGCGATGGTGCTGCCGGTAGTGATCATGTCGTCAATTATTATAGGCCGCTTGCCGCGTACCTCCCCAACAACGTGTGCCACCGCGGTCTGCTCAGGGCCGGTACGCCGCTTGTGGATTATGACAAGAGGAAGACGCAGCCGGTTCGCATACTGGGTGGCCATCTCGACCCGTCCGGCATCGGGAGCGACAACCACCCCATCACGCAATTCCAAGCTGCGAAGGCAGTCGCCAAGGATACCTACCGCAGTAAGATGATCCACGGGTATGTCGAAGAATCCCTGAATCTGCGGAGAGTGCAGATCAATTGTCAACACGCGGTTCGCGCCGGCAACCGAGAGCATATCCGCCACCATGCGAGCGGTGATAGGCTCTCGCCCGGCGGTTTTCTTGTCCTGCCGCGCGTACCCATAATATGGAATCACCGCCGTTATGCGCCCAGCCGAGGCACGATACAAGGCATCGAGGATTATCAGCAGTTCCGCAAAGTTCTCGTTCACGGGAGGGCACGTCGGCTGAATCACGAATACATCCTTCCCGCGAACGCTCGCCCCGATGCTCACGCGGACCTCACCATCCGGGAAGCGCGACACGTTCAGCGATCCCAAGGGCAGGCCAATGAGGCCGGCAACCTCTCGCGCGAGCTCAGGGTGCGCGGTTCCCGACAGTATCTCCATCTCGCCACGGAAGCACAAAGACACGCTCACTCGCCGATCTCCAGTTCGCTCCGCATTAATCTACCCACCGTTTGAGATCAGAGAAACTCTCCGGAGAAGACGACGGGTGGTAGACCGTAGACAGGAAGGGGTGCTTCGGATCTGCGGTCTTCCGTGGGGAAAGGCCGAGAATGCTCGGAGCAGAGGAAACAACCGTGTCGCTGGTTCTACTGGGCGGCATGCCTTATCGCAAGAGGTCTTTCACGGCCGATTCCGCATTCAAACGCGCGAGGGCCTCAGGAGTGCCGACATCCGACCAGAAGCCTTCCACAGGCATCCAACGGACATCTCGCCCCGAGGATATTAGGTTCTGCACGGCCGAGGTAAACTCGATCTCATCTCTGAGCGACAGACCGCACTCGCGGAGGGCAGCAGGAACTTCCTTCGTGCATACGAAGAGGCCAGCCTGGTTCCAGTGAGTGCGCGCTCTGCCTGCACGCGGCTTTTCCTCGATGTCAGCTATCCTGTCCTCATCCACGTATACTGCCGCGCCGGTGCTTGGATCGTCGAGCCAGTTGAGGCCGCTCAGCAGGTCGCACGGACGGGCTGAGTACACCGCCTGGATTCGACGGTAGTTCTCCGGATCCATCAGTACGTCACCCCACACGAGCATGAACAGCTCTTCTCCCACGAGGGCTTCGGCCGCAAGCACGGCACTTCCGGTCCCATCAGGACCCGCCTGCCATACATACTCCAACTTCATGCCCAGTTCCGATCCGCTGCCATACGCCTCCTTGATCTTGTCACCAAGGTGTCGGACCACGATAATCGCCTCCAGGATGCCAGCCCAGCGCAGGCCCCTGAGGATGTACTCCAGCAGCCGCGTGCCTTGGATGGGAATCAGCGGCTTGGGTGTCTCCGCAGTAAGCGGCATCAGACGCTTTCCACGACCAGCAGCGGCGATCACCGCCCTCATGACTCTGCACCCTCCACGCGTGCGCCCTCGTCAATGCTCACCTTGTACGCCTTCCCACCGACCCGTACAAGCGCCTCAGCCACGGCATCCTCTCTCCCCGGCGCATAGGCGAACATGCATCCGCCGCCGCCTGACCCGTTGATCTTCGCGCCGAGAGCGCCGACAGCCAGAGCCGCCTCCACCATGCGGTCAATCTTCCTCGTGGAAACACCGATACCGCCCCGCAATTGCTCGTGCTGCCGGGTCAAGAGATCGCCGAGCCTCGCAGGCTCTACGCCTTCGCGGAACAGCCGCATCGCCTCGACGGTCAAATCTCGGTTCACCAAGTTTGCGCGCACCTTCCTCGCCATAGGCTCGGGAACACGATCCAAAAGGGAATCCACCGCTTCGATAGGCGTCGAGTGCAGGTCAAAGCCGGGACAGAACTCGGACAGGACACGAAGCCCCTCCTGCACGTCAGTCTTAGAGTCTGAAAGCACTCCCAGGGTCTCCTTGTTCTCGAGTGAGTCGCCGAGTACGAAGCCGTCGAGATGCAGCGGAAGACGCTCCGCCCGAAAAGGCGGCCGGCAGTCCACATATACCATGCCACCCAGCGCAGAGGCGAAGTGGTCCATCATTCCGCCGGGCTCGCCGAACTCCACGACCTCCGCCTGATGCGCCAGACGAGCAATGTCGTCCGCCGAGTAAGCACCCGCGTCGCCCGATGCCTCGAGCAGGAACTTCATCCACGCCACTATCAGCGCTGACGAGCTCGATACCCCGGCATTGATGGGGATATCGCCGTGTATCCTGCAGTCGTACCCCGGCCAAAGGTCCCAATCTCTCCGGCGGAGAACGTTGATCCCCGCCCGCAGGTAATCCCGGCTTCGCGTGTAAACGATGGGCTTGGAAAGGTCAATCTGATCAGCCGTCCCGACATCGGGCATCTCGAGCTTGAGCAGCGAGTCCGAACGGCGGACGCCCTCGATGTATATCCTGAGGTCAATCGCCGCCGCTACAACAGGGAGGCCGAGGAAATCCTGGTGCTCACCGAAGAGGCAAATGCGCCCCGGCGCGGAAACCGTCAACTCTCTCATGCTACTTGCTCTCCTCAGTGAACACGAGCTTCCCAAATCTGATGGGCGTATGGAACGAACCATAGGTCGGCGACCAGCACAAATGCTCGGCGTCAGGGCCGGTACGATTCACAGCCCGATTGCGGCAGAAGTTAGCATGCCATGTCTGACCCGCAGGAGATGAGACGTTAAGAGCCGAGAACGGCAGGGCCAGCTCCGCAGTCCATGCATCCTGCTCTCTCCCCGAGGCCGCCTGCCAATCCGGGTTGAACGCGGCGTCAGTGGCATGCGCATCGTACATCGTGCCGCACGCGTTTGCAGCAAACTCGTAGTAGTCCTTCGATCGCGCCTGTACGTCAAGGAAGACCTCAAGCGAGTCTTCATAGAACACCGGATCGTCGCGCGCGATGACATCCGCTTTGATCCTGTCCAGATCGCGCTCGCGGCAGCGATACGCGATGTACAGGTTTCCACCATCATAGGCAAGGTACACCTCGGTCGGCTGCGAAGCGCCGGCGCCGAGACTTGTGTAGTCGAGAGTGACCTTCCCCGCTTCCCGCCAGACGGGATCGTCGAGCTTGCCATCAATCACCGGAGCCGAAGCCACCAGGGGCACCTCAACATCCGGAATGGGTATCAACCTTCCAGGTATGAAAATCGGCGGAGGACTCGGAGGCACGTAAGGGGTTTTTCGGGCGAGATATGATGCGTATGCCAACAAGGTTCTTGCCATTGCGAGCCTCGCATCTGCCGCAGACAGATCATCCGGAGACGCCCCGTGCTTCAATCCATCCCGCGCGGAACAAATAAGCCGTCTCGCGCCCTCGACCGGTGATCGGAACGAAGCGAGAGCCTTCCTCCTGAATGGCCCCCTCCCGAGAGCGTTCATCCGGTTGGCGTCTAAGTACGCACTTGAAAACAGCGCGACACCGCCTGCCGACTCATCCCTGGCCACGCGAATTTGCTCCAGCATCGCTTCTGTCCCGGACTGCCCGTGCAGCCCGATCCCGGGCACCAGCAGAGCGCGGTCGGCGAGCACGCTTCTTGCCTGAGTGACGGCCTTTCGGAAGTATGCAACATCGGAGGTGTAGTCCATCGGCGCAAGATAATCAACCCACTTGTTCGCGGCCCAGTGTTCCCAGTTCTGCAGGTAACACAGCCTGGCCTGGTCGGGAAGCGAGCCGACCGCCGCCGAAATCTTCGCATTAGGACGCACCTTCTTCACAGCAGCACTGACATCCGCGACGAAGGTGTCTATCAGGCTCTCACGCCAGAGATGCCAGTCCAGCACAGGCTTCGTGAAGGGCTCGATTACCAGCGGATCAGTCACATACTTGGCTCGGAACTTGCTCCGGCAGCTTTCGTTGTAGCAGTAGTCGGCGCTGGGAAAGCGAATGTAATCCAGTTGAATCCCATCAACCGGGTACTTCTTGACCAGCTCCACAATTGCAGTCGAAAGTAGTCGCCGCACCTCAGGAAGCGAGGGACACAACCAGCAGCCCTGATCGTCTTCAAGCGTGCGCCCGTCCTTTCCGACGGCGACCCATTCCGGGTGATCCCCCAGGATACCCCCTTTATCCTCGGCATTCCCCGCACGGAAGACCCAGACCCACGGATGCACCTCGATGCCGTGCTTGTGAGCCTCATCAATCACGACGCCCAGCATATCCACATCGCCCCAAAGGTTCTGCTGCTTGAGACACGAGCTCCGATATGCCGAGTACCCGTTGTAGATAGCCTCGGGCTGCACCACATTGATCCCGGCTTTTGCGTAACGGCGAATGAGATCGCGGATGCCCTGCTCCGTCTTTGGGATGCTGCGCCTGTCCATCCAGACAATCCGAATCTCCACAGGCCAGGAGGACCACTGCTTCGGAAGAAGGTCTGCGGCACCTGCACGCGCGACAAGCATTAGCATTAAGGGGATACACAGGAGGCTGAAGCGAATACCTCTCATCAATCGTCTCCTATGTGCGGCATGCGATCCTCGTCCCGGGTGAATCCGCACCAATATAGCATTGCCTGGAAGAGGCTGTCAAACGCCAGGAGGTGAGGTGCATCCCAGGGGGCTGGATATCGCGGAATAATGCTCGACACGGGCTACGTCTTCAGATGTGGCTCGATCAAAGGCCAGGTGCGCTCGATCAACACGCACATCAGCCGGGCAGCGTAAGGCGCAATTTCCGGGTCTGGAAAATCGCCGCTGTAGGGCAGGCGGAACCTTGCTTCCGCCCATCTGCGGCCCCAGGGCACGAGTTCGAACTGCAGGCCGATGTCCTTCGTGATAGCAGGCACATGCGGTCGAACCACTTCCAGCCATTGGAGGCTCTCCTGCCGGTCGTCAAACTCGAAATGCAGGGCGGTATCCAGACGCTTCTCTCTCCTCCTGACAATCCACTCATAGTGGATATCGGCTGAGCCGAACCGCACGCACATGTACACGCCGGATGCTCTACCGGACGACCTGAAGCGGGCGTCCAGCCTGTTAAACTCATCTGCCGCCCAGCGCCAGAATCTTGCGCGCGCGGCCTTGCCGCTCTGCTTGTCGCTGGGCGCCGCCTGCTCTCGCGAGACACCGATCGTGTAGTCGGGCGCCTCATGCGTCGGGATAATAGTTCTGGGTACGAGAACGACCTGAGAGAAGTCCGTCGTGCAGTAAGGCGTCAGTTCAACGCAGGAGATATCCATTCCGAAGCCGCGCAGCCACAGCACGCAGTTTGTCAATTCCTTGTCCTCAATCGAGCCGGCGGCCAGTATGATTCTAGGATGGCCGCGCAGCTCCGGCAGTTCCTCTGAATGCAGGAATTCAAGGATCCTCGCCGATGCTTCGTCCTCTGTACTGCCCTCGAATCTGGCTAGTGCAGCGACCACGTCATCAATCGTCATGGCGGAACACAGTGCGGCATAGCGGATCGCCTGCTGATCTGCCAAGGATCGGCCGGCATCCAGCTTTAGCTCGACAACTACGAGGTGCGCATCGGCATCGAGCGCGAGGATGTCCAGACGGCGATTGCTTTTGTCGAAGCCGCTGAACTCGGAAGAGACAACCAGCAGAGGCTCGCCGAGCAGGCCGGGGTCATTCGCAACCCAGCGCTGGAGATCATCTCGCTCCGTGATTCCAATGTCGCGAAACGAAACCGGTCCTGCTTTGACAGGTTCGTGCGTATTGGGGTCAACGACATAGATCTGATTGGCCATGGTCTTCGCTTACACCTCCTGTGTTCCGCGAAGTGGTCAATACTGCTGGTTTACACTCCATGCTACCTGATCCAGGTACGCCAGTCCGGGCCGATGTCGCCGCGGAGCCGATATCGCTCCATCAGTCTGGCACAGTCGCAAGGCGGCTCTGACGACAGAACTCGGGCTGGTAGCAAGGCGATGATATCAGGAAAAAGTTCCACAGCGTCCTGCACAGTTTCTTTTTCCTTTTCATCGAGCAGGCCCTCGAACAGGACACCAGGCGTGAACGGCCTGTCCGCTATGCCCTCTGCGTAGTTCGTGATATAGCAGATGGCAGCATAGCACATCTCAAGCTCCTTGGCGAGGAAAACTTCCGGGGCAAGCGTCATACCCACCATATCGCCGCCAAGCAGTCTATACTTGCGAACCTCGGCCGGAGTTTCGAGCCTCGGCCCTTCGGTGCAGACGTAGACTCCCCCGGAGCGGCATGCCACACCGATCTTGCTCATTACATCGGCTATTGCACTTCTCAGCGACGGGCAGAAGACGGGGTTCTGCCGCACAAAGCCCCAGCCGGTACCTTCGAAGAAGCTGGAGGCCCGCGCCTTCGTTTCGTCAATGAGATCATCCGGGATGACAAATTGACCGATGGCAAGCGCCTCGTCAACGGCTCCCGGGCCGGACCATGAGACAATGCGGCCGGTTCCCATCTCCTTGAGCGCCCAGATATTCGCCCGATAGTTGACCCATGGCGCGGCAGACCAGTAGCCCTCTTCCCCATGGCGAGACATGAAAAGGATGTCATGTCCCCCCACGTGCAGCTTATGGATCGGCTGAGATTCGCCAAACGGGGTCTTGATCGGAGGAATTCGCTCCCCCGAAAGCTCCCCCGACCTGATGAAGGAATATGCCTGGCTACCTCCGATGACGGCAAGTTGATTGGTCAATGCTCTTCGCGCCTCCGTGGCGAATCCACCACGTATTCCAGCACGCGGTAGCAGGTGTCCCGGCGGCACGGTGTATATCCTGCTTCGGTAATCGCCTGCCGGAGCTCCTCCTCGCTCATGTGGAAGCTCACACCCGCCGCAGCTACGACGTTCTCCTCGATCATCGTGCTCCCCAGGTCGTTTGCACCGAAATACAGCGCGACTTGGCCGATCTTAGCGCCTTGCGTAACCCACGATGCCTGGATATTCCTGAAATTGTCCAGTACCAGCCTGGAAATCGCAAGCGTGCGCAGGTAGTCATAGCCGCCGACTGCCTCACCGCCGAGCTTGGTATTCGCAGGCTGGAAAGTCCACGGGATGAACGCGGTAAAGCCGCCCGTGCGTTCCTGCAGCTCGCGAATCCTGATAAGGTGTTCGACCCGGTCGGCGAAGCTCTCAATATGCCCGAACATCATCGTAGCCGTAGTGGGAACTCCGAGGCGGTGCGCGGTCTCCATAACGTCGAGCCACTCCTGCGTCGTGCATTTCGACGGGCTGAGGCCGCTCCTGCAAGCGTCGGTGAGGATCTCCGCGCCGCCCCCCGGTATCGAATCGAGTCCCGCGGCCTTCAGGCGGGCTATCGCGTCCCCGATAGTCAGCCCGGAAACCCGGGCGACGTGCACAATCTCCGGCGGGGAGAAGGAGTGCACGTGCACCTTGAAACGCTCCCTGATGCCGCGAACCATCCGCTCGTAGTAGGAGATGTCGAGATCGGGATGCAGGCCGCCCTGCATGAGGATTTGGGTCGCTCCCAGCCCGACAGCTTCCGCTATCTTCTCATGGATTTCCTCGCTCGAAAGCAGGTACGCCTCCGGGGAATCAGCAGCGCGGTAGAAAGCGCAAAACCTGCACTTCGACACGCAGATATTCGTGTAGTTGATGTTGCGGTCCACGACATACGTGCGGAACGGCTCCGGATGGAGACGACGGCATACCGCGTCAGCGGCGAGACCGAGCTCCGGCAACTCCACACCCTCAAAGAGACGAACGGCCTCCTCGGCGGAGATGCGCGCGCCTTCGACGGCCTTGCTAAGAATCCGACCTGCAGCGTTCATTCTCGATTGCACCTGCCAGCAAGCGGCGTGTACAGCTCGACCTCGTGGTCGCTCTCTAACAGCCCATATCCGCGGCCTCTCTCCCGAAACACCGCCAGCGCTTCCATGTGGCGATCTGTCAGTTCGTAGTCCATGATCTCGCTGAGGTATCGGAGGCATGCATCCACCGGTAATCCCAGCCTCACGGCCTCTACCCTACTGATCTCGTCCAGCGATTGAAGCCCGCGCGACTTCGACCTGCCGAGAATGTCCGGCAGACCAGGCGCCGCCACATCGGGATTCACAGCCCAGACTGCGAAGACGAACGGCAAGCCGGTCAGCATGTGCCATTCCTCGCCCAGGTCCAGCGCCGGCCAGCGTCCCACCGGCGCCCGCATAGTCGTATCACCGATGACAACTGCCGCATCGCATGCCTCCAGCATGTCCGGCAGCGAAGGCGGCATGGGCACGAACTCCGGCAGCAGTTCGTACCGCTCCCTCAGGATAATCCTCGCCAGAAGAACCGATGTCAGCGAGCTGGTGTCCAGAGCCACTCTGCGGATGGATTCCACGCTCCCCTTGTAGAAGACCTTCACACTCTCCGATCGGCCGACGCACGAGATGCTGATATTCGGAACGATTTGCAGGCGCGGATTAGCAAAGCACGCGACCGATGACACCAGCCCCGCCGCAATCTCGCGCCTGTCGAGCATGGAGGCGAGGCGAGAAGGCACCGCAGAGACAACCTCGACCTCAGGTTCGTCCTTCAGCCCCCAGATGAGCGGCTTGCCATTTAGATAGGGAACCGCGCCGATTCTTATCGCTTTACCTCGTTGTACAGGGTATCCCGTTCCACGGGCACCGCGCCCGTCTCGCGGATCAGGCGCGTGATCTCGGAAACGCTCAATCCCTCCGGGGTGTCCGCGCCTGCTGAATGCGTTATTCTCTCCTCGACCACCGTGCCGTCGAGATCATCCGCTCCAAAGTGGAGCGCGACCTGCGCCAGCTTCGGCCCGAGCATGATCCAGAAAGCCTTGATGTGCGGGAAATTGTCGAGCATGAGCCTTGCGACCGCGATCGTCTTCAAATCGTCCACGCCCGAAGTCCGCCTGCGCCCGTTCAGCGATCCGAGGCAAGTGCCCATGGGATGATATGCGAGCGGGACAAACGCCAGGAATCCGCCCGTCTCGTCCTGAAGCTCGCGCAGCCGGATGAGATGGTCAACCTTCTCCTCAGACGTCTCCACGTGACCATAGAGCATGGTGGCGTTGCTTCGAATGCCAAGCTCGTGCGCGGCACGCATCACGTTTAGCCAACCTTCTGCCGAGAGCTTCTCGGGGCAAAGCTGCTCGCGCACCCGCCGGGAAAAGACTTCAGCGCCACCACCAGGCAGGGAACCGAGTCCCGCGCTCCGCAGTCGTGCAAGCGTATCCCGAACCGTCAAGCCTGACATGCTCGCTAAGTGATCCACCTCGACCGCCGTGAACGCCTGAAGGTGAACGGCAGGCATACGTCTCTTCAGCGCAGACAGCATTTCCAGATAATAGTCAAGCGGCCGATCGGGATGCAGGCCGCCGACGATGTGCAGCTCCGTAAACTCCAAGCCGCGGCGAGCCGTCTCAGCCTTCTCCACAATCTCGTCTACGCTCAGCGTGTACGCGCCCGGCTCGCCCTCGCTCCTCGAAAACGCGCAGAAGCGGCACCTGTTCTTGCAGACGTTCGTATAGTTAATGTGGCGGTTGACGATGTAGTAGGTCCGCCCACCATTCAGGCATCTTCGCACGAGATTAGCCGCCCAACCGACCGACATCAAGCTGTTCGAGTGGAACAACCGAACCCCGTCCTCGAAAGCGAGGCGTTCGCGCCGCTCCACTTTCTCAACCAGATCCCCGACGTCGGATTTGACAGCCAGTTCCCTCAAATCAAAGCCCTTCTCAGGACAAGGTCCACCAACGCGAAAACGAAGTACCCAAAGCTCACCAAGCCGTTCGTGTTGAAGAATGCAACGTTTGCCTTGCTGAAATCGTCCGGCTTCACCAGGCTTTGCTCGTATGCCAACAGCACCGCCGCAAACGCCACTCCGGCGTAATACACCGCTCCCGTTCCCAGGGCGATTCCGAACAGTACGAGCAGCAGAACGCAGAACGCGTGGAACAGCCGCGATACCGCAAGTCCTTTCTTCGGCCCCAATGCGCTGGGAATGGAGAAAAGCCCGAGGCGGGCATCGAATTCCAAGTCCTGAAGCGCGTATATGATGTCGAAGCCCGCCGTCCAGAACACGACTGCAGCCGACAGAATAATCGGGGCCAGGTCAATGCGCCCGGTAACGGCAATCCAGGCGCCGGTTGGAGCAATACCCAGCGCGAGACCCAATACGAGGTGCGAAAGCGTCGTAAAGCGCTTCGTGTACGAGTAACCGAAGATGATGAGCAAGGCAACCGGCGAGAGAGCAAAAGCCAGCGGGTTCAGCATCCACGCCGCGAAGACGAATATCCCCGAGGCAGCCACAGTAAAGGCCCAGACCTCACTCAGGCTGAGGATGCCCCTCGGGAGCGCACGACTCGCGGTCCTCGGGTTCAACGTGTCGTACTCTGCATCAACTATTCGGTTGAAAGCCATGGCCGCGCTTCTCGCGCCGACCATCGCGACGAGGATCCACCCAAGCACCCTGAGACTCGGCAGCCCGCCCGCGACCACTGCGCTCGTAAGTGCGAATGGGAGCGCGAACACAGTATGCTCAAACTTGATCATCTCGAGCATGACAGCGATCTTGGACAGGGCTCTCGAAGCCACGGCTATCACTTCTCGGTGCTCCCCCACTCCGGCAGCATGGTCTGCGTTAGCCCAAGCTGCTGCATCGTTCGGGAGACGACGAAGCACACCATATCTTCCACCGTTTTCGGCTTACTGTAGAACGCCGGCGCGGCTGGCAGAATAGTCGCTCCTGCTTCCGCAAGGCTGGTAAGGCTTCGCAGGTGGATCAGGCTCAGCGGCGTCTCTCTGATAACCAGTATCAGCGGCCTGCGCTCCTTCAGACAGACATCGGCCGCGCGGGTGACCAGGTCGTTCGATATGCCCGCCGCTATCCGCCCGGCAGTGCCCATGGAGCACGGAATGATCACCATCCCCTGGTGCTGGAAGGAACCGCTCGCCGGGGGAGCAGTCAAATCGTGCGCCGACAATACCTCCACCTTCTCAGAATACTTGCCAAGCAAGGACAGTGCGTCCACCTTGTCGGACGGAAAATCTATGCCCAGCTCCGCCCGGATCACGGTGGCGGCGTTCTCGGTAACTATGAGGCAAATCCGGTCATAGTGCTCCAGCACCGCCTCGAGGAACCGCACGGCGTAGATGCTCCCGCTGGCTCCAGTTATCGCCACGACTAACCTGCGCTCGACCCTTTTCACTTGAACCTTCTATAACCCCAATTCAGCCCAGATTTCGTCTATCTTCCTCGCCACTTCGGGGCTCATTCGTATCTCGTCAGGCCACGCACGGTCGAACCCCTCGCCGCGGAGCTTCTTGGTGGCGTCAATCCCCATCTTGCTGCCGAACCCGGGCAGTCGCGAGGCATGATCCAGTACATCCACGGGCCCCTGCACGAACTCCACGTCTCTCTGAGGATCAATGTTGTTCCCAACGCGCCAGAGCACCTCGCGGAGGTCCTGGACGTTCACATTCTCATCCACGACAACGATGATCTTCGTGAACATCGTCTGGCCCAATCCCCACAGAGCGTGCATTACCTTGCGCGCCTGGCCGGGATAGCGCTTCTTGATTGACACAATGGCGAGGTTGTGAAAGACTCCTTCCACAGGCAGGTTCATATCCACGATCTCCGGAAGCTGCAGCTTGACGAGCGGCAAGAAAATGCGCTCGGTTGCCTTTGCCATAAAGCAGTCTTCCATCGGCGGGCGACCAACGACGGTAGCCGGGTAGATGGGCGATTTCCTGCGAGTGATGCACGTAACATGGAAGACCGGGAACTCGTCAGGCAGGGAGTAGTATCCAGTGTGGTCGCCGAACGGACCTTCCAGCCGCCGCTCATGCGGATCCACGTAGCCTTCAATGACGACATCCGCATCGGCCGGCACCTGCAGATCAACCGTCTTGCAGCGAGCCATCTCGACCGCAGTCTTCCGCAGGAACCCGGCCAAGATCATTTCATCGAAATCCTCGGGAAGCGGCGCCGATGCGGCGTAAGTCAGTGCCGGATCCCCTCCCAAAGCAACCGCCAGCTCCATGCGCCGGCCCAGCCGCTCGTACTCCGCATAGTGGCGCGCGCCGACTTTCTGGGGATGCCAGTGCATGCCTGTCGTCCGCTCGTCATAGACGTGCATGCGGTACATACCTACATTCCGCACGCCGGTGTGCGGATCCTTCGAGAACACCATCGGCAGCGTGATGAATCGGCCTCCGTCACCGGGCCAGCAGTGGAGAATAGGCAGTTCATCAAGCGACGCGTCCTCCGTCCGCACGACTTCCTGGCACGCAGCGGACTTCACCGTCTTGGGCATATAGGAAGCGAGCCGTTCGTATTTCGGAAGCAGGCGGAGCTTTCCAACGATCCCCTCAGGCACTTCAATCCTGAGCAGATCGGCGATTTCTGCACCGATCTCCTCGACGCTTCGGACACCGAGTGCCAATGCCATGCGCGCCTCCGAACCGAGCGCGTTGATTAGAACGGGTATGTCATAACCAGCGGGCTTCTCGAAGAGGAGCGCAGGCCCCCCAGCCTTCATCACCCGGTCCGCGACCTCCGTTATCTCAAGGATCGGGCTGACAGGCGTGGAGATCCGCTTCAATTCTCCGCAAGTGTCCAATGTTTTGATGAAATCTTGTGAATTCTTATACGCCATCGGAAGCCTGACTGCTGCAACAGTTCGCTACAGTCTAGCACCGGCTGACGACTCATGTCAACGTTTACGGCCAACCCACTGGAGATGGATTGGCCGCATACGCCTCACATTTTCCCACTTAACGCGCTCACTTCGCTTGATCAAGGATTAAACGAACATCCTCCTCAAGTCCCGCGATTTCGGCTTTCGAAGACAGCACACCGATTTCCAGGCGGTATTCGCGACTCTCTCCCGGACTCAAGAACTGTAGAGTGCCAAGCTCGCGCTCCTTCGGCCTCCCCTCGACCCAGCAGTTGCCCGGCTCCAACCCGACGACGTAAGTGCCTTCGCCCGTCATCTTCCACTCCGAGAACTTCGGGAGTTCGCGCTTCGGATACTTCACGTACATCCCGAAGCCCTCACCGCTATTGAGGTCGGGGTTGACCAACGCCGCCGTGACAGTGCCATCGGCAGCCTCGGCCATATCCAGATAGTACACGCGCTCGCGAAATCCAGCAGCCGGCGCGGGAAAGCTCGCATACAGCTCTTTCTCCATCTCAGCGTCCGCATCTCGCGGCCTGCTGCTCTTCACGGGAGCAATGAGCCTGCTCCCCTCATCAATCACTGGAAAACCGATGTTCATATGGTAGAGGATCATATGCTCCGTCTCCTGGTAGCCCAGGTTCGTCACCCTATCGCAAATCCAGATCCTCGGCTCCCCAAGCCGCGCGGTTATGCAGCGCTGAAGCTCCACATTCTCGCCGAAGACCGCCGTTTCCCGGACCCTGCCGCAAGCCCAGATGATGTACTCGTCGTCCTGCCATGCGGCGTCCGCAGACACATGGGATGCCGGCAGATTCGACACACGGCCGTGGAGTCCCAACGCCTTCGCCTTGTCCACGCTCGGAGCTCCTGCATAGGTCAGCCCGCATGTGACCAGCAGACCTCCATAGAAGCTCCTCAGCCACCCGAAGCCGGGCTCTTCGTACAACGCAGGCGAGACGTCACCCGTCGAGGAACGCCAGGCGAGCGGTTGCCCCTTATAGGCAGCCGTGGATATGTCGAGGCCCCGGTCAACCAGAACGCTGAAATCAAGCCCTGAGCCTGTTCGGAAGTCAACCGCCCTGACGCCGTGCTCGACACCGTCCGCAAGGGTACAGAGGCGCACCCCTGCGATTTGAGAGATGTCCCCCACCCTAGCGAGCAGCTCCTTCTTCGAATAGTCCTTACCGTACAGCTTTGGCATGCCCGTCTGTCCTCCGAGCTTTATTCCGCAGTGCAGCTTGCCGCACACACGGCACTGTTCGCGCTCGCAGGCGTCATGTCCTGCTCCAGGCACGGAAAAGGCCGCCCTTATGTTCGTCTCCAGGCGGCCACAATGTACATCGGGTCCCAGACGCTTGTTCCAAGTTTCAAGTTCCAGGTTTCAGGTTGGAAGACTGAACGCAGAACGCCGGATGTGCCTATTTCGAGACCACGGATATCCTGTCCGAGCCGACTACTCTCTCGCCGCTGCTGAGCAATCCGGACAACCATACCATCGTATCGCTTGGGCCGATCCCGGCTTCACTGCAGGAGAAGTGGAGCAGTAAGTCAACCAGGCCGTCCGAGTTGACATCCTCCCAGTGACCCCTGTCGTGAACCTCAGGCGCTTTCTCCGGGCCGAATACCACGGTTGTGGGATCAATGTTCCGGGCGTCGAAGGTCGGCGTGCTCAGGACGGCTACGGCAGGCCAAGCTTGGCGCGGATGTATTTGTCAATGGCGTGCGCTGCCTTCCTTCCGGCGCCCATGGCGGTGATGACAGTCGCGGCACCGGTCACGGCGTCGCCGCCCGCGTAGATTCCGGGGATGGAGGTCGCCCCCGTCTCCTCATCAACAACTATACCGCCCCACTTGGTCGTGACTAGGTCTGGCTCGCTCTGCCGGACAACGGGGTTGGGGCTCTGGCCAATCGCGACCACGGCCGTGTCAACCTCCATGATGTACTCCGAACCCTCGATCGGGATGGGTCGTCTGCGGCCCGACTCATCGGGCTCGCCAAGTTCCATGCGGATGCATTCCATCGCCTTCAGAAAGCCGCTCTCATCTCCAATGAAACGCACAGGCACAGTCAGGAGCTGCAACTTGACTCCTTCTGCCTCAGCGTTTTCTATCTCCTCTGCCCGCGCGGGCATCTCAGCGCGCGACCTGCGATAGACGATGGTCACTTCCTCCGCGCCCAGCCGCAGAGAGCATCTCGCAGCATCCATAGCAACGTTGCCGCCGCCGATCACCGCAACTCGCCGGCCGACCTTAACAGGAGTGGGATACTGCGGATACTTGTAGGCCTTCATGAGGTTCACACGGGTTAAGAACTCGTTCGCAGAGTATACGCCGTTTAAGTTCTCGCCTGGTATACCCATGAACTCCGGAAGACCTGCGCCCGTGCCGATGAATACTGCGCTGTAGCCGCTTTCAAGAAGCTCGCGAAGCGTATGGAGCTTGCCGATGATGATGTTCGTCTCGATCCTGACGCCGAGGGACTTTACGTATTCGATCTCACGGCTCAGGATAGCCCTCGGCAGGCGAAACTCAGGAATCCCGTAGACCAGAACGCCTCCGGAGTCGTGGAGAGCCTCGAAGATTGTGACGTCGTATCCCATGGAAGCCAGCTCGCCGGCGGCCGTCAATCCGGCCGGTCCCGACCCGACAACCGCGACCTTTGCGATTCTGTCCTTCGGCGGGGTGTTACCCACACCAGACGACGACGCCGGCCCCGAGTGAGCCGCTTCCCAGTCCGCCGCGAAACGCTCGAGCCGTCCTATCGCAATCGGTTCACCCCGCTTTGCCAAGACGCACACTTGCTCGCACTGGTCCTCCTGGGGGCACACTCGTCCGCATATTGCGGGCAGCGCGTTCGTCTTCTTGATCTCGGCGGCCGCCTCTGCGAACTTTCCCTCAGCGATGAGGCGCACGAACTCGGGGATATCTATCTCAACCGGACAGCCCGCCACACACGGCTTGTTCTTGCACTGAAGGCACCGCTTCGCCTCTCTGACCGCCTCCTGAACACTATATCCAAGAGCCACCTCTTCGAAGTTCTTTCTTCTGACTTCCGGGTCCTGGCGCGGCATCGGCTCCCGGCGCGCTATCTGCTTGCTCACGAAAGGCAACCTCCAGAATTCGCCTCATGGAACCGAGCGAGCGTTTCCTTTTCTTCCGCAAGGTACATGTTCTTCCGAGCCACCAGTTCGCCCCAGTCCACCTGGTGAGCGTCGAAATCGGGACCGTCTACGCACGTAAAACGCGGCTTCCCGCCCACAGTTACGCGGCACGAGCCGCACATTCCGGTGCCGTCCACCATTATGGCATCCAGGCTCACCACGGTCTTCAAGCGGTGCGGTCTGGTCTGCTCAGCAATGGCCCTCATCATCAGCACAGGCCCGATAGCGTATACGAGATCAATCTTCCGGCCGTCCGCCATCAAATCGCGCAGCACGTCGCTCACGAGGCCCTTCCGCCCATAGCTGCCGTCATCCGTAGTGATGTACAGCTCATCGCTGGATGAGCGCATCTCGTTCTCGAGGATCAGCAGCGACTTGTCCCGGGCGCCGATGATCGAGATCACAGTGTTCCCAGCCTCCTTCATCGCTCCGGCGATCGGCCTGAGCTCAGCCACGCCGATGCCCCCGCCTATGCAAACCACTGTGCCAAACCGCTCTGTTCTCGTGGGGTTTCCGAGCGGGCCGACCACGTCGCGGATGGCATCGCCGGCATGCGCCAGCGCCAGCTCGTGAGTAGACCTGCCGACATGCTGAAAGATGAGGGTGATCGTCCCAGCCTCGCGATTCCAGTCAGACAGCGTTAGTGGAATGCGCTCAGAATCCTCCCTCAGGCGAACAATCACGAACTGGCCCGCTCGGGCCTTCGCAGCGATTGCCGGGGCCTCGACCTCAAGCAGCGTAATAACATCGGCCAATTGCCGTGTGCGAACTATTGTGTACAACCTCAGCGCCCCCGTATTCCCTATTCCTTATCGCGCTCCGCCTGCACCCCTCGTCCTCTGCTGTTTCTCCGCCGAGAGCGCTAGTACTTATCGAGAACCTCGCGCGCCCTATCGGCATCGGCTACCGGAACCAGGATCTCGCCCCAGGCGCCATCAGCCACGACAAAAAGACCATCAAACCACGAACTGTGATACCGGCGCACGACCGCCGGAACGCCGGCGTCTTCGAGCACCGCCCTGACTATATTCGCGGTAGCTTCATCAATGGCCCTGTACACCGCAACAAAGTCGTCTGGCATACTCTCGCTCCCTTCAGCTGAACCTTGACCATTCTTGCCCTGGCCTCCGCGACTAACTCCCCTCTTGCGTTCCGGGCCTCGGCCATGCACTCGAGCGCTCGGCGCTCCTCGGATGTAATCCACCCGCTGATAACGAGTTCCTCTCCCCTGGGTGCGGGCTTGCGGAGCCTGATCCGCATATCGGCGGTGACCGCCCGGATCCCCTTGGCGTAGACCAACCGCGCCATCACCTCGTCGAGCACGGTAGCCAGGATACCTCCATGAGTGATGCCCGTAAATCCCTGGTGCTCGGCACGAGGCGTAAACCGCGTAACGTACTTCTCATCTTCAAAGCAGAAACTCAGCTTCAGACCGATGGGATTCTTAGGCCCGCACGCAAAGCACATTCCATCGTCAGACAAATCCAATTACGCACCTCTCGATGCAAGAACCCTCTCTCGCCAGGGACAAGCAGGTAAGAGCACGCACACATCGCAGGCCGGGTTCCTGGCTTTGCATACCCGTCGCCCGTGTGTGACCAGATTGATATGGAGAGAGTACATCAGCTCACCCGGTATCATCTCCTGAAGGACATGATGAGCTGCTTCCACACTGCTGTGTGAACTGATCAGCCCAAGCCGCTGAGCAACCCTGTAAACATGCGTGTCCACGGGGAAGACCGGCCTGCAAAGAGAGAACATCAGAACGCAGGACGCAGTCTTGACGCCTACGCCCTCGAATTGCATTAGGAATGCGCGTGCATCGTCATCAGGCATATCAGTCAGAAAATCGAGACCCAATTTTCCCCGCTGGGCGCGTATCTCGCCGAGCAACTTCTTGATCCTGCGGGCCTTGATAATCCCAAGGCCGCCGACGCGGACAGCTTCCTCAATCTCGCTGACATCCGCGCTGCCAACTTCATCCCACGACTGGAATCTCGTGCACAGGTTGGCGAATGCCCTGCTGGAGTTTGCGGACGTCGTATTCTGCGAGAGTATGGTCAGAACTAGCTCGTCGAGCGGTCCGCGCCGAGGCTTACATTCGCGGCGCCCATAGGCACGCTCGAGGAGCGCGCAAATCCGTCGAATACTCTTCATCTGCAGGACCCTGATATTGAAGCTGATTATAGCATAGAGCGAACGCCCGCGGCAACCAACCCACTCCTCCGAGCAACCTGGCGGCCAAGGTACGCCCGACCCTGGGAATGTAGAATTGCCTCACTACCGGTAAAAATGCCTGTTGACAAGGCATTCTCGTGCCGATATACTGAGTGCGTGGGGGGATGACCCGGCGTTGTCCCCCGAGAAGTCTTAGGCAGCAAGGAGGAGTACTCAACAGTATAATGTCGTTTGACATCGGGAGTACCGTCGAAGGAACGATAGTCAAGCTAGCGGACTACGGTGCGATCGTCAGACTTCAGGGCGGCAATACCGGTCTGATCCATATCTCCGAGATAGCCGATACATTTGTTCGTGACGTCAAGGATTACTTCAAGGAGCACGACCGTGTGAGAGTAAAGGTGCTCAGCGTTAACAACAAAGGGCGCTACGAGCTCTCAACCAAACAGGTCGAGCAACCTGTCATCGAGTCTAGCCCACCCCGCGAACCGCGAAAGGCGGTCGAACGCCTCCCGGAAGAGGTAAACCTGGGCCCAGAGGAGTTTGGAAGCCGCGCGCGTCATAGGTCGCCTGTCAACTTCGAAGAGCGCCTGACCCAATTCATGAAGGACAGCCAGGAACGCTTACTCGACCTGAAGCGGAACATAGAGGCCAAGCGCGGCACAAAGAGACGCTGAGGTCAGACCCGCCAGGCACGATTCTACCCCCATTGCGCGATCCGGTATTGATCCAGACGAGTACAACTGTCGCATGATTGCGCATACGATTCAGCCGTTCACGTCCCTCCGATGCTCTTGTCCGGAGCATGCCGCTCCAGCATCATCCCAAACAGCACCCAGCGGCCCAGCATGCATTGCGCCCTTCGCACCGCCAAAATTCCATCGAAAATGAAGAGAAGTCCGCCGGGCAGAAACCAAACCGCATACCGCTGACGTCTAATATATATGGAGGATCACCTCCAGGAGAGGATGTGCCTTCTGCGGCATCCCGGCCGCTGAAAGCGAAAGGAGAGATGGCAGGTGCGTACCCGAAGAAGAGCGTGCTTCATAGCTGTCGCAGCCTTTGCAGCAGTCTTGCTGTTGGCATTTACGGTCGTTCCCAGCCAACGCGCATATGCGAAGGGGACTAAGCGGTCATCCGACCGTTCTCGTGGCTCTGGCCAACAGAAGGCCGAAACGAAAAGATCTCAGTCTCCTCCGCCAAGCTCAACTGGCAAGGAGAGGCCGCGCGTGGTCTCGCCGGGAGTGCGGGGCGCTCCCTACTCCAGTCACCTGGGCGGGGAATCGCGCGTCTCACGGTGGGACACAGAGCGGCGCCAGGCTCCCATCTCAGCAGAACCGAGAGGCCTCTACCGCAAGGATTACGAGGACATCGGACGGATATGGAAAGAGCGCCAGGAGCGGCGTGACACCTCCTCGCACGGCTGGTATGGAGAATACAGGCCACAGGACAACCACGCGCAGATAAAGGTCGTCTACCGGTTCCCCGGCACATACCGATACTACTGCTACGACTACCGACCCGGCTTCGCCCACCCGTCCATCTACTGCTACTATTCCGGCCTCTTCCCGCCGTACATACAGGCGTGCAGGACTATCTCTATCACGCCGCGCCGCCATGTTTTCCACTTATACGTTGACCTGCCGCTCGTAATCATTGAGCCGGGTTACTGGGATGGCAAATGCGGCTACTACTCCTACTATCCATGCGACTCGCAGTATCGCTCCCTATCCACTGCACTCCGCGACATCCAGCGAGCTTGGGAACTTGGCGACGTTAACCTATTGATGAGGCACGTCCGCCGAGAATCCACAATTGACGTTTTTCTCCGAGGCGAATATGCGTACTCGGTTGACTGGCCGGACTACCGCGACATGACGCTGGACGCGATGAGCGCCATCAGGACAACCAGCTTCACGTACTACCGCATCCGCAGGCCCAGTGACTGTGAGGCAGTCGCGTATGGGAAGCATGTCTACTTCGACGACCGCGATTCCCGCTTGGGCGGGTACCCGTATTTCGGCAGCGGCGCGATGAAGACCGTTTATGTAGACTACACGCTGCAGCGATACGGCAGCGACTGGTTCATCACGGAAGTCGGCGTTTCGCCCTGATGCCGGGGCTTCCAGTCGGCCCAAGGCATCCGGGGCGCACCTCAGTCGGGCCGGACTTGCCTTTCATATCGCAACAACGCCGTCTTGACCGGCATGAAGGAGTACCTTCGGATGGAGAGACGTAGATTCTACGCTGGGTTGCGCATCACTGTCCTTGCAATGGTTGTCGCGTTCACCGCCGGTGCCTTATTGACTATAGATCTGCCTCTTGCGCCGCCGGCTCTGGCCAAGGGCGTTGCTAGACCGAAGACGGAGGACGGTTCATCCTCCAAGAAGGACGAGCCCAAGAAGTCCGAGCCCAAGGAAGAATCGAAGCCCGCACAGCGCCGAGAGGAGCGGCAGCCGTCGGAGGGCAGCGGCAGCGCAATCGGGCGTCGTGAGGAACGCCGGACGGACGTGTCCCAGGAGCAGGAGAAGCCGTATTACTACCGCCGCGACGAAGGAACACCAGATGTGCGCGGCCAGGTGGAGAAGCGCGAAGAACGCCGCGATCCGGACTACCGATTCCGCAAGCATTACATTGATCGGTTCTTCCATCCCTATGACTATGAGTTCCATTCCTGTTACCCGCGCTACGATTCCGGCGTGGTGATAATCATCAGGCAGGATACCTGGGACAGCAGCCGCCACCGCTGGCGCAGATCATATGAATACAGCCACCCACTACCCGGTTCTCTGGAAGAGGCTCTCGTGGATATCGAGGCAACTTGGTGGGAGAAGGATCCCGAGTTCCTCATGTGGCATGTGGACCACTTAGGCGACGTGGACATGTACTGCGAGGGCAAGTACTCCCATACACTGACGCCCCGGCAAATCTACAAGCTCACTGCGGAGGCGCTCGAGCGCACGGAGACGACGGAGTTCCGCTTCACGTCTGTAGACCACCACGGTTTCAGCGCCCGGGCAGAGGCACGCCACGAATACATAGGCCCGGATGGCCACGTGCGCGTAGCATACGTGACCTACTACCTCGAGAAGGTCAGGAACCGCTGGATAATTGACAGGATCAACATCCGCGAGCCCAAATACGGCCTGGCTCGCTGCTTCATCGCCACGGCTGCGTACGGAACGCCGATGCAGGAAGAAGTGCTGGTCCTGCGCGAGTTTAGAGAGCGATACCTGCTCACGAGTATACCCGGGAGAGCGATCGTGGCGACGTACTACGCGGTCAGTCCGCCAATCGCTAGGGCAATCGAGAAGAGCGAAATCGCGAAAGCAGCAGTGCGTGGAATGTTGAAACCGGCGGTTCAGCTTTGCAAGCTGGTCGTGCTCAGTGAGGCCAGGTAGCGGACGGGCCTTGACAGCGCAGGATCCTGCTTTGCGGCGTATTTTGTGATCACGACGGTGATCGCCTCGGGCCCCCTGACGACCTCGACCCGGTCCACAAGATGGCCAATGCGCTCAAGAATGGCATCGTGCTGGCTATCGCCGGAACAGGCCGCACCGGAATCCGAATAGGGATCCGTCACCTCCACGGTCATATGCGAATCATCGGCGCCGAGCTTCACGGACACGCTTCCATCGCTGGAACTATCGGCCGTTCTCAGACATGCCTCGTTGACGGCATTCTCCGTTTCCTCGATCTCTTTACGGCTCATGCCTAGCCCGGCGCCAATGCATGAGACGATCCTGCGCAAGCGCGCCAGGTGTGAGTCGCATTTCTTAATTTGGACCTCGGTGAACATTTAGCTGCCCCTGTCCGTGTCTTTCGTTCGCGGGTGGAATTCGGCGCCTTGCGCTTTTCGCATCAGCGGAGATACCTGCCCAACTCCAAGAAGGGAGACCCGCGCCGGCATAGGTCTCCAGATGCCCAGCCGCGGCCTACTAAGCAATCGGCATCGGCCCAATTTAGCATACGTGGCAAAGGGTGTCAATGAAATCCACAGGGTCGGAACTGTTATTTTTTGGCCACAAATTTGGCCGGCGCAGAGCCGCCCGGCCGTGCGGAAACCAGAGGGCCATTCGGGGATAACCAGCAGCCCCAAAGACTCGCCTGGGTATAGCTTGAATTCAAAAATGTCAGAGTGAATTCCCCGGTGTGCTTGTCACTGTGACGTAGTGTTGATGGACACCTTGTCCATCCTTGCGCGAAGGCCCGCTACGAACTCATTGGTTCGCTTAATCGAGTCCCCCGCGCCATCGCCGGTGATCTCGCGAAGTTCATCGGCGTACTTGTCTGCACATGCCAGGTCATCCGCAATAGCCATCTCAGCCCACGCGCGGTAGATCGGATCACCCGATACCTCGTAGGCGCGTACGCTGAAGATGGCATCCAAATGTGCGCGCCATGTTCGTACTACGGCTTCTTCGCGTCTGAAGTATGTCATCAGCTCTCCATAATCCGAGGCTGCCAGCACCGGGCGTGCCTGCTCGATTTCCTGAATGGATTTCTTGCACAGCGCCAATGCTTCGTCTTTCTCGCGCTGTATCTGCCTCAGCGTTGCGAAGTCGGGCGACATCAGCTGCTTTTCGATCTCGGCCCACTTCGGGTCGGGATCCCACTTGGCCGTACTTCGTCCGGTCACATGACCTATTGCATAATCGTATGAGGTGACCCGACTATGATCCGTCACCCAGAAGCTCAGCGCCAGGAAGGTCTTGTTAACGATGTCGAATGTCCTCTTGAGAGCCGGAACGACGTAGGGCACAGCTTTCTTCCCATAGCGCTGGGATACGTACTCCTCAAGCAGGCAATTCGGGTCACGCGAGGGGTCCTGCATGAGCTTGCTGAGAACGTAAACGTCCGCCCAGTTCGGCGTATCGAGCGCGTGGTTGCCATAGCGCTCAATGCGGGCGACTGCGCCGACGATCCCCTTGGACACATCATAATCCAGACGGCGCTTCATGTACTCCACATCAATGTAAGGGATTTCTCCCTGACCCAGGAACTCGTGACCGCAGTCGAACTCGACTATCTGCGGGCGACCTCCAACGTTCCCAATGAGAGGGTTGTGCGGGTAGAACGGCTGCCAATCGTGCGGCTGGCACTTCGACATTACCACAAAGTCACTCTTGGCCTGAGCGAAACCGTCCCTGATAAACTGGAGTTCCGAAGGCTGGTGGCAGAAACTCCTTACTACTAACTGCTTGCCCCTGGACTTGCAAACGCCGGCCAGTGTATCAATAAGCTTACCGACCCTTTGCGAAGGTGTGAGCTTGCTCGTCATGGTCTCATGATAGACCGACGCCTGCGTCTCAGCCATAGTCAGCACAATCCCATCCAGGTCCGGGCAGAGATCGAAGAACTTGTTGTACTTGTCAGTCAGCCAGGCCCAAAGCCCAGGGTCGTCCACGTTGATTCTGCCATCGGGTGAGAAGTCCTTGGGCACACCCGATAGCTCATGTGTCCATACTGAGACCCTGATGCGGTTCTTGTGCGCATACTTGCAGATGGCATTGATATCTGCAGTCCGCTTCTCGTCGTCAAGCACGTGCTCGGCGCTCATTATTATGTTGTGCGAGAGCTGGATTTCATTTATGCCATACTCGTGCGCAAGGCCGATAACCCGCACGATATGCGGCATGTTGTAATCCTGGAGCTGCCAGACTCGCTTGGGCAGCGGCCGTCCGGCGCAGGCCGTGCCGGCGGTGCAGAGAAGAACAACCAGAACAGCGAGACGTCTCATTCCCCATTAACCCCCATATTCGTTCAATTGGCGGCCCAGAGCGAACCGCCAATCTAGTTTAACCCCTCCCACTTGTGCCTGTCAAGGATGCGATGCTCATTCAGCCACGGCTTGGGGCACAAATTCCAGGCTGTAAAGCCCGGATGCTGGCATCACGAGGCTGGAACTCGAGGCGCTGGTGGAGCTATCCACGCCACGCCGTTCTGCAGCACCTTCCTAGCTCTGAACGATGGCTTCGCTCGGGCACACCGCCTCGCAAGCGCCGCAATCTGTGCACACGTCAGTATCTATGACATATTTCGGGTCGCCCTCCGAGATGGCTTCAAACGCGCATTCGTTGACACATGACCCGCACATAGTACACTCATCCGTAATCTTATATGCCATTGGCACGCACCCCTTTCTAACGGCAGCACCGTACTGAATCAAGCCCGGAACTCAAGATCGCTTCCTGCCGGCCGCCAAAGTAGGATTATTCGGAGAATCGCAGAACTCCTTTAGATGGGGAGGAAATCCGGGCGAAATTCGGCGGCACTTGCACGAGCGCAGATTCCCGCCGACGCGGCAAAGCCATTGCTAGGCAGCACAGTGAGCTATTTAGTTTAGGAGCAGCCGTGCGCGGGTAGACCAATCTTGATCTCAGCCCAAGCGCCAGCGGCAAAGAACGTCCTCGCGGGCGCTCGCATTCAGGAGGGGACAATACTATGACCGTACACGACGAAGCCTTGGCGGCCAGAGCCAAGACTGCATTGGCAATGGACAGAAGGACCAGCGGCCTTCCGATCAACGTCAGAGCCTCCAACGGTGAGGTATTTCTCAAAGGTAAAGTAGATGCCCTCGAGCAGATAGAGGTTGCGCAGTTCATATTGAGCGGCATTCCCGGCGTTCGGCATGTTGACGTCCAGGAACTGCAGGTGAAGGAGAGAAGCGAATGAGCGAGTATGGCCACTTCTCGGAGGACGGGAAAGAGTACATAGTAACCCGGCCCGACACGCCGCGGCCCTGGATCAATTACCTCTCAAACGAGAAGTTTTGTTCGCTTTGCTCCCACACAGGCGGCGGCTATTCATTCTACGAGACATCCGGCTACAACAGAATAACCAGAGAATACCCGTCATTCGTCGTCTTGCAAGACAGACCCGGCCGCTTTGTATACCTCCGCGATGCCGAAACCGGCGACTACTGGAGCATCAACTGGCAGCCCGTTACCAGGCCGGAGACGGTCTGGGAATCCCGTCACGGCATGGGATATACGCGCGTTTTTTCCAAGTATAGCGACATCGAAGGCCGTATCACCTATTTCGTACCGCGAAAAGATGACATGGAAGTCTGGATGGTACAGGTGAAGAACGCTGGCGACCGCCCCCGCAAGATCACATCCTTCTCGTACGTCGAGTGGTCGCTGGCCAACTATGCGTTCAACCTGACTGAGGCAGCCTTCGCCCAACTCTTCAACGAGGCCACTTTCGAGAACGATATACTGTTTGTGACGACACGGTTCTGGAACGTCGCTCCTGCCGGCGGGGGAAACTCCAACTTGCGATGGGACAAATACGCATTCTTTACGTCAAACTTGCACGCCCCCGCCTTTGATTCCCTGGAGGAAGAGTTCATAGGACGATACAGAAGCTGGCAGAACCCCGTGGCGGTCGAACGAGGCCGGTGTTCGAACAGCATAGGCAATGGACGCGACATGGCCGGCGTCCTGCAGCACGATTTGGAACTGGCCCCCGGAGAAGAAAAGCGATTCATCATCCTTCTGGGAGTCGTATACCGCAAAGAAGACGCATACATGGTGAGGGAGCACTACGACCAATGGGAGGAGGCCGAGCACGCACTCAGCGAGGTCAGACGCTACTGGGACGACTACCTATCCCGCACTGCATGCCATACTCCAGACCCGAATTTCTGCCTGTCCTTCAATATCTGGAACAAGTATCAGGGCTGGGTAACATCCAGGTGGTCGCGGATGGACTCTTATTACATAGGCGGCGCATCAATAATCGGGTTCAGAGATAGCTGGCAGGACATGCTCGGCGTCTTACCGAACGACGTTGACTGGGCACGCCGCCGGATTCTCTATCTACTGGAACATCAGTTCCCTGACGGCAGCACGCTCCACAACTGGGATCCGTTGACCAACATCGGCGTGAAGACCGGGCACAGCGATGACCCGCTGTGGCTGGTGATGGGCATCATTGCATACATTAGGGAATCAGGACACCTGGCGTTCCTGGACGAGCCCGCGCCCTATTATGACGGCGGAGCGGAAACCGTGCGCCAGCACTTGATTCACGCACTGGACTACTCTCTGTCCAGAACGAGCCCGCGGCGCATACCACTGATCGAGGCTGGGGACTGGAATGACGCCCTCGATCAAGTGGGCCGACAGGGACGCGGCGAGAGCACGATGGTCGCCGAGCACCTCGTCTGGATGCTGCGCGAGGCAGCGGATCTGCTTCGCCGGACCACCCGCGAAGACCTGGCAGACAAGTACGAACAAGCAAGGGAAGAGATAATCGCCGCGACCAACAAGTACATGTGGGATGGCGAGTGGTACGCCCGCGGTACACGGGACGACGGACAGCTCTTCGGCAGCGCTAAGAACGAGGAGGGTAAGATATTCCTGAACCCGCAGACATGGGCCGTGATCAGCGGACTCGCTCCTGACGGCCGCGCAGAGACTTGCATGGACTCAGTGGAAAAGCACTTGGATACCAAGTATGGCCCTGCGCTTTTCATGCCCGCGTACTCCGAGCCAAACCCCAAGATTGGGATCATCACGCGATTTGCACCGGGGACTAAGGAAAACGGTGCGATCTTCAACCATCCCGTCTGCTGGGCCATAATGGCGGAATGCATGCTGGGCAGAGGCGATAAAGCGTATGATATCTGGCGGCGATCCTCCTTCATTACTCGCAGCGAGCAGCCCGAGGTATACAAGGCAGAGCCATACGTGTATGCCGAGTTCGTGCACGGACCCGATTCCGCCACTTTCGGTCTGGGAGAGTTCACTTGGATGACCGGCACCGCACCATGGATGTGGAAGGTCTCGCTCGAATGGATTCTTGGCGTGAGGCCGGAGCTGGACGGCCTCCTGATAGACCCGTGCATCCCGAGCGCATGGGACGGGTTCACGGTCAAGCGCCGCTTCAGGAACGCCGTGTACCAGATCGCCGTCGAAAATCCGGAGCATGTCTGCAAAGGCGTGAAGACAGTAACCGTGGACGGCCAGGAACATCCCGGCAATCTGATACCCCCGTTCAAAGATGGCAGGACCCATGAGGTCCACGCTGTCATGGGAGCGGGTTAGCAGGCTTTCGATTTGAGGTGGGAGCTCTATGTTCAAAGACTACGAAGACCTCGCAAGGCAGATGGAGTTCGAGATGCAGAGATGTTCGGCGGAGGCGATGCGCCGCCTCCTCGAGCTCCCGGGCAATGCGCAAGAGTTCTGGCTGCCGAGAGCGGACGTATACGAGACCGTAGACGAACTCGTGGTAAGGGTGGAAGTCGCAGGCGTACAGAGGGAATCGCTGAGCGTATCTCTGTCTGCGGATCGCCGGGTGTTGAGCATCCGCGGCACTCGAACCGAAAGGCATGTGGACGACAGGAAGAAGATTCTCTATTACCAACTTGAGGTGTATTTCGGCTCGTTCGAGAGGGATATCCTGCTGCCGCGCGACATCCCGGTGGATGCCGACAGAATCAGCGCAACGTACAGGGAAGGCTTCCTCGTCGTCACGCTGCCGAAGCTGGATCAGGCCCAGATCACCAGGACGATCCCGATCAGCGACTATGAGGAGGAAGCGTCCGAGTAGCGCCCATCTATGGGGTATGGCGCATCCGTACCGGCGACCGCCGCGCACTGCGTACCCACCCGGGCGGCAGGCTGAGCAACCACGCCGCATGTGGATGCGGCGTAGTCCGGCAACGGATCAAACCGAGCATTCACGACCTCTGAACAAGTGGCACACGGATTGAACAAAAGAGCATCCGACATGGACGATAAAGCCGACGAGACCATAGTGAGTATACTTGAAACAGCTCGCGATCAGAACAAGCTGGTTATTCCCGACGAGCTGAGTTTGCTTCCGCTGCGCGAGACCGCGTTGTTCCCAATGGTAGTCAGCCCTCTTACCGCCGGCAGGGAGAGCTCCATAAAGCTGATTGACGACGCGGTTACATCGGGGAATCGCGTGATCGCGGTCGCCACCATGCGCAATCCTGAGGCGGAGCGCCCCACCCTGAACGACATCTACCCCGTCGGCACAGCGGTAGTGATTCACACGATGATGCGCCTTCCCGACGTTATCCGGCTCATCGTGCAGGGCGTCCAGAGGATACGCATCAAAGAGGCCACTCAGACCGAGCCTTATCTCAAGATCAAGGTTGAAGTACTCCCTGAGAAGATCGAGTACACTCCAGAGGAGTCCACAGAAATAGAGGCACTTCGGCGGAACGTCGGCGGCCTTTTCCAAAAGGTGGTTGCCCTCTCGCCAAGCATCCCCGACGAGCTGCAGGCCATGCCGACCACCATCACCCAGCCTAGTCTGCTGGCGGACTCCATAGCCTCGAACCTGCCGCTGCCGACCGCTGAAAAGCAGCAACTGCTGGAGATCGTTGACATTCGGGAGCGGCTCAGGCGCCTGACGGCTATCCTCTCGCATGAGGTCGAAGTCCTCGAGCTCGGAAGCCGCATACAGTCGCAAGTCCAGAAAGAGATGACCAAGACGCAGCGCGAGTACTACCTGCGCGAGCAGCTTAAGGCTATACAGCGCGAGCTCGGAGAGGCCGATGAGCGCACGCTGGAAGTCCAGGAGCTGAAAGAGAAGATCGAGGCCGCTAAGATGCCGGAGGAAGCTGACAAGGTAGCAACACGGGAGCTGGATCGGCTTCAGCGGATGCCGCCAGCGGCGCCCGAATACTCCGTATCGCGAAACTATATTGACTGGCTGGTCGCCCTGCCGTGGAGCATAAGCACGGAGGACAACCTCGAAGTTCCTCATGTGAAGCGCATCCTGGATGAGGACCATTACGGCCTCGAAAAGGTAAAGGAGCGGATTCTGGAGTACCTCTCGGTCAGGAAGTTCAAGGCCAGCGCCGAGGTACGCCAGCCAATCCTATGCTTCGTAGGCCCGCCCGGCGTCGGCAAGACCTCCCTCGGAATGTCCATCGCCCGCGCGCTCGGCCGCAAGTTCGTTCGGCTCTCGCTGGGAGGCATTCGCGACGAGGCCGAGATACGCGGGCACAGGCGAACCTACGTCGGCGCGCTTCCCGGGCAGATAATCCAGGGCATCCGGCGCACCGGCTCCAACAACCCGGTCTTCATGATGGATGAGGTGGACAAGGTAGGCGTTGACTTCAGGGGCGACCCGTCCGCTGCACTGCTGGAGGTGCTGGATCCGGAACAAAACTGCGCATTCCGCGACCACTATATCGAGGTTCCATTCGACCTCTCCAAAACGCTGTTCATCACGACTGCGAACATCCTGGATCTCATTCTTCCGCCGCTGAAGGACAGGATGGAAATCCTCGAGCTTGCCGGCTACACGGAGGAAGAGAAGCTGATGATCGCCAAGCGCCACCTGGTGCCGAAGCAGTTGGCAGAGCACGGCCTGAAGCTCAAAGAGAATATCGTGCTTGCGGACGATGCGCTTCGGATGTTGATAAGGGGCTACACGAGAGAAGCCGGGGTCAGGAACCTGGAGCGGGAGATTGCCGCTATCTGCCGGAAGGTGACGCGCCAGTTCGCAGAAGGCAGAACCGAGCCGGTACACGTGCAGCCGGACACGCTGACGGACTACCTGGGAGCGCCGCGGTTTCAATTCGAGGAGGTGCTTCAGCGAACCCGCGTGCCCGGAGTCGCCACCGCGCTGGCATGGACACCCGTGGGCGGAGACGTCATGTTCGTGGAAGCAACCCGAATGCCGGGAAGACGCGAGTTGATGCTCACAGGCATGCTGGGCGACGTAATGAAAGAATCCGCTCAGGCTGCGTTGTCCTACGTTAGATCTCACGCTGCCGATCTCAAAGTAGATCCACAGGTGTTTGCCCGCAGCGACATTCACCTGCACGTGCCTGCCGGGGCCATTCCGAAGGACGGGCCATCCGCCGGGATTACGATCGCAACCGCCCTCGCGTCTCTGATGACGGGGCGACCGGTTCGCCCAGAAGTTGCGATGTCCGGGGAGATAACCCTGACCGGCCGGGTACTACCAGTCGGCGGGATCAAAGAAAAGGTGCTTGCAGCTCGGAGAGCGGGAATAAAGACTGTGATCCTCCCAGCCGAGAACAAGAAGGACGTGGATGAGGACGTACCCGAGCAGGTTCGAAAGGAACTTGATCTTGAGTTCGTTCAGAGTGTTGATGAGGTATTCAAGACGGCACTCGAACCTCAGAGCGCAGAGGAGGAAGCTGTCGAATAGAGTCCGGGATGCTCGGGCTAATCCGGCGGGAGCCGCGGACACTTCACGAATATCATCGGCAACTCTTCAGAGGGCAGAGCATATGTTCTGCCCTCAGTTGCTTGTGGGGTCTCTGCCCAGGGGAGCAATTGAATGAACCGCACAAGCGACGAAGCCATCACAGGCGACGTCGTCGCCGCACTTGCAGCCAGCCCTCGCGTTCGCGCGACGGAAGTTCGGGTGCACACGGACAGAGGCTGGGTTCGTCTCGAAGGAGTCGTTGGCACCCTGGCGGAAAGAAATGCCGCAGAGGAAATCGCCGCACGCATACCCGGAGTTCTGTCCGTCGAGAACGACTTGGTGGTAAGCTCGGACGGGACTATCTCAGACCTCGAGATCGAAGAAGAGGCAGCCAACCGGCTTGCAAAAGAGAATCTGGTCAATGTCGGAGTTAGAGCAGAGGCGGGGACCGCATTCCTCATGGGAGTCGTTACGAGCTTAGCGGCCAAGGAACAGGCTGTCGCCGCAGCAAGCACCGTGAGGGGAGTACGGGATGTGATCAGCGAGCTGGAGATCGCTGCAGGAGAGCCGGTAGACGATGTCACCCTCGCCAACGACGTAGCCGAGGCGTTATCCGACGACGCCCGCATAGATGTTATGAACCTCGAAGTACAGGCGAGTGACGGTTCTCTCCTGCTCACCGGAGAGGTTACCCACAGCCGACAGCTGGAAATCGCAACGCAGGTTGCCGAATCCGTGCCTGGGGTGAATTATGTAGAGAACCGCATGAAGGTGCGCAAAGTAGGCTTCTGAAGCCCCGCGTTCATAGCCTTTCCCCACAGCGTTTTGAAAAGCGCGAAAAGCGGAAAGTAGAAGTCGAGCTCCTTGTCCACGCGCTCGATCGCTGTGGAACTCTGAGGAGAATGAGGTAGAGAAGATGCCAAACGGATACAACGTATGTCCAACGTGCGGCTGTGCATCCACGGGCCCTTGGCAAGGCGGGCAAACATCGCCTTGGCAGGGCAGGCAAATGGGGCCTCCACAGGCCGGACCTATGTGGGCAGGCCCCGCCTGGGGCTGGGCTCCCGGCATGGCGATGGGCCCCGCCTATGGAGCCGGCTACGGTGCCGGACCTGGCTGGGGCTACGGACCCAGCTACGCGCCAGCCTACTACGGCGGCCTCCCAACTGACTCCGAAATCGAGGAGATGATCTACGACGCGATTGACGCAGACCCGCTCATCCCATTCGACGCAAACGTAGACGTCAGCGTAGAGGCGGGCACGGTCTATCTCCGAGGCGAAGTCCCCAGCAAGAGGATGAAGCATGCCGCTGGGGACGATGCCTGGTGGATAGCGGGCGTAGTTGACGTGCACAACGAGATCAAGGTCACGGCGCGAAAGCGTGTTACACAAGAAGGCGCCGCGGCTTAGACTCAACCCTGCACAGACAGTCTGACAATGGAGCGGGTTCCCGCCCGCTCCATTGTCGTCAGTCACGTGGTATCCTGGTCTCGCGATGCCTCGGCTGGGGGCAGCACGGCTTTCAGCCGGCCCTCAATGGCGTCGAGAAGCGCCCCGGCTTCCAGCTTGACCGTGCGCCCTGCCATCCATGCGGAGACAAGCTGAATCGCCAGATCGGCCACAACCAGCGCTTGGAGCTTGTCCGCGTAATCTGTGACCACATAATAATGATCGCCGATACCCCGCGCGAGATCAATGGATCTCTGCCCGGAAAAGCCGCTGCACCCGCTGTTGGAACGGCCCAGCATATGCAGGATTAGATGTTCGATCAAGTGAGGCACAGTCGTGCCCTTCTCGATCTCTTCCCTGAAACCGTGCCGAGTGCTACCGGCGCCACAGACGTGCGCATACGCGTCGTCCGTCTGCGGTAATATTCCGGGCAGCGCCGCTTCCATTTTCTTTGCCAGGCGACAAATACCGGTCGTATGCAGCTCCGATTCGTTCTCGATCTTGAGAACGAGGATCATCCGTCCCCTGCGGCGATTGGTCTCACCATCACGGGTCTGCGTGGAGCCTTCCTCAAAGATGGTTCTCAGAACTTTCAGTGTATGCTCTCCCTTACAATGCATCAGCCGTCGTCGGCTGTCTATATCTATTATAACATGGGCGTCGTCAGTCGGCCACTCCGGTTGTCCGAAACAGCACGCCGGGTGCAACCTCCTCTTTCGAGGATGCGCAGGCTCCAAGTCCACAATTTGCATCTGTTGTCAAGCGCCCGAAGCATATGATATACTCTCATAGCCCTGGAGGCTCGAACGACACGCTCGTCGTGTACCAGGCACTTGCGCAGGAAAACGGATTGAGCTACACTAATATGGACAGCGTGGCAAGCGCAACGTCCGGGTCCAGAACGACGCTGGGGGCTTACTATCGCGAGAAAGGGCTGTTGAAAAGTGGTCATCGTTCAGAAATACGGCGGTAGTTCGGTGGCGACAACCGAGAAGATATGCAATGTGGCCAAGCGAATCAAGAGGGCCGCACAGGACAGCCAGGTTGTGGTCACCGTATCAGCCATGGGAGACACAACGGACGAGCTGATCGCCATGGCGAAAGCCATCAGCACGCTGCCTGACGAGCGAGAGCTCGACAAGCTTCTAGCGACCGGCGAGCAGGCTAGTAGTGCGCTACTGACGATGGCTTTGCACGAACTAGGCGTGCCTTCCATCTCGCTGACAGGCGGACAGGCAGGCATAATAACAGAGAAGGTCCCGGGCAAGGCAAGAATACTGAAGCTTGACCCTCAGAGGATACAAAACGAGCTCGCCGAAGGAAAGGTTGTCGTAGTGGCGGGCTTCCAAGGAATCACCGACGACGCAACCTGGGCGGATATCACTACACTGGGCAGGGGAGGATCGGACACGACCGCGGTAGCCCTTGCCGCAGCGCTCCGGGCCGAAAGATGCGAAATATACACGGATGTGGACGGAGTCTTCACTGCGGACCCCAGGGTGGTGCTCAACGCGCGAAAGCTGAACCGCATCTCCTACGAAGAAATGCTCGAGCTCGCCGAGCAAGGTGCGCGTGTCATGCACTCCAGGGCAGTTGAATTAGGCGAGCTATACGGAGTTGACATACTCGTCGCTCACAGCGTTAGAGAGGTTCCGGGAACACTCATTACAAGGGAGGATCGCAACATGGAAGCGCTGAATCCCGTCCGCGGGATCGCCCATGAAACAGACATTGCGAAGATAACCGTCGTTGCGGTGCCCGACCGCCCGGGGATCGCGTACCAGATATTCCACGCGCTGGCAGAGGCCAACATCAGCGTAGACATCATCGTCCAGAACGTAAGCCTTCAGGGTGTCACGGACCTGTCGTTCACGGTCAACCTGGCCGACCTGGCGAAGGCGCAGAAGGCGCTCGAACCCGTTGCCCGCAACATCGGCGCGAAGGAGATGACGAGCTCTGTGGACCTGGCGAAGGTATCAATCGTCGGCACAGGCATCCGCAGCCACCCCGGCTACGCTGACAGTATGTTCGGAGCTCTCGCCAGAGAAGGAATCAACATCGTATCAATCACGACGAGCGAGATTCGCATTACTTGTCTCATAGACAAGGCCGACGTCCAGAGGGCAGTCCAGGCTCTGCATGCCGCCTTCGAGCTGGAGAAGCCTGAGGGAGAGGTCAAGGGCGTTATCGCGTAGTTCAGCCTTCGAACAGCGCACAGCGAGCGACTTCGGAAGTGGCGAGGCTCATCCCCTGCTTTTGTGCGCCTACGCGCAGGATTTACCCGACTCCACCAAGACTTACAGTTGCAAAACCGCATTACAACTGCTATAATGCTCAAACGCTGTGCCTGCAGCGGCACCGGGATTCTGCGGGTCGAAATGCTTGGGTTTGCATAGGTCCCGGTGGTCCTTCCTGCTCCGAGCTTCGACTCGGAGCCGACTAGCCCGAGGGGAGGTGAAAGAATGGTCCGTCCGTACGAAGCTCTATACATTGTCCACCCTGACCTCTCAGACGAGGAAATAGAAGCCATCATAGAAAAGTACAAGCAAGTGGTTGCGGAACAGGGCGGCGAGGTCGAGAGCACGAACCGCTGGGAGAAGCGCCGCCTGGCCTATGACGTCAAAGGCCAAAGGGAAGGCATCTACGTGCTCATGACTTTCAAGAGCGAAGCGAAGGCAGCAGCGGAATTGACCCGGCTGCTCAAAATAGGCGATAACGTGCTGCGCCACATAATTGTCCGCTTGGACGAGGAATAGGTACTGGGCTGTACGAGTATTCGGAGGCAGATAAGCAGCAGTGAGCCCTGTATACGGCCTGTAAGTGAGGAGGAAGATAGCATGTTAAACCGCGTGGTCCTTATCGGAAGACTCGCCAATGACCCTGAGTTGAAGTACACACCAAGCGGCATACCGGTGACCACATTCACACTTGCCGTCAATCGCATACCGAACGCCCAGGGCGAACGCGAGGCGGATTTCATCCCCATTGTGGCCTGGCGACAATCAGCCGAATTCGCTGCAAACTATCTGACGAAAGGGCGCTTGGTCGCTGTCGAGGGAAAGCTGCAGATACGATCATGGGTCGCTCAAGACGGTTCACGTCGCAAGACGGCTGAGGTAGTCGCGGACAACCTGAGGTCGCTCGACAAGCCGAAGGAGCAAGTCCAGCCTGCTGCCGAAGAACCAACTGCCGAAGAACCAGCTGCCGAAGAGCCAGCTGCCAAGGCGACCACCGAGGTCTCAGGGGACGAATTCGAAGATCCATTTGCCGATGAGTAGTCTGCACGAGGATGGCTGCTCAGCAAGCCGGAATTCTGACATGCCCTCAAGGAGGTTATTCATAATATGGTACGTAAGCCCATGAGGTTTAGGAGAACCCGACGCAGGGTCTGTGCCTTTTGCGTGGATAAAGTCGAGTCTATAGATTACAAGAACGCAGCTAAGTTGCGGAAGTACGTCTCGGACAGGGGAAAGATCCTTGCGAGAAGAACAACGGGCACATGCGCGTCGCACCAGCGGATTCTGACGCACGCCATCAAGAGAGCGAGGGAGATTGCTCTGCTCCCGTTCACTGCTGAATAGCAGCGGGCGAGCCGCGAGGAGTATCAAGAACGGCGTGAGCCGAATTCCGGCCCGCGCCGTTTCTACTTATGGCCCCTCCGGGCTGGTTCGCAGCCGAAGCTGACCACAGGCGGCGGAGACAGCATGGCCTCGCTCTACACGCTGGGTCACCGCTATCCCGGCGCACTCCAACACCGACCGAAACGCGCCTATACGCGCCTGAGAAGGCCGGCTGAGCGGCAGCCCCTGGACGGCGTTGTAAGGGATAAGGTTCACATTGCAGAGAATCCCACGCAGCACAGCCACAAGCTCGTGCGCCAGGTGCAGAGAGTCGTTAAGCCCGCGGATCAGCAAGTACTCGAACGTTATCCGGCGGCGGGTATAGTCGGCATATTGCCTACACGCGGCCAGCAGTTCTTCTAATGGATAGCGCTCAGCGATCGGGACGATCTGTCGGCGCAGTTGGTCGTTCGGCGCGTGAAGCGATACAGCAAGCGCGATCTGGAGCTTCTCTGCTGCAAGCTTCTCGATCCTCGGTGTGATGCCGACGGTCGAGACTGCGATGTGCCGCATCGCAATGCCGACTTCGCAATTGAGGATTCGGATACTTCTCACGACGGGGTCATAGTTCAGCAGCGGCTCTCCCATGCCCATGTAGACCACATGGCTCACACGGCGCGCGCTCTGCTGCCGAACCGTAAGCGCCTGGTCAATTATCTCGCCCGCCGTGAGGTTGCGCACCAACCCGTCCATGCCGGTGGCGCAGAACGTGCATCCGGCCGCGCACCCGACCTGCGTGGATACGCAGACAGAAACCCGGCTCTCGTACGGCAGCAGGACCGTCTCGATCCGCTGAGCATCCTCTAGCTCCAAGAGGAACTTCGACGTGCCATCCGGCAAGTCGCTGGTCGCCGCCACACGTGAGCGGTACAGCGCGCCCTCCTGACTCAATCGGGCGCGAAAGCTCGCCGGCAGATCGAGCATTTCCTCCATGCCGGCGGCATTCCGCTTGTATAACCACGACGCGAGCTGGCGGCCTCGGAACTTCCGCTCGCCGAGAGATTCGGCCAGCGCTTCCAGGTCAGCAATGGTCATGCCCAGCAGATATGCGGCTTGTCTCTGCGCTCCCATGTCTCTATCCGGAATACGAATACCATGCGGCCGGACAAAAAGCAAGTGCGAGGTTCGAACCTCGCACTTGAATCACGCAAACCTGGGGTTGCAAACCGCGTTCTAACTGCGCAAGATCACGCAGCCTTGAGTTCGGCGCCGACGCCGCCGGCGTCTCCATTCACCGCATCCGCTTCGAAGAAGACCCTGCGTTGAACTTCCTCCACAGTTGTAATCCCTGCCATGACCTTGCTCGCAGCGTCCTGACGCATAGTTGCCATTCCGGCCTCGATGGCCGCCTGCCTGAGCTCGTTCGCGGATGCTTTTGCCAAAGCCAGGCGACTGATGTTCTCGTTCATAGCCATTATCTCAAGTACGGTTGTACGGCCCTTGTACCCCGCATTGCCGCACTCTTGGCACCCGACGGCCCGATACAGGGTAACTTTCTCTTCCAGGGCGAGACCAAGCAGAATCTTCGTTCGATTGTCCGGCTCGTAAGGCTCCTTGCAGGCCGGGCACAGCACGCGTACAAGTCGCTGCGCCTGAACGCCCACGATCGCCGAGCTTACCAAGAACGGCTCGACATCCATATCGAGCAGCCGGGTGACGGAGCTCGGAGAATCATTGCAGTGAAGCGTGCTCAGGACAAGGTGCCCCGTCAATGCGGCCCGGAACGCGATATCCGCAGTTTCCGTATCTCGGATTTCGCCCACCAGCACAATGTCGGGGTCCTGCCTCAATATCGTCCTGAGCTGGTTTGCGAACGTAAGCCCGATCTTCTCGTGTACGTTCGTCTGGTTGATTCCCTCAAGCTCGTACTCGACCGGGTCCTCGACAGTCATTATGTTGATGCGCTCCGATTTCAGCACGTTCAGTGCGGCGTACAAGGTAGTGGTCTTCCCACTCCCGGTTGGTCCCGTGACAAGAATAATCCCGTAAGGTTGCGTCAAGAGCCTCTCGAAGCTCCTGAGGTCCCTTTCTGAAAAGCCAAGGCTGTCCAGCGGGATCAGGCCAAGAGATCTGTCGAGAATGCGGAGCACTACGCGTTCGCCGTGAATGGTAGGGTTGGTGGATACGCGGAGGTCAACGCTCTTGTCGTCTATGCGGATGGTGGCTCGTCCATCCTGGGGCAGCCGTCGCTCGGAAATATCCAGCTCCGTCATGATTTTGATGCGCGACGCTATCGCTGCGTGCAATGACCTCGGTATGTTTTTCACAAGATGGAGCTCGCCGTCAATCCTGAAACGAACGTCAACGCCGTTTCGCCTTGGCTCGATATGGATGTCGCTCGCCTTCCTGCGCACCGCCTGGGTAAGCAGCAGGTTCACCATCCTAACAACGGGAGCACGGTGGCTCTGCCGTTTCACCTCGTCAATGTTCTCGAAATCGTCCGTTGACTCCACTGGCGCCAGCTCGACATCCGAAGCGGCCTGCTGCAAGACACTCTGGAGATCGGTAGACTTGTAGTTCCCGCACTGCCGATCAATGCATTCGGCGATTCGCCATTCCGTCGCCAGCGCAGGCTCGACACGGCACTTCGTCTCAAACTGAACCAGGTCTATGGCCTCTACATCCAGCGGGTTCGCCATGGCGACGGTCACCTTGTTCCCCGCCTTCTTCACGGGCAAGACCTTGTAGGTGCGAGCAACGGATTCGGAGATCAATCCTACTACTTCGGGGTCTAACTCTTGTTCCTGGAGATTGACGTAGCCGACATCAAGCTGGATAGCTCTTGCCTCGGTAACCTGCTCTTCCGTGGCAAGGTTCAGCGCAATCAATGCCTCACCCAGTTTCACGTGACTGCGCCGCTGCTCCTCGAGCGCAGCATCGAGCTGGCTCTTCGTAATGACGTTATTCGCCATGAGGATCTGGCCTAAAGGTTTGTTGTACAGCTCATCCATTTGGCAGTTCCTATCCCAACTGAGAGTCAAACACTAGTTCCGCCGCGGCTGCGCAGCGTCGAGAAATCATGTGTCCCCACGATGGGTTAGTTTGTCAATCGACTCGCTCACTTGCTGGGCGGCTTCGGCAGTCTGCTTCGCGTCACATCGGATGGTGATTCTCAGTACCGAACCTTCTCCTGCGCCTTCGGGGAGGAGGTCTTTCGCGACAACGAGGGTCCACTGCTCATGCTCGCCAACAAGCACAACAGCCTTATCCCCCTCGATGCGGTCCACGAATCCGCGCAATTCTTTCTTTGCTGTCATCGCTCTGTCGCCACCTGCACCGCCCTGCCATCCGTGGTGAACACTATGTTGCCGTTGTGGTCCGTCCTGTAGACTGCGGCTCCGCAGGCATTCAGCCGTCTCAGAACTGCGCGGCCCGGATGCCCGTACTGGTTTTCCGCTCCTACCGAGATCACCGCGTATTGCGGCCATACCACCTGGAGAAACTCGTTCGACGTGCTCTCCTGGCTTCCGTGATGCGCCACCTTCAGGATCGTGCTCTGCAGCTCCCGCCGGGCAGCCAGAATCCTGTCTTCCGCTTCAGACTGGATGTCCCCTGGAAGCAGCAGGCTCACGTCGCCATACGTCGCACGTACGACAACGGATCCGTTGTTCAGGGCTGCCTCCCCGCTCGGAACATAGTCATCCGCGGGCCAGATAATATCGAGACTGACGCTCTTGCTCACTTGCGGGCGCTGGTATGCGCTTCCCCGACGGTAGTCAATCCTTCGGGCCTGGAAGCTGGATAAGACCTCCTTATACGTCTGGCTGCCGTGCGGATAGCCAGCATCTATTACCTGCGATACCCCGAATCGCTCGAGCACTCGCGGCAGGCCGCCGATATGATCCATATGCGGGTGCGTGATCACCAGCAGATCAATTCGGTCAACACCATGCCGGTCCAGATAGCGCACGACGTCCTCAGCGCTGTCCCTATCGCCTGCGTCTATCAGTACATTACGCCCGTCCGGGGTCTGAAGAAGAATGCAGTCCCCCTGGCCCACGTCCAAGAAATGGACCTCTAAGCGACCATCAGGCGGACTAGAGCCTCTGTGTTCCGGGCCCAGCGCAACCAGGGCTGCGATGCAGACCGGCAGTAGGGCTACTACAATTATAGGCAGAATCTTCCGCATAGTTTACCTTACATGCTGACTCAGCATAGCGGAATGGCGGAGAGAAACCCCCGGTCTCCCGGAAGGCCCAGGAACTGCCGTCCTGCAAAGTTCGAGGTTAGAGGTCTGACTGGGGGGTCCCCGCGGGCACGATACACTTCCACGGGCTCGATCTGGTTTCCTGCATGGAGCGAGATGAAAAGAAAAGGCGCTGCCAGTCCATGGCAGTGCCTTCAAACGCGCGCAGATATGTTTCTTACTGTCAGCCCAACATGGACTGCCCTATTCGCGATATGCTCGGCCGTAGGCCAGTCTGCACACGGTCATTCCACGCCCGCAGCGGACTGAGTATCTCAAGCTCACCGCAGGCAGCTTCTTTACTCAGAATGACGTGCTTGATGCAAGCTAGGCTGCGGAGCCGAGATCGTACTTCGTCACGAACTCCTGGTTCGTGAGATCGTGCAAGTCCTTGTGCAACTGCTCTGCGTACAGGCTCACGGTCTGGGAATCAGAAGAAGTGGCCTTGACGATAGACTTCCCAGCCTTCTTCTTGTTCCTCAATATCACTACGTAGTACGGCCTGAACACCTGTCCACAGGACTGACGGTCCACCTCCCAGCAGTTAGCTGCCGCTTCCACCATATCCCTAGACATCGCGTACCCCACCTTTCTGTCCCTACAACGCCAATAGGGCATACCAGCCGCATCCTCGCGGCGCGTTCGATGATTCTATAGAGTGCTCACGCAGGATGCGCAGTACCGAGCCACGCCAATCCACAACACACGGACGTAAACCGAGTACACGTAGACTCCCTGAGATGTGCGTGGCATATCGTCCCTACACTCTTATCTTGCCATAATCCGCACTCCACGACGACCGGTAGAATTACCTGAACTGACAAACCCGTAGGGAGCTCAATATGACGCTCGGCTGCCAAGCGGCTCGCGCTGATGAGTTGAGTCACCTATGCCATAATTCTAAAGAGCCACTAAGCCCCGCCAATCGGGGAGGATTTGCATGGAGAACCGTGGAAAAGCACCTCTGGCGCAGGTTCTCTCGTCACCGTCTGGGTCCGCGGACGTTCAAGGCGGTATCCGGCCGGGTATGGTAATCGAGAGAATCAAGGACGCGATCGCCTGGGCTGTTGGCAGGTTCAACATGGGCAATCTGAAGAAGACACTAAAAGCGGGCATAGTCGCAGGAGTCTGCGGCCTGGGACTATGTGCGCTTGCGAAGAAGCTGAATCTGCCCTCGCGCATCGCAGAGCTCGCGCACTCCGTCGAGGCCGTGCCGTTTCCGGGCACAAGGCTTTACTCGTTCCTGGCTGCCAAGCAGCTCAGGCCCATGTACGCTGTGATAGCTGAAGAGATCGCATCGGGGGAGCAGTTCGAACGGATACTCGATCTAGGCACCGGCCCCGGTTACCTGCCTGTGGAAATCGCCCTTCGAAACCCTGCCGCCCGCGTCTCGGGAATAGACGAATCCCGCGACATGGTACAGATTGCGAACGCCAATGCACACGCGTCCCGGGTCACAAGGTCGGTCGAGTTCTCGATGGGTGATCCGACTGACCTTCCATTTCCGGGCAGGTATTTCGATCTCGCTGTGAGCGTGAATGTACTGCACCATTGGAAGGAGCCGCTTGCGATATTCGAGGAAGTATTTCACGTGCTTGTGCCTGGCGGCCAATTCTGGATCTACGACTACCGCAGGGACGTACCACAGGAGGCTTGGGAATCCCTCCGAGGCAAACTATCGCTCGTGTTGAGAACCGTGCTCCTCTTCGGACCGGTAGCCTCCTCCCGAGCCGCTTACACGAAGGACGACTTGCTGAAGATGGCGGAGCAGACGCACTTTGAAGGCCCTAAAGTCGAAGAGGTAACCCTGCCACTGTTCGGGCACCCGATGCCGGCCTTCAACTTGCTCAAACTGCGCAAGCCGGAGCAGAACGAGGACTTGGAAGCAACCGCCAGCTAGCACGGCTATAACCCTACACGGCACCAACCGCCCGCAGCCAGCTTCATGCCGACTCAGCTTGTCTGGCTATAACTCGCCGATGATCTTGTGACACTGTGGAATTACACGCACCTTGTGGAGATAAGACGCGCACTGCGCCTGCCATCCCAGAAGTTGTGCGCCAGATGGGGGGAGAATCGCGCGCAACCGAGTGACCGGCTGCAGAACAAGCGGTATCGCGGGATCAACGGCCTGAACCATTCTTGCCGCGTCAAGAAGCTCATCGTTCGAAGTAGAACACGTTACGACCACCTTGACATACACATCCGCCGATACCGCTCTGCGCAGGAACAGCTCGTGCTGAGCCATGAGATTCGGGCCTTTCGCCGCGCTCGGAAGCTTCACATCCATACTCACTATGTCCACGAATGAAATGACCTCGGCCAGCGCATCCGGGAGACTCCCGTTTGTTTCGAGCAGCACAGTGAAGCCCTTTTTCTTCAATCCCTGAGCTATGCCCCTCGCGAACTCTGCCTGCACCAATGGCTCGCCGCCGGTCAGCGCGACACAGCGATGTATTCTCGGGGAAGTCTCCAGACGCTCGACATAGGCCAGGACATCCCGAGCGCTGAGGGGATTCTGCACGGACAAGAAATCGCGAGCGCCGGTAGTCTGTTCGACTCGGCCTACATTTGCCGCGGTGCGAGCACTCGGCGTATCGCAAAAAGCGCAGTCCAGGTTGCAGCCGGCGAATCTGACGAATATCTGGCGTTCGCCAACCAGCAGACCCTCTCCTTGAATGCCGGAGAAGATCTCACATATACAGCCGGTCACCGACATCTCTTGCTTACTGAGCGACTCAGGCATTGGTCAATCTTCGCAGGCGCCCGTCTGGACACCCTCCCAGTAGCTGGCTGAGCACGTGGGCGTTTCCCAAACAGTGACCTTGCTAACCCCCGTACCCAAGAGCGCCCGCATTCTCTCGAAAACCAATCTTGCTATACATTCGGCCGTGGGGTTTTGCTCACGGAACTCGGGGAGCTCGTTTAGATAGCGGTGGTCCAGATAGGAGATGATCTCGGCCAACGCCGCCTTGAGGCACTTGAAATCCATGAGCATGCCAGTGCGGGACAGCTCCGCCCCGCAGTAGGAAACCTGCACGCGATACGTGTGACCGTGGAGGCTCTCGCAGGGCCCGTTGTAGTCCCTCAGGTTGTGAGCCGAATCGAATTGGGACTCTGCTGTTAGCTCGTACATGGAACGCCCTCTCCAATGGCGAATTGAGGTGCCTACGCAGGGCGGAACTCGACCTTGGTTCTCCCGCGCACTTCAATGGCGAAAGTCACAGTGCCACTCCTGTCGGCAGAGACCGGCTTGCCCCCATCGGCAGTGCAAACAGTGTAGGGGCCGGAGTCTGCAAGAGATCCAAGCAGGAATTCTAGCTCGCCTCGCCCTTCCAGCTCGAAGTCATAGCCATCCTGGCCCACTCTCCTGACTTTCACATTCGCCGAGCCGGACTTAGCCGAGACAAGGACGGGGACTGTGGTCGCCTCCAAGGCGACGCCCGTAGACCGAACGACCTCGGAACCAGCCCGTACCCGATTAACCAGCCCTTCAAACAGCCTGGGGCTGGCAATCTGCATGCGGCCGGGCTTCTCAGCCTTTACGACGACCTCACCGTTCTCCGCGCGGATGGACTCGATTGCCGAGTCGCAGCTTGCCTGCGTGACCAGGTAATCGTGCACTATGCCGTTCCTCTGCCGGATCAGCAAAACGAAGTCGAAACCGTCTTCGCCGGCGACGACCTGGTACCAGTCGTTGCCTTTCACCTGCTGCTCAACGAAGTTCCATCGAATAACTTTCTCCCACAGCATCGGCGCGTTGTAGTGGCGCATTCCTTTTACGATGAGCGGGAGATAATCATTGCCGCCGGACACCCGGAACTCCGCGTATCCGTCTCGGGCCTCGATCTCTGCGGGAAAATCGGCGAGTTTGGTGCCATGCAGAGCCTCTGCCGTCGGCCCGTTCGAGCCGTAGTAAGTGCGCTCGCGGTTAGGAGGCCGCCAATCGTGCCAGTCGTGTCCATAGGGCATCAGGATAACGTCGGCCTCCAGGTAATCCCCCGGAAGGAGCTTCCCGTCCGGCGAACAGATCGTGAGGAACTGCTCGGCCACGCCGTTCGCATATCCCATTGCGGAAGTCCCCAGACGCTCCAGGACCTTGCCGCCGATCGTGCCTTGATAACTAAGCACGACGAACGAGTTGTTGCCCTTCGGGGAGGCGTACAAGCACATGAACGGACGATCCTTCCCAAGTGGAACGCCTTCGAGAATCCAGGAATCGTCGTGCTTCAGGTCCACCTCCTTCGGCTGATTGTCCTCGGCCAGATAGGCTATCTTCTGATACTTGTTTTTCGTGATGGAGGTATTGGCGTTGAGGAAGCGCAGGCTGTGCCGCGCATCGCCCTGGATCTCGACGGGTTTCAGAACATCGTACCGAATATGGACGAAGCTTCGGGTCTCATCAAGCTGAGGGATCTCCATGACCCTCACCGAAGCCTTTACCTTATCGTCGTCGGACATGTAGTTCATCGTAAACTTAGCGAGGTTCGGCGAGATGTACTCGAATTCGGTATTCAGGTAGCGCAGGTTGTGCCACTCGCCGTCGTAGTACTGGAGGAAGCCGATCAGGGCGACGTGATGGAATTCCGGCTGCTCAAGCCACATGATACCGCTCAGACCCCGGAAATCCGCGATAGTATAGCCCGCGCCCGTCCGCGTGAACTTGGTAAACGGCACGTAGCACGTCGTCTCCGTAGCGCCCGTCGAAAGGTGGTAATAGTGCTGGAAAAACCGAATTGAGGACACCTGTTTCAGCGGGTGGTTGCCCCAGTTCTGGACCAGATGGTAGGATCTGAGGTCGAGCGCCTGGTTGGAACCGAGCGACATCGGGAAATAGGACTCGCTGTACGCCGTGTCGTCGGACTCCTCACGCTCCCCATCAAAATTCTTGCACGCCTGAACAGGGAGCGGAAGTGGGAAACCATGCCTATCGGTCACTACAGCGGCTTCGATCATCCCCTCTCCGGGAGTATAGTGCTTGACGTAGATGCGCCGCTTCAAATCATCATTCCTGACCTTGAAGGAAACTGTCAGATATTGATTCGGGCTGACCCAGAAGCGTTCAAACCCGTAGTTCGCCAGCGCTGGCATCGTGCGAAGGACATAGTGGCCGCGCACAGCATCGTAAGCCTCGACAGCCCCACCCGATGTAGCCAGAAACTGCTGTCCACCCAGCGGAGACACCTCGGCCTGCACGCGCTCTTGCAAACCCTGGGCCGTATCCCCGTGGGCAGGCAACACGGCAAACCACGCGGACTTCCTCTCGCCCTTCTTCAAGCTTCCCCCCGGTATATTGGCGGTTATCCTCGCCTCCTCCCCTTGCGCGAGCGTCACCCCCGCAGGCGCAATTGCGGCGAAGGCAGGCGCCCCGGAAGCATTGTTGAAGACACGCCACTGGAACCCGTTCTTACTGGCCGCCGCTCCTCCGCGCAGACCGGCTGCGAGAGGAATATCGAGCGCCGCAGAGTCTGCCGACACATCTTCCGTTGCCCACATGGTCGCCTGAACGTGAAACTTCTCCGGGTAGCAGTAGAACACCAGCTCTCCCTTGCCGGGAAACTCCTTTCCGTCAGCCGTGGACATGCGGATGTCCAGTATATGCACCTCATAGTAGTAAGGCCCATGCCGCCAGATATTCGGCCTCGCCCCCCTCGAAGCCAGGCCTGACGTATAGACAGACTGACCGGCTTCCACGCGCATTACTCCCTCGCGGATGGCGTCTTCCCCGTCCAGGACAATTGCCGTGATCTTCGGCTGAGGGAGAAAGACGGATATCCGGTAGTATGAAGCCTCGATGGTCAGGGTTGTCCGATCCCGGTCTTCAAAATGGGCATCAACGAACAGCTCCCTCTGCTTGTCCGAAATGCCGAGGGATGAAAGCTCGGTGCTTGCTGTAGATCCGCTTCCGACGAGCGCTAATAGAATCAGAGAGACTAGCCTGTACATTCGGCCCTCCACTGCCTGAGACTTTTACCATTATAGAACGTGCAGTCATTCAGGGCAAGCGATGGGAAGGGACGCCTGCCCGACCACACTGTCCCGGCAAGTGTGAACCTACTCCTCGGTGGGAATACTGAATTGCGCAGCAAGGACTTTTTGGGGAAGCACTCGGATGGATGAGAAGACACGCGAACTCATTTCCGTCGGCGCGGCTTACGCAGCCAATTGCCACGCCTGCCTGGCCTACCATATCAGGCAGGCTGCCCAGGTTGGGCTCAGCGAAGACGAACTGAAAGAAGCGATCGGAGTCGCACAAAAGATCAGGGAAGCGTCCGCCCGCCGCGCGGACAGCATCGTCGGACGTCTAGTAGGTCCGCCTGGCCGGTCGGGCAGAGGTGAATGATCGGGCAGATATCGTGTTTCGGTTTCTTGGCAGTGCAAATCTCGCGCCCGAGCGCGACGAGCATATGGCTGAAAAGCGTCCAGTCCTCACGCGGCACGATCTCTATCAGGTCCTGCTCGACTTTCTCGGCCTGCTTCTTTTCGGCGTATCTTGGATCGGTCAGGCGCAACCGCCCGGAGATGCGAAGAACGTGCGTATCAACGATGACGGCCGGCTTGCCGAACGCGCTGCCCAGCACGACGTTCGCCGTCTTCCTGCCAACTCCCCGAAGCTCCGTGAGCTCCTCCATGTCATCCGGCAGTTTGCCACCATAGTCGCTCACTATGTCCTGTGATGCCTGTATGATTGCTTTCGCCTTCTGACGAAAGAAGCCCGTGGGGCGTATGTCGGCTTCGAGTTCGCCCGGGTCTGCATTGGCGAAGTCCGAAGGCTCCGGATACTTCTTGAACAAGGTCTTTGTGACCTCGTTTACCTTGGCATCGGTGCACTGGGCAGCCAGGATGGTGGCGATAAGGAGCTGGAATGGCGTTGAGAAGTTCAAGCTCGTTTTGGCGCCGGGATACCTCTGCGTGAGTATTCGGATGATTTCCCTGACGCGCTCCCTCTCATCATGACGCATGAGAATCTACCTCTGCCAGGCTAGTATCACCAGGAGTATATCCTATGCCCCGATACATGTCAAAAGCCCTGGAGCGGGCTGGGTTTAAACGCCCGACGGCCTGTGCGCCTTGCGCGATGCGAGGTTCTGGGTTGCCGCTGAAAGTTCTCCCAGCGCCGTACGCAATCCATGCCGCGGAAGCCTCAATTTTCGCTCGTAGAATGCCGATAATTTGAATACCTGCCCGCGAATCTGCCCGATCCCAGGACGTTTGCCGGGCTGTTCGATCCCATGAACCGCTGAGAGGAGAATGTTTCATGCAAGCTGTTGTCCTCGCTGGTGGGAAGGGGACTCGTCTATACCCCCTTACCTGCGATACGCCCAAGCCGATGCTAAGGCTGTTCAACAAACCAGTACTCGAACATACGATAGAATTACTCAAACGCCACGACATCAGTGACATAATGATCACTCTAGCGTACAAGGCTGAACAGATCATTGACTACTTCGGCAGCGGCTCCAAATGGGGAGTGAACATCCAATACTCCCTCGAAGAGGCGCCGCAGGGCACAGCAGGCGGCTTGCGCAGAATTCAGCCACTATTGCGCGATACGTTCATCGTTGTTTCGGGCGATGCCGTAACGGATCTGGATCTGAGAGCTGCACACGACTTTCACAAGAAGAGATCGGCCATTGCAACGATGCTCGTCTACGAATCTGAGAAGCCGTCGCACTTCGGGATCGTCGAGTCCACCGATGACGGCAAAATTCAGCGGTTCCTTGAGAAGCCAAGAGCTCGCGAGGCATTCACCAACACGATAAACACCGGAATCTACATCCTCGAACCCGAGGTTCTCAGCTATATCCCATACGATGCGGTGTACGATTTCAGCAGGAACGTCTTCCCGAGCCTCCTGCAAAACCAGGAGCCGTTCTACTCTTACCGGGCCGATGGATACTGGTGTGATATCGGCAGTCTAGGCCAGTACCGAAACGTCCATTTCGACGCGCTTACCGGCAAGGTAAAGCTCAATCTGCCGGCATCACGAATCGCCGACGGCATGTGGATCGGCGAGGACACAGATATCCACCCATCAGTAACAGTCAGGGCACCATTCTATGTAGGCAACAAAGCCCACATCCGCCGAAACTCCGCCCTAGGCAGGTTTGCCGTAATCGGGGATATGAGCTTTGTAGATGAAGACGCGCAGATCACCCACAGCGTCGTAGGGCCCTGCGCGTCGGTCGGCAGAGCAACACAAGTCTACGGGTCCGTGCTTGGCGCAGGCTTCAGATTGGCAGACGGCAAGAACCTTGACGACGAGGTCGTCGTACACGACGGCTCAAGCATTGAACTTAGAGCCGAGATCACCCCCGAGCTTCTCAGTCAACTTGCCGGCGACGAGCACATGTTCACCTGGTCGGGCTTGGAGTTGGCCCGGCTTGCCAGGGACGTCATTTCGATACAACCGATGGCAGCATAGGGAAAACCGCCGTCCGTCAGTATTGCCAAACATGCACAGAGGGCCGGTCACGTTGCGACCGGCCCTCTGTGCACAGTCCATCCACACGTACCCTACCGCACCTTCTTCCAGCACTCCAGGTGCGTCTCCATGCACTTCTGAACGTCTTCGTCCGACTCGACCGCCTGGCCCTGCTCACACTCGTATCGGAGCAGCTCCATATCGGGGAAAGGCGACTTCCCACGCTGCTCCACCTTGTACCGCGCTCGCAAGTGCCTGCAGCCGCCTCGAACAGGTCTCAACTCCGTTTGTCCTGCCAACTTCCCTCTCCTTCCATGAACAGCCATGCCGCTCTATAAGATCAGAACCTGATGCCCAGCCTGGCTTCCGCTTGGTACTCCCTCTGATCTCCGAGCGCCGCCCTGTCTTCCTCGCACGTCATCCTGCCACCCAGGTAGAGATCGAGCCTCGATCCAATCCTGTGAGTATATCCTAGCGTGTAGATCTCAGTTCCCAGAGCGGACGCCTCCCTGTATTCGCTCGCACTGTACTTCGTTGAAAGTAGGGAGTCCGACGAGAGCCAGTAGTCAACTCCCAGCTCGATGCCTTCACTGCGCCTCCCTGCTAAGTACTCATGCCGAAGAGTATAGGCACTCTTCAGCTTCAGCCTGCCGAGATCGGAATCAAGCCCGATGCTCTGGCTATTCAGACGCTCCACGACCCCCTTCTTGTCCTCCGGGTTCGATGCGTACGCGCCTGTAAGTCTTAGCAAGCGCCCAGTGTCGAGCAGCAGCGCCAGATTCAGACTGTCCAAGTCATCTTCCTTCAGTGCCTCTCTCGCCTTGTACGCCCCGGAAACCTCGACAGACTCAGCCGGCTTCGTAGAGGCGCTGACCTCCGTCACGCGAGATAGGACGGCGCCATTCGACTCCGTCTCTTTGATGCCGCCGCCCAGCTTCGTATGGCTAAGAGGAGAGACCTCAACGCGCGCTTCTCTGCTAATCTCGCGGCTTCCCGGCGTCTCTTTCTGCCCAAGAGCACCGAACAGCTTGACCGATGCAACGGGCGAAGTCTCCAGCCGCAGCCCGCGGAACTCCTCAGGACCTCCAACTTCCGATTCGGTGTCAGTCCAGGCCAATTCGACCCTCGCGTTTCTCAAAGCGGTGGTCGAAAGCCTCAACATACGCGACGATTCGTCCCCCGACCGCTCGACATCCTTGTGCGCAACGTCCATCCGGAGGTCAAGTGATCGGCCCGGCTTGGCCACTAGGCTGATGGACTCAGCGTCGGTTTCTCCCGCCCTGTCCGAGCTTGACCGGTCCACGGCAGCGCTGACCGTCAAGCCCCTCGAAGGTGCGGCAGTGATGCCGAGGCCCAAGTTCGACTCCTTGCCAGCCGCCGTTGTAACCGCCTCATGCGTGGCGACTGCCGATAGATTCGATCCGGCCTTGTGCTCAAGCTGCAACTTGTCCGTCCTGACCGTCTGGTCCACAGCGCCCGGCCTTTGCTTCTCTGTCTCTGTGCGAGAAAGAGTCACCTTCGGCCCACTGTCACCAGCGAATGTCAGGCTGTGCCCGACTACGGTGTCCATCTTCCCTTGTCCATCGCCAAGCGAGACCTCCGAACGCTTAACGGCGGTGGACACGCTCAGCTCGCTGTTCAGCTTGAGCACCGCTGCGATGTTAAAGGCATCCAGGCCCCTCTGGAGCTTGTAGTCCTGAGCGCCCACAAACTGCTCTCCAACATGCACATAGGAGGTACTGAGCTGGACGGCATCACTCTTCGCGGAGCCGCCGAGCTGCAGCGCCGAACGGTCGCCGAATGAGCCGCCATCCAGGCCGTTCCCGCCCGCCATTTCGGGGCTGTATAGCAACATCGAGCTCAGACTCCCCGTCTTGGAACCGGCTGCGCCGGCCAGACCGTATACAGCCACGTCGGAGCTCGATCCCACATTCGCATCAGCCTGCTTGTATAGGCCTAGAAATCGAAGGTCCGTGTTCTCCTTCTTCACCAGATCGAGTGTCAGGGGAAAGGCGACTGCCTTCCCGTTTTGCACCGCCTTTGTTGGATCGTAACTGTATTCTACCCGGGCTACACGCTGGCTCGAAAGGCGCTCCGCAAATGCGATGAGCCCGGACGCGTAGTCTATGTCATAATCGAGGACACGAAGCATGGGGCGATTGTCAACCAGGACCCGCTCGCTGTACCTGTCTATGGGCTTCCACGACAGCGCATAAGGGCCCCTGGTATTGGCGCCGAAGATGATATCATACGCAACAGTCGAGGAGACTAACGCGCCAGTAGCCAGCGAGGTCGCCGAGCCCGTGCCGGAGGCGTGCTGTGCCGATTCCTGTGCCCAGACACCGGATGCAGACACACTCAGTATGTAGACTAGCGCCGACACGCGTGTAAACGTCTTAACGCGCCACATGCTGAAATGCTCCCCTTCTCACAATACCCTAGTATTTGACGTTCAGTCGGCTGGTCGGGTTTCATCAGCCGGCTTGCGCCGACCCGCTCAGTCAGTTGTTGATAGTTTACCATAATTGCCGCACAAAGGCAAGGGTATCTGAGTTCCAGGTTCTTCGCTTACCATACATGTGTTACACATTGGGGTTGCGGGAGAGGGACGCTCTTTGGTATCAGTTATATCATCAAACAAAGCATCCAAGGAGGTGTCCTCATCCCGCATGCCTAGTGTACGACAA
>Ga0307379_10000729_pt1 | contig 53875 bp, 34 predicted proteins | sample UN2MG_FD_202237 | JGI IMG/M metagenome (GOLD analysis project Ga0307379, IMG submission 202237) | Soil microbial communities from Risofladan, Vaasa, Finland - UN-2 | ecosystem: Environmental > Terrestrial > Soil > Coastal area > Acid sulfate soil | place: Finland: Risofladan, Vaasa | collected... | reverse complement strand
TGCTCCAGCTTACGTTTATCAAAAGAATGCTTATGTGGCTCGAGCCACCGCTAATAATCGATTTGGTGACTTTAAAATAAAACCTAAACGAATCCGCTGGGTTTCGAAAGTGGCTTTAGTAATTCTTTTGGTGACCACTCTTACGATCGGCAGCGTGGCCCGTTTTGTGCCAATTGTTTATGCCTCTCCTGACCAATTTTACTTATCTAATGATCCTTATTCAGGCAATAACAATTCCTGGTTAATGAAGAAAGACACCACTGATGGTGCTGAGGACACGACGACGATTGTTTCTTATATTAATAAGGCGGTTGGTGCTTACCAATGGCAGCCTGGAGTGACTAACGGCACCGGGGGGACTGTTTGTCCGGCTACTCCGACAGGCTATGGTTGGGTATCTGATCAGGCTTACGGACTCGGAGTGACCATGGCTAGCGACAGCTGGATAGTGGAAATTTATGAAAGCGACACCAAGGCTGGCGCAACAGGCACAGCAGTCTTTTGTGTTTATACGGTCAACAGTGGCATTACTTCAGGAACACTGAGGGGATCATATACAGATAGTCTTAATCTTTGGGATGCCACCGCTGGAGCGAGAAATTTTACCACTGGGTCGATTACCGGCTGGACTTTTGATGATAATGAACCTTATTTGTACGTTGATTTTTGGATGGATAGAACCGTCGCCCCTCCTAACTCTGCCGGCACGATGACTTTTTATACCGGGCCAACCAACAATCCTTATGTCCAATCGCCAACCGTCACTATTCCTGAAATGGTGATTTTTGCCCTGTTTTTCATTCCTTTTTTGCCAATCCTGGTTAAAAAAATCACCAAGAGGGAAATTTCTTTTGGGACTTTAAATATTTTTACTGGCAGGGTAAGAAAAAGAAAGCTGAGATTAGTGAAAGGTCAAGCCGAACTGCGAGACCCACCATAAAGGGAGATAGATGAAACAAAAAAGAACTTTTGCTATTATTTTTGCTTTGTTGGCTGTTTTTTTGGCAGTCTTGCCGTTTTTGGTTTCTTTTAATGAGGTTTTAACCCATCTGGTGGAGAAATTCAGCCTTTATATGTGGGTTCAGAATAAAATTGTCCCTTTAGAAGTGAAGATGATTGGCGTTTTGGTTAAACCTTTGGGAATTGATTTTTTGGCTCATTCGACTGGAATGACGGTTAACGGCACTTATGCCGGGATGAGCTGGAATTGCATTGGTTGGCAAAGCCTTTTGTTGCTGATTGTTACTTTAATTGTGGGTTTGAGGGGGAATTATACGGTTTGGTCAAAAATGGAAACGGTTTTAATTGGGCTTTTAGGTACATTTTTAGTCAATCTTTTGCGGATGGTTTTAATCGTGGTTATTTTGGCAGTTTCTCGGCCCTTGTTTGCCGTGGTCTTCCATGATTATTTGGCTGCGGTGATGACCATTATTTGGCTGATTGGTTTTTGGTGGTTTACTTATGCTTATGTGTTAGAATTGAAAAAAGAAGCCGGTGACTCCAGAAAGAAAATTTTTCAAACAGCCAGGTAAAAAAGAAACCCTGGCGAGCAAACAGCAGAAGAGGATTCGGAGAGTGAATCATCTTCGAAACAGACTGCCCAACCTTTCAACTCAGTGGTGGGTGAGAGCAGGAGAGATATTTGGGCTGGTGGTTTTGTTTTTAACCAATCTTTTTCTTTTATATCCCTTTTTTGGTGTAGAAGACAGGATGAATGTTTTTTCTGCCCCGGTGATTCCGGTTCTGGCCAGTGCCACCGAATATTTTATTCCTTTTGCTTATGGGGTTAGAATTTGGCTGTTGGTTTTTTTGCTCTTTTTTCCGCTTTCTTTTTATTATTTTGTCCAAGAGATTTCGGGCAGAAAGCTGACCGGATTTTTGGCCAGTTTTTTGGTCAGTTTACCAATTGGGGTTTTTTTATTTTCAAGAGTTAACCTCGGACTTTTTGGTGGAGATGGTGCCCACATTGCCTCTTTGACTTTTGCTCCTTTAGTTTGCCTTCTTTTACTTCGTTTTTTACGGGGAGGTAATTATAAAACAGGCATATTTTCGGCTTTGGGAACAAGTTTGGTCGCCTTGACCTCTCCCATTGGTTTTGTGGTACTGGTGACTTTTATGACAGTGATTACCTTTTCAGAGATGCTTTTGGGTAGGGGCAGGCTTAAAGGGTTTAGATTTTTGATAGTCTTGATTTTGGCGGTTGGTTTTTTGGCTTTTTGGTATAATCCGAAATTTGTGATTTTGACCATTCAGTCTTCTCAAGGACAGTTAGCCCAAAAAACACTTTTCAAGCTTTTACCTGTTTCTTTTTTTCTTGTTCCTCTCTTGGGGGTTTTTGGTTTTTTGCTTTTTGAAAACCGGCCCCAACTTCAACCAGTTTTTATTGCTTTTTTCTTAACTTTTGCCTTTGGGGCTTTTTCTCTTGGTGCGGGAATAGTTCATCCTTCTCCCTCTCGCTTTTTGGCTGCTTTTGGCATTTCTTTTGCCTTTTTGACAGGAATCTTGGTGGTAAGGTTTGCTGATTTTTTACGAAATTCACCTAAACTTAAGCGGCTCAAAGTTATTTCCTCCCACCGACGGCTGATTGCTTTTGGTTTAATCGGGCTGCTTTTTGTTTTGTTGATAGCCATCATTGGTTTTTCTAAGGAAAACCAATGGGAGCTTGGGGAAAGTCAGGTTTTAGGATTAATGGCTGAGCAGAAGGTGGGCGCTTGGGAGATAAAGGAAAAGACTTCTTTGGTAGAAAGCATTTTTGGCTACACAATTACCGCTTTGACCGCTTTTGGGGCTGTGACACTTAAAAAAAAGTTAAGAATTTAGATGAAGCAGAAATTTTTTAACGGAGACTGGAGGGAGAATCAGGTTAAATATTGGCCAGTGGCCCAACGGTTTTTTTTGTTATTCAGCCTTTCCAATCAATTTCCCGCTACTTTAAACATTGAACCGACCAATATTTGTAATCTGGATTGCTTTTTTTGCCCAATTAAAAAAACCAATCGGCCCAGGGGATTTATGAAATTAAGACTTTATCAGCAAATTATTAATCAAACAGCCAAAGAAAAAAGGTTAAAAGTTCTTTGGCTGAATAAAGATGGTGAGCCCCTTTTGCATCCTGAAATTGGCAAGATGATTGGCTATGCTAAGAAAAAGAAAGTGGCTGACCGGATAGAAATTTATACCAATGGCTTGCTGCTTGACAGGTTGACGGTGGAAAAATTAATTAAAGCCAAATTGGATAGCTTGGTGGTTAGCCTTGATGCTGTCAATCGCGAGTCGTTTTTAAAGTTGAAGAAAAAAGATAGTTATGATCAAATCGTGGCCAATATTCACCGTTTTCTTCGAAAACGAAGGGAGCTTAAAGCTAAAAAACCATTATTAACCGTCAAAATGGTTGATTTAGGTAGGCGTCAGGAAGCAGAAAAATTTAAAAAGCTTTGGGGCGGGGTTGCTGATAATGTGGTGATTCAACTCCTCCATAATTGGGAAGGAAGCGTAAAAGAAATTTTCAATTTTCAATTTTCAATTCATCAAAAGCGCTACCCGTGTAATCTTCCGTGGTTGGCGCCAGCCATTAATTGGGATGGGAAGATAGTGCCTTGTTGTGTTAATTTTAGGGAAAACGAGCTGATGATGGGAGACTTAAAAATACAGAATTTAGCAGAAGTCTGGCAGGGAGGTAAGTTTAAAAAATTACGTCAAGCCCATCTTGAGCAAAATTTTTCCCAATTTCCGACCTGCGGTCGTTGTCAGTATTGGCGACAACTCCCTAATATGAGTTTTTGGCTAAGGAGGTTGGGTGCCTAAGAAAAAACCGAAAATAACTATTTTTCATTGTACTCTAATCTATACCGGCGGGGGAGAAAGAATTGTTTTTGGCCAAATAGAAGGGCTCAAAAAGCGGGGCTATGATGTTTCTTGTTTTGCACCGGTGATGGATAAAAAACGGTGTTATCCTGATATTATTAACCAATACCCAGTGGCTACTTTTTTACCTCAATTGCCAGAGTGGTTTCCCTTTCGCCACGGAATCTTGTTGGTAGTAACTTCTGTTTTGATACCCTTTTTGGCTTTTCGTTTCCGAGACACTGACCTTTTTATTGGCGAGAATCAACCAGGCACTTGGCTTGCTTATGTTGTTTCTCGGATTTTGGGCAAGCCTTATCTTATTTACACTTGTCATCCTAATAAAATGGTTTATCCTCGCAAGCTTTCCCGAAAACAGCTTTGGAAGACTCAGGCTGATTTTTACTGGCTAAGTATTTTTTTTGAGCCGTTTAAACTGGTTTTGAAATTTTTGGATAGACTTTCTTTCACTGGTAGCCAGTATCCGGTTTTGGTTAATGGCTATTTTATTGGTCGTGAGTTTGCCAGTATTTATAAAACAGCTTGGAAGGGTTGCCCTTCGGGAGCGCCGTTTGTCAGGCAAAAAAGCAAGATTTTGAAGAATAATAATGTTTTTGAGGGAGAGATTAAAGTTGGCAAGCTAGAGATTAAAAAGCCATATCTTTTGTATGTTGGCCGCCATGAAGTTTGGAAAAGGGTTGATTTGGCGATTAAAGCTTTTAGTAAGGTGGTTAAAGAATACCCAGAGGTAAGATTAGTCATCAGGGGACCATTTTCAGCCCACACCAAAGTTTTAAACAAACTGGCCAAAAAACTTGGTTTAAAAGACAAAGTTTTGTTTTCTGCCGGCGGTAGTAATCAAGAAGAATTAAAAAAATTGTATTTTAATGCCGCCGCTTATGTTTTTCCTTCCAAAAAAGAAGATTTTGGTATTGTGATTATTGAAGCCATGGGAGCGGGTGTGCCGGTTGTGGCTTGGAAGTCTGGAGGGCCGACAGACATTGTCGTTGATGGTCAAACTGGATTTTTAGCCAAGCCTTTTAGTGTCGATGATTTTGCTGAAAGAACAGTTAAAATCCTTAAAGATAAAAAATTGCGTCACAGAATGAGTTTGGCTTCTTGGCAAAGGGTAAAAGAGCATTTTTCTTGGAAAAAACATCTCGATATTTTGGAAAAGGAAGTTAAAAAAGCGCTAGAATAATTCTAAGCTTTTCTAATAAACTTTACTACTTGGGAATAGAACTCAGGATAGTCCCTTCCGAAATCCTTAAACATCAGAGGAAAATTAAGTTCGATGACAAAGGGGCCTTTAAAGTTTTGCTTTTTAATTTCGCGAGTCGCTCGGCCCAGAGAGGAATCGCAGTCTTCGTTCCGAACTTGCCTTAACTCATTTTCATTACCAATTTGAAATTGGACCTCTTTAGTAAAGGGTAGAAACATGGCAAAAACCCGACGCCATTCATATTGGGGGATGTTCTGGGCGGCAAGATAATCCCCAAACTTTCTTTGACTAATGTCAATGACTAAACCTCTTTTTTCAGGGTTTTCCTCGACCCATTGGACGATTTGGTTAGGCGAGGCTTTAATAAGGGGGTGGATTTCAAGCATGGGTTTTTGAAATTGAGGCGTGTCTTGTTTCCAGTGAAAAACTACCGGCACGCCATAGATTCTTTCTAACCCCTGAATTGTTTGGAAACAAGTTTCTTCTGGCGGAAAAAATAAGCAGGCGGCATAATTTGTGAACGAGATTTTAAGGCCTAGGCTTTTCTCTGCTCGCCTGTCTCTTCGCCAGTCTTGATGTAAAGAGGAAACACGAGAAGTTTTCAGTTTGCCTTCTTGTTGGAATTCTCTGACAACAGAATATCCAGGAAGAATCTCTAGTCCATCACAGCCAATTTTTGTGGCTAATCTTTCCGCCCATTCAGTGGAGCGAAAGCTAGACCAAGGCCAAAGGGCGGCAGTGGAAAGATTGACTTCTATTTCTTTTCTTTCAGGAGACATATTTGGGGGGCAAGCAGGAGAATTATAGCAAAAGGAGGTAGGTTTCTCAAGAGTTTTTTATGTTAAAATGGGGATGTTTTAGAAAAGGAGATTAAAAAAGCGTCAAGATAAGAACGGTGAAATAAACCTATGCTGGGAAAATTTTTTGACAAAATTTTGGATGAAGACGAAGAAGAAACCGAAGAAGAGAAAAAAACATTGAAGAAAAGAGTCAAATTTAGTTGGAAAGAGGCAATGCCTCCTCTTTTGCTTTTTCTTTTGGCTGCCGGTGTTCGTTTAGCTTTTCTTTTTCTTAATGATTCCCAAAGTCCTGGTTGTGGTTGGTATGGCGATGTTTATCATCACTGGCAAGTAGGTTATCTTTCCAAAGTAATTGGTTTTAAACAGGGTTTTTTGCGGCTTTGGGATTTGAAAGGGATGGAATTTTTTTGGGGCTTAGCACATCCGTTGGTTTTAGTTATTCTTTTTGCTCTTACTGGTTCAGTTGATATTTTGATTCCCAGACTGCTTTCTGTTTTTTGCGGTTCTTTAGTAGTGGTTTTCATTTATCTTCTGGTTAAACGCCATTTTAATCGGACGGCAGCGTTTGCTTGTGGCCTTTGGGCCGCTTTATTCTCAGTGGTTTTGTTTTCTGATACCCTGGGAATGCAAGAGCAGTTAGGCCTGGTTTTTCTTTTTGGCGGGCTGTTGGCCTGGCCAAGCTTGGGATTGGCAACTGGAATTCTTTGGGCTTTGGCTTCAATGACTCGGGCTGAGTATTGGCTTTTTGCTTTTGGCTTAGTTTTGGCTAGTTTTTTTGATCCAAGGAAAAAAATTGGCGAGAAAAAAGCTTTGATGTTTTTTGGTTATTTTCTGCCGATTGCTCTTTATATGAAATATCTGATGGAGTATACCGGCAATCCTATCTTTCCCATTTGGTGGAATTATCTGGCGAGTGTGGTTGGCGACTGGTTTACTAATCTTGGTGACCCCTTAACCGCTGTTCAGATTCAAGGCCAATGGGTGGGTCGGGGTTTATTTGCCCTAGGTTTTGTAGGCACAGTAATAAGCTTTTTAAAAAGACCAAAAAATTACCTTTTTCTTCTTTTAGGTTTTTTCAATGTGACTTTTATTGGCTTCATTTTTGGGTTTGCCGCCTATGTTCATGGGTTTTTTGACCGTTTTTGGGTGGATAGGCTTTTAGCTTTTCCTTATCTTTTTTTAGGGATGCTAATTATTCTTTTTTTCCTAGGCTGGTTGCCCAACCGTTACCCTCGAGGGAAAAAAGCGCTTTTGGTTTTTGGCTTTTTAATTTTTCTGACCATTTTGGTTGGCAGTCAATTGGTCTGGGGCAAAATCATGCTTTACTTTCGGGGTGCCCAGACGCCTTACCAAACTGAGCTTGGAATTGCTTCCCTTATTGCCGAGAATGACCCTGGAGGCAAAATTCTTTTTCCGGCTGGCCGACCCGCTTTGACTTATGCTTTAGTCAGAAATCACCAGGTTTCAGGCGAAAGATTGGTCAGCGAAATGTATGATCCTTATTTTTATGCTAAAGAAGGCGAGACGTCCACTGAACTGGATAAGAAAATGATTGACTGGCTTGAGAAAGAGGAAATTAAGTTCATTGTCCACACCGGCAAGACTGAATACAAGGATTTATTTAAAAATCATCCTGAAAAGTTTCAGCCTTTAGGTAGCAATGAATATGCCGGTCTCTATGAATTTCTTCGATAAACAGCCAGTTCTTTACCCTTGGCCTTGGCTTTTGCGGCAAAGTGGTTTGAAACTAACTTATAAACCGCGTGAAGTTTGGTGGAAGGGGTGGATTGGGAAATTAGGCTTGGAAAAAGGCCAAAAACTTTTGGATGTTGGTTGCGGTCGAGGCATTTTTTTGGATAGATTGACGGCTGAGTTTGGCATCAAAGCTTTTGGAATTGATATTGCCAAAGAAGTGATTGGAGAGGCAAAAAAGAAGTCTGCTTTCAAACTTGATTTAAGGGTAGCTGACGCTTGTAGCCTTCCTTTTTCTGATGGGTTTTTTGATGTTGTGATATCGCTTGACACCCTAGAGCATATCCGGGGTAAACAGGCCAGGGCAGTTTCGGAAATGGTCAGGGTCTTAAAAAAAGGTGGCAAAATGCTGATTTATACTATTAATAAAAACCAGAGCCTGACTTGGAATTGGCTGCTTGACAAGTTAGGTATTGATGTTTACCAAAATGTTGGCCATGACCCGAAATTGTTTATTGACCCGGATTGGCTGACAAAAGAATTGGGAGGCAGAGGGGTAAAAGTCTTGGCATTGGATTATTTCAACTCTTTTTTTACTTTAGCCGTAGATGAACTCATTATGGTTCTTTTAAGTTTTTGGAAGAGATTTTTTGGCTGGGAGAAAACGGAGAAGTTTGGTAAAATAGGCTTAAGGACTTTGACTTTTTTGGCGCGTGTTTTGACACCAATCTTACGGGTTTTTGACCTGCCCTGGACTATTTTTGGTCACTCAAACGGGTTTTTAGTCTTAGGAGAAAAGCGATGAAGAATTTTCTTAAAATCTTAAAATTTTTGGCGGAACTGGCAATTTTGCTGGCGGTGGGATTTTTGCTGGTTTGCCTGACTTATTATTTTGGCTGGACTCTTCTGCCTGAAGGAAACTATTTTGGCAATGATATTGCTTCTGCCTTAAATAATATTTATTATTTAGAACATTGGTACCCGCCAATTCCCAAATGGATTCATCTTTGGGCTGGTGGGGTGCCTTTTTTACGTCTTTATCCACCTTTACCTTTTTTGTTGACCTTTTTTATTCATCAGATTTCTTCTTTTTCCAGCTATCAGGTGGTCAAACTGATGATGTTTTTTTCGATTCCTTTGGCTGCAATTGGGGTGGTGGCTTTGGGAAGGGTGTTGACTAAAAATTGGTGGGTGGGAATTTTGGCGGGTGTTTTGATGATTTTATCGCCTGATTCTTGGTTTTGGGCGACCTATGGGGGTTTCTACGCCGTGGCCGCCTCGGTGCCGTTCTTTGTTTGGACACTGGTTTTCTTTTGCTTGGCTTTAGAAAAGGAAAATCTCTGGCTTTTTTTTCTGACGGCTCTATTTTACGGTTTAAGTTGGCTTTTTCATCCGATGGCGGGAGTGATAGGGGCAATGGCAATGGTCATTCTAGGATTCGGTTTTGGAGTGAAGTTTTATGGACTCAAAAACGCTTGGAAGGGGTTGACAAAGACTTTGGTTATCATCACTCTTGGGATTTTGGTTTTTGCTTGGTGGATTTTTCCTTTTTTGACCAGGGAAGAAATGGGTGGGATTGGCCTTGGCGCTGAACAGATGTTTCGGACGACTCTCAAAGCCATCGTCGGTTTGGAGATGCCCAAAGAAACATATAATACGGAAACATTTTTTACTGCCAGCGCCGTTATTTTATTTGTCATTGGTGCGTTGATTGCCTTTTTGAGGAAGAGTATTCTTCGCTGGGCGGTTCTGGCTTGCGCTTTAGCTCTTTTTATTATGACTGCCCCGAATTATGCTCAGCCAATTGTTGAAAAGTTTCAGGTTTTTTGGACAGCCACCAATACTCGGACTGGCCTCATTTTGAGAGTTTTGGGTCCGATTATTGGCGCCTATGGCGCCGTTAGTTTAATCCGGCCACTTTTTTGGCTAATCGAGAAATGGGTTAAAAATTTAAAAGAGAATAAATTTTGGTGTTATGGCACCCAAAGTGTGGGAGGGTTGATTGGCTTTTTGGTCTTTTGGCTTTTGCTAAAAACAGTGGTCATTATTCCACCGCTTGGTGAAGGCGCTGACTTGGTTTATTCGGGCTTTGGCCCCTGGCGAATGTGGTCGTTGGTGGACAGGGTTGATAACCAAGCCATGGTTTTGGACCACAAAACTGAAGAACTTACTCTACCCTTATTTAAGGATCCGAAAACAATTTTGAAAGAAGTTCCTGAGATTTTTTCTCTAGTTGGTGAAGCCATCAGCCCTGAGGATTTGAGGACCAAATTAACCGCCGAGAAGTCAAAAGTAACCAGTCAAGAAAGAGTTGATATCAGTCCTCTTCAGGGAGGAATGTCGGGTTCTTTGGGAAATTTCAGCCAAGTGGCTCAAATTCCGCCTTATTTTGGGACGAGTCTTATCCAACCGATGATTGGTTGGCAAATTGATTGTGTTTATTACAGCCCACTTTGCGGTCCAGCCCAGATAGAGGATGTCTACCGATGGTTCGGCGTCAGTCAAGCTTGGCGAGGATTAGGAGGAGACGAATTATTCGCACCCATTTATGGAGAGATTAAAGCCAGACTGGATGGAGTGGGGCTTTTAAAACCGGAGACGCTTCATTTGGGTCTGGTGGCTAAAGCCGAAACTTACTGGGATTTATATCATTTTCAGGAGCCAATCGGATTGGCCAGCATTACCAATAAGCCAACAATCCTGGTGATTGGTGATAATCCACCTAATAATGATGTTTTTGACATTGTTTTTCGAGGTTTAACCAAAGTTAATTTTGGTTATCAGGATGCTTGGAGTGTTAAAGGGAAGCGATTTATTGATGATTATAAACTTAGTGAGCTGTCCCAATTTGAGATGATTGCCCTTCATGGTTACCAATACCACAATCAGAATAAAACTTGGGCTTTGTTGGAAAAATATGTTAATCAGGGCGGTAGGCTTTTTATTGACACTGGTTGGCAATACACTAGCCAGGATTGGGGGAAAATCGTGAAGGGAAAATCGGTGGCGATCGAGATGCCCAAGATTTTTCCAGTGGAGAAAACTATTTGGGGAGACATTGAAGGCGGTTGGCGTCTCGGTTTGGGCGACCATCCAATTACTCAAGAAGTGAACCGAAGTGATTGGGGAAAGCCAATTTGGCGAGGTAAGGCCTGGGGAGCGGCAACAGCAGAAAAGGAATGGCTTCGGCCTGGCGCAGCCAGTCTTTTGGAGAATCAAGGTCAGATTCTAGCCGCTGTTTGGGAATATGGTAAAGGAAGGGTGGCTTGGACCGGTTTTGATTTTTGGGGGCATCTGGTTGAATATCAGGCTAATGATGAAAGAAAATTGGTGAGAAACATCCTTGATTGGTTGGTAGGGAATGAGTCTTGGGAAAAGAAACTTGATTTCCAGCGGGAGAAGCCTGAGTTAATCAAGATTAGCTTTTCCCAAAGTTCAGGAAAGAACAAGTTGATGTTTAAAGAGGTGGCCTCAGATAACTGGATTGCCAGACTAAACAAAGAAAAATTGCCAATTTACAAGGCTGGGCCAGGTTGGAAAATGGTCTTTTTGCCAAGTCAGCCGTCAAACGGCCAAATCGTTTTTTCTTGGCGTAAAAATAAGATTGAAGTCTTGGGGCTTGTTGTTTCGGTTTTAACCGTAATATTAATTTTAGCTTATGGAGTGTCAAAAATAGTCAACAGGGATTGGGATAAGAGGTTTTTAACCAAAATCTCAAATATTTTTAAAGGAAAAATAAAGAGAATCAAAAAAAGCTGGGAGGACGAAGAACAATGAAAATTGGTAAATTAGCTTGGAAAGCTTTTAAATTGCTAGTTACTTTAGTCTTGACCTTAGCCGCTTTGGCGGTTCTGGGGCTTGTTTTTTGGACCCAAGTTAAACACTGGCTTTATGACCTGCGTTTTATAGGCAATGATACGCCCCAGTTTATTCATTATGTTTTTTATTATCTTAAAAATCCTCATTTTCCAGTTAATGCTTGGGATTATTTTTGGCATAATGGCGTCCCCAGAATAGTTGATTTAGCTTGGCTCCATCATTCTTTGAGCGCCTTTTTGGCCAAGACGATAGGAGTTTACAAAGCAGTAAAAATCTATCCAATGATTTCTTTTGGCCTGGGAATTTTATTTGTTTACCTTCTCTTTTATGAATTGTCTAAAAGTATCCTTTTGTCTTTAGGTTTAGCTATATCTTTTGTTTTAAGCGAAGGCTATTATATAGCTCTTTTTTCCGGAGGCGTGGTGCTTTCAGCGATTTCGCAGATGTTTTTGCCGGCCCAGCTTTACTTTCTAGTGCGCTTCGCTAAAAAGGGGAATTATCGGAATCTTTTGTTTGGTTCTTTGATGAGTGTTTTGGGTCTTGCGTCACATGGTTTAATGATGATGTTTTTTGGTTTTATCCCTGCTTTTTTCTTTGTTCTTTTTAGCAACCGGGAAACTAATTCTCTGGTTAGTAAAAAAACGGTTTTTAATGCAGCGGTTTTTGCGATTGCAACTCTAACCGTTGGAGCGTTTGTCGTTTGGCCATTTCTGCTTCAAGCTTCTCAGGGTGGTTCAACGACAACATTCTGGGGGGGGCTTGCTTACGACCCAGATAATTTTAAAAATATGTCTCGCTTTAGTAATTCAGGCGTTGCTTATGGTTATGTGGCAGCGGTGATTGTTGCTTTTGCTTTTTGGCTTTTTAAGAGAAAACCAGACCGGATAGTTCGTCCCGCTTCAATCCTCTTGCTTGGTTATTTATTATGGATGCTTTCTTATACTGTTGGGGGTAATCCTGTCTATTCAGTTTTATTTCCTGGCCGAATTTTTTGGGTTTGGCCTCTCTTTTTAGGTTGCCTAGCAAGTGTTCTTCTACTGCCTTTATCGAAATATGAAGCGCCAAAGCTGGGCTTGAGAGCAGTTAAGTTTTTTGGTTTTGGCTTGGTAAAATTAGTTATTTTTTTGGTGATTATCATTAGCCCCGTTTGTTATTTTGGTAATCGCGATAATTTTTTAAATCAGATTAAGAGGCCTCAAATATGGGAAACTTTTGATATTGCCGAGAGATATCGAGAGGGGCAAAAAGATTTATTAGAATTGGTAAACCCCAAAAGGGCTAATGTCCGCTTGTGGAGTCATGACACCAACCTCAACATGAGATGGATTACTATTTCCGATATGCCTCTGTCTGAGGGTTACGCCCATATCTGGACTTACTATTCCCGACTTTGGGAAGGATGGTTTTATGGAGTGATGTCTTACTCTAATTGGGAAAGCCAGGAGATTCCTCGGGAAATGGCTAAACAGCAAGCTCTTTTTTTCCTTGATTGGTATGGCGTCAAGTACATGGCGGCAATTAAAGACGGAGGCGAGTGGGAAGTGGCTTCTCATTTTTATCAAGATTCTCCTTATATTGAAAAGTCTAAAGTTTATAAAAGCGGGCGAAGCGTTTTTGTGGTTTCACCAGAGTATACCTCGCCGGTGGTTGCCCCGGTTGCAACACCGGTCGTTGGTTTTGTTGGTGATGATGAGGCTTATATGACCTTTTTTAAAGATATCGCCATGTTGAAACTCGATACCTCCTATTTAATTCCGGTCAAAATTGCAAATTCAATTAGCCGCATTTCCTCAAGAGACTTGGCTTTGGTTGATGGTTTAGTAATTTATGATTTTAAAAAGACTGGCGTTTTCTACTCCCGGGGTTGGGACAAAGTTTTAAATTTTGTTAGAAATGGTGGTAAAGTTTGGATTGAAGGTGGCGGCAATTCAGGTGAAAGAGAAAATCCTCAACTGCCAGCTGTTTTCCCAATCACTGCCAGTCAATATGGGCCTTTAGACAAAAATTGGCAACCAGGCGGAAAGTTAGCCAACAAAATTGATTTTTCTTCCCTTGAACCGCTTGTTTACCGAGAGACTCCTTGGCAAATTTCTTATGCTCCGAAAAAAGCAGTTAAATCAGGAGCAAAAACTTTATTAACCCAAAAAGGCTATCCAGTAGCTGTTGAACAGGAAGTAGGCAAAGGGAAAGTGCTTTGGACAGGCGTTAATTTTTGGTACCGGCCAGAAGAATATCGGAAAAACGGGATGGAAGAGGTTAAACTTGTCAAATTATTTTTAGAAAGTTTAATGGGGGAATTGTCGCCAAAACAAGCCCAAGCCCAGGTTGAAAGAAAAGCGCCTGAACATATTAAAGTCACCGGGCAGGAATTTTCGGGGGTGGTTTTTAAAGAAACCAATTGGGGCGGGTGGAGAGCCACAGTTGAAGCAGGAGGGAAGAGAAAAGGTGTGCCGATCTTTACAGCTGGACCAGAAGTGATGTATATTCCTATTCCCAAAGATATGAGGGAGGGAAATATTAAGGTTTTAATTAATTATCAAGGTAGTGCTTTCTATTGGTTGTGTTTTGTTGTTTCTTTAGCTTCTTTTTTAGTGGTTGTTTTGTATTTAATTTTTGGCGATTTGGTACTAAGGCGCTTAGTGCCAAAAAAAATAACCAGATACTATCCCAAAAAGATTAAATCGAAAATTTCAAGTTGGTGGGAGTCTGAGGAGGATTGAGATGAGAATTGCTTTCTGTTATCCGCCATTTTCCGAAAACGGACGGTTTCCAAATCTGTCCCAAAATCGACAGTTTATTTATACCGCCTCAAAAGCAGTCAAGCTTTATCCCGTGGTCATGGCCACCGCTGCTACAAGGCTTTCAAGTTTAGGCCATGAAGTTCTTTGGTTGGATGGCATCACCAGGCGTTTGGACAGGGAAATATATGAGGAAAATCTATCCTCATTTTCCCCAGGTTTGATTGTATTAGAGGCAAAAGCTCCGATAATGAAAAAGCTTTGGAAATACGTTAATAAAATCAAAAAAAACAAAAAAATTAAAATTATTTTAGTTGGTGATCATGTTAGTTACTTTCCAAAAGAATCATTTCAAAACTCTAAAGTTGATTTTATTTTGACCGGAGGAGATTATGATTTTTTACTTGTTAATCTAATTAAGCATCTTGAAAAAGGTGAAAGGCTTGAACCAGGAATCTGGTATAGAAAGAAAGTTCAAAGTTCAAAGTTCAAAGTTCAAAGTTCGGGAGAATTCAAATTAAATCATAATCTCAATGAGACGCCGATGATTGATCGAAAACTAACTCGCTGGCAAGACTATGGTGAGGCTTATCTTTTTCATCCTTGCGCTTATATGATGTTTGGTCGGGGGTGTGGGATTAAAGATAAAAAGACTGGGGCCTGTACTTTTTGTATTTGGCAACACGCTTTGTGGCGATGTTCGGCTCGGTTAAGAAGTCCTGAACATGTTGTTGCTGAGGTCAAGAATTTAATTAGACTGGAAGTCAAAGAGATTTTTGATGACACAGAGAGTGGGGCTTTATGGGATTATCAATGGCTTAAAGAATTCTATCGACTTTTAAAAAAAGAAAAGATATTGGGCAAAATAAGTTTCTCTTCCAATGCGAGGGGAGACCAACTGGATAAAAAAACCTCTCGGCTTTTAAACAAATTGGGTTACAGACTGCTTAAGATTGGCCTTGAGTCTGGTGTTAATGAAACCTTAGCTAAAATTGGGAAAAAAGAAAAAATTGAAGATATCATTCAGGGTGTCAAGAGCGCTAAAGATGTGGAGTTGAGGGTGATGTTGACAGTCATGGTTGGTTATCCTTGGGAGACAGAGGAAGAGGCCCAGAAAACTTATGGAGTCACCCGTGGACTGACGCTTTATAAGACTCGGGCAGGAGATTGTCTTCAGGCTTCGGTGATTGTTCCTTATCCCGGGACGCCTCTTTGGTGGCAAGCCAAAAAAAAGGGCTGGTTACTAGTTGCCCCCGATGATTATGAGAAGTTTGATATGAGCCAGCCAGTTTTGAAGACCGAAATCGATGCCCGGAAGTGGTGTAACAAAGTTTGGTCAATCCAGAAGAGCCCCCAGTTTATCCTCAAATCTGGTCTAACGACTAAAAATATCAGCGAGGCAGTTTTGCTTTTGCGAGGAGCAAGATCTCTTTTAGAGCATATCAAAGATTATGTGAGAACCGACGAGTGATGAAAATTACTTTAGTTCATCCAGCCCAAAAAACTTGGACTCGGGCCGCTTTGATTCCTTTGGGCCTTGCCTATATTGCCGCCTATCTTGAAAAAAATAGTTTTACGGACATTAAAGTGGTTGATTATAGTGTTGAGCCAAAAGCTCATCTTCCCAAAGCAGATGTCGTTGGTATTACTGCCACTACTGCTTCAATTAAGTCTGCTTGGAGAATCGCTAAAAGAGCAAAAAAGATGGGGGCAATTACAATTATTGGTGGACCCCATGCTTCTGCTTTACCCGAAGAGTCAGCTCACCTTTCTCAAGTTGATTTTGTCTGTATTGGTGAAGGGGAGGAGACGATGCTTGAACTTTGTCAAGCAATTAAGGGAGGTAAAAAGAATTTTGAGAAAATTAAAGGACTCTGTTTTAAAAAAGGAAGAAAAGTTGTTTATACTCGACCCCGACCCTTAATTGCCAATTTGGACAGCCTTCCTTTTCCCGCCTATCATTTTTTTAAGTTACCTCTTTATACTAGTGCTCAGCCGCTAGTTTCGACTCGCAAACCAGCGGTGGGAATTATAACGTCAAGAGGCTGTCCTTTCAACTGCAATTTTTGCTATAAAGGCACTTTCGGTCGAAGTTGGCGACCCAGAGGAGTTGAGAATGTCTTGGCTGAATGGGAATATTTAGTCAAAGATTTGAAAATTGCCGAAATTGCTTTGATGGATGATGCTTTTAATCTCGATATTGATCGGGCAATAAAGATTTGTCAGGAGATTAAAAAAAGGGGTCTTTTTATTCCTTGGCGGTCTTCTAGTGGGATTAGAGCTGACAAAGCACCAAAGAAACTTCTTCGGGCAATGAAAGACTCAGGTTGTTACCATATTGCTTTTGGAGTCGAATCTGGAGTTCAAAGAGTTTTGGATTTAATGGGTAAGGAATTAAGCCTTAAAGATGTGGGTAGGACTTTTAAGACTTGTCGTGAATTAGGGATTTTAACTATGGCTTTCTTTATGATTGGCAATTTAGGTGAAACTCGGCAGGACATTGAGAAGACTATTGATTTTTCGATTAAACTTGATCCTGGCTTTGCTCAATTTACTGTAACTACTCCTTTCCCAGGAACGCAGATTTTTAATTTAATTAAAAAAAGGGGTGAGATGAAAATCATTGATTGGGATAAATATTATATGTTTGGCCATAAGGGCTATTTTGATTATGATGGGCTGAAAGCGGAAAAGGTAACCAAGTTAGTCGGCCAGGCTTATAGAAAGTTTTATTTAAGACCAAAAACAATTTTTAGATTGATGAAAAGAAAAGAGACCTGGTTAAATTTACCTAATATAATTGTTGGTGGTGTTTATTATTTGGTGCAAAAAGACATATGGATATAGGTTCAAGAAAGATGAAAATTCTATTGGTTAATCCACCGAGAGTTGATGGCTATCCGGTGGTCCGGGAGGAACGCTTTGAACATAAAGATATTGGTTCGGTCTATCCTCCTTTAAGTTTGGCGCACACCGCCGCTTTGCTTGAAAAAGAAGGCTACTCGGTGAAATTGCTTGACGCCAATGGCTTTGACCTGAAATTGGTTGACGTCCGCAAGGAGCTGAAGAAATACCAACCAGAGGCAGTGTTGATTAGAACCGGGTTTGATACCCAAAAGGAAGATTTGAAGGTTCTAAAACTAGCCAAAGAAATAATTGGAGCAACCACGATTATGAGAAATCACATCATTTCCAGAACACCGTGGTTAAGAAAAAAAATTCTTCAAGAAAATGATTTTGTTGACATTTTTTTAAACCAAGAACCAGAAAGTGTGGTTGTTTCCTTGATGAGGACGTTGGAGAACAAAAAAAGTTTTAAAGGCGTGCTGGGAATTTCTTTTAGACAAGCTGGTAAAATTATCAATAATCGGAACGCTCGGCTGGCAACCAATCTTGATAGTTTACCTTTTCCCGCCTGGCATCTTTTGCCAACGCTTGATGTTTATTATTCAGGCACGTTTGGGCCGCCATTTGTGATGATTCAGGGTTCTCGAGGTTGCCCTTTTGACTGTGCTTTTTGCGCCTATGGTCAAACGCCGTATCGAACAAGAAGCCCAGAAAATATTGCTGATGAGATAGAATGGCTAGTGGCAAAATACAAGATTCATGATTTTTGTTTTTGGGATGATGTGGCCACTTTGGATGCTGAAAGAATGATAAAAATTTCAAAGGCAATCATTGATAAAAAGCTTAACTTGCGGTGGTCTGTAGGGATTCGGGCCACCAGCGTCAGTTTTAAGATGATGAAATATATGAAACAGGCTGGCTGTGATGAGATTGCGGCTGGTGTTGAAAGTGGTTCAGAAAAAATACTGAAAAAAGTTAATAAAAGAGCCACTTTGGCGGATATCAAAAAAGCAGCCACCATCTGCCATCAATTAAAAATTAAATTTTATGCGATGTTTATTATTGGTTTGCCTGGTGAAACAGAAGAAACGGTGAAAGAGAGTATTAATTTTGCCAAAAACCTTAAGCCTTTTTACACCCAATTTTGCTTTGCCACTCCCTTTCCTAATACCAGAATTTACCAATATTATAAAAAAAACAGGCTTTTGTTGACTGAAGATTGGCGCCAATATTTTCCCCTTAGCGACGAGCCAGTCATTAGGACGAAAGCGCTTTCAAAGAAAGATTTAATTCGTTTAAGGAATAAGGCTTATCGTCAGACTCTTTTGAACCCAAAATATTTATTAAGCCAAATAAGTTTGACTGACTGGAGATGGAATTGGCGCGGCTTGCAAGAATTAGGCAAGCGGATAATGGCGACACTTAGTCTCAAGCCCGTTCGCTGATTTGTTAAAAAAAAATGAAAGTTTTGGTTTTTAGTTCTTTAGCGCAAGACACAGGCAGTTCTGTTCGGGCAAAATGTATTGCCGAAGGTCTTGGGAAAGCTGGAGTTGAGGTAAAATTTGTCAAACCTTTTCCTCAGACTCTACCTTTGAAATTGGATTTGCTCCTCACTTTGCCTTGGTATTTTTTGAAAACCATTTTTTCTTCTGCTAACTGCATTTTGGCGGTTAAATCTTATCCTAATGTTAGTGTCCCTCTTTTTTTCAAAAAATTTCTAGGGGCAAAAATTATTATTGATACTGATGACCTTGCTTTTGCCTATTCTAAGGGTCTCTGGAGCTTTTTTTCCAAGTTCAGCCAAGAATTATTTTTACCTTTGGCCGATCTTTACACCTATCATCGTCCTCAGATTAAAAGTTATTTAACTGATGATTTAAATGTTCCGCTAGAAAAGACTTATCAATTGAGACAGGGTGTTGACTTGAAGATTTTTGCCAAAAAAATCTCTCTGCGAGCGCAAAGGAAACTTAGGAAGAAGTCTGACCTTGTAGGAAAGAAGGTATTAGTTTTTGTTGGCCATTTTGATGTAGCGTGTGACTTAGAAAGCATATTAGGAGTGATGCCTCAGGTTTTTAAAAAAATTCCCCAAGCAAGACTTTTGCTGGTTGGCGATGGACTGAGAAAAAAAGAATTCCAAAATTTGGCCAAAAAGTTGGGGTTTTTTGAAAAAACCATCTGGACGGGTTTAGTTTCTCAAGAAAAAGTGATTGATTTTGTTTCGCTTGGGGATGCTTGTTTGGTTTATTATCAAGACAGGCAAGTTAACTATTTTCGAGCCTCACTCAAGCTGAGAGAATATCTGGCGTTAGGAAAAAAAGTAATTTGTAATGATGTTGGGGAACTGAAAGATTTTAGAAAATATACCTATCAAACTTCTTTAAGACCGTCAGAGTTTGCTAAAATGATGATTAAAGTCCTGCTTGGTTTTGGTGATAAAAGAGAAATAAAGGGCAAAAATTTTGTGAGAAGAAAATATGGCTGGGAAAAAATTGGCAGGGATTTTGCCAAAGAATTAAGGAGATGTTTGTGATTGAAAAATTTTTTGCTCACTTTTCTGTTTGTCATGCCATTCCTCGGACCAATGAGGCTTTGGCCATCAAAACGGTTAAACTGGCACTTCCGATTTTGGATTTGGGTTGTGGGGATGGACAGTTTGCCCTTTTTACCTTTGGTCGGAAGAAAATTGAGGCTGGTTTGGATAAAAAGGGAAGAAAAACAGCCAAAGCCGTTGAGAGTGGTGCTTATAAAAAAGTTGTCGTTGCTGATGCGGCTAATATGCCATTTGAGGATAAGAGTTTTGCCTCGGTGGTTAGTAATAGTGTTTTGGAGCATGTTGAGAATTTGAACAAAGTTTTAAAAGAAGCAGCCAGAATTTTGCGAAAAAGGGGTCTTTTGGTTTTAACTGTTCCCACGCCGCTTGTTTCCCGCTATCAGTTCTGGGCAAAATTTATTCCCGGATACGCTGAGTTTAAAAGAAGACTTTGGCGGCATATTAATTATTTTGGGGAAAGAGAATGGCGAAGACGATTAAAAAAGGCGAACTTTGAAGTGGTTTTGGTGAAAAGGACTAATTCAAAATCGGCTATTTTTTGGGCTGATGTCTTTTTCCCGCTTTGGCCAATTGGTCCTTTAAAACAAGTTGTGTCTTTTTTGGAAAAACGGAAAGTTTTTGGCTTTGACAAAAAAGGGGCTACTCTTTTAATTGTGGCTAAAAAGAAATGAAGCAAGCTAAGTTACCCAAAGTTAGCGTGATTATTCCCGTCAAGGCTGGGAGAGAGATTAAAACGGCGATTGCCGCCCTACGTCAGGTGGACTATCCGTTAGAGCTGATTGAAGTTTTTATCTCTCGTGGCGTTAACCCTTCAAGACAGAGAAATAAAGCGGCCAAGAAAGCCAAAGGAGAGATTTTGTATTTTTTGGATAATGACTCAGAAATTGAAAAACGAGCGTTTAAAAGAGCCATGGCCATCTTTTTAGGGAGAATGGGTCCGGTTAAAATTCCTCAGACTCGAGGTTTTTCGTTGTTTCCCGGTTGGCTTTCTAATTTAATTGTCGAGAGATTTTTTTCAGGGACAATTTACAAAGGAAACATAGGCGCCGCTGGTGGGCCAAACGTTTGGTGGCGAGAGGAACCTTTCTGGGCTTCAATGGCAGGAATAGTTCTTGAGTCTTTTTTTGTCCACTTTCAGATGGCTGCTCGTTACCGACCAATAGGCTTAATCCACCGGGCGACTGAAAAGGAGTTGATTCTCTGCAATCTAGCGGTAAGACGGGATATTTTTAAGAAGGTGGGTGGTTTTAATGAATCGCTTTACCCGAATGAAGAAAATGAGCTTTTAAATCGGATGGAGCAATTGGGTTATCAACTGATTTATCATCCTGGGGTGCTGGTTTTTCGTCCTCGACGGCAAAGTTTTAAAGCTTTGTTGAACGCTTTTTTTCATTACGGTCGAGGCAGAATGGAGCAGATAAGAGTTGAAGGAGTTTGGCAAAGTTTGGCTCTTTTATCCCCTCTAGTTCTTCTTTTCTACCTTTTGGGGTTGGTTTTTTACCACCCTTGGTTTGCCTTTTTGCCTTTAATTTTATATTTAGGGATGGGCTTTGGTTCGGCTCTAGGGTTTGCTGCCAGAAAAAAAAAACCTTATTTAGCCATTTTTTTACCTTCACTTTTCTTAATTGCCCATTTGAGTTATGCTCTTGGCCTTCTTTATGGTCTGACGACCGATCTTAAGCGATTAAAGGGTCGAGGTAAGCGAGCCAAAATTAAAGTTGTTAAAGTGAAAGAGTTTGGTAAAAGTTGGACTTAGTTGACTTGGGATTTTTGGAGGTGGTAAGATGGAAATGATGAATAAGAAAATAAGCATTAATAATCTAAAAACCCGCCATTTTCCTTGGTTAGTTTCCGCGTTTTTAGTCCTTTTTTTGACAGCCGGACTTTTGCTTTATTGGTTTGCTGGCGAAAGTACTGGGAAGAGAATGGCAGAACGGGTTAAGCTAGAAAAACTAACGCTGGCGCGTTCAGGGGCTTTTTCAATCGAGTCTTTTTTCAAAGAAAGAGAGAAAGACTTGGTGCTTTTAAGTGAGATTGAAGCGGTTAAAAGTCTGAAAGAAAAAGAGGCCAGAGAAAGAATCGGGATTTTAATTGAAGAGTTAAAAGGTGAGCCGGTGGCCGGCGTGGGTCGAGTTGATAAAGAAGGGGTGCTTCGTTGGGTGGTTAACAAAGAGGATAAACGGGAAGGGGAAGACGTTTCGGTGGCTGATCGTGATTATTTTGTTTGGGCAAAAAAACAAACCGAGCCAGGCAAGATTTTTGTCAGCAAGCCAATAAAATCTCGGGCTGGGGTGTCTGGGGGGGGATATATTTTAGTCTTGGCTACGCCGGTTTTTTATCAAAGAGAGTTTAATGGGTTAATTTTGTTTTCTTTGTCGTTGGTGGAGTTGACAGAAAGATTTGTGGCGCCGCTGACTTTTTCTGGGGCAGTACACTCATTGATCGCGGCTGAAGACGGAATAGTGGTAGCGGCCAGCATTCCCAACTCGATAGGCGAAAACATTGCCGACTGCCTTGACGAAGAAGAAATTATTGCTGCTTATGCACCGATAAAAATTGGTGATCAAGTTTGGTCTTTGCGGGTTTTGGTGCCTTATAGGGAAGCGGTTAAACTGACAATGCCTTTTAAGATTAACCAAACAAGGGGATTAGTTTTTGCTTTAGTCGGAGTGTTGATTTTGGTTTTGACTTTTATTTTGGGGGTGCGGGTGGCCCAAAGAGACGGTTTTGTTGATGGTTTTAAAAACGGGCGGGACGGGGTTAAGTCATCTTAAGTTTTTTGGCGACTTTTTTTTGACATTCTTCACAGATTTTTTCTTTTTGCCATTCAGGTGCAAGTGTGGATTTGCCGCAAACAGAACAGGGAACAGAGTGAAGGTTGTCTGGGCCAACTTTGCTTCGGGCAATTTCGTCAAAGGTGAAGATTAGAAAGATAATGCCAACTTGAACAGCTGGCAGACCAAGGATAAGGCTCCAACCAGGGATACGCAAGGCTAAAAGAGCGATTCCACCAGCAAAAAGACCAAAAGACAAAAGAAGAGCGGGGATAGTTTTGGTGACAAATTTTGTAAAAACTTGTTTGGCGCCGTTTTTTAACTGGTTGGGAATTTTGGGCATAAAAGATTTTCCTGAGCTAAGTTTATCATAAGTTTAAAAGGTGGTAAAATCGAGGCGATGAAGAAAAAAAAAGTGGGCGTGGCCATGTCGGGCGGAGTGGACTCGGGCGTGGCGGCGGCATTGTTGGTGAAACAAGGCTATCAGTGTACTGGTTTCCATATGCTTTTGTGGAAGGAGCCGGGTAGAGGTTTTGAAAACAAGTGTTGTAGCACTGAAAGTCTTGAAGCGGCACGGAAGACGGCTCACCAGTTTGGGATGCCGTTTCGAACCGTTGATTTGAGCAAAATTTTTAAGAAGAAAGTCGTTGATTATTTTTTAAAAGCCTATGGGGCTGGCTTGACGCCTAATCCTTGTGTGATGTGTAATCAGTTTATTAAATTTGGTCAACTTTTGGATTATGTTAAAAAACTGGGTTTTGATTATTTAGCGACCGGACATTATGCAAGGATAGAGAAGAATGATTCAGTTTATCACTTGTTGCAAGGAATAGACAAACAAAAAGACCAGTCTTACTTTCTTTATAATTTAACCCAAAAACAATTGAAGCATGTTTTGTTTCCAATAAGCAAGTATGCTAAAAAGCAAGTTCGGCAGATGGCTAAAAAATGGCAATTACCGGTGGCTGAAAGACCAGAATCTCAAGAGATTTGCTTTTTCCCAGAAAGTGATTATCGGCCGTTTTTGACTCGCCAAATTCCTGAGGAGATCGTCCCAGGTGAAGCGGTTGATACTCAAAGGAGAGTGATTGGCAAGCATCAAGGGATACCATTATATACTATCGGCCAGCGCCACGGTTTTACGATTACTGACAAAAAAGTACTTGGGCCTTTGTATGTCATTGATAAAGATACCAAAAAAAATCAATTGATTGTTGGTTTTGGCAGGGAGGCGGAGAAAAAGGAATTTTTAGTGCGGGGCGTAAACTGGATTTCAGGTAAACCGCCAAAAGACAAAACCAGCTGTCAGGTGAGAATCCGGCATCAAGGCAAGCTATTGCCTGGGCAATTAAGATTGGTGGGGGAAAAGGTGACAGTGGTTCTGAATGAGTCTGAAAGAGGAGTTGCATCTGGTCAGGCAGCCGTGTTTTACCAGAGGGAAGAAATACTAGGAGGAGGAATTATTGATTGGCATTTGGTCTAGTCGTGTTGACAAACCAGTGATTAAATTCTATACTTTTTAAACTACTTGCCCAGAAGGCAGGTTTTTTTAAAAAAGGAGGTGAGAAACAGTGAATGTAGAATCAAAACTAAGTCGAGAGGCGCCTGATTTTTCCGCTTTAGAGATTCGTACGGTAAAAAGTGGGTTGATGGATATTGCCTCCCAAGATGGTGTAGACGAAGAAGAAATTTTAAAATTTCTTAGGGCGAAACATAAAGAATACGCAACTCAAGAAAATCTTCCTCAAAACAGAAAAGCAATGAATATTTTACTTCAACAGATAGAAGAAGGTCGGGTTACAATTTCAGATATTTTGGAGAAAGTAAGACCCCCAGAGAAAGGGCCAGCCGATCGGAAATCTGGACTAAAAAAGTTTTTCAGAGGTTTTTTGAGGCGATAGTTGTTCTTGACAGAAGTATAAAATTTTGTTAAAATTCAGCTAATATGAGTTAAGGATCTTGGCCAAGTTTTGGTGGCAATGCCCCGCTTGGCGGGGTTTTTTGATTCAGAAGTACCTTGACAATCAGAGTGTGGTAGGGAAAATTTTTTTGAGAGTTTGATCCTGGCTCAGGATAAACGCTGGCGGCGTGCCTTAGGCATGCAAGTCGAATGAGCCCCCTTCGGGGGGTCAATGGCAGACGGGTGAGTAATGCGTAGGAATCTACCCTTTAGTGAGGAATAGCCCCGAGAAATTGGGAGCAATACCGCATAAGAGTCGAATTTTCGACTGAAAGGTCGTAACTGGCCGCTGAAGGAGGAGCCTGCGTCCTATCAGCTTGTTGGTGAGGTAATGGCTCACCAAGGCAACGACGGGTAGCTGGACTGAGAGGTCGGTCAGCCACAATAGCACTGAAACACGGGCTATACACCTACGGGTGGCAGCAACCGGGAATCTTGCGCAATGGGCGAAAGCCTGACGCAGCGATGCCGCGTGGAGGATGAAGGCCTTCGGGTTGTAAACTTCTGCATCGGTCGAACATTCGACCGATAGAAAGCACCTGCAAACTACGTGCCAGCAGCAGCGGTAAAACGTAGGGTGCAAGCGTTATCCGGATTTATTGGGCGTAAAGAGTTTCGTAGGCGGTGGAGTAAGTAGTAAGTTAAAGCCTTCAGCTCAACTGAAGAAATGCTTATTAGACTACTCAACTTGAGGTCGTTAGGGGGTGCTGGAATTCCTGGTGGAGGGGTGAAATCCATTGATATCAGGAAGAACACCGAGAGCGAAGGCAGGCACCTGGGGCGAACCTGACGCTGATGAACGAAAGCTAGGGGAGCGAAAGGGATTAGAGACCCCTGTAGTCCTAGCCGTAAACGATGGACGCTAGATGGGTCGAAATTTCGACCTGTCGTAAGCTAACGCGTTAAGCGTCCCGCCTGGGGAGTACGGCCGCAAGGCTAAAACTCAAAGGAATTGACGGGGACCTGCACAACCAGTGGAGCATGTGGTTTAATTCGAAACAAAGCGAAGAACCTTACCTGGGCTTGACATGTTGGGGTGTTAGCACCTCGAAAGGGGGAAGCGATTCTAAGCGTAAGCTTGGAAACCCAGCACAGCTGCTGCATGGCTGTCGTCAGCTCGTACCGTGGGGCGTTCTCTTAAGTGAGATAACGAGCGCAACCCCTGTCCTGTGTTGTAAATCACAGGAGACCGCTTAGCAATTTGTTAGGAGGAAGGAGGGGACGACGTCAAGTCAGCATGGTGCTTATGTCCAGGGCGACACACATCCTACAATGGCGAAGAACAAAGGGTTGCCAAGTCGTAAGGCGGAGCTAATCCCTGAAATTTCGTCTCAGTTCGGATTGAGGGCTGAAATTCGCCCTTATGAAGTTGGAATTGGTAGTAATCGCGGGTCAGCAGACCGCGGTGAATACGTTCCCAGGTCTTGTACACACGTCAAAAAGCGCGTCTGGCAGCTTAGAAAGCTAATGGGTTAAAATCCCATCCTTGGTTTAACCGAGGTAGCTAAAAAAACAAGGTCGAAGTTTCGACCCTTGGTAAGCCTATTCCCGTGAGGGCTAGGCTGGAGGGCCTGAAGCAAAAAGCAGGCTTTGAAAATAAAGGGGAGGCCGACCCATATGGTGTGTAATGGGGAAGGTCCAAAAAAATCCCTCAAAGCATGTTTGGAAAAGTTTTCTAAGTGACCCAGAGAGATCTCATGTTGTTGGAAAGTGATCGCAACGTGAGAAGTCAGCTGTTCTCATAGTAGTTGTCTGTTGACAAGAGAAATTGGATAAGTTATTATTTTTCTTGACGCAGCGATGAAGGAGACTACCTAAAATGTTATCTGCAGACTATATTGTAGGTCTTACTGATGGAGAAGGGTGTTTTTATGTTAATGTGAGACCGCCGGACAAACGGTGGGCACATTCGAAACCGGGAGTGGAAACACATTTTTATCTCAAAATGAAGGAAGATGAATTAGGGTTGTTAGAGAAGGTGAAGAAATTTTTTGGGCGTGGTGGAATTTATCATCAAAAAGAAAAGCGCCCAAATCATACTCCCTGTTATCGATACGAGATAAATTCGCAGAAAGATGTTCATGAAGTGTTGATTCCATTTTTCGATAAACATCCTCTTCAGAGCTCAAAGCAGAAAAGTTATCGCATTTTTCGTAAGATTGCAATAATGATTAAAAATAGAGAGTATCGAAAAGCAGAGGGTATTGAGAAAATCATACAGTTAAAGTCTAAGATGAATTTTGGGGCTCGCCGAGTGCGGGAAATCCGCTTGCTCGGTGGGAACGCGAAGTAGCTTTCAACTATCGCAATCCGCCCGTCAAGTGAGCAAAGTCGGCAGTACCCGAAGTGGTCGAAATCTCGACCCCTAAGGTAAGGTCGGCGATGAGCACTAAGTCGTAACAAGGTATCCGTTCTGGAAGGAGCGGATGGATCACCTCCTTTCTAGGAGTGGACGCCATAAAGGCGTTAATAAAAACCCCCGAGGGTTTACCAGTTTCCCTCGTTAAACAAAAACGGCTTTTCCTACCACACTTTGGTTGTCAAAACAAAACCCCTGGATATCCGGGGGTTTTTTAGATAGGCGAAATAGTTTTTTTCTTACCGAAGGCTATCTTTCTTATAAGAATATCTTTCTCTGGAAATTCGAATCACCTTGGGTCGATTTTGGTTAACCGACTTTGGTAAAGGCAGGGTGTAAGCAAAAAAGGGTCGAGAGGTAAGATTATCAATTGCCAGTTTGGTGATAGTTTGGAAGTTGGAAAGGCCTACTAAATCATTGGCAGTATAAATGCCCCCAAATTCTTTTTCTAAAATTTGGGCGTCTTCAGCACCCACCAAAAAGGAAACAAGGGTACCGGTATTACCAAGAATTGCTTTTTGAACTGGTTCGTCAATTTGGGCCATGTATTGATTGGCCAAACAAAGGCTAAGCCGATATTTTCTGGCTTCAGAGAGGATTTTGATAAAAGAGTCAGTGGCAAAGTTCTGAAACTCGTCCACATATAAATAAAAATCGCGTCGTTCTTCTTCAGGAATGTTGACCCGGCTCATCGCCGCCAACTGGATTTTGGTGATAACCATCGCCCCCAATAAGGCCGAATTATCTTCACCTAGTCGTCCTTGAGAAAGGTTGACGATTAGAATCTTACCTTGGTTCATAATTTTTTCCAAATCAATCGTTGATTTAGGCCGACCAATCAGACCTCTGATGAGAGGAGAGGTGACAAACTGACCAACCTTATTTAAAATTGGGGAAATTGCTTCTTGCTGTAATCGGTCAGGCATTTTTTCAAATTCTTCCAACCAAAATCTTTTAGTGGTGGGGTCATCAAGTTTTTCAAGTGCCTTTCTTCTGAAGTTTTTATTGGTCAGAATTTGGATGACATCAACTAAGGTCGAGTTGGGAATTTGGGCTAAGGTAAGCAAGGTATTTCTTAAGATATGTTCCAATCTTGGTCCCCAAGAGTAAGAATAAAGTTTGTAAAAGATAGAGACAATGCCTGAAGCGATCAATTCAGCTTGAGCAGGGTCTTTGACTTCCAAAACATTGATGGAGAAAGGGTGGTCTTTATCAGCTGGGTCAAGATAAACGACGTCGTTGATGCGATAGGAAGGAATGTAATCAAGCAAAATTTCGGAAAGATCGCCGTGGGGGTCAATCACAGCCAAACCTTTTTTCTTTTTTAAATCATCAATGACCATATTGGCAATCAAAGTTGATTTACCAGTGCCTGTTTTGCCCACTAGATATATGTGGCGGCGCCGGTCTTTTTGTTTAATACCAAAGGTAACAAGCTTGTTTTTGAATTCGGTACGAGCAAAGAAATTGATTTCTTGTTTTTGCTCGTCAGCCAGGTTAATTGAGGCAGGTAGATTTTCAGGCGCTTCGGTTAAGACCGACCGGCCCCAGGCAATGCTGGGAATTTTAGTGTTGACACCGGGCAAATGCCATAAACTGGCCAGTTCAGAAACAGCCAAGATTTGAAAACGGGGAGTAAAAACGGCTTGACGGTTTAAAATTGCCCTTTTAAATTTTTCCTTAATTAAACGGTTGGGCTTATGAAAAACCAAGGAATTACCATCGCCTCGAGTAAAAGAGGCAAAGCTACCGGCTAAAGCGTTAATTAAATTTTTACTGGAGGCAGCGATTCTGATGGCTGTTTTTAGGCCTGACTCACCGATTTTTTGTTTAATTAACTCTTCTCCGGGTAAAGGTTGTCTTTCTTCTTCAGAAATTTTGATGCCTCTTTCTACTGCCTTTCGAGCGCGGGTTTGCCAACCAGAACTGGCTTTTTGAAGGACAAATTGAATCAAAAGTTTATCATTTTCACTGGTTTTGCTCAACACCGCCAAAATAGCTGAAAGCGGGTCAACATCAGTGAAGTCCTTGTAGGTTTTAATGGGATAGTAGTAAGAAGAGGATTGAACCATCTGACCAACACCAAGGTTTTTTTTGTCCCAATCAGCCAGATAGTTTGGACTTGGTGTCAAAACAGCCAAGGGATAGGCGGCCAGAGTTTGGCTTTCAAAAAAGGGCAGCATGGCCTGGCTTAAGACAACATAAAAGTGAATTTCTTGTTTAAAGCAAGCGATTTCCAAAATTAGGGGTTCAGGTTGTCGGCATCGAATTCGGTCAAGAAAAGAGCGAGAGGAAAGGGTTTCGGTGAAGCCAGCGAATAAAGCTGCGGCTGATTCCGGGGTGTATTCATTTTCCCGAGGAATTTTAATTTCTAGAATGGCTTTTTCTGTTTTATCCATGGAATTATTGCTTTGATTATAATTGGGATTTGTGCTAAAATCAAACTGTTTTTGGGCGACTAGCTCAGTTGGTTAGAGCGCCGTCCTGATAAGACGGAGGTCTCAGGTTCGAATCCTGAGTCGCCCACTTGACAAAAGCAAGTTCGGTTGTTATACTGCATTCACAATTAATCGTAATTTAAGCAAAAGGAGTTTGCTTTTTAAGTTAATTTTATGAGAGGCTACATCCATTTTAAGTTTTTTTCTGACTTTTTGTGGTTAAAGACTTAGTGTTGTAGCTTTTAGATTGACTTTTAAAGCTGGCTCAGCCAGCTTTTTTGATGATGAGGGCCGGTAGCTCAGTTGGCAGAGCATCCCGTTTGCATCGGGAAGGTCAGCGGTTCGAACCCGCTTCGGTCCACTTAGCTCTTTGAAATGTAAATAGAATGTTTACCCCGAAACTTCGGGGTAACCGATCTTCACAAAAAGCTACAATTTAAAGCAAGCAATGGATGCCTTGGCTGTTTGAGCCGATGAAGGACGTTGCCGTCAGCGAAAATCGTCGGGGAGGTGACAAGCAACCTGTGATCCGGCGGTGTCCGAATGGGGAAACCCAGGTCGATTTTCGACCTATTCCGTGCTGAATTCATAGGCGCGTGAAAGGGAACCATCCGAATTGAAACATCTTAGTAGGGTGAGGAAAAGAAATTACCAAGATTCCGTTAGTAGCGGCGAGCGAAAGCGGAAAAGCCCAAACCCCGCAAAGAAAGCGCGCAAGCGCTTGCTTTCTGCGGGGGGTTGTAGGACCCCAATATGGGACTGTTGCTGGTAGCAGAAACTCCTGGAATGGAGTGCCAAAGAAGGTGAAAGCCCTGTACGTAAAACCAAAGACAGCCCTAGGGGCACCTGAGTACCATGAGAAACGCGGTTCTTGTGGGAATCTGGGGTAGCCACTCTCCAAGGCTAAATACTCAAACAGACCGATAGTGAACCAGTACCGTGAGGGAAAGGTGAAAAGTCCCCGTAAAAGGGAGTGAAATAGAACCTGAAATTGCTTGATAACAAACAGACGGAGGGTCGAATTTTCGACCTAACGTCGTGCCTATTGAAGAATGAGCCGGCGAGTCCTCGCAAAATTGCTCTAGTTTAAACCATTTTGTGGTGGAGGCGTAGAGAAATCGAGTCTTAACAGGGCGTTGTCCCGCCTTTGGCGGGGCAGGCAATTTGCGGGGGACCCGAAACCGAGCGAGCTAACCATGGGCAGGGTGACCGCCGTCGAAAAACGGCGTGAGGCCCGAACCAGTGTCTGTTGCAAGAGGCTTGGATGACCTGTGGTTAGATTGCAATATACTTATCGAGCTCGGTGATAGCTGGTTCTCCCCGAAATATATTTTGGTATAGCGTTTTTGTTTTAACCGAAGAGGTAGAGCACTGAATGGGTATGGGGTGGAAACATCTCTTATTCAATCAAACTCCGAATGCTTTGGTGTTAGCAAAGACAGTCAGTCCCGCCGGGCTAAGCTGGTGGGGCAAAAGGGAAACAACCCAGACTTTCGTCTAAGGTCTCTAAATCTTACTTAAGTGTGAAAGGAGGTAAAATCCCTCAGACACCCAGGAGGTTGGCTTAGAAGCAGCCATCCTTTAAAGAAAGCGTAACAGCTCACTGGACAAGGGGTTTTGCGCCGAAAATCCATCGAGGCTAAAAGTAAGTACCGAAGACAGAGAGGTCGAATTTTCGACCTGGTAGGGGAGCGTCCCGCCGACAGTGAAGCCCTTCCGTAAGGTCAGGGTGGAGTTTGCGGGAGTGAGAATGCCGGCATAAGTAGCGTCAGTCCGGTGAGAATCCGGACCGCCGAATGTCCAAGGTTTCCGAAGCAATGTTCGTCAACTTCGGGTTAGTCGGTCCTAAGGTAAGTCCCGAAATTTCGGGAGTAGCCGATGGATAACAGGTTGATATTCCTGTACTTTGGTTGTTTCGTTATTAGTTGGGGAAGGACGAGATTTGATATACTTGGCGTCTTATTGATTTGACGTTCAAGCGACAAACCAGTTTCGATTGGAAAATCCGTCGAAACGACGGTGAATCGTGATGAAAAAGTCGAATTTTCGACTAATCAGGTTGCGTTAAGTCTCCGAGAAAAGTTTCGCAACGAGAAACAGCCAGAACCGTACCGCAAACCGACACAGGTGGACTGGTAGAGAATACTAAGGCGAACGGGAGAAGGGGGTTTAAGGAACTCGGCAAATTAGCTGGGCGTAACTTTGGGAGATGCCCTCCCCGCAAAGAAAGCGCGTAAGCGCTTGCTTTCTGCGGGGCGCAGCGAAAGATTGCTCGCCGACTGTTTATCTAAAACACAGGTCTCTGCAAAGCCGCAAGGCAAAGTATAGGGGCTGAAACCTGCCCAGTGCTGGAAGGTTAAAGGGAAAGGTGATCCTGAGTTTATCGAAGGAAAGCTTTGAACTGAAGCCCCGGTGAACGGCAGCAGTAACTATAACTGTTCTACGGTAGCGAAGTCCTTTGTCAGGTAAGTTCTGACTCGTATGAAAGGTCTAACGAGTGAGCAGCTGTCTTGAACCCTCACCCGGCGAAATTGAAATGGCTGTGAAGATGCGGCCTACTTACTGCAGGACAAAAAGACCCCGTGGAGCTTTACTACAGCTTGGCATTGGGTTGGATTTATCAACTGTTGAGAATAGGAGGGAGCTCGCAAAGTCCTTCGGGACCGCGCGCGCAACAGTGAAATACCTCTCTTTGGTAGATTTAATTCTTACCTATAAGCCCTGGAGACGGGCTTGGGAACAATGTCTGGTGGGTAGTTTGACTGGGGAAGTCGCTTGCTCAAAGGTAACGCAAGCGTGCAAAGGTCGGCTTAGTCCCGATGGAAATGGGACTGGACGTACAAAGGCAGAAGCCGGCTTAACTGTGAGACTGACAGGTCAAACAGATGCGAAAGCAGGTCTTAGTGATCCTCGATCCCGCAGTGGTTGCGGGACGGGCTTAACGGATAAAAGCTACCCCGGGGATAACAGGTTAGTCGCGCCCGAGAGTTCATATCGACGGCGCGGTTCGACACCTCGATGAACAATCGTCGCCTCTGACGGCAACGTCAGAGTGAATAATTCGGCTAATAACGGTGAAACCCTAATCCGCCAGTTGGTGGAAGGGCAATACCGTGGGAAGTCGCCCGAAGTTTCGGGTTGACCCCGTAACGACTGATCCCCGCATTTTGCGGGGTGAGATAGATGGCTCTTTATAGCGTCTATCAGACGCCGGACCCCTCCCAATTTTACTTTAAGCCTTTTCAGTATTATTCATACACGGCTTAAAGAGCGATTTTGGTAGGGTGGTGGTATAGTCTATGCCATTGGTAACAATGGAGAACCATGGTCGGCTCAGCGTATCCTGGTGGTGAAGAAGCTACCAAGGGTTGGTCTGTTCGCCCATTAAAACGCTACGTGAGCTGGGTTCAGAGCGTCGTGAGACAGCTCGGCCTCTATCCGCAGTAAGCATTGGATACTTGAAGGAAGCTGACCACAGTAAGAAATGCTGCCTCGAAGGCGAAAGTTTCGAGGTCACTCTTGCTAAAATTGATGAAACCCTCTAAGATAGAATCGTTGGTCCTTGTGACTTAGAGGGCCACACCAAGGGAAGGTCACTTAGGTCAAGATGACTGAAACTCAGAAGTCATATATTGCAGGTTTTTTAGACGGAGATGGTAGTTTGATGCTCCAATTCAAACCGCGAGTGAGAGTAAGTTTTGGTTTTAGAGCGAAAACAACTGCTTGTTTTTACCAAAATTCTCGTTATAAAGACGGTTTAAAGTGGATTCAAAGGAAGTTGGGCAAGGGATATTTATCAACCAGAAAGGATAATATTACCGAGCTGAGAATAGAAGGGCATCAGCAAGTAAAAGATTTACTTTTAAAACTTGAACCTTATCTGATTTTTAAAAAGAAACAGGTTCAATTGATGTTAAAAGCAATCTCTATTTTACAACAAAAGCCTAATCCGGAAGAATTCTTGCAGGTTTGTAAACTTTCTGATCAGATGTCAAAGCTTAACTACGCTACCACAAAGAAGAAATATGACTACGTCTTTGTGAAGAAAGAGTTTGTTAAGCGTGGCCTAATACCCCCTTAACGACTGATCCGCCAGTTGGCGGAGAGATAGAAGCTACTTTTCCTTTTATAGGAAAAAAATCTATGGCTTTTATAATAACGCAAGCACCCACACGCCCTTTTACGGGAACGGGTGAAGGTATAGTCTAACCCTCTAGTAATAGAGGAATAAGTTGACGAGAGGACCTGGTTGGAGGAATCCCTAGTGTGCCAGTTGTTGCTATCAAGCGCAGCGCTGGGTAGCTACATTCCTTTGGGATAACCGCTGAAAGCATCTAAGCGGGAAGCCCATCCTAAGATTAGGTATCCTTGGGGTCGAGACTTCGACCCCTGAAGATCCCTCGGAGACTACGAGGTTGATAGGCTGGCGGTGTAAGCACAGTAATGAATTTAGCCGACCAGTACTAATAGATCAAAAGTATTATTTGTGAAGATCAACATTCTATTTACTTTTCAGAGAGTTAATAAATTAAAAACTAAATTTACCTCGGTGATTAGAGCGCCGTCGAACTACCCTTAACCATTCCGAACAAGGCAGTAAAAGGCGGCAGCGGGGACGATACTGCTCCCGAAAGGGTGTGGGACAATACCTCATTGCCGAGGTATTTTTTTGTGGTTTTTTAAAGATTTTTGTAAAATTAAAACATGACTCAAGTTAGCTTGGTAGCAAGCAAAAAATCTTATCAGGGAGCGTGGGCAGTTTTAGAACCGCTTAAAAAAGAATTAGGGACAAAACTGAAAAACCTTGATCAGATAATCATTAAAATTAATTTTGTTTCCACTCACACTGAACTGGCGACTACGCCTTTTGAGACAGTCAAGGGTTTTATTGATTTTGTCAAACCCATTTTTGGTGGCAAAATTATGATTGTTGAGGAGGCCACTCTTGGTGACACTCAAGTCGGTTTTGAACGCTACGGCTTTAAAAAGCTAGCCGATAAAGACAGACAAATTGAGGTTTTTAATTCAGACTTAAGTCAAACAGAAAAAGTGAGAATCAAGTATCCTCATGGCGAACTGACTTTGCTTTTGGCCAAAATTTATACCCAGTCTCCTTTTGTGGTTTCCATTTGTCGAGCCAAGACACATGATGCGGTGGTGGTTACCTTGGGCATTAAAAACCTTTTGGTAGGAGCGATTCAAAATGGAGAAAGATTTAAAGTCCATCAAGGCAAAGATATTCATTGGGTGCTGGCGGCAATTGCTCAATATACCTACCCGGATATGGTGATTATTGATGGGGTAGAGGGGATGGAGGGTAATGGTCCGGTAAGTGGTAAACTTATCAAAGCCGGTTGGCTGGCAGCTTCCCTTGATGCATTAGCCGCCGATTCGCTGGCAGCTTACTTAATGGGTTTTGATATTAAAGATATTGGTTATTTGAATCTTTTAAAAGAAGCTGAATTCGGAAAATTTTATCCAAGAGATGAAATAGAAATTATCGGTGACGACCCTCGTCAGCTAATCATTCCCTTTAAACCTCACGCCACTTTTGAATCTCAACGCCAGTGGCGTTAAAAAGAAAAAAGTTTTTTTTGCTTGTTAAAAAAGAGAAATTGTAATATAATGAAAAAAACAATTTTCAAAGAAAGGTGGTTTATGTTCAGTGGCTTCAAAAACAAAAAAACCTGCTCGAAAAACTTCAAATAGGAAGTCAGTAAAAACTTCAGTTCGAGGCGGGCTCGAAACAATGGAGCAACTTTTAACCCAAAGCGGCTATCAATTGCGGGGTTGGCAGCGGGGTGATTTGGTTGAAGGGATTCTGGTTGAGAAGACCAAGAGTGCTTTGTATTTGGACATTGGTGGGAAAAGTGAAGGAATGGTTATTGACCGGGAATTGAAGGCGGCCAGGGATTTTATTAAAGAACTTAAAGCGGGGGATAAAGTTGCTGCTGTCATCACTCAGGTCGAAAATGACAAAGGTCAAACGTTAATGTCGTTAAAAAGAGCGGCCTTTGAAAGCCTTTGGTCTGAATTTGAAAAAAAGTTAAAAACCGGCGAGACTCTCAAAGTTCAAGGCCGGGAAGCCAATAAAGGTGGCTTGATTGTTAGTGTTAAAGGATTTCAGGGTTTTATCCCAACCTCTCAATTTGGAGCTCATCTTAAAGGGAAACTTGATAGCCTGATAGGCAAAACTTTAGAAGTAAAAGTGACTGAGGTTAACCGGGAGAAAAATCGGCTGATTCTTTCGGAAAGAGAAGTTTCTGAAGCCGCCTTGTTAAAAGATCAAGAAAAGGCTCTTAAAAAAGTGAAAGTCGGTGACGTTTTTAGTGGTGAAATCACTGGAGTCATGCCTTTTGGTTTTTTTGTTAAAGTCATTCCTAAAGGGAGCGAAATTTCGCTCGAAGGCCTTGTTCATATATCCGAGGTTTCTTGGGAAAAAGTTGATGATCTGAGTAAATTTTATGAACAAGGCGATGAAGTCAAAGTAAGGGTTTTATCAATCGATCAAAAGTCAGGTAAACTGAATTTATCAATCAAACAGCTTATCCCTGATCCTTGGGAAGGGATTGAGAAAGAATACTCACCTGATGCTCAGATCAAAGGTGAGGTGGTTAAAGTGGTGCCTTTTGGAGTTTTGGTGAAACTTAAACCTGGCATTGAGGGCTTAATCCATATTTCCAAAATTCCAGTTGAACAGTCAATTAAGGTGGGGGATAAAGTGAATTGTTTTATTGAGTCAGTTGACCCTGAGCACCGGCGCATCAGCTTAGGTCTAGTTCTTAAAAAAAAGCCGGTGGGATACAAGTAATGGCTAAGCCGAAAACCCTTTTTGTTTGTCAACAATGCGGGGTTGAATTTCCCAAGTGGCTGGGTCGATGCTCGGAATGTGGAGAATGGAATAGCTTGGTGGAGGTTTCTCGGGTGACCTCGACCAGGCCTTTGTCAACTCAAGCACCGTTGGCCAAGCCCCAGAAATTTTCCCAAATCAAATCAGTCAAACGCATCCGACTAAAGACTGGAATTGTTGAGTTAGATCGTGTTCTTGGTGGCGGCATTATTCCCGGTTCAGTGGTTTTACTAGCCGGTGAGCCAGGTATCGGTAAAAGCACTTTAATGTTACAGTTAGCTGGCAGTCTTAGCCAGAAAAAATCCAAGGCGCAGACTTGGTATGTCTCTGGTGAGGAGTCTTTGCAGCAAACAAAAATTCGGGCCGAAAGGCTAGGAATTAAAAGTGATAATCTCTTATTTTTAGCTGAGGCCGATGTTGACCGGATTATTGAAACTTTTAACCAAGGAAAAGATTCGTCAAGGTTATTGGTGATTATTGACTCAGTCCAAACCCTTTTTACAGCTCGTCTTTCGGGAGTGGCGGGTTCGGTAGGCCAAGTGAGGGAATCCACGGCTTTACTGCTTAAATACGCCAAACAAACAAACGTTCCTTTGTTTTTAGTTGGTCACGTGACGAAAGAGGGCGCCATTGCTGGACCAAAAATTTTGGAGCATATGGTTGATACGGTGGTTTATTTTGAAGGCGAAAAGTTTGGGTCTGTCCGACTTTTACGAGCGACCAAAAACCGTTTTGGGCCGACTGACGAGGTGGGGATTTTTGAAATGACCGACAAGGGTCTAGTTGGTGTTACCAATCCTTCAAAGTTGTTTCTTAAAGGAAGGGGTTGGCAAGTGCCTGGTTCAGTTGCCGTGGCGACCATCGAAGGAACTCGATCAGTGCTGGTAGAAATTCAAGCCTTGGTGGTGCCGACCCAGTTGAGTGTGCCGCGTCGGGTTAGCCAAGGCATTGATTACCATCGGCTCTTACTCATCAGTGCGGTTTTAAGCAGGAGACTGGGGCTACCTATGGCTGGTTTTGACATTTATGTTAAAATCACCAGCGGTTTAAGAATTGAAGAACCAGCCGCTGATTTGGGGGTGGCGTTGGCGATTATTTCTTCTTTTAAGAACAAACCTATGCCAGCCAAGACAATTTGCTTTGGTGAAGTCGGCTTGTTGGGGGAGATAAGAGAGGCCAGTCAGGCCAATCAGCGAGTCAAAGAAGCCAAAAGATTGGGTTTTGAAACAGTTATTTCTTCAGCAAATTTTCATTTTCTTGGTCAGGCGGCAAAAGCTCTTTTCAGATAAACATCAAGTGAAAAAATACAATAACTGGAGATTTTTAGTAACATCAACTTGCAATTCTAATTATTTTTTCTGTCACCGTGATGGTGCGGGAACAAAAAAATCATTTCTAGATTTCCAATTTTTCCCCAGTTGTCCACAGCAAGGCTTTTTTAGTTAAGAAGAGAGCAGGGTGAAGCTATAATTTGGGAAGCTTTTCTTATAGGCTGTAGGTTTTTTTGGGAATTTTTTCTTATAGGTTGACAAAGAAGAAAAATTGTGGTAAATTTTTAAATAAGAAAGAGCATTACTATCGCTACGTTACCGCACGAATAGCAATGCTCTTTAAGGCCTTGTCAAATTAGGACAGATAACTTAACAAGCAAATTGAAAATAGCATAAAAAAAATTTCTTGTCAACCCTGCTTTTTTCTTTTGAGTGGGGGGTGGTGTGTAGGGCAGGCGCACTACCTTCCTCTTGAAAGAAGAAAAGACTTGACAAGGGTTTTTGCTTCTGTTTTAATTAATTTGTTTTAAAGATTTCCCTCGCAACCGAATTCCTATGGTAATTCAAAAGAAAGTCAAAAAAGAAAGTTTGCCTGCCTCGCGACAAAGCGGGCCTTTAACTGCCGACGATTTAGTCGGTTCTGAGCAAAACTTTAATGGCGTGGTTGACAATCGTATGATTCCTGACGCTGGGGTGCCGACTCAGTTTGCCGAAGGTGTTTTGGATATAGCACCTGAGGGTCATGGCTACCTTCGACCCAATTTTTCGCCGTCTGAAAAAGACGCTTATATCTCTGCTTCCCAAATCCGGCGGTTCAGCTTAAGACCAGGCGATATGGTTGGCGGCCAAGTGCGAGAGCCTAAAGAAAAAGAGCGTTACTATGGTCTTTTACGGGTGGAGGCGGTCAATGACCAACCAATTGCCAAACTAGGCAAAAGACCTCATTTTCAAAATTTAGTACCTATTTATCCTGACGAACAAATTAAATTGGAAACCGGTAAAGTACCCTTATCCACTCGGATGATTGATTTAGTCTCACCGATTGGTCGAGGTCAGCGAGGTTTGATTGTTTCGCCACCTAAAGCTGGCAAAACCTGGCTTTTAAAGGATATTGCTAATGGAATTACCACCAATTATAAAGATATTCATCTGATGGCAGTTTTGGTTGGTGAGCGACCTGAGGAGGTGACTGATATCCGTCGGTCAGTAAAAGGTGAAGTGATTGCTTCAAACTTCGATGAACCACCTAAACATCAAACCAGAGTGGCTGAGGTGGCCTTAGAAAGGGCTAAAAGACTGGTAGAGATCGGCAAGGACGTGTTGATTTTATTGGACTCGATTACCCGTTTAGCTCGTGCTTACAATCTTGGTATTCCTTCTTCAGGCAGAACCTTAACTGGGGGGTTTGACCCGGCCGCCCTTTATCCACCCAAAAAATCCTTTGGTGCCGCTCGCAATATTGAAAAAGGTGGTTCTTTAACCATTATCGGTACTTGTTTAATCGAGACTGGTTCAAAGATGGACGATTTGATTTATGAGGAGTTTAAAGGTACCGGCAACATGGAACTTCATTTGGTCCGAGCCTTGGCTGAAAAGAGAGTTTACCCGGCCTTTGATATTCAACGTTCAGGTACAAGGCAAGAAGAGCTTTTGTATGCTAAAAAAGATTATCCTATGATTATTACCATGCGCAAAATGATAGACATGTTGGGTGCAGGGGAGCGAACCGAACTTTTATTGGAAAGATTGGCCAAAACCAAGAACAACGCTGAATTCTTAAAAACCCTCAATCAAGGCTAAAACCCGATTGACTGCCTTAGCTGTTTGTGTTAGTCTGATTTGATCATGCTTGACTCTTCTCTAGGACAGGATTTATGGGAATTTTTTTTGGCTTTGGGGCGCTATTTTAAGCTTCGTTTGGGTCAGTTTTTCCATTTTTTTGAACAAGGAAAATCCGGACTGGCCTCTTGGCTTTATCAACAAAGAGGTCGCTACGCTCGGCCTTTTATCCATTTGGGTATGGCTTTTTTAGTAGTCGGTGGCATCACTTTAGGGCCGGTTTTAATTTCCGAAACTTTTCGTAACCCTTGGCAAGATGTAACGCCATCGTCAGCAGTTTTGTCAGTGGCTACTTCAGCCGGTTTAGAGACAGGCACCTTGGTTTCGGCCAAGCCTCGGTCCGAGGTGATTGAATACACGGTCACGCCAGGCGATACGGTTTCTATCATTGCGGAAAAGTTTGGTGTTTCCGTGGACACTATCCGCTGGGAAAACAACTTAGAATCAGTCAAATCTATTAAGCAAGGTCAAAAATTAAAAATTTTGCCCGTTATTGGGGTGATGTATAAAGTCAAAAGGGGCGAAACCATCTATTCAATTGCCAAAAAACACCAAGTTGATCCCCAGGTGGTTGTTGATTGGCCTTATAATTCTTTTGCTAATGATGAAACTTTTGCCTTGGCCGTGGGCCAGGAGTTGATAATTCCGGATGGAGTCAAACCAAAAGAGGTGCCGACAACCCCTCGGCCGTTGTATGCCCAAATTCCGGGGGCGGGAACGGGGACCGGTCAGTTTGTTTGGCCCACCGCTGGCCATGTTTCCCAAGGATTTAGTTGGTATCATAGGGGGATTGATATTGCCAACAAAAATGTTCCGGATGTTTTGGCGGCCGATGGGGGAACAGTGGTTATTGCTGGTTGGATAGCTCCCACCGCCTATGGTAATCATCTTATTATCGACCACGGCAATGGCTTGGCGACCTTGTATGCCCACCTTTCTCAACTTTATGTTAATTCCGGACAGAAGGTGGCTAAAGGTCAAGCAATCGGTAAAATGGGCTCAACCGGTCGCTCTACCGGAGTTCACCTTCACTTTGAAATCAGACAAAACGGAGTTGCCCAAAACCCTCTGAGTTATTTAAAGTAATTTCAACCATCAAAAAACCCACCTTTAGGGTGAGTTTTTCCAAAAGAAAGGAAAGCAGCGGCAAGCAAAGATAGAGAGGGGGAAGTGGCGCAAACGCAAGATTACGCGGATTGTGCTATTAGGCACTTTCTTTGTATTCTTCTCTGCCACTTCCCCTTGGCCCTCTTTACCCCACTTAGCACTCCATAGGCTCATTCCTCCTATGCTATGAGGGGGAAATACGACCACCACGCTTGCTTTTGTTTCCCTCGCGAGGTTGCAAGCGGGCTGGACACAACCTTGAAGTTATACCCAATCCGCTTGCTTCCTCGAAAGGTAATTTGCTGCTTTCCTTTAAAAGTGCTTTTTAGCCTTTGTTTTCGCTTTTGAAAACAGGGCTAATTGAAATTAATATAGAAAAATTTTTTAGATTTGTCAACCATCAAAAAATTTCATCTTGACAAGTGGTACTGAATTTGGTACGATTTTTATATGAGCGCAATTCCTCATTCAATTTCTGCCAGTAAGGCAAGAAGTAATTTTTATACTATTCTTGAAGAAGTGGCTAACAAGTTAAAACGCTTCACCATTACCCGTCGAGGGGAAGCTCAGGTAGTGATGATGCATCCTGATGAAGTTGCTTCTTGGGAAGAGACAATGGATATTTTGGCTGATAAGAAATTAGTAGCTCAGATTTTTGGAAGTGAAAGTGAAAGAAAAGTGGGGAAAGTTATCTCTGAAAAAAAGCTTTTAAAAGAATTAGGCATTTCTCCTGAACAACTCAAGTAAGCAGATGATGAGAGTTGAATACTCAGATACGGCTCGAAAGCAACTTAAAAAACTTCCTAAAACAAAGCAAATAAAGGTTTTGAAAAAAATAGAGAAATTAAAAAATGACCCCTATGCTGGCAAGAAGCTAAAAGGAGAATTTGAAGGGCTGCGTTCTTTAAAAGTTTGGCCTTATCGAGTTGTATATCGTTACCTTTCCCAAGACAAAATTTTGTTTATTAACGTCATTCAGCATCGCCAGGCGGTCTACAAATAATTCCCATCAAAAAACCCACCTTTGGGATGAGTTTTTCTTAGCTTGTCAATAGTTCAAACTTCAGTTAAAATATAGATGTTTGGGCCGTTAGCTCAGCTGGCTAGAGCGTTTGCATGGCATGCAAGAGGTCGCGGGTTCGACTCCCGCACGGTCCACTAAGGGCTGGTAGTTCAGCGGTAGAACGCTTCACTCGCATTGAAGAGGTTGAGGGTTCGACTCCCTCCCAGTCCACCTTATTTTATGGTTGTTGGGGTATAGGAGTGACTTCGGGTCCGGCTTCTTCAGGTAATTCAATTGGTGGCTCAATTATCGGTGAGGGAAGGGGTTCTGGTTTAGTCAATTCCTCTTCTGGTTTGGGTGTTGGTTGAGGAGCGGGTGTGGCTTCAACTGGTAGTTTTTTGGCCAACTCATCAAGTTCATCTTTTGCCTTTTGGTAATCAGCTGAATCAAAAGGAATAAAATTAAGCACCAATTGCATGGCTTGATGGGCTTCAGGATATTTTTCCTGTTCCCGGTAAGCAGCCGCCAGGTTGTAATAACCATTGGCAAAATCAGGCTTTAAATCAACGGCAATCTGGAATTGACGGACAGCCGCATCATAATTTTGGAGACTGTAGTAAAGACCACCCAAGTCAACTCTGAGTCGGGGGTTAATCGGGTCAGTGACCACGGCCTGACGACAGGTAGCGATGGCCCATTCCTCTGCGCCTTGGGCGAAATTAATGATATTGCGATAAAGCTGACCCAAATTTTCCCAGGTTTCCGCGTTGTTTGGGCTTAAGACCGTTGCCAGTTTAGCTTCATTGATAGCTTGCTGAATCAATTGGCTGATTTGGGCGCGACCCTGGTCAGAAAGATCAGGTTGACTGGCCAAAGAATTAGCCAAAGCAAAGTTAGTTTGGGAATAAGCCAACCGGTAACTGGTTTGTCGCGGATTAAGCTCTAAGGCTTTAATTTGGTAGTTATAAGTTTCAATCCCTTGGTTTTGGGCCAAAGCGGTCAAGGAGCGTCGAAAATAGACATCAGCCATATAAGCGCGGCCGCCAAAATAGAAAGCCACTGCTACGGCCACACCAACCAAACCAAGGGGAATAAGAGAAAGTTGTTTAGGAACAGGCAAAACGGACTCGTCCCGAGGACTCGTCCCGAGGGGCTCACCGCTTTTTGGCGCCCAAATTGCCAGCAGAACGAAAAAGGTAAATAAGATTAAAAAACTTCCTGGTAAAAAGAAAAGTAAAAGCAGGCAAGCAAGCAACCCCAGATATAGTAAATTGGATTTGTTTTTCTTGGCTTGCCTGAGGATTTTTAAAGTCAGTAAAACAAAAGGAACCAAGCCAAAAAGGCCACTGGTCGCTAGCAGATGGAGAGGGTAACTTGAGCTGACGCCAAAACGGGCATTCCAAAATTCGTTTTGGTTAAAAGCGATAGGCCGGAAGCGGTTAAAGGCAGAAGCAAAATTAGCGGGCCCAACTCCAAAGAGAGGATTTTGTTTGAAGGCTTCAATGGCAATTGCCCAGGTACTGGAGTAAGGCAAAATAGTTACCGCACTTTCTTTTCCGGGTAGGATTTGGGAAACAGTGACAATCAAACCCAATGAGCAAAGTACGGTTGCCAGACCAAAGCCAACTGCTTTAAGGGTAGATTGAGTAAATTTTTTAAGAAAAGTGATTAAAGATAAAACCAGACCGATGAGCAAAAAGCTAACCAGAATTAAAGGGCCTCCAGTTGGTGTCCAAAGTTTTAATTTAAGCCACGAGGGTGCGTTAGTGGCAAGTAAAGTTTCGGTCAAACCCAGAAATTGAAAAACAGCCAGCAAACCCAATAAGGCGGCGCTGGTAATGATAGCGTTTTGGCAATAGCGTTTAGTGTTTGGTTTGAGGTTATTGACAAGGAGAAAATAAAGTAGCCCAAGGACAATGATGGTTCCAGTTTCACCAGCCAGAAGCAAAGTTTCTGTTTTGTTTGGTGAGGCGAAAAGAGTGGCCATAATTTGACCAAAAGCAAAAAGAATAATCAGCAGACCAAAGGGCGTCCGGCTGATTTGGATTTTCTTGGTCAAAGCGATTCTGAGACCCCAGGCAAGCACAAGTATAGCCGTTGCCAAGTAAAGCAAGAAGTTTTTATTAAAACCATAAAAATTGGTAGTAATAGGCAAGAAGAATAGGGGAGTTAAAAAAATCAACCCCACAATTAGCCAAGTGATGATGTTGTTTAGTCTATTATCCACCATTTGAATTCTAAATTATTATTTATAGGTTTGTCAATGCCTGCCTTAAACCAAGTGTCTTCTTTTTTGGCTTTCAAAAACAAAACTTTGTTTTTAGTGTCGCTGGTCGCCACCAGCACAATTTGCTTGTCGTTGGCAACATGGTTGTTTTTAATTGTCACCTCGGTTTGCCCGGCAGGAATGACACCGGTGCCGGTTTTGGCATTGATAGCCAGGGTTGTAGTTTGTTGACCGACATTGGCAGCCTCTTCAGGCCCGGCAATAATCACTTGGCTGGCTAAAGCGGCTTGCTCCAAAGGCAGTTCTTGAGTGCCGATAATTTTATCTGTGGTTGGATTTGCTCCTCCTTGGGGAGCAAAGTCGCTCGCTCCAGGTTCAGTAAGATATTCCAAATTGGCTTGAACTAGTACCGTTTCCAGTTGCTGTTGGCGGTTTTGAATCGTTTGAAGATTCTGATCATCAGAAGGAAGTAAGCCAATTAATTTCTCAAAAAAATGATTGGCTTTTTTAAGCTGACCTGATTTTTCCAAAGCATCAGCCAGATTATAAAGGGTTTGAACCTCAGTCGGAGCCAGCATATGGGCATTGTAAAAACTCAAAGCGGCGTTTTCAAAGTTACCACCATTAAGATAAAGATTGGCTAGACGAGAATGATATTCGGGGTTTTGCTGATTAAGTTTAATTGCCTCTTTTAAGTCTTGGATGGCAAAATTGGCTGATTCAGGTAAAAAAGGGATAAGGGCTTGGTAAATGTTAGCTCGTTGGGAAAAGCCTCGGTCATCATTAGCATAAAAAGCGATGGCCTGATTACCCAAATCCAATGCTTGGTTAATAGTAGTAATGATTTTTTGTTTTTCTTCTGGTGTTTGATTAGTGTCAGTCGCCAAATTTCGTGCCTTATTCAAAAACTCCTGAGAGGTTGTTATATAGTAAGAAATACTTCGTTGCTTTTCTTCATAATTTGCCACAGTTTTTGAAGCAGGTAGTGGGGAGACCAAAGTTTTAGGTTTTTGGCCTTTGGCCATTAACAAAATCCCTGGAACGACAATCGCCAAAACAACTAATCCTAGAATAAAGAATTTAGTTTTCATTTTATCCTCACAGCGCCTTTTATTTTAACACCGCCCTTAATTACTTTGCCAATCTGGAAAATCCAGCAAGTACCGTTATTTCCTTGATCACTACCAGTCGAGTCAACAGTAATATCAGTTGTCCCTCCAGCACAACCTGAATTTTGGACAGCAGCATAGGTGAGATTTTCCGTGCCCTGGTGGTCAACTAACCATTGAGTGCTGGTGGTGGAATTGATATTAATTCGATTGCCTGACTGGCCAGTAATGGTAAACAAGCCTTCAATTTTAAAAGTTTTGCTTTCAGTAAACTGCAAAGTTTTTCCAGCCGTGGTTGAGGTAAAGTTATGGAAAGTAATTGCCGGAGTGCCTGAGCCATTAAAAACGCAAGTTTCAGCAGTATCAAAAGTCACTGTGCCTGAATTATGGGTAAAAGTACCATTGCCAGTGAAGTTTTTCGCCACTTGGAAAGTGCCTGTTTGCGAAGCTTGAAAGGTACCATAAGTGGCAATACTAAAGTCACCATTAACATCCAAAGTGGGGTCATTGCTGTCAGCATTGACCGTGACGATATTAGTGCCATTACCAATAGTCAAATTATTGGAAACAGTGATTGTCTGTCCTCCGGCCGAACCCAAATAGATGGTGCTGCCATCGGCCGTGGGGGCGATAGTTAAGTTGTAGAAAGTTAAGGTACCGGCGCCACCGACAGTAGCTGAACCTGCGGCTGAAGTTTTAACTGTGGTTGTTCCTGAAGCTGACTGAGTCAGACTACCAGCCACAGCAATATCACCGGAATCAGTCACACCTGTTGAGCCAACATTTAAATTATTAGCAGCCATGGCTAAAATGCCGGTGGTAATGGTTAAATCTCCATTGGCTGTAATTGTTCCTTCAGGATTAAAAGTTTCTGAGGCATTAAAGATTAAATTATTGTAAGTAGTGGTTGTTCCCGCCTGCACCGTGGTGTCGCCACCAGCATTATCGCCGGCATAAGAGAAGGTAGAGGTAGCCCCAGTTAAAACAGAAGAACCAATAATATCAAAAGGGGTACCTGTTGTTCCTGACAAAGTCCAAGTTCGGTTCCCGGCATCAAGGGTGGTGGTTTGGGTATCTCCAGCCTTTCCAATCTGAAGTAAGGTGGAAACAGTAATGCCTCCATCAGCGGCTTGGGTGGTGACAGTATAAGCTGAAGCTTCTGAGGAATTAGAAAGCATTAAAGTAGAGAATGTCCAAGCATTACTCCCTGAAGTCGTTCCAAAGTTTTCTGCCGCCCCCACTCTTTGCTCCACTGTCCCTCCAGACATATTAATTGTTCCTGTGCCGGCTACAGTGCCGTTAACGGCAACATTGACTGATCCACTCATGGTGCCATTGGCGGTTAAATCACTTAAAACAATAATGTCAGAAACAATCGGGATAGTCCCACCAATAATTAGGTTATGAAAGGTAATTCCACCAGCCCCACCACCAATTCCGGTAGCGGCCGCTCCATTGACGGTAGAGGTGCCGGCTGTACAACCGGCGCAAGTAACTGCTCCATTGCTAGTGGTTGTTAAGTCTCCACCGTCGACAGTTAAGTCTTGATCGTTTAAAGCTAAAGAGCCGCTTGAGCCAATACTGACGTCATTATTAGCAGTGGTAGTAGTTTGGAGGGTGTAGGAGCCACTAATCGTTAGATTGTAAACCGTCACCGTGCCTCCACCACCAATATTGCCAGTTCCGGAAAGAGTTACTGTTCCGGCTGAACACGCTGAGCAAGTAATCGTGCCCGCACCTGTGGTGGCAAAGTCACCGTTGGTAACACCAACATCCTTGTCATTTAAAGCAAGGGTATTAGAGACAGAGACATTATTAATGACAGTGATACTAGACTGAAGAGTTTGAGTACCATTAATGGTCAAGTTGTAGAAGCTAATACTGTCTGAGCCACCACCGATGTTACCGGTGCCTGAGATTGTGACTGTTGGTGTTCCACTGGAAGTAATCGAGGAAGTGGTGTAAGTGGTTAACGAACCCCCAGTAACAGAAAGGCTTGAGGAAATGGTGGTCGCTGAGACGGCAGTGGCATCACCCACAGCCAGAATATTAAAAGAAATTGAGCCGGCGCCACTAATGTTGTTTGTTCCTCTTAAAGTCAGGGTTGGTGAACCTGACTTGGTTAGAGTGCCGGCAACAGCAATGTTTCCCTTAGCAACAGAATTGGCATCTATATTTAAAGTAGCGTTAGCGTCAATGTCGATATTATTGCCGATGGTTGAGGTAGCAGTATCAAGATAGGCGGTGGCATTGTCATCAAGGTGAAGAACGCCACCGGTATTATTAGTCAAGACTGTCCCGTCTGGGTTAAAGGTTTTGCTATCCCAAACATGGAGTTCGCTGCCTGATAAAACTTCAAGATTGTAAGTGCCAGATAAAGTGACTGTAAATTTGATATCGGGGTCACCGCCTGAATCATACTGGTCTAAATTTTCGTTGGTAATTGGCCCGGCATTCTCATGACGGACAATAACCACATTTTGATAAAGATCAATCCCAGAGTGACCACTGGTGCTGTTAGCTATAGTGACAGTGGCCGCTTTTTCTGTCTCTTCATCAAGAAAAACAGTTAAAATATCATCAACGGCAGTACCCTCCAAACCAACCGAGTAGACGCCATCGTCGGTGGTACAGGTGCCCGTATACTCACCAGCACCGTTTTTTTTAACCCTGACTGTTAGAGGATTGAATAAGCAATCATAAGCACTGCCGCCTTCGCTACTATAAATTATCCCCGAAATTTCAGGACTTTTTTGGGCAAAAATAGTGTCGCGGTAAACGGGTAAATTATCGTCTTGGCTGAAAGAAACAGTTGCCGTGTGGGTGTGGTCGTAATTAGCGCCGTTTTGAGCGGGTGAGTTATCGCCGCCAGTACTGGTGGTATCAGAAGTAGCGCTGCAGTTCATGGCTAAATTGACGTGTTGGGCATGTTGGACAGCTCCTCCGGTATCTCCATAACCAGTGGAGTCGCCTTTAATAAAATTGCCGTTAAAATCACCGCCACCGTCTGAGACTGAAGCCCAGGCGGAGGGAGCGGTGGTATCAAACATGGCAATCAAGCCAGCCGGCAGGGCGGTATCTTGGTTGGTTTTACCAAAAACCACTTCCACATAAGGTGACTGATGGTCTTTTTCGTCTGAGGTGCCACTGCAGTCGTGAGCATGGGTGGTATTGGGGTAAGGGACTCCAGGTTCGAGTATTTTGACAACCTCTGTTCCTGAGCTTGATTGGTTTAAGGTGGTCGAGACTGCGTGGGTATGGGTATTTGAGCCGCCAACACCCACCGAGCTACCCCCTCTGACAATGTAAGTGTTTTGTGAGGTGTAAGAATCCCAGTTGGTAGGTAACGAAGTGGTATCAAAGATGCCGATGACACCTGAAGGAATAATGGCGGGGTTGGCACTGTTTGAGCGGATGAATTTTAAACTTCGGTAGGAAGGGTTGTTAGAGGCGGCAACAACACTAGGGGAGCTAATTGTATCATGAGTATGAGTGGTAATAATGACGTCCATACCAGCCCCATCGTCAAAAGTATTAATGGCGGTTGAAGTTTCGCTGACATAAGTGATGGTGTGGGTATGAGTCGCCGCCCCGTTGGTTCCCACGCCGTATGAGGCTGCCCCTCTTGGGAAAACATCATAAAAATCTTCACCGACACCATCAGAGATACATGTCCAACCGTCAGGAGCAGCATCACCATCCCAGAGAAGAATGACTTGGCCGTCACCATCAACGGCAATCTGCCACTGGCGGGTTTCTTCAAAGATAAGAGCTTGTCCTGAAGCTTCGCCCTGAAGGGCTTGCCCTGAGCGCATGCGAAGGGGACCAAGAAGATGAAATTCAGGGTTAGTATCAGGGGCATCGTATTCATACGACAGCTCGTAAATTTTTCCTTTTTTCCAATTCGCTTGCCAGACTAATAACTTCTCGTTTCGATCATCTGGGTTTTGTATTCCGAAGGAATCCTGCGAAGCAGGCATTTCGAAGTTCGAAGTTCGAATTCCAAAAGAATCAGGCACTGATTCTATTACTTCTCCTTCAAAATCTTGATTGGCTTTAACTCTTATCTTAAACTCATAAACCGCTACTGGGTTAATTCTGGTTGGGCCAATTCTTTCAATCTCAAAAGGGATTTCTTTTCTGACTACAAAGAAGTCAGTAATTTGATATTCACCGTTTTTTGTTTGGGCCGTCAATTTAAGTTGATAAATTCCTTCTTGACCGACTTGATAACTTGCCAAGTAATCTGGGACATAGGTAACATTATCGCGAGCACACTCACCACTATATTTGATGGTTCCATCCTCAGTAGAAAGAAGAAGGGCCTGCCCATCCGGAGCCTTGATTTCAAGCTGAAGGAGGGCATCGCAAACTGTGGAACCCAAATCATCAATTACTCCAAAATAAATTTTTGCTATCTCATTTTCTTTAAAAATGCTTTTGTTAGTGTTAATTGCCAAAACTCCCCAGGTAAAGTCTTGGTTGATGTTTTGGGCACCCCCATTTTCCCTAATGGCAACGTTGAGTTGATATTTTCCTGGTCTGAAGGATTTGGGTTGGGGGAGGGTGATGTTATATTGATTGTCATCCCCTTTTTGAATCTCAAGGTTGTCGGTCAGTTCATCTATCGGTTCATTATCAAGGTATAAGACCTCGGCCGTCACTTCTGGTTCTGTTTCGGCAAAAACCTGTTTGGGTGGGGAGTGAGTTAATGATTTTTCTTCCCTTTTTTCTCCTAGGTTCAGGGTGAATTGAGGGGATTCATAAGACTTAAAAAGAGTTTTGGCAGGCGTCAGTTTAGCTTCAAGGTAAATAATTCTTTCTACCTCAACCTCAGACTTACCTCTTAAAAACATTAAGATAATCAGAGTCAGAACCACCCCACTGATTAAAAATATTCTCAGGGTGAGTTTAGTGTTGAGATTTTTATTTGAAAATTTGGTCATTGAAATTAATTAATAATCCACCAATTAAACTTGATGTCTGCCTCAATGGCAGTGTCAACGCCAATTTTGACCCAACCTGGCTCTGGTTGACATGAGGTATCTTCAGGTGGGCAATCAACGGCTGCCTTTTTGGCCTTAACATGCAAAACTTTGTTTCGAGTTTCTGAAGTTGGCGTAACATAAATCAAGCTTTTTTCAGTAACAAAAGGTGATTTAATGACAATTTCTGTCTCATTGGCAGGCAAAACACCCACACCGGCGGTGGCATTGGTTTCAATCGCCGGAGCGTTAATGCCAGTTTCAAGATAATTGTCAGCCGCAGCGATTAAAGTGCCGGATTCGGTAGCAGAGTAGTCAGCGTCAATCGATAAAGAAGCAAAATAGACACTGCCTGAAGCGTCAATTGAAGCTACCGTTTGATTATCAATGCCTTTAACAATCAATTTGCCAAGGGCAGAGCTGGGTGCTTCACTAGCCGCCAAGTTGACAACCAAATCATTTTCAGATAAAGGCTTGATTTCATTTAAGGCCAAACTGCCTTTAATAGTGACGTCGCCTTCAATCGTCATATTGCCGTGCTCATCAATGACAATTTTTCCAGCTAAAATATCTATCCCGCCCAGACCTAAATTTTGAATGTAAAGTGTCGAAGATAGTGAGTTTATCGAACTATCAGCCAGATTGAGAGTGCCATCCACGCTCAAAGAGCCAGCAATGGTCGTGTCTGCCAAAGAGGTGTGGCCCAAAATCGTCAAATCTCCCAGCTCTGCTTGTGGTGTGGCTTCGAATGGAGTGGAAAGAATCTCGTTGACTAAAGCTTCGATATCAAATTCATCCGTTGGCGCTGGCTCAGGCGGTGGAGTTGGTGTCAATGATGGTTCAGGACTTTGGGTTGGTGATGGTTCAACAACCTGGGTGATGTTAGTAATGTTCTGGGTAATATAAGTCGCACTGACAGTGGCGGCAGCAATTTGACCCAATTTGCTTTCCAGACCCACAATTTCATCAGCCACAATCTTTTTAGCTCGGATTTCTTCGGCTTGGAGAACACCGCTAAAAGTGGCATTACCTTTCGCATCAATCGAAGCCACTTCGATTTTTTGTTCATTAATAATTTTAAATTTGCTTGTTTGTGGTTGATTAGCCACATCTGATAATTTAATCGTCACATCACCGCCATCGGATAGGGGAGAAATAAGATCAGTTTTGACCGTTTTTATTTCTGCCAAAGGTGAGATGATTTTCTCTTCTACTACCACATTTTCAGCAATCAAATTAGTGGTTTCAATCAATCCCGCTTTGATTCTTGCCACTACCACTTCAGCAAAAGCGCCAATGCGGGTGATTAAATTGCCCTGTTTGTCTTTGACTTCGTAAGCAGTGCCTTCATCGGTTTCTATCTCGGTGATAAACAAATCACCAGTATCAGTCAGATAGACATCCGGGTCATACCAGCCCACACTCACCGCAACCATAATCTTACCGCTTGAACCATCAAACGATTCTAGAGCTTTTCCGACAGTCGGTCCGGCCTTAGTTGCCTTCATTCCTACTCCAGGAATTTCACTGGTGGTGATCGGATCGCCAATCTGAATTGGGCCATTAATAGTAGAAACTTTAGTTGGTACACGGCCACTTAGGGAGAGTTTAGTATTGCCAAAATCAGGGTTACCTAATACTTGTCCTGGGGAAGTGGAGACGATTCCTAAGACAGCTTGGTCATATTCTTTTTTGGATTTAGTTAAAGAGATAGGCTGGGTCTTATCAGAACTGACAATATCTCCCGGTTCCGGTTGCTCCTCGGTTGATGTTGGGTACCATTCAGCTAAATCAGCCGAGTATACTGATTCATCGGGTTGGTTTTGAGCCATCTCTTCCCATTCTAATTCCCATTTTTCAGCACAATCAGCGCAGGGTTCAAGCTTACCGTAATAAATATCAGGATGAGTAATCAAGACCATCCCTCGTTTCTTGGGAACAGTTAGGAGTTCATCATCCGATGACAAATTTTCCGGCTTTTCCCAACGAGTGAAAGTATAGTTATTACGTATGTTTCCAGCATCGGGAGCTTGCCCAATAGCGGTTAGATTCTTGTCAAAGACAGTCGCTTGAACAGGGATCCAGTCTGGTCCCCAACCTGATTCTATGGGTAAGATTTCTGGGTGTTCAATTTCTGAACTCCAAACACCATTGAGCAGTCCTGTCTTTGTGTTGAACCAGGCAAAGATTTCTTGATCGCGTGATGAGGTGACATAGCGCCACCAATTATTGTGATCGCAGTTTGATCCTTGGCCGCAAATGGTGGCATATCTTCCTGCGTAGGTGCTTTGCTCTGATGTGTAAAGATGAACTGCACCGATTCCATTGACAGACATATTGGGTGAGAAAGAATAGTCATTTAGAGCAACATTTACTACCTGTCCATTATTTGCCCCATAGTCTGATGTGGCTGTCGAAGTTTTCAAATCTCCAGTATCAATACAACCACTGCATTCAAAGTTAGTTGCCGTCACTGTGCCATTGACATCAAGTTTTGTACTCGGACTCGCCGTCCCGATGCCGACGTTGCCAGCTTTATCAATTGTCATCTGCACAACTGATACTGCATCAACTAACGCAGTAGAGAATTGAAGGGATGATGATGGATGCCAGTCGGTTTGAGTGCTAACAACAGATATTTTTGCCCTCGGTCCATAAGCTGTGTTATAAGCATTAAAATAGAGTTCACCAAAGATAGTTCCTGATGTGGGATATGAACCATCGTATCCTCTCAGAGCTACCACAGGGTTTGTAGTACTTGAAATTTCTAATTCATGATTTGGACTCGCCGTCCCGATGCCGACATTGCCGCCACTTGTTATCTTAATCCCGCTTGTGCCTCCGCCTGTTATTATCCCTCTTACAGCTACATCTCCGCCTACAATCTCCTTGAGCGAAACATTATCAATACGCATTGTTCCTCCTGTACCATTGGCTTCTTTAAAGTAAATCCAACTTCGGGAAGCTGTTGCCTTAAATATAACAGTAAATGTTGTTTTTGTTGAAGGCAATTGATATTGGGCCCAATATTGAATGCTGTCTGCCCCCCAGTAACTTGAGCTAGTATAAAATGTCCCATAGGTTGTAATGTCTTGATAAGCATCAAATTCAAGTTTATACAGCTTATTTACTGTTGTGGTTACTGTTTGAAAAAGATATCTAGTACTTGGACCGACAACTGCTTCTCCGCCGGTAACGGTTATCGTTCCCCCTCCTGCAAGTACCCAACTGCTTGTGTCGTTAAAAGCACCGTTACTAACAAGCTCGGCCCCCAAATCAGTATTGTCATATATATGCACATCTCCGCTGGCAACTGTTAGTTTGTTATCAGGCGCCGCCGTCCCGATGCCGACGTTGCCGTTTATATAGAGTTTACTACTGTCCCATGTTCCAAGTTGGGTACCACCGTTGGTTTTATAAAATTCAATGCCAGCATAACCAGCAATTCTGGGGCCATCAGTCGTTGCGCTATAACCAATATAATGATTATTATCTGCTCCTGATCTTAAATATAAGTTTCCGCCACTTATTCTAAGGTCTCCATTTTGAATATCTAGTCTTGAGGTAGGAGTTATTCCACCAATTACCACCCAACTGTCAAAGACAGCTGTTCCTCCGACACTTAAATTATCATCTGTTCTTAAAGTGTTTGTAGCTAAACGAAACAGATTAGTATCTGTTCCAAACTGAATACCCTTGGCAGCGGTTGTTTGATTAGATTGAGAAAGATGAAGTAGGGCACCAGGGGAAGTAGCACCGATGCCGACGCGATTTGCACTGGCATCAACAAAAAGAGTATCAGTATCAACAGTCAGGTCACCCACATTTGTTCCCTCAGTTTCAAAAGCAAAGTAGCTTGCGTTTCCTATATAGATACCATTACCATAGTCTCCAATAGTTTGCGCTGCCTCACCAAAGATTATTTCATTACCTCGGACATCAAGATCATCGGTAATTACGGTGTAATCACCAGCACTACTCAAGGTTAAATTCTCCGCTGCATCATAAATCTTTGAACCGCCGACCTTGAGATAACCAGTTGTGTCGTTTCCAACAGTGAGTCCTGGATCGTCTGTATCAGCTGCGATTAGGTCTAAGAATTTAGCATTACCAGAAGCATCAACGTAATAAGTTGTTCCGTTGGCAAAATAAACAATCCCATCAAATTGAACATTGCCTCCGGAGACTTCTAATTTATACCCTGGCCCCGTTGTCCCAATGCCGACATTGCCTTCAATAATCAATCCTCCATCAGGAGCAATGGCAGTGGAGTGATAAACAGAAGTAGGGGAGGTAGTACCTATTCCTACTCCTCCAGCAATAGAGAGTTTACTTGTTGGGCCTGTTGTTCCAATTCCAATATTCCCGCTCCCATAAAAGCCGACATTATTGCCAGCTTGATCAATCTTAGTTAATCTGTTTAAAGTCCCGCCCCATT
>Ga0307379_10000728_pt1 | contig 53908 bp, 32 predicted proteins | sample UN2MG_FD_202237 | JGI IMG/M metagenome (GOLD analysis project Ga0307379, IMG submission 202237) | Soil microbial communities from Risofladan, Vaasa, Finland - UN-2 | ecosystem: Environmental > Terrestrial > Soil > Coastal area > Acid sulfate soil | place: Finland: Risofladan, Vaasa | collected... | reverse complement strand
GGCTCAATGCGCTTGCAAAAGGGCCTCAATTATGTGTAGTAAAATATTAGCCGGAGGGAGAAAATGAAGGGCATTCCGGACATGAAGAAGCTCAACTTCACATAATTTAGAGCTTCACATAACACTATTTATGTTGAGCTCAACATAACATCTGCTTCGGCAACAGCGCCCATCCCCAAAGCACATACGGTTGCGTCAATGCGCCCTTCCTGAACCGCCTTAACAGCTGCCACGACTTCTGTCACGGGTACTGTCTTGACATCGTCAATGGTGAGGCCTCCATTTAAAAGAACGGCCAGCGTGATCGCTATGTTTGGTGGAAAGGCGGTCCACTCCCATGCGATCCGTTTGCCCTTCAACTCATGAACATATTTCATCCCGGAATCCTTTCGGACGAGCATACTCATTTTAAAAGCGGGCCCTGCATTAAGGATTCGAACGGTCGGGGTCTTGGGGTAGGGCGATTTACCGCCGAACCCCTTTGGGACAGGCTCCGGCGCGATAATGCCGGTCCACATCTGCGCGATACTTGCGAAGTTCTCCATCCCGATGTCGATCGTTCCCTGCTTGGTCATCATGGGGAGCCAGGTGTAAGCCCCGGCAGTCGGTATGACGACCACGGTCATAGGGGATTTATCCGAAGCTACCTTGGAAAGACCGCTAATGAGGATATAAAGTAAACTACCCGGTGAAAGGGATGCAAAACGGACGATCTTTGGATATTTCAATTCTGACTGTGCCGAAACGGGTCCGGCCGACATCCCTACGAGAAATAAAGAACCGATGATAAACACTGAACAAACAAGATACCCTTTTCGCCATTTTTCTCTTCTCATAACCTACCCTCCTTTTGATAAGGTTACCGTATAAAAAGACATCCCATAACCGCTCCTTGAACATTTTAATGGGTCATACACAATCCCAATTCAGCGGAAAAAGAAATACTGAAAGTCAAGATTAAAGGTCTGCAATCAGATAATGAATAAATGTGAAATTGCAGCTCATAAATGAGGCAAAGGGCCTAGGGTACAAGGCTCAGGGAAGTAAGAATTGTCTTCTCTACCGTGGGCCTTTAACCTTATGCCTTGAGCCGTTTATTCTCGCCTCATGCCTCAAGATTCCGGCGCCCCCCACCGCAAACGGCATCTTCGACAGGCGGGATTTCGCAAGCTCAACGTGCACTTGGTCCCGGTTGTGGCGGGATTACTTTTCCATCCCATTTTCAGACTTCTTACGAGGTCATCTCATGCAATACTGTAGAAAATATGATCTCATAAGATGAGGCCTATAAGTATGCAATAGAAGAATTCGATTATTGCTTCAGCTCCGAAATGACTATGGTGCCAGGGATATGGATGTCTTTTTTTGACACCGAAGCACATGCTGTTATGCCCGATTAACTGAGGCGGGTAAAGGGAAAGAGCATGCTTGAAGCACCTGCCCAGCCCGCCCTGTTGAATAAGAGCTTAGTGTTATTCAGAAGTGTTTCCCTAATGGTACAGTTGTCAGATAACGTGTAGATACCTTGCTCTATCCGGTCATGCCGATTTTCTCAAGGCGATATCTATTGGCCTCAGGGGATGTGGTCACAGAGGTGGGGTTTAGATGACCCAGATGGTGATTCCCAGGGCTTCCACGGTGTAAACCCCACCTCTGTGACCTATGCAAGACCCGGTGGAATTCTTTTTTAAGATATCGCCCGCCCGCCTCGCCTGAGCGAGAGCGATGGCGGGCAGGCCTCTCGAAAACAGCCATGACCTTCTTTGGTATATGAGCGATACCACTAGCTTGTTATTTCTCCATAGGTACTTGAAAAGAGATATTCACCAGGGTGAAGTGGAAAGAAAGATATCCATATCCCTCACTATTGTCACGTCAAGCAGAATAAATGCTCATCATTATGCTGTGGAGCTAAGGCAATAATCGATAGAAGAATTTCAAATAAGAATTGTAGCTGGAATAGATAAATAGATTTTTGGAGTTATAAAACGATATCCCTGGTTAAGGTTTAAGCTCCCCAGCAATTCCGCTCCCCGCGAGCCGCAAAAGAGGAGATCACCATTCAATTCAGGATACTGATGAATCAGTGTTAGACTTCTTGATTACCGAAAGCCTGGCGAGTCTATCTATATAGTTATCCGTTTATAGAGTATTCCCTATGTAACCTTTTGTTTCCCGACTGTCAACGAAAAACGACATCCAAGAGCAAGAACTAATCTCAATTCATATGCGTTGCTTGTACACCCAAAACATATGATTTTGGCAGTGCCATAGGCTCTGTGATCATTTTCTTAATCGAATCATTTGGTTATGGAGCAAGGCTTCCGCTGAGAATTGACATATTCCCTCCCTTGACAATATTCGGCCGTCTTTTCATTTTTTTTACTTGCAATAAAGAATCTTCTATGTAAACTGTTGTTTCCTTATCGTAAACTAAAACATCATCTAAGATACAGTCGTGCTGAAAGCGAATGATAAATGATCAGGGACCATAGCTCTGAAGCACATGTCCTATGGCCTGAGAGATGTGAGGGTTTAAGGTAGAAAATGCTTCACGAGTTTGTGCAATCTGGTAGCTTCTTCCAGACAATTGGACACAGAGCCTTACATTGCTTACCAGGAGCAAGACAGGTGGTGTTATCCTAACCCCGATAAACCGGATCTCGAATTCAACATCCCGATTTTCATGGGCTGCTCTAGCTATGAAAATATTTTCTGCCAGAATAAGCACGAATCTTATTCTTAAGGGACTAAGAACTTTATGAAGGAGGGAGAGAAAGATGAAGATCGATGTTTTCAACCATATCATACCGGCAAAATATAGAGATGCCCTTTACAAGAAGATGCAGCCTGATGCCTATACACGAAGGCTTATAGGGGCTTTCCCCTCATTAACCGATTTGGAAGTAAGATTCAGGATAATAGATAAGTATGAGGGTCTTTTACAGGTAATAACCACCGGGGCACCGCCTGTGGAGGATATTGCTAAACCAGAGGACGCAGTTGAACTGGCCAAGATAGCTAATGATGAGATGGCTGAACTGGTTGTCAAGTATCCGGACAAGTTTCCTGCTGCTGTGGCCTGCCTGCCAATGAATGACATGGATGCTGCCTTAAAAGAAGTTGACAGATCAATCACTGAATTAGGATTCAGGGGTGTGCAGGTACATAGCGATATCAACGGTAAGCCTTTAGACTCGCCGGAGTTTATGCCCCTTTTTGAAAAGATGGCCCAATACAATCTTCCTATCTTGCTTCACCCCGAAATAAGGACGAACCAGGTTCCGGATTACCCCAATGAGACTGAGTCATATCACATGATACATATCATTTTTGCGTGGCCCTATCGGACAACAGTGGCTATGACACGCTTGGCGATGAGTGGCATTTTCGAGAAGCTTCCCACTCTTAAGATTATTACCCATCACTGTGGAGCCATGGTGCCATTCTTTGACCAGAGAATCAACGTTGGATATATGAGTCATTTAATGCGTATGGGTTTCAAACATGAGTCCCTTCTTACCAAGCGCCCTATCGAATACTTTCGCATGTTCTATGGTGATACGGCGCTCTATGGGAGTGCACCGGGACTGATGTGCGGCTATGCCTTTTTTGGCGCCGATCATATGCTGTTTGCGACAGATATGCCGTACGATCCTCAACTTGGCGATATATATACCAGGGAAACGATACGCGCTATAGAGCAAATGGATATTCCGGACTCGGAAAAGAAAAAGATATACGAAGACAATGCCAAAGAGCTGATGCGGTTGCCGGTATAGAACTTGTTCAGCAAAGGTGTGTTTTCTCTGAAGGCACCGTTCTCCGTTGAGCTTTAAGTATCGACGCGTGTTATCATTCTTCATCTGTACACACCATATTCCTTGGTGGTATCTGCCATGGCCTTCACATTCTCAGGTTTTGCCTCATCAGGAATACCGATAGCCCCGTCCAAGATAAAACCGCCGCCCTTGCCCACCACATCAATCAGTCTTTTGCAATATGCCTCCACATCCCCGGGGCTGCCGACGCAGAGCAGAGCACCCGGCACATTTCCCCGGATACACACGGTGTCTCCCAGTATTTCCTTGGCCTTGAAGATATCCGTCCGCTCAAACCAGTAGATCGCCTTTCCCTGAGGGATATCCTTTATGGTCTCCAGGCGAGAGGTGCAGTCCCCTTCCCAGAAGACCATGGGGATGAGCCCCTCTTGGATCAGACTCAGGATCACCCGTTTCAAGGGAGGCCAGAAGAAGGTTTTGAACTGATCCGAGGACATGAAACCATCCAGGCCCTTGTGCATCGGCATGAAAATGAACGGAATCCCGGTCATCTTGGCTGCAGGAATGGCACCCTGGAGGATAAAAGGGATCAACTTTCCCATGGCTTCGAGGAGTTTGTCCGGTATCCGGTACATATCGAGCATGATACCGCGGGTTCCCCTGAGAAGATCCCCGATGTAATCAAAGGGGGCATAGGCCACACCGCCGATCTGAGAGGGAAAGCCCAACGTTGTCATCTCATCGGTAAAGGCCTTCGCCTTTGCCAGCATGCGGCGCGCCTCGGTGCCCGCCTTCACAAGCGCATCAAGGGCCCCTGCAACCTCGGGACTCGCAAAGGCCGCCGTTCTGGTTACGAATCGGGTATAATACATGGAAGGCAACGGGGGAAGCTGCTGAAGCGGTTCCAGGGCCCCATAGACCCGCGGGAGAAACTGTCTCAACATGAAACCGGTAGGATCAAAGAGGAGGTCGTCATATTCCGCTGCCGTGACATACTCCTTTTCCACAAACTGGTATGATTGATGGGGAGGGAGACCACCGCCGGGCCACGTGAGGTACTTGCAGTCCAGGGTTTCCAGGATGGGTCCCAGTGCCACAAGGGCAAACGGATTATTGTACATGTCAGGCTCAAAATCCATGAGGGTCTTTTTGGCGACCATCGCGAGCTTGTCGTAGTCGTACATGGCCTCTTGACACGTGATCCCCCCGTACTTGGCGTGGAAAAAATGAAAAAAGGGCATAAAAGGGACTCGATCAGGGACCTTTAATTGAACCACATCCAGGACCCTCTTGGTCCTTTCTTCATACAGCTCTTCAGGTGTCTTTTGCATCTTTCTCCCGCTCCATGCACGCAAAGGTATTCCCTTAAATACAGTGGATAGTGTAAATACCATATCGTTTGGATACTCTCTGGTCATCCTCTTTACTTCTGCATATACTTATCTAAGCTGTTGACCAAAACTTTCGCTGTCTCCATATCCTCAAGGTTACAATCTACTTCCTCTATCTCGATGGGAACCCTGAGATTCTTTTTCAATTCCTCTATGAAAACCTGGTCCTCTTCGGGGTTATAGAGAATGCTCCCTTCTCTGTCTAAAGAGGACCAGCCCCTCAAGGGAACCACCAGCTTTATGGGGCCTTTGGCCTTGTTTATTTTCTCTGCATAAAGCTGGGCCCCGATTTTCATCTCATCGACCGGAAATCGGGCCATGGCCCTCATCTCGTCAATCTCCAGAACCTTTCCAGAGGCAACGTATTTCTCTCTGTTGGTCCTGGTCGGGCCCGCACCTGTAATGTTTAAGCAGCAAGGGGCCCATACCTGCGGGATACCGCTTTCAGCAGCGGCATCAAGTCTTGCCATGCCGGCGGGCCGATTTCCCTTGAACCGTTCTTCGATAAGTCCAGCAGGAACTATCTCTATGACGCCGTCGAAGAACCCCTGGGATATCAGCCGATCCATGGCTTGATCACTAATGCCCTGGGCATGAAATGGATATACGTGGTATCCTTTATCTGTGAGAAGCTGCTCCACATACCTGGCGCATTGATCTGAAAATCCCAGTTCGGTAATAGCCACAGAAGGGTACGGGAGCCTCAATGATGTGTGATCATAAGCCTCCTCCACCATCCCTGAGATCGCCCCTGCCACCTGTAGGATGGCATTCTTAATGAGGTCATTCATCCCGGCAATTTCCATAATGAGCTGCATCACAATCAGGTCAGTGGCACCAAACCATCTTCCCACGTAGACCGTCTGGGCGGCAGGGACGCCGATGACCTTAGGGATCCCAAAGGGCAATTTGGACATCACCTGTGATGCAATCAAGGCAATGGTAGCCCCTCCCAGGGATACAATGCCGTGGAGCTGCCCTTGTGAAAGGAGATCTAACGCCTTTTGCTGCCCACCAAAACTCATCGCGTTCGTGATGGTGAGCCTGTCTTTCGAGGCCCTAATCTCTTCTATATCCTTGCCTGCCAGACCTGCAATTTCTTTCGGGGTGATATCTGCTTGATAGGAGGGATGTCCTCCCATGCTGATATCCATGAGGATCGCCTCATGCCCTCGAGACTCAATCCGCTCCTTCAAAAGCCGCAACTGATCACCCTTGGTGTCGACAGTGCCGATGATAACAATCTTTTTCTTCATCCACGTTCCTTATGCTACATGATGTCAATGCTGTCTTCTTATCGCTCCTATTCTGCGCTCGCTTTCCTCCGCTTAGGATAGTTGGAATACTCTTTACTTAGTCAGATTTCAAAAGATCTTGAAGCAAGAATAACCGCCACAGGCATCGCCTTTTTCACATGGATCCTTCATTAATGGGGGCTACCGAGCGATTCTGACCCCTGCCTTTTCTCGATCCCAGGTATTTTTCGTAATGCCAGCCTCCCGCAAGCGATACTTCTCAATCCGGTTGGTCGGGGTCTTGGGAAGTTCAGGGACAAACTCCAGATACCGGGGAACGGCGAAGTAAGCCATCCTCTCATCACAGTGCTTAATCAAATCCTCAGGGGGCAAGGTCTCACCAGGCTTGAGCACCACATTGGCCTTGACCTCATCCTCACCAAGCTCTGAGGGGACGGCAAAAACGGCAGACTCCAAGACCTTGGGATGTGTGTTGATGACCTTTTCCACCTCGAAGGAGGAGATGTTTTCGCCTCGTCGACGAAGGGCGTCTTTCTTACGATCCACAAAGTAGAAAAATCCGTCCTCGTCTTTTTTGGCATAATCTCCTGTGTGGAACCAGAGATTGCGAAATGATTCAAGGGTCTTTTCCGGCATCTTGTAATATTCGGTCATCATGATGTAGGGCTTTTTGGGCCGGACCACGATCTCACCGATTTCTCCGATCGCCACCTCCACATCATCATCATCAAACAGTTGCACCTCAAAGAGGTCATCGAGCACCCTGCCGCAGGAACCAGTTCTCCTGTACTCTATGGCATCGTGAACGGCCAGGCCTATTTCGGTCATTCCGAAACCCTCCAGGCAGATGAATCCGAAACGCCTTTCCAAATGCTCCATCACGTCCGGCGGACAGGCCGCACCAAAGGCTATCCTAACCGGATTATCGGCGTCGTCTTCTCGTGGTTCTTGCTTGGCAAGTATGGTCATAACCGCCCCCAGATAGTTAAATTGAGTGGCTCCATACTTACGGATATCGTCCCAGAAGCTTGATGCACTGAACCGCTCACTCAGCACCATTTGGGCGTCAGATACCTGGGCTGCCAAGGTGGTCATGAGCTGGGCATTGATATGAAAAAGGGGGAGAAAGGTATACAGGATATCCTGTGAGTTGGCATCACGAAGTCTGGCCACAAGCCTTCCGGTATGTATATAATAGTTATGGGGGCAGACGGCCCCTTTTGAAAGGCCGGTGGTTCCGGAAGTATAGATAATGGCGGCAGGATCTGCCGGGCTGATATCCACTTCAATAGGGTCAGAGGGGTATCTGAAAAAATCCTCGATGGGGGATACGGGAACAGGAAGAGACTTGGAGATCTCCTGTTCAACCTCACCAAAGCAGATGATCCGTTCCAGCTTTGGAAGGTCATCCTTAATGATCAGAAGCCTGTCTAAAAATGAGCTGTCGATAACCAATAGTCTTGAATCCGAATTGTTGATGATATGTTTAAGAAGATCTCCCTTGTAGGCCGTATTAATGGGGACCTCCACGATCCCCAGTTTGGAAGAGCCAAACCATACATATAAATAGTTCGGGTGATTCTTCATCATAATGGCAATCTTATCGTCCTTTTGAAGGCCCATATCTTTGAACCCATGGGCAAACCGGTTGGATAAGAGGTCTAATTGCTCATAGGAGACCGTTTCATCTTTAAAATACAAAAAGACTCGATCTTTATGGATGCGACCCTTTTTCTGAATAAGCTTTCCAACGACATTCTCTTCAGTGCCGGACATAAAGCGCCTCCTTAGTAATACGTCTCGGAATTTCTAGTGTTGTGTATTAAAAATAACATGACAATTCTTAGATGAGCTCACCCCCACCCCAACCCTCCCCCTTCAAGGGGGAGGACAAGGTGGGGGGTTATCGGAAATAGAAAGGATATTTGTGCTACAGAACACTAGAACTTATTGTAATTATAGGATTGTTTCGGGGCATGGGATTTTGCCCTGCCATGGAATAATGGCCCGCCCTGCGACTTCCCTGCAAAATGCTCTTGTTGCCATACTATTTGGTAAGCCGAATGCCTAGAAATCGGTGATTCCAAATCAGGCCTGGGCCAGGGAACGGTGGAATATTGGAATGTTGATTGTAAGAAGGAAGTGTTTCTCTTTGACATCATTGAATTCAATACCAAGAAAAATTCTGCCATTAGATCAAATCCCCATTTTCCCAGAACCCATTATTCCAGTATTCCAACATTCCAATCGCACGACCTGGAGGCTCTCGACAGGTTGTGAGCGACCTGCCCGTCCCGTTGTGCGGGACGAGGCGGGCGGGAGCGAACTTAGCTCAGTATCCTCAGACTGGTTACGAAATCCCTTTTTACTTGGGAACCCTTCTTATTTGGAACTCTCTATTAACGCTTTTCGCAGTTCAGCATAGGAGGGCGGAAACGTGTATTCTAACTTGAGATACCCAGGGCTAATTGGATAAGTCTGCCTTCCTTCGTGCGAGAGTTTCAATCCTTTTACGACCTCTTCAAATCGGTTCCTGGGCATGGCGAACGCCAACTCCCCATCAGCAATCAATCCTAATCGTCGTTCCCCATTTCCTGGGACAGCATAGTTACATTCACCTCCAAGAATTGGCACCACGATCGGAAGAAGGCAACCGCCAGCCCCAGTTGACTTCGACGTTAAACTTTCGCCCGATGCAAAAACGGCGGCCTGGATCATGCGCATCACTTGAGCACCGTTCCCGTAAAATATAATGACATCCGGATCGAAATTCGCTGTCTGTATCGGGGAGATCAAAATATGGTTGAATCTCCCGAACTCAAATCTGGGTATAGTCTCAGCAGCTTTCTTTTGGACTTCAGCGGGTCGGTTCACAGGTGCGAGTGTGTATTTGCCGCTGAGATACTCATCCGGCCTCACAAATCCCAATCCCGCCAGCGCTATCGGGCAAGACTGGCTTTCCTTGTCAAGCACTATGGTCAAGCCCTCCTTGCGCCCTAGAGCAAGGGCTTGGCAAAGGGTAAAAGATGCCCCATAGTCTTTCAAGGGCCTCTTTGCACCCTCCGGAATCTCATCTTCACTGCTCACCATTTTGATAGCCAAGGGATATGTTTGAGGTCTCACGTACGTTGACATTACCTCATCTATTTTTGCGAGATTCACCATTGTATGGCCTCCCTTACACAGATTAACAAAGCACTATCGCTTCTTCTTCGCATCCAGGGTCTCCTTTATTTTGGGCAAGTTCAGCCTTCTTCGTTTCTTCTTCTTTCGTATCTCGTCTGAAGCGGCAAAAATGGCATAATCCCGGTCAAGAACGGAATCCCCCCACTTGTCATCCTCCACTATCTCGAGGCGCGTGTAGGGCGGATCCCACCACCTGTCTTTGACATTGATGCCCCTGCGACCCAGATCTCGACCCGGGCCGGTGAAACGCATCCAAAGTGGGGGATACTGCAATATCTGGCCTCTTCTCTCTATTTCAGCGGAACGGTAATCCTCTCTTCCGGTTCCCGGCGAAAAGTACCAGCGCTCCCTGCATGGGCCCAATGGCAGATCTGCGACCAAGGTGCAACCCTCCATATATCCCATGCGCAAGAAAGCAGTGGCAGGGATCATTGCGACCCTGCTCTCCACATTTAGTCTATGAGCGGCTGCAGCGGCCCAGTCGATACTGATCCCCAATTCCATAGCCCTCCAGATACAGCTTGGCCCTTTCATGAGCCATCCCCACGGTTCACCGCCGGTCTCATTCAGCCGATTTTGACAGTTGATTACCGCCTCACGGCAAGTCTTGAAACCGCAGGCCCCGCAGTCAAAACCCACCTGGTCGCACTTCAGACAGCGGGTCGTCTCAACCAGTGCCTGGTGTTCCGTAAGGCCAAGTTCAACCTTTTCAAAGCCTGACAATGCCCTCTTAAGGGGTAAGAGCCCTATTGGAGGTCTTTCAGGATCACCGTTCATTTGCTCCAATGCCTCCTGGGCAGGGGAGAATTCCGTGACCTGCTCAGGCGGAGCCAGCACCTCGTCAATGATCCCCAAACCGCCCAAGTATTGGTCTATCCATGAGGCCGCCTTCCTCCCCGAGGCAATGGCCTCTATAACCGAGGATGTGCCAATCACTGCATCACCGGCGGCAAAGACACCCTCTCTGCTGGTGCAAGAGGTAGAGGGGTCAACTTCAATCGTGTTGCCTGCACTGGTCGTTAGGTCGAACCGGGCAGGAATCTCCGGACGCTGGCGGATGGCAAAGATGACCGTATCGGCCGGCAGAATTTGCTCTGAACCTTTTATGGTATTAATTTGGGCCCTTCCGTGCTCATCAAATTCAAAGGACTCCACCTCAAGGCACTCAGCACCGGTAATTTTTCCCTTTTCGATCAATATCCTTGCGAAGGTGTGTGAGGGGTGGATCACAACGCCCTCTTTCTGCCCTTGCTCGATCTCATCAGGGGCGGCCGGCATAGCATCTCTGGGCTCCAGGCAAGCCAGGTGGACCTCTTCGGCACCGAGGCGGCGGGCCAAGCGGGCGCAATCGAAGGCAACATTTCCACCCCCCAGCACCAGCACTCTTTTACCCACTTTCACCCCTGTGCCGAGATTCACCTGCCTGAGAAAATCCATACTCACCAGCACCCCCTTATGGTCCGCGCCGGGAATGGGCAGCTTTTCACCCTCATGAGCTCCAACGGCTACCAGAATGGCATCATATCCCTCCTCAAAGAGTACATCCAGTGAATCCACCCTTGCATTTGTCCTTATGTCAACACCCATGCCTTCTATCTCTTGGATCTCCCTGTCCAGCACATCTTTGGGCAGCCGATATTCCGGCATACCCACTCGCATCATGCCGCCCGGCTGGGAAAGTGCTTCAAAGATGGTCACCCCATGGCCACACACTCTCCTCAAGTAATAGGCTGCGGTCATTCCCGCGGGTCCCGAGCCAATAATGGCAACACGCTTGCCGCTCGCTTTGATCGATGACTTCCCGAAATCCATTTTCTTTGCATGATCTACCGCGAAGCGCTTGAGCGCCTCTATCGCAATAGGGGTATCTCTTAGTGTGCCCCTCCGGCACTTGGTTTCACAGGGTGCACGACAGACGTAAGCGCAGACCGAAGGAAAGGGTACCTTTTCCCGGACCACCCGCACCGCCTGATCATATTGACCATCGCCGATCAGGCGAATGTAGCGAGGCACGTCTATGCCTGCCGGGCACGCGGCCCTGCACGGCGCTTCAACAATCGGAGTCACATCAGCCCCAATCAGCAAGAGCACCGGAGGCTCGCCCATGCCATAAGCCGCCTTATAGGTCTCACCAGAGAGCCTGGCCCCTAGTTTGTTTGCAGCATCCTGTACTTCAAAATAGTCCTTCAACTCTTCGCCTGCGACGATTTCCATCTTGATCTCGGTTTTGCCGATGAGTTGGGGGGCATGCAATGCTGCCTGAGCACAGTGCTGAGCAACCTGCAACAAGCCTTCTTGTGCGAACTTTTTTCCATCATATAATGGCATCTCGATTCCTCCTTATCTCTTCTTTGCCGGATCACCAGCCCTGTATTCCTTTCCGGTGGCTGGTCTCACCCCCAACTGGTTCACATTGCTGCGAATAGCGTCTATCGCCCTATCCAAATTCACTAAATGGTAGTCCACCGCAGGATCCGACGGCTCACACTTGGCCCTTGCGTTTATAGCAATACCGAGAACAATGTCAGAATTGCAACAATAGCCAAGCTTTTGAGCTGCCAGCCCTATGCTTATGAAGGGACGTGCATCAATGTAAAGATGCGTTGCCACCATCAGCGCGCTGCCCACATTATAACCAAGCTGATGGGCATAGAGAGCGCATAGGGGGCCACGAACAAGCGTATCAGATCTTCTATCGGTGTCATCAATTATCCCTGCTGTCTGATTTCTGTTCTCATATACGAAGCTGCAATCAGGTCTGCCTGCACACAGGCCGCATTCTCCGTTCCAAGGATTCGAGTACGCACGGGTATTTCCGAGTAGTAGAAGGGTATCTGCCTGCCGGGCCATTACGGCCTCATACAGGAATATGTGTTGCCATACCTCCCGTTCATGAGCGAGCTCCTCCATTTTCCGCGCAATCTGCTCCTGCTCTTCTTCACCGTAAACGATCTCACCTTCAGTCATAGGCAAGCCCCCAACATTGGGTGCAGTTAAGGCTGCATTCATCATTAGCCTTGCCGCAACAACCGTATTCTCCCGTCTATTTTGATCTGTCGGTGAATATGGAGGCCAGTCTCTAATTGTTATTCGTGGCATAGTGTGTCCTCCTTGATATTAAGTTGTGAATATAATTGAGCGTTGCGCCTACTGCCAGCTTCCCTTTCTGAGCCTCTCTTCAACTGGTCCATCTCCATTGCTGCTATCCATGGCAACAAGGAAGCCCCGTTTCCTCAACATATATTTGCCCGGTGCAATTGAAGATAGTTTCCAAAATGGAAACCGATGAGGCAAAAAAATCTTCTCTTTTAGGTTGCGCATTTCATTTTTGTTAGCAGTCCATAACACATAATTCACTATATTTACCCTTCTTTCTTAAAGAAACCTTCAGGCAGAGGAAATGCTGTTATGATCGATCAGATCGTCTTTCTATCCTGATTCTGGATTCGATTGAATCCATTCGCAGGTTGCGCTTATAGGAATACATCACCGCCAAAATCTTACACCTGTGTTTGCCGATACTCCTGCCGCTATGAGGTATTCTGGAATCGAAGTAAATACTGTCCCCTTCATTTAAGGTATATTTTCTATTGTCATAAATGAATTCATGGACTCCTTCAAGAGTATACATAAACTCTTCACCCTCGTGTGAAAAGACGGCCTTTTCAGCAAAGGCTGGCATGAGGAAAAACGGTTCCATATTCTTCCCACTTTTTTTGTAAGCCAGGGCCTCATAATGATATCCTTCAAGAGTTGCACTTGATATTTTTTTCCCTTCACCTTTTCGTACAATGCATAAACTCATATCCTCAGATGATTCCAAATCTTCAGCAGTTAAGATGGTAATATCCACATTAAGGGCATTAGCAATCTTGCTTAATGTCGAAAGAGGGGGAGCTTTATCTGATTTCTCGATTTTAGAAATATATCCTTTAGTTAAGCCACTGAGTTCTCCCAGTTTTTCCTGGGGGAGGTTCTTCTCCAAGCGAATTTTCTTTATATTTCTGGCTATCTGTTTTTCATCCATTGTCCAACAACTCACTTCCCTTCATAGTAATCTTAAATGATATTATCTGGATGGAGAAAAGGAAGGAATCCATTTCTACGGTCTGTTTTATGTTAGGAAACGTTTGTCAAGAAAAAACCGGAGAATGGGTGCTCCCTTTCGCTCGATACTCTCTTGTTCGCTTACAATCAAACCATCCCACATTAAGACCGACCCTTTTTCTCTCGGACGTATCTCGTTTTGCCTGGATCTTTGCCTATGATCGTGCCTCTTCCCGGCCACCTTTGGAGTTGGGATACTGCTGATTAGCTATTGAATGTCACGAACAAAGATCTCCGCGGACTAAGGCTACCTAATAGGTTTGAACTTTGGCAAGCTGAATCGTTCGTCAATATCCTCCCTTGTCAATTCCAAGGGCCTCCAGTAGCAGATTTCAAAAGGTGATTCAATGCATCACCACTTGCTACCTTTTGCTGAGCTCATTTCCGGTAACGCATATGCACGCGATCCCGCCCCAAACTGCTCCTCCAAGGTTATGGGTTAACCCCAGTCGCGGGTTTCTCACTTGACGGGGGCCGGCCTTTTCTTGAAGCTGCTTATACACTTCATATTGCATCCTTAATCCGCTGGCACCCAAGGGATGTCCGAAGCACTTCAGGCCGCCATCGGTGTTTACCGGCAATTCGCCTTTCAGCGTAAATGTTCCGGCTTCTATGTCTTCCCTGGCCCTTCCCTTCTCGCTCCAGCCAAGGTCTTCATAGACGGACATTTCATGGATTGTGAAACAATCATGAACTTCAGCGATACTTATTTGTGAAAGCGGATCCGTTATCCCGGCCTCAGCATAGGCCAGTTTAGCGGCACGGGCGTTCTCCTCTACATGCGAAAAATCGTAATCCTGAGATAGTGGATCCCTGGAAGGACCTACACTAATGGCCAGAGATTTGATGTAAATGGGGTCATCCCGGAAATTTTTTGCCATATCGGCACGGGTGACAATTGCTGCTGCCGCCCCGTCACTAACCCCGCAGCAATCAAGCACCCCCAAGGGTGGCGCGATAATGGGGGCCTTCATCACCTGTTCCACGGTCAATTCATTCTGAAAATGCGCCTTAGGGTTCAAACTGCCGTTGTAATGATTCTTCACGGCAATTTGCGCTAAGAGCATTTTACCCTGTTCAGATGATAGATTATATTGGTAGAAATACCTCATAGCCAACTGCGCAAACAACGCCGGCGGAGAAAGCTCTAATTCTGTGCCGGTAGTCCCCATAGTGGTTCTACCAACCACATTCGAGGGTTGCACGCCGGTCCATCCCGTGTCCTTGAGTTTCTCTACCCCCACTGCCAAAGCGATGTCGCATGCGCCTGCGGCCACAGCATAAGCAGCGCCCCTGAGAGCCTCCGTGCCCGTTGCACACATATTCTCAACCCTGGTTACAGGGATATACTGCAACTTCAAAGGGGAAGAGAGACTGAGGGCGGTGTGACCTGAGAATACCGTCCCTAACCAAGCCGCTTCAATGTCCCCAAGGTTTATCCCTGCATCTTCACATGCCTCAAAGGTTGCCTCGACTATCAAATCATCAACGCTCTTGTCCCATAGTTCTCCGAACCTGGTACAACCCATCCCGACTATGGCGACTTTGTCCGTGATCATTCCCATATTTCGTGCCTCTCCCCTTTCGATTATGCTATGGGCCTGGCTTTCCAGAAATAATTATGGATACCGCCCTTTCGGCCAACCTTCCTGAAACACATCTCTACCGGCATTCCTATTTTGATCTGAGAAGGCTCGCACTCGGTTACTTCACACATCACCCGGCCACCGCCTTCAAAATCAACCGTACCTATGACAGCAGGTGACTCCCTGCTTGGGGTCAGATAATCCAGCGTGTAGGTAAAGATATTCCCCTTCTTATCGGAGAATTTGTAGTCCTCAAAATCATCCTTAGTCTGGCACTTTATACACACCCTCTGGGGGGGATATTGAGCGGTCCCGCATTTGTTACATCTTTTTCCATACAAGGCTAAAACGCTCTTGGTCTCTCGCCACAAACAGGTAATCGATGGGATCGGCGACTGAGGGCGAGGCAGTTCTTGTATTGGCACCAAATCTCGCCAGTTCAAATACTTTTCATAACTGATATAGATCTTCTTCTCTAAACGCTCCCTAATCTTTTGATCACCGCGGAACCTCCCTATATTTGCTGTAACGTTCATAATAAAGGCGTCACCGCCGTCCCCATAATTGGCAACCAGAATTGAATCCCCTGGCTTTGCTTCATCCAGCGCGGCAACTACCATCATCGGAAGTGCCGCCGTCCCCGTATTACCAATCGAGTCAAACAGGGGATCTTGTACCTGCATCTCTAAGTCAAATCCAAGACGTCTTGCCAAACTGGTATGGCTTCTCCTGTCAGGCCCGTAGAATACCACCTTAGAAAAATCCTTTGCAGTCACGTTGTACTTCTCCATAATTTCGGATATAACTCTTTGCATGGTATTCATATACCCCTCATTGATAATGAACCTCTCCTCCCACGACCGAGTAAAGGCGTCCCCTTCAAGTCTCCACATATCAAGCAGCTCACTAAATACGGAATGATTCCCTTCAATACTGGCGATGACATCTTCGTTCCCTATGGCTAAGGCAACAGCTCCTTCTCCGAACAGCGCTTCAAATTGGCTCTTTCCCGCTCCCATTCTACAGTCCGATGCAGCGACAATGATGTTCTCGGCAGAACCACTTTTAACCGCATCTACTGCTGAATTCATGGCGATCGTTGCCGCCCTCAGCGAATCGGTGAAATCGGCGGTACGGGTCTCCCTGGGCAAATCAACTGCGGCAGCGATTATGGCAGCCCCCTGCTTTTCCTTGTACGGCGAGGTGGTGCTGGCAAAGAACAAACCATCTCCTTGTTTCCCACCCTTCATACAGCCAAGAGTAGCAGCCACCGCCATTGTTAAGCTATCTTCATCATGCTTAGCGACCGCCCTTTCTCCTCCTATGCTCTTTGTCCCCCAAGCTCGGGAAATCTCATCCCGACTCAGCCGGTAAGCAGGGATGTAGGCTTCGAACGATGTGATACCGACCATGATCTTGCTCCTGTTAACGCAGGTTCTGTGTTTCTGTTATCCAAACGACAGTCATCCCGAACAGATCCGTGAATAAGGGATTCAACTGACCGCTATCTGCGCTGCATCTGGGTTACGGCGGCTACGGCAGCGATCGCGGCTATTTTCTTTTTTTCCGAAAAGGGTTGGGGGAGCTTTTCACCCAGAGAATCTCCCTGCTCCACTATTCGCTTTATATCGTCGAACAGGCCGGTTTCCCTGTCGATAAAGCCGGTCTCCAGCTCTCCTTCGACATAGCGCGGGTTTTCCATGACCGCCATATGGAATGGAATATTGGTTTTGACCCCGACAATGACGTATTCATACAGCGCCCGTCGCATTCTCTCAATGGCCTCATTGCGGTCCTTACCCCAAGAGACGAGCTTCGATATCATCGGATCGTAGAAAGGCGGTATCGAATAATGGGTGTAGACACCGCTGTCCACCCGAACTCCTATCCCGCCTGGAGAGCGGTAATCCTTGAGCTTGCCGGGTGAGGGAGCGAAGTCGTCCAACGGGTCTTCGGCGTTGATGCGGCATTCGATGGACCAGCCGTTTATTCGGACTTCTTCCTGCCTTATGCTGAGGGGAAGTCCAGAGGCGATTCTTATCTGCTCCTTTACGATATCGATTCCCGTCACCATCTCTGTAACCGGGTGCTCGACCTGGATTCGGGCGTTTACCTCGAGGAAGTAAAACCTTCCGTCGGAGAAAAGGAACTCCATCGTCCCCGCTCCTTCATAACCCACAAATCTGGCGGCGTTCGCGGCTGTCTCTCCCATTTTTGCGCGCATCGCGCGGCTCACCGCCGCCGATGGAGATTCCTCGATCAACTTTTGATGTCTTCGCTGGATAGAACACTCCCGTTCCCCCAAGTGAATAGTATTTCCCTTTGAATCACCCAATATCTGAAACTCTATGTGACGGGGACTTGATAAGTATTTTTCAATGTAGACATCACAAAGCCCGAAGGTGGTCGTCGCAATTGCTTGCGTGGATTTGAGCGCATTCGCCAATCCCCCTTCGTTCGCCACTATGGTCATCCCGATTCCCCCTCCCCCTCCGGAGGGCTTGATGATCACCGGATACCCAATCTCACTGGCTATATCTCTTGCGTGCCCGAATTCCGCCACGCATTCATCCGTGCCTGGCACCACCGGGACACCCGCCTCTATCATCTTACGCCGTGCCCTTACTTTGTCACCCACGAGATCAAGCACCCTACTTGATGGTCCGATAAACTTTATGCCCTCTTCCTCGCAGGCGCGGGCAAATTTTGGATTCTCAGCAAGGAAACCATAACCGGGATGGATAGCGTCGGCCCCGCTTTCCTTTGCTGCTTCAATCACTTTTCGGATGTTGAGATAGCTCGCCGTGGCCGGTGGAGGGCCGACGCAATACGCGTCATCAGCATACTTGGCAAATAAGGCCTCTTTGTCCGCTTCAGAATAGACGGCAACGGAAGCAATGCCCATTTCCCGGCACGCACGCATGACCCGGATGGCGATTTCGCCGCGATTGGCTATGAGAATCCTATTGACCATTATTCCACCACCATCAAGATATCTTCAGAGGCGACCATCTCACCTTCACGGGCCAAAATCTCTTTTACCACGCCCTTACGGGGTGAGTTGATATATCTCCTCATTTTCATGGCCTCGATAATTGCCACTAGATCGCCCTCATTTACATGAGCGCCCACCTTTGCTTCAATCGAAAGTATCAACCCCGCCATCCCGCAAAGCACGGCTCCGGAGGGTAATTCTTTCGGCCTCTTCGGCGTCCCCGGTCTCTCTGCCCCCATAGTCCTTTCAGTTGTTCCGGCCCCATTCCACGCTGGCCTGATCTTAACGTTGAATACTTCCCCATCCACGTCCACGGTAAATTCTGTGGGGAAATCAGCGGATAGGCTAACGGGCCCCGTCGCTTTGACCACAGTCGGAGTTGCCGTTTTCTTTGTCTCAGCGCCCTTCACAGGTTTTCCTGGTATCAGGATCTTGAGCAGAAGATCGTCATCGGAAAGTTTCGGGCCGATTTCCCGACGCAGCTCTTCAACGGATTTATCGTATGCCCCGGGCTTCCAATTTTCAAATTGCTTGGCCCTAGGTAAGCTCATGACCCTATCCATGACGTTCGGGGCTATAGAAACAACCGGCTCTCCGTAGTACCCCAAAACATACTTAATGACCTCATCAGTTATCTGTTTATACCGCTCGCCCGAGATGACATTCTCTATGGCCTGGGCGCCTACGATCTGCGAGTAGGGTGTTGCCATCACGGGATACCCGAACTCCTTACGGACCAGAACGACCTCCTCCAGGATCTCGTCCAGACGGTGCTCCATCCCCACCTCCCTGAGCTGTCGTGTGAGATTTGTCATCATTCCGCCGGGCACCTGGTGCTCAAAATGAAAGAGGTCGTATTCCATCGGTGCGCCGATCGGAAACCCCTCTTTTTCGGCTATGTTTCTGAAATGTGAAGAAACGGTTTCAAGGGCCTCCTCATTCAGGTCCGCGGAATAGCCCAGGCGGCGAGCATTTCTTAGAATGGTTTCCGTGGCGGGCAGGGAGGTTCCATTGGCGAGAGGTGCGACTGCCGTATGCACCGTTGTGACACCTGATTGAATCGCTTCCAGATAACACAGAGGAGCAAGTCCCGAATTACAGTGTGAGTGGAACTCGAGGGGTAGTCCCTCACAATTCTCTTGAACGGTGGACACCAGCTCCCTGGTGCCTTCCGGCGTTATCACTCCCGACGCATCCTCAATCATGATCCGATCGACATATTCCTTCGCTTCCGCTAACAGTCGGGTCTTTCGCGCCCAATACTCATTCGTATGGGCAGGGCTGGAGGTATACATCAAGGCCGGCACGACCTCGGCGCCCTCAGCCTTGGCAATACGCGCGAAGTAACCGAATTTCTCCATTTCATACTGGTAATCGCAAATCCAGAAACTCTTTATCCCATTGGCAACGGATCGCTTTATCCAGAGGCTGATGATATCACGCGGGGTACTCAGATCAAAGGAGGAAAGACTTCCGATCTGATAGGACCCGCGAACAGGGGTTCTTGTTATCAGTTTGGAAAGAATCCTAATCCTCTCCCAGGGATCCTCATTGAGATTGCGCACCTGCACAGTAAATGCTTGGCTGCCTACAGTCGCGATAGCTCTGTATCCAACCTTATCCATCATTTCGGCAATCGGGGTCATATGATCGGTTCTCATCATAAAACCCCACAGACTCTGTTGAGCATCTCGTAACGTTTGATCAACAAAGCTGATCTCATTCATTACAAGTATGGTCCTCCTTTCCCTAAATTGCCATAAAAACGCCTCATCTATCGATCCTATCCAAACTCAAAAGATGTGAAAACCGGCATGAGCTATATCCCCGTGAGCTATGAGGCCTGAAAGTGCTGTACTGATCTTATTGCGAAAAAACTACCTCACCTTTTTTGTGCCCAATATTCTACTTACAATTCTCATTGCTTACCCAGCAAATGTCCTCACATCTTTGCCGGGCACACAATATATGATTCGAACCACCCTCGCCAGCATCACATTGCCATTAGAAATTGCCTAAAACATCGAATACAATGCCTTTGCTTGGAGACCTTCGGGCTTTTTACGGGATGTTAACTTCTTTCTCTGCTCTTGCTCAAGCTAGGGGAGCAATATCATTTCTTGATTCCAGAAAAGACTATATCGCTCTGTTTCCTGTTTATCAACCTCAAATTGTATTATGTGGCTCTATCACTTTATCGTACAACGCCATTCTGCATCGAGTGATTGTCTCGGAACTGAATCTATCTGGAGAAATATATTTAATATATTGATATTGCAGTATTTTCCTATCTAAGACTTTTGGGCCGTCCCTGACAATGTCTGTTATGGGTTAGATACTTGCTTTCGACAATTGATCAAAGTTTCCTAATATTCAACCATTATGTACCACCTGTGTTTCATTCACTGCTCTTTGCAACAGTCTCCTGTTTAAGCCTGTATAATGCTCCACTCATCAACAATGACAAAAAATAATGGGCAAAAAGGAATCAAACCTGGAGGAGGCTAGTGAAGGGAATTACGGCTTTGAACCGCCATTCATGCTATCTACTTTCTCGACCGCCCTTTCGATTATCAAAAAGGAGGCATTTATCGCGAAAAAAAAGCAGTGGTAACCGTATCCTCCTAGTGATTGCTCGGGGTGATTTATATTGACTCGCAGTCTCTTTGTCGCTATTTTTAAGTGCATCTTTCTTTCAATTATTTGACTTCTCAACAAAATCATGATTGCTGAAAAGCACCTCAAGCGTCTTTTCCAGCTCTTTTAGTGAGAATACGGCGAGAGGCCATGTCTCTCTGGTCATGGACAGAAAAGTCTGAGGTCGTTTTCTTTACCCACCCTGGCCAGTTCCGGTGTGATAATGTACCAGAACCCTAACTCATGGAGGTAAGCCAAATGATTATTGATGCATATAATCACATCCTGCCCAAGAAATATCAGGACACGTTAGAGAAAAAGGTAACCAGCCGCGACCCGAATCTGCCCTCTTCCCGTTGGGCCAAGACCGTGCACACTCTGGTTGACCTGGAGGCCCGGTTTCGAATCATGGACGCCTTCGACGGCTACATTCAGGTGATATCCATCGCCGCTCCACCGACCTACGCCATCGCACCAGCCCCTGTGGCTGTTGAGCTTGCCCGGATCGCCAATGACGAACTTGCCGAGCTGGTGCAAAAATACCCGGAGCGCTTTGCCGGCGGAATAGCCACCCTGCCAATGAACGACCCCGAGGCTGCCGTGGCTGAGGCCGAACGGGCCATCAAGGACCTGAGGCTCCGCGGGGTTGAGATCTTCTCTGACATTGCGGGCAAGCCCATAGACGCACCGGAGTTTATGCCCCTGTACGAGAAAATGGCGGAGTTCGGGCGCCCCATCTTTATCCACCCGCGAGGGGAAATAAGCACGCCTGATTATGAAGGTGAAAAGATCTCCAAGTATCGGCTCTGGACGAAAGTGCGGTGGCCCTATGCCACCACCATGGCCGTATGTCGTCTCGTCTACAGCGGTGTTTTGGAGCGGTTTCCGGACTTGAAGGTGGTAACTCACCACTGCGGAGGGCTCATCCCTTATCTGGTCGGACGACTGGACTGGGCCGACGACGCCAACGAAATGCTCTTTGGTCAGCGCGATATCGATCTAAAGGAGCACGCCTTGGTTTACTTCCGCCGGGTCTTTTACGACACGGCCGTGAGCGGGAATGTAGGGGCACTTCAGTGCGCCCGGTATTTCGCTGGCGTGGATCAAATGGTCTTTGGGACGGACGTGCCCTTTGGAAATCAGCTGGGCCGGCGACTCATCCGCCAAGCCATTGAGGCGGTGGAGGGCATGGGCCTGGATGACGAGGAGAAGCGGAAGATCTATCGAGACAATGCCATTAAGCTGCTGCGTTTGCCCCTGGGTTTCCCTCTGGAGGCAAGTTAAGGCCTTTTTTCTTCACGATTTGGTGAAAGAAACGGAGTGCAGCGGACTTGTCCGCCAGAATCACGGCGGGATCTGCCCTGCGTGGCTGCAGGGATGATTCCCCCCGTCATGAAGTTAGCCCAAAAAAGCATTGACAGGACGCAATATTTTAAATATTGATATTTAACGTATTGATTGATTCTCTTAACAGCCACTTTTTCAGTGGCTCCTCCGCTACAAACCACTATGGGAGTGGCCGGACAATGCGAGGGTTGAGATCTATTGTAACGGATTTACCCCGACGTGGAACGGCTCGCTATCTTCGCACCGCTAGCCCAGAATTCAGATCAGACAGTGTGATCAAATTGCAGGGGTCACGTGCCTCCGGGTTCCGTGAAACCCACGTGTTTTCCCTTTAGTTTCGGCACAAACCGGCAGAGGTATCTGTTGATTACCGGCCTTCATCTTGAGCAGCTTCACAGGACCGGGGCCGATTAAGATAATCGGAACGGTTAAAAAAGCTCCGGCATGCTGCCTGCAAGCCACGCTCGAGCCGGGAAGAAGAACATTTGGGTTATGCAAAATGTGCGGTGAGGGAATACATTCTGCTTTGTGGTGCATCTGTGGGGGCGAAATGCGTAGGTTCAACAGGAAAGAATGAATACACGATTCGGGAAACATGTCAGATAAACTCATATTGAAAGAACTGTGCCGCTATGACATAGGAACCTTTGCTGATATTATTTACAGAAATGCCCTTTTGCATTCCGGCGCTGAGGCCTTTGTATGCGGTCCCCAGAGAGTAACGTTCGCCCAGTTCAATGGGCGGGTGAACAGCCTGATCCATGCGCTTTCCTCATCAGGAGTCAAGAAAGGGGATGTCATGGGCATTCTGTCATGGAATCGTCTTGAGTACCTGGATGTCTATGGGGCTGCAATGAAAGGGGGATTTATTGCCTCACCCTTCAACCCCAGGCTCCACGGTGAGGAGCTGGACTACCTCATCAATTACTCGGAGGCAAACACACTTTTTGTCGGCCCGGAACTCGTTGCAACGGTCAGCAGCCTGCGATCTCGTCTTCCCGGAGTCAAGCACTATATCGCCTTCGGAGATCCTGCCCCCGGTATGCTCTCTCATCACGAGTTGCTCGCCACCCATCCATCGGATGAGCCTCATATGAATGTACGCAAAGACGACCCATTTCTCATCTTCTATACCAGCGGCACCACGGGTGTCCCCCGCGGTTCCCTCTATACGCATCTTCGCAAGCTGGATAACACCCGAATAAAGGCCCTGGAAATGGGCACGAAGCCCGGTGATAGGCATATCATGGTACTGCCGTTTTTTCACATCGGTGGAGACAGCCATGTGTGGCCGTTCTTCCTGGTTGGGGGTTGTAATGTGATCATGACTCAAAAAATCTTTGATCCGGTTTCTGTTCTACAGGCGATTCAAGACGAGCGGGCTACGGACATGCAAATTGTTCCCACACAGCTGGGTTCTATGTTGTCCCGCCACGACTTGAAAGACTACGACTTAAGCAGTTTGAATAGGATCTATTATGCGGCATCCCCCATGCCGGTGGAGTTATTGCGAAAGGGTCTTGAGATATTCGGCCCGATTTTTTCACAGGGCTATGGACAGACCGAATCGGGACCACAGATTACTTCCCTTCCGAGGAAGGCTCACCAAGTACTGGACAGGCCATTGGAAGAACAGAAAGTGCTCCGTTCCTGCGGACAACCGAGTCTCGGTGTTCACGTGAGAATAGTCGATGAAAACAAAACCGATGTTGAGCCCGGAGTGGTCGGTGAGATCATCGCCCAGAGTGATTCCATCATGGTCGAATACTGGCACAGACCGGAAGAAACCAGGGAGGCTATCATCGATGGGTGGCTCCATACCGGCGACCTAGGATACTATGATGAAAACGGATTCATCTATATCGTAGACAGAAAAAAGGACATGATCGTGACCGGCGGCGAAAATGTATATTCCCGAGAAGTAGAAGACGTCCTCTATAAGCATCCTGCGATTGGCGAAGTTGCCGTTATCGGCATCCCCGACCCGGTATGGGTGGAGCGTGTTCATGCTGTGGTTGCCTTGAAGGAGGATGCCATTGCTTCTGAGAATGAAATTATCGCCTTTTGCAAAGAGCACGTGGCTTCTTACAAGGCACCGAAGTCGGTTGAGTTCCTTGAATCTCTGCCCAAGAATCCTCAAGGGAAAATACTCAAGAAGGAAATTCGTGCAAAATACTGGGCGGAGCGTTAACGGCCTGCCTGCACGAGTGTATGCCCGACAGGATGTATCCGTTTCGGCGGCAGGAAACATTGCTGCAGTGCTTGAAAGAACTGCATAAGGCCTTTAGCATACTAACGATTATCCCAAAAATTGCCCTTTGTATCCCGTCAATTATGAGGTAGAAGGAAATAGAATGAATATTGCAAAAAATCTGGAACGATCGGCATTCTACTTTCCTGACCGACCTGTCGTGAGCGAGGACCTGTCTGAAACCAGCTATGCTCAATTCAACGAACGAGCAAACCGCGTGGCAACCGCGCTCATCAAGATGGGCGTTAAACCAGGCGATCACATCGGGCTTTGCGCACCCAATTCCGCCGAATGGCTTGCGTTTTACTTCGGTGTACTCAAGGCCGGCGCAGTGGCCGTGACCCTCTCCAGTATGCTTAAACACGATGAATTGTCCCTTTTGGTCAATCACTCGAAGCCTAAAATCATGTTCACATCCGACGAAAAGCTGGATGAATTGACCAAGTTGAAGGGAGATAAATACCTTGAAGAGATCATAAGCCCGGAAGGAGATCTGAATTTTCATCAATTATTGGAGATGGGGCTGGGGAGCTTCAAGGCCCTTGATAGAGACCGGACCGATACGGCGGCCATTCTCTATACCGGCGGTACAACGGGCGTTCCAAAAGGGGTCTTGCTCAGCCATGAGAACATAAATGCCGCCATACATACCGTCGTCTTCAATGAACGTTCCAACGAAATCGACAGGTCACTATGCTTTCTGCCCTTCAACCATGTCTTCGGACAAATGCACATCATGAACGCGACCATACTGAGTGCCGGCTGCCTGGAGGTAATGCCCACATTTGACCTGGATCGAATTCTCAACGCCATGGGAGCAGGGCGAGTAACCAAATTCTTCGCCGTGCCGACTATTTATGTCCGTCTATTGGCGCTTGAGGGACTCAAGGAAAAGCTGGGATCCGTTAGGTACTGCCTTTCCGCCGCAGCCAGCATGGCTGCGGACGCGGTCCGCCAGTGGAAGGAACGAACCGGCCTGGCCATCTATGAAGGCTATGGCATGACTGAGGCAGCTCCGACAGTAACCTATAATCATCGTTACAGACATGTTATCGGTTCTGTTGGGACCGAAGTGCCGGGCGTAGAAATCCAAATACGGGACGAAAAGGGAAATCAACTGGTACAAGGTCGTGAAGGAGAGATCTGCGTCCGAGGGCCAAATATCATGAAGGGGTATCTTGATAATCCCGAAGGGACACGTGAGGCCTTTTGGCGCGATGGATGGTTCCGTTCCGGCGACATCGGTCTCTATGACGAAGACGGGTACCTGTATATCGTGGACCGGCTTAAGGATATGATCATTACCGGCGGAGAAAACGTCTACCCCCATGAGGTGGAAGAGGTCCTCTACACAAGGCCGGAGGTCCAGGAATGCGCGGTCATAGGTCTTCCCGATCGGGAATGGGGTGAGCGGGTGACGGCCTTCATCATCTTGCAGCAAGGCAAAACCTTAGATAAGGATGAACTAAGCGCCTATTTGAAGGCTCATCTCTCATCCTATAAGGTTCCCAAAGAATATCTCCTAGTAGACGATTTCCCCAGAAGCCCGGCCGGAAAGATCGTAAAGCGAGAACTAAGGAAACAGGTTTTGGAGCAGTCATAAGATTGCCATTGAGTGCAGGCAGTAAATATATCTGAAATTGTATAACTTATCGAAATTAAAAGAGTTTCATGATGCTATTGGGTATTGTTTGGCACATGGAATGATGGAATACTGGGATGTTGGAATGATGAGGTAATAAGGAAGCTTCTCATTTATTAATTTCCTGTCAATACGGTTTTGCCAATGAACCACTAACCCAGTTTCCCAAAACCCATTATTCCATTGTTCCAATACTCCAATTTTGAGCGACCTGCCCGTAGCGCTCTCGCTTGCGAGGCGGGCGGGAGCAAACCAAGTTCAAATAGATGAGCATGGCAACAAGCAGGGGACTATACTAGGTGACTGACAACAAGCAGGTTACATTACGGATCGACGATCTCTCCCTCTGGTTCGGTGGCGTTACTGCCCTTATTCAGGTGAGCATTGATATCAGGGATAACGAGATACTGGCTATTATCGGACCGAATGGTGCCGGCAAGACGGCACTGCTTAACTGCATAAACGGCTTCTATAAACCGCAAGAGGGCGAGATCTACTATGACGGTCAGAAAATCACCCGAATGCGGCCGGATAAGCTGGCTAAGCTCGGTATAGCGAGAACTTTTCAGAATATCGAGCTTTACACTGGCTTAAGTACTCAAGACAACCTCATGGCTGCCCGCCATGTTCTGATGAAGCAAAATTTCGTCAGCGGTGCACTATATTTTGGCTGGGCACTTCAGGAAGAAATCAAGCATCGTCAGACTGTAGAGGAGATTATCGACTTCTTGGAAATGGCACCGATGAGAAAGAGGGTGGTTGGCGTTCTACCTTACGGCATGAGAAAAAGGGTTGAGCTGGGCAGAGCATTAGCGCTTGAGCCGAAAGTATTGCTGCTTGACGAGCCCATGGCAGGCATGAATCTGGAAGAGAAAGAGGACATCGCCCGCTTCATCCTTGACATATTCGAAGGTCAGGGAGCCACCTATCCTGACACACCCGTTCTGCGAGATGGGATTCGCAGCATCATCCTAGTCGAACATGATATGGGCGTGGTGATGGACATTGCCGACAGGATTGTTGTCCTGGATTTTGGTCGCAAAATTGCCGAGGGAACCCCACAAGAGATCAGTACCGACCCCCAGGTCATAAGGGCCTACCTAGGAAAGGAAAAATAAGGGTCTGGAATAATGTTGCAAGTAAACAATATTGAAGTTGTATATATGAATGTTATTCAGGTGTTGCGAGGTGTTTCACTGGAAGTTGGCGAAAGCAAGATCATTGCCCTGCTTGGGGCAAATGGTGCGGGCAAGACAACTACACTTAAGGCCGTGTCAGGGATGTTAAGGACGGAAGAGGGAGAGGTGAGCGCCGGGAGCATTGATTTTTACGGCAAGAGAATAGACCGGTATGGTCCCGAAGAGATTTCTAACCTGGGCATCAGCCAAGCTATGGAAGGCCGAAGGGTTCTCGAGCACCTCAGTGTTGAAGAGAATCTATTGCTAGGTGCCTACTGCCGTAAAGACCGCGCTGGAGTTAAGAAGGATATAGAAATAGTTCTTGACTGGTTTCCAAAGATTAAACAACTTCGCCGTCAAATGAGCGGCTATCTGTCGGGAGGGGAACAGCAAATGTTAGTGATAGGGCGAGCACTCATGGCGCGTCCTAAACTGATGCTTCTGGATGAGCCCTCACTGGGGCTTGCCCCTTTGCTAGTGGAAGAAATATATGAAATTATTAAAGGAATTAATGCCGACCAAAGGATGGCGATACTATTGGTAGAGCAGAATGCCAGGGCTGCCTTGGGTATCGCAGATTATGGTTATGTCATGGAGAATGGCAGGGTAGTTCTGGAAGGTCCGGCCGAGAAAATGAAGGATAATAAGAATATTCAGGAGTTCTATATGGGGCTCTCAACCGCTGGTTCCAAAAAGAGCTATCGGGATATCAAACACTATCGGCGAAAAAAGAGATGGCTTGCCTGATAGAAATAAAAGGGTATAGGAGATGACCACCGGCACAGCGTCAGTCTACAGCCAAAAGGGTGATACCTGGCCAAAGATACTGAAATATAACTATGAAAAATACAGCGATAACCATAAAGCCATGCGATATAAATTCTTCGGCATATGGCAACCTTATACCTGGAAGGACTACTATCTAAATGTCAAACATCTGGCACTTGGCTTGCTATCCATCGGGTTTGAACCTGGAGACAAGGTCTTGATTATCGGGGATAATGCCCCCCAATGGTACTATGCTGAGCTTGCTGCCCAGGCAAACCATGGAGTTTCTGTGGGGCTGTATTCAGATCTAACCCCAAAAGAGATGCAATACATTGCCGAGAATTGCGAGGCACGATTTGCTATCCTTGAAGATCAAGAGCAGATTGACAAACTTATCCAAATAAAGGATGAGCTTCCCCTTCTTAAGAAGATTATTTATTGGAACTATAAAGGGTTAGCCCATTACAGCGACTCTCTGTTGATGGGATTCAGGGAGATCCTGCGATTAGGAGAAAAATACGAGGAGGAACACCCTGGAGTCTTTGAACAGAATGTGGATACCGGCAAGCCTGATGATGTTTGTGCAATCGTTTATACATCTGGAGCTACCGGAGTTGCACCCAAGGGAGCAATCCATACATACCAGACATTGAGGATTGGTGCCGACTATCTACTGCGGCTCGACCCGTGGTCTGATAAGGATAATGTTGTCCCCTATCTGCCACCCGTCTGGATAACCGAGCAATGGTTTGGAATCGGCTGCCACCTTTTATCGGGGAGCATCCTGAACTTTTCTGAAGCTTCAGAAACACAACAGCGTGATACAAAGGAAATACGACCAGATATCGTATTTTACGGGGCTCGCCTGTGGCAGAGTCAGGCAGCTGACGTGCAGGCACGGATTAATGACGCTAGTGCTGTTAAGAGATTCGCCTTCCGGTTGCTCATGCCAATTGGCCATAAGATGGCTGAGTTACGGTATAGAAAGCAAAAGACAACTTTGGGCTTGAAGATGCTCTATCTTTTTTCCGATCTGGCCCTCTTTAGACCTCTCAGAAACAGCCTCGGTTTGTCAAATGCCAGAATTTGTTATACCACCGGGGCGGTGCTTAGCCCAGATGCCTTTCGGTTCTATCATGCCCTCAATCTTCCTCTCAAAAGCCTGTATGGAACAACCGAGGGTGGAGCTCTCACCGGCGCCAAGAACGATGACATCAGTTTAGAGACGGTCGGTCCCGCTCACAAGGGAACAGAGGTGAAAGTAACCGATGAGGGGGAACTCATATATCGGCAGCCCGGCACTTTCATCGGTTACTATAAGGATCCGGATAAGACAGTAGAGGTGCTTAAAGACGGGTGGTTTTATAGCGGAGACAGGGGGTTCGTAAGGGAGGATGGGCATGTTGTATTTGTGGATAGGCTCCAGGACCTAGTTGAGCTGGACAATGGGGATACTCTGGCACCCCAGAATATAGAAAGCCGGCTCAGGTTCAGTCCTTACATAAAGGACGCCTGGGTACTGGCTGGCCCACAAGGAGCCTATGTCTCGGCCATCATCGTCATTAACTACAATCCTGTTTCCAGATGGGCCGGACAAAGGAGGGTGGCTTACACTACCTTCGCCGAGCTTTCCCAAAAACCGGAGGTTCATGAGCTGGTGAAGCAAGATATCGACAGAGTCAACCAGACGCTCCCCACGGGCTTTAGGGTAAGGAAATACGTTAATCTCCACAAGGAATTCGACCCAGACGAGGGGGAATTAACCAGAACCAGGAAGTTGAGAAGAGCATTCCTGGAGCAACGCTACCGCAAGCTTATTGATGCTATTTACAGTGAGAAGACTGTAGTGCCCATAGAAGCCCAGGTAACCTATGGGGATGGCCAGACTGGAACAATAATGACTACCCTTAGCATTAAGTCAGTTGATGGGGATATGGTATGACCTTCTTTCTGCAATTAGTAGTAACGGGGCTTGCCCAAGGCATGGTCTACGCCCTGATCGCAATCGGCTTTGTTATCATTCTTAAATGCTCTGAGGTCTTTAACATTGCCCAGGGGCACTTTGTTCTGATCGGTGGTTATCTGGGCTATACGTTTTTGGTGCCGTTTGGCCTGCCCATATGGGTCGCCCTCGCAATGGCGATAGCCACGGCAATCGTCATGGGTTTAATCATAGAGCGCCTTATCCTCCGCCCTCTATTGGGTGAGCCGGTCCTGGCCGTCATCATGGCGACCATAGCCCTTGCCACCATACTGGGAGGGCTGGCAACCTTACTGTGGGGCGGCGAATACAAGCCGTATCATGGATTACTGCCGAGTATATCTCTGAAGATAGGTGCGGTATCCTTACCCTCGGAATCTTTGATTGGGCTCATCGTATCTGTTATCTGTGTGGCGCTCCTTATGCTTCTCTTTCGTTATACCAAGATCGGGCTGGCCATGAGGGCCACTGCCGAGGATCTACAAGTAGTTCAAAGTCTCGGCATCAGGGCAACCACCGTCTACGCCGTCTCATGGATCATTGCTTGTGTCGTCGGTGTAATCGGCGGCATCCTGGTGGGAGGCGTATCCGGCGCGCACATTGAGCTCGCCAATATTGGCATCAAGGCATTCGCCGTCGTGCTGCTGGGAGGGGTAAACTCGATCGGCGGGGCCATTCTAGCCGGAATCATACTGGGAATGCTGGAAAACGTCGCTGCCGGCTACCTGGACCCTCTCCTCCCCGGGGGTGGACTGGCCCAGGTATTCCCCTTTATTGTTATGATCATCGTGCTCATCTTCAGGCCGTACGGGCTCTTTGGCCTGGTCAGGATAGAGAGGATTTAGCCCATGGGTCTTGACTCTGGAACCTTTCATGAAAATTATGCGCAGGACATGGCTATCTTTCCCACCAAGCTGCACTGGGGAATGCTGTCTGCCTTCCTCATCCTTCTTTTCACCTGCCCGCTGTTTTTCAGTGATAGGATACTGACCATAATGACCATGATGGGTATTGCCGTTATCAGCGTCCACGGGCTCAATATTCTTACCGGATTTTGCGATCAAATCTCCATCGGGCATGCGGGCTTTATGGCAGTCGGCGGGTATACCTCGGCTGTTTTGTGCGCCAAGCTTGGCCTGCCGTTTTGGGCGGCTCTGCCCTGTGGTGCTCTAGCAGCGGGGGTAGTGGGTTTGATCTTCGGCCTCCCGTCTTTAAAGATCAAGGGCTTCTACCTCATTATGGCAACCATCGCAGCACATTTTATTATCATATGGACCATCATCCAGCTCCGCGGCATTACCGGGGGGACAGATGGCTTAGCCGTTCCCAGCGCTGCGATCGGGGGTCTCAGGCTGAGTTCCAAGACCAACTATTTCTACCTGGTGATGATAATTGCCTGTTTTGCTACCCTCTTGGCCAAAAACATCGTGCGGACCAGGGCAGGCAGGGCCTTCATCGCCATCCGGGACAACGACCTGGCGGCTGAGGTAATGGGGATCAGTCTGTGGAGTTACAAGCTGCAGGCATTCTTTATCGGGTGCGTCTATGCAGGTGTGGCTGGGGCATTGCTCATTCACTACTTTAGTTTCGCCAGCACGGATCAGTTTCCCTTTTTTGATTCGGTCTGGTATCTGGGGATGTTGATCGTAGGAGGTATGGGCAGTACGACAGGGGCTATCTTTGGCGCCGTTGCCCTCAGGCTGCTGGATGAGGTGGTTACCATGGCAGGCCCCGTTCTATCGGCAGCGGTTGCTCCCCAGGCAGCCGCCTCGCTGGCCCTCATCTCCCACGGATTGATCATCATCATCTTCCTCATTTTCGAACCCCGGGGTCTTTATCACCGATGGGAAATGATTAAAGCCTACTTCAGGCTTTGGCCTTACTCTCACGAACTAACTGAGTGAGAAGGGGAAACAAATCATAAACAGGGAAAGGAGGTGCAAAGAACGAGAGTTTGGAAGGGGTTGCTTGGGCGTGTAAACTAAATCATACATTAGATTAAGAAGGAGGAACAACATGGCAAAAATGAGATGGATGTTGGCAGCTGGCGCGATTATGGTAATGGTGGCAACAGCATTATTGCCTTTGAGCGCCCATGCCAAGAAGGTACTCTATACCGGCGGCACCCAGTCGCTCACCGGGCCTTTTGCCGAGGATTCAGCGGCAGTGCTGATGGCCCATCAGGATTATGTCAAATACGTCAATGAGACCAAAAGCTTGGCCCCGTGGCGCGAAGAGAAATGGCCCGCCGATATAACCCTGGAGGTGATGTGGCGGGATGATGAGCTCAAGCCGTCCAAGGCGATGCCCATCTACGAAGAGCTTAAGGCCAAGGGGATGCTGGTCGCCAGGATTTCGGGGTCGCCCATAGCGCTGGCGCTCAAAGACAGGTATTTTGAGGACCACATGGGGGCCGTGAGTATGGCCACCGGATCCTACCTCCTGACGCCGCCCCAAAGCATCTTCACCTATTACCCTATTTATACCGATTGCGATGCCGCTATCGCCGACTGGTTCCTGGCGAACTGGAAGGAAAAGAGGAAACCACGGGTTGCCTACCTGACCGCAGACAACGCCATGGGCAGGTCCATTGAGATACCTGAGATGAAGGCGTATCTCGAGAAGATCGGCTATGAATTTGTGGGCACCCAGTTAGTGCCCCTCGTGGTTACCTCGCCGCCGACCACCCAGCTTACCTGGCTCAAGCAAAAGGGTGTCGATCTTGCCCTGGGCGTCATGATTAACGCCGGCGCACAACCCACGGTAAAGGAGATGGTCAGACTGGGTATGGGGCCCTTTCAGCCCTACAAGATGACCTTTGGCACCGCCTCTCCCGGTCACGTTGCTATATTTGCTCCGGCCATGGGTGAGCTGGGTGACGGGTATGTCTGCGCCGGTAGCTTTCCTCCCTTGGATGACGTCTCCGTGCCGGGGGTAAGGTTTATCCACGAAATACAGAAGATGGCTCACCCCGACAAATTTAATGACAATATCATGTATGCTGGGGGCTATCTGGAGGCCATGGTTCAGGTTGAGGCATTACGGCTGGCCATGGAAAAGGTGCCCTTTGAAAAGCTCACCCGGAAAGACGTATTGGAGCAGGGCTTTTACAGAATCAAAGGCCTGGAAACCGGAGAAGTCAGCGCCACACCGATGACCTATGGCAAGGGAGACATCGAGGGTGTTGATGAGGTGCGTATTGACCAGGTGCAGAAAGGCAAAGGGGTAAAAGTGGGTAGCTACCCATTGCACCACATCTACACGAAAAAATAGGCGTAGCTGATTGTTATTGTAAGGGCTCTAGCATAACTTGTAGTACGATTGCATACTAACGTTATGTTTTGCCTGTCATTGCGAGGCGCGTAGCGACGAAGCAATCTCGATCGAATCCGAGTTTGTTCGAGATTGCTTCGCTTCGCCCCGCCTGCCGTCCGGCGGGCAGGTCGGAATGACTTCTTAAATCCACAGTAATTCTTGCAACCATTCTACCAGAGCCCCAAGGAAATTCTCACTGATACCACATGGGTGTCATAAGTGATGGGCTCCTTTGCCTTCGCATCCGGGATAAGCCAGCGATTCAATGTATGCCATAGTTTGATTTAGTTGGTTCTCTATTTGTCTTCCCCTTATATCCCCCCTCCTGCGGCTAGAATACCAGTAACTCTAGCTTAAAGAGTGTCGTCCTAAGAACCGGTATCCTTTATGGGAGCAGGTCAGGACTACTTAATCTTGCCCAGCGCATTAAGGACTTTGTCCGGAGTGAACGGATAGTCCATTATCCTTCGGCCAATGGCGTTATAGACCGCCATAAGTACGGCACTTGGTCCAGGTGAGGTAGCTATCTCGCCAACGCCAATAGCATGAAAACGGTGGCTGGGTATAGGTGTCTCCAGAATTACGTTCGTAAATGGTGGTAGGTCGTTGAAGGTTCGCCATTTATAGTCTATGAGGTTGGAGTTGAGCATACGCCCGGTATTGATATCCAGCACGTTACCCTCGAATATCGCTGTGTCCAAGCCCGCTGACCCCAGGGCGCCGTGTAACTGTCCTTCCAGAACAGCGGGGGATATAATCTGACCGCAGTCGGTACTGTTGACGACATTCATCAACTTTACTTGGCCCGTCGCAGTATCTACCTCCACCTCGACGAAGGTTATGAGAAAATTGCTCAGCGTGAAGTCCTCTTCGAAACGGCCCTGGCCAATAACAGTGCGCACTATGCCGGTTGCCTTACGCCAGGGAATCCTGCGCTCAGGCTCATCAACAACAAATATCCAGCCGTCTTCAGTATCCAACGCGTCCGGTTCGACGTTCAGCACCGGCGCAGCCAGCTCCAGGAGTATTCGCCTGGCATCTTCGGCTGCTTGGATTACAGCCGAGCCTACAGTATAAGTGCCTCGAGAACCCACCAGTGCAAACTCGAACGGGTTAATATCTGTATCAGGTCGGGTCATGTTAACATAGTCCAGAGGAAGCTTCAGAACTTCGGCAGCCATCTTGCATAAGCTGCTCCGCTGGCCTTGCCCGGCCTCCGAGACGGCAGCTAAAACAAGAGCCCGGCCGTCAGGCGTCAGTTTGACCATGGCTTCAGAATCGTCCTCTCCAACATCCGCATTACAGTGAATACCCAGACCGACGCCCCGCCGCTTTTGGCCGTCAACCGCAGTTGGTTTACCCCAGCCGTGCCATTTATCATGCCAGCCAAATGCCTCGGCGCCCTTGTCGATAGCTACGGAGAAATCTATACCCCGGTAAACATACCGCTGACCGTTCCGCCAGTAGTATTCATCGCCTGCCTTGATGAAATTCTTTTTGAAGAAATCTACTGGATTCACACCAGCCTTCTCCATGGCCATTCCCATTATGGGCAGCATCGAGCTTTCCAGCTCCTGGCCTCCGTAGCCCCGGACGATGCCGGTAGGCGCACGATTAGTGCAGACGAGGGTAGAGTGAAGGTCCCAGTTGGGGCAGCGCAGGGCTAACTGAAGCTCGCCGCAGCCAACGGCAATCTCATGGGGTGCTGCTTCCGAACCTGAGCCGGTATTGACCAGCCAGTCTCCTGCCACGGCTGTGACAGTACCGTCCTTCTTGATGCCGACCCGGGCATGGATGCGTGACCCTATCCGCAGGGAGTAGGCAGCGATATGCTCCTCCTTGCTGTAATAAAGCTTGATCGGTCGTCTGGTAGCCCGTGAGAGTACAGCAGCATAGCCGATGGGCGTCAGGTTGGCATTTTTCGTGCCGTAGCTGCCACCGCACTGTGTGCTGATAACCTGCATATCTGCCATGCCGATAAAAGGCTGTCCGATATACTTATTCAAAGCCACCGACTGCGATGCGGTATAGACCACCAGTTTATCCGGGTTTTCCCAGTAAGCAATAACACCGGGGGGTTCGGGAGGTAGAGGGTTGGGGAAACATTCATAGCTGCCCGTGCCCTCGATTATTACGTCAGCCTCGGCGAAACCCTTCTCAACATCACCGCGAACTACATTTTGCAGGAGCTGGGTAATCTGGGGGATAATGTTATTTGGGTACTGATCGTATAGCTGATGCTGGCCCGGCTTAATGGCATCCTCGACATCGTAGCAAGTCGGCAGCGGCTCATATTCCACATCGATCAGCTCCAGCGCTTCGTCGGCAATCTCATAGCTTTCTGCGGCTACTAAGGCTACGGCATCACCGACAAAACGCACCTTTTTATCCAATATCCTCATGTGGCTGGGGATGCCCCACTCCCAGTCCGGCACATCCTTATAGGTTAAGACCGCATGGACGCCACGTAAGGCTGCCGCCCGGCTGACGTCTATATTTCTTATATTTGCGTGGGGAAGGGGACTCCTGAGCGCCCTGCCAAAAAGCATCCACGGCAGGCGCACGTCATCTATGTATTGAGCTTTTCCCGTAACGATGTCTCTGGCGTCTTTGCGGGGTGTGTCTTTTCCGATATGACGATAGTTGCTAGCCATGCTTCTCCCCTTTTACCGCTGCCGTGACGGCTTCCAGCACCTCGTAGTGTGAAATACAGCGGCAGTAATTGCCGGCAAGGGCCTGCTTGATTTCATCCTCGGTCGGGTTGGGATTCTTATCCAGAAGGGCTTTGGTGGTCATAATGATGCCGGGAGTGCAAAAGCCGCACTGGAAGGCGGTATGGTCTATAAATTCCTGTTGCAGGGGGTGCAATTGGCCTGTTTTAGGGTCTTCCAGCCCTTCGATAGTGGTGACGCTCATTCCATCGCACTCCACAGTCAGGGTTGTGCAGGATAGGACAGCTTGCCCGTTAAGGATTACGGTGCAGGCCCCGCAGGAACCGTGGTCGCACGCAATCTTGGTACCGAGGTAACCCAGGGTATCTCGCAATGTTTGGGCTAATGTATCCGAAGGTAAAACATCTTTTCCTGTGAGCAGCTCATACGGTGTACCATTGACCACTAGACTGATGCTTTTCTTATCTGGCATGGTTACCTCATTTCCCCGGAACTTCAGGCGGTAGAATGGCGCGCCGTACCAGTTCTCCGGCTATAGTGACTTTATAGCTGTTTTTCCCGAGTGGTATTGCATCCTCAAGGGCCGCCTGGGCGGCAGCGGCGGCCTGCCCATCGTCAATCGCCCGTCCGATTAAGACTTTTTCGGCGCCGGTAGCCTGCACCGGACGTGGAGCGACCGCACCTAATACGATCCGTGCGTCTTGGCAGATACCGTCCTTGATAGTTATAACCGAGGCGACGCTGACGATGGGGAAATCAACCGACTCCCACAGTCTAAATTTGAGGAATGTCTGCCTGGCCCCATCTGGAGGTTGAGGAACCTGGATTTCGGTTACCATCTCATCCGCTTCCAGTATAGTCCTCAAGGAACCGAAAAGACCTTCAATGGGGACTGTCCTGACGCCTCTAGGTCCGGCAACCTCTACCCGTGCTCCCAGAGCCACCAGCACTACGCCCATATCCGATGGGCTCACCGAAACACAGCCACAATTGAAACAGCGATTGGCCTCTCCTTCAATCTCACTCAAACCCAGACCAAGGGTATCCTCAACACCTATGCTTCTCTCCGCTACCGGCCGCTTGGGCATCTTGACCCGGTGTGTCTTCGTAAGATAATCGCTGTTGAACTTCAAGAAAGGCTCAGCCGTTTTCTCAACCCCGTCTTCAGCCCGTGCTTTTCCCTTTAAGTATACATCCATGGCAGCGGCTGCCCTTCTCCCGGCAGCAATTGCCTCGATGACTGTGGCCGGGCCGTGGGTTACCGAGCCACCGGCGAAGATGCCGGGTACACTGGTTCCCTGAGTTTCCGGGTCAACCGTTATCAAGCCCTGCTCTACCTTCAAGGGACTTCCGGGGTCAATGAAATCAAGATCCGTGGCGTAGCCCACAGCCATCATTATCTGGTCGGCCTCCACCGTCTCCTTGACAGCACTATCAAAGGTGGGGGCAAAACAACTCTGGTCGTCAAACACGGCGGTGCACCGGACCATCTCCATTCCCCTGACCTTGCCGCCGGATGTGAGTACCCGGTGCGGTCCCCAAGAAGTCATCAACTTGACTCCCTGTTCAACGGCCAGCTCAATCTCCCAGGGAAGGGCCGGCATCTCCTCCCGGCATTCCAGACAGGCAATAGTCGCTTCCTCGGCCCCCAGGCGCAGGGCGCTGACAGCCACATCAACGGCGGCATTACCCCCGCCAATTACCAGAACCTTGTTCCCGGGGATTTCCCTAAGGCCGAGGTTGATATTGGTCAGAAATTCCATACCGAATCTGGTTGATTCCTCGCCCTCCAGCCCTATGGATACCGGATTCCAGGCTCCGTTGGCAATGAACACGCTGTCAAAATCCCGCTTGAGGTCATCCAGGGTTATGTCCCTGCCCACATCAACCTTACATTTGAATTCAACCCCTGTATTTTCAATCGCTCTTACTGCACGCTTCACAATATCCTTGGGCAGCCTATAAGCCGGTATCACGTAGGCGAGCATCCCGCCCGCCTCTTCCATTTTGTCGAACACGGTAACGCGGTGCCCCGACATTCTGAGATAGTACGCCGCCGAGAGGCCGGCCGGTCCTGAGCCGATAATGGCCACGCTCTTGCCGCTATCGGGTGCCGGAGATTGGATGATTTCATCTGCCTTATCAAGGATATAATCGCCCATGAACCGCTCGATGTCCCTTACCGATACCGATTCGTCGAAGTCGCCGCGATTGCACTGCTGCTCACAGAAATGGGGGCACACCCGGCCCGTTATTGACGGCAGCGGATTGGTTTTGAGCAGGGTCCTGGCTGCTTGGGGAAGGTTGCCCTCCCTGATGTGGCTTGCGTACGAGGGTATATCCACCCCTCCCGGGCAAGCTGAAGAGCAGGGCGGGCTGGTATCTCTCCAACCACCGAATATGGAGTGATACTCGTTCTCCCTGGTCAGGGCGTAGCAGCTTTTGCCCCCCTTCAGGTAGCACAGGATTCGCCCACCCACACTGTGGGGATAGCGGTAGTACCAGCAGCGCACATCCTGACACAGGTTGCCGCCGATAGTCCCCATGCGGCGAATCTGGGGAGTGGCCACCGCTTCGGCGGCCTCGGCCAGGAGTTTATACTTCTCCTGAACCACCGGAGAAAGTGCTATTTCTTCCAGCTTAGCCAAAGCCCCTATCTTCAGTCCGCTGACATCCTCACTGATATGATTCAGGTTGGGGATGGTCTTGATGTTGATGACAGTCTCCGGGTAAGCAGGCAGAATTTTATCTTTAAGGGTGCTCAGCAGGTCAGTGCCGCCGGCAATCAACTTGGCCCTGCCCCGGTTTTTTTTGAGCAGTTTAACGGCTTCCGTTACGGTTTTGGCATCAACGTGGTTGAAAGATTTCATTGCTCTTCTCCTCTATATCCTGCCCAGAGCCTTGAGGATCTTGTCAGGGGTTGCCGGATAGTCCATTATTCTCCTGCCGATGGCGTTAGAGATTGCCATAAGTACCGCGCTGGGGCCGGGGGCGGGGGCTACTTCGCCAACGCCTACCGCCTTAAAGCGGTGACTGGGAATGGGTGTCTCCAGAATCACGTTCTGGAATTGCGGGAGGTCAATAAAGGTGCGCCATTTGTAGTCAATCATATTACAATTCATTATATGACCTGTATCTCTGTCCAGAACTGTTTTCTCGAATAAAGCGGTGTCTATACCCGCCGACCCCAAAGAACCGTGAAGCTGACCTTCCAGAACCAGGGGATCAATGATCTGACCGCAGTCCGTAGCGGCGACCACGCGCAGTAGTTCGGCTTTTCCCGTCTCAATATCGACTTCCACTTCGGTAAATATCATCATGCAGTTGCATAGGGAAAAGTCGGTCTCAAAGCGCCCCTGGCCGGTTAGGGTACGGGCTATGCCCATGGCCTTCCGCCAGGGAATGGCTTCTTGCTCTTGACCCCTGATGTATACCTTTCCGTCTTTAGTCTCCAGGTCTTCCGGCTTGGCACCGAGCACCGGAGCCGCCAGGTCAAAGAGTTTTCGCTTGGCGTCTTCAGCGGCCTCGATGACCGCTGAGCCTACGGTGTAGGTTCCTCTGGAGCCAACCAGTCCGAATTCAAACGGGTTCACCAAGGTATCCGGAGCCGTTATCTCGACCCGGTCCAGGGGCAGATTCAAGACCTCGGCGACCATCTTGCACACCGCCGACCTCTGCCCCATCCCAGCCTCTGATACGCAGGCATGGAGCACGGCCCTACCATCGGGGTTTAACTTCACGTAGGCCTCCGACTCATCCTCGCCGATATCGGCATTACCGTGTACCCCCACGCCGACGCCTATCCTTTTGTTACCTTTAACCGCCGTCGGCTTGCCCCATCCCTTCCATTTATCCTTCCAGCCAAAGACCTCGGCGCCTTGCTGCATTGCCCTAGAGAAGTCTATACCCCGGTAGTCCCACCAGAGCCCGTCCCGCCAGTAATAGCCGTCACCAGGCTTGACATAGTTCTTCTTAAAGAACTCCAGCGGGTCAAGGCCAGCCTCCTCCATGGCTATCGCCAAGAGCGGTAAGAGGGAACTCTTGAGCTCCTGACCGCCAAAACCTCTCACTACCCCCGAAGGGCTGCGGTTGGTACACACCAGCTGGGGTTGAAGGTTCCAGTTGAGGCACCTCAGGGCCAGTTGGGCTTCACCGCAGCCCACGGCAACCTGAACCTGTGCCATCTCCGAAGCGGCACCGGTATCGATAAACCACTCGCCCTCGAGAGCCGTTATGGTCCCATCCTTCTTGATGCCCACCCTGGCGTGAATACGCGAGCCCAATCGCAGTGAGTAGGCATTAAAATGCTCTTCCTTGCTGAAATATACCTTGACTGGCTGGCCCGCCGCTTTAGCCAGCGCCGAGGCGTAAACCATAGGTATCATATTGGCGTTCTTGGTCCCGTAACTGCCACCGCAGTGGGTGCCGATAACCCTTATATCAATGAGCCCCAGCAGAGGCTGCCCGAAATTCCGGTTCATGGCAGCCGATTGTGATGCCGTGTAGATGGTCAGATGCTCGGGGTCTTCCCAGGTAGCTATCACTCCCGGCGGCTCCGGGGGCAGGGGGTTGGGGATATTTTCGTAACCACAGGTGCCTTCGGTGATGAAGTCGGCCTCTTGAAAGCCTTTATCCACATCGCCCATAACAATTTCCTGCAGGGCTTTCTCCCCGATGGAATGGAAACCGCGGGGGAAAACATTGCCGGGAATCTTCTCGTGGAGCTGGGGGGCATCAGGCTTAATGGCTTCCTCCATGTCATAGACGGCCGGCAGTTGCTCGTATTCTACCTCTATCAGGTCCAGCGCCTCCTCGGCGCTCCCTCCAGTCTCCGCCGCCACCAGAGCCACCGCGTCGCCTACGAAACGCACCGTGCTATCCAAGACAGGGCGGTGATAAGGCACGCCGCCCATCCACCCAGGAACATTCTTATAGGTGAGTACCGCCTTAACACCGGGGCATGCCTCTGCCTTGCTGGTATCTATATTCTTGATACGGGCGTGGGGATAGGGACTCCGCAAAACCTTCCCGTAGAGCATTCCCGGCAGCTTAACATCATCAATATATTGGGCTCTGCCGGTGACAATGGCCCGGGCATCTTTGCGTGGTGTTGCCTTGCCTATATGACGATAGTTGCTAGCCATGCTTCTCCCCTCGTATTGCCGCCATGATGGCTTCCAGCACCTCGTAGTGTGAAATACAGCGGCAGTAATTGCCTGCAAGGGCCTGCTTGATTTCATCCTCGGTTGGGTTGGGATTCTTATCCAAAAGGGCTTTGGTGGTCATAATGATGCCGGGAGTACAAAAGCCGCACTGAAAGGCGGTATGGTCTATAAATGCCTGTTGTAAGGGGTGCAATTGGCCTGTTTTTGGATCTTCCAACCCTTCGATAGTGGTTATCTTCTTACCATCGCACTCCACAGTCAGGGTTGTGCAGGATAGAACCGCCTCTCCGTCCATGAGAACGGTGCAGGCCCCGCAGGAACCGTGGTCGCAGGCTATCTTGGTACCGAGGTAACCCAGGGTATCTCGCAATGTTTGGGCTAATGTATCCGAAGGTAAAACATCTTTTCCTATGAGCAGCTCATACGGCGTACTATTGACCACTAGACTGATGCTTTTCTTATCTGGCATCGTTACCTCATTTCCCCGGAACTTCAGGCGTTAGAATGCCGCGCCGTACCAGTTCTCTGGCTATAGTGACTTTATAGCTGTTTTTCCCGAGTGGTATTGCATCCTCAAGGGCCGCTTGGGCGGCGGTGGCAGCTTGCCCATCGTCAATCGCCCGTCCGATTAAGACTTTTTCGGCGCCGGTAGCCTGCACCGGACGTGGAGCGACCGCACCTAACCGGCCGTTTGCGCATCGTAACGCGGCTTGTCTTCTTAAGGTATTCGGCCTGCTCGATACCTCTTTTTGACGCTAACGTCAAGAGTTTTGTGTCACCGCTAAGAAAGGGGTAACCACACCCTGCCTGTGAATTTCCTAGGAGAACACCGCATAGAGGGTCGTACCAATCCCTTGACACACAACATTACTCAATCCTATACTGCTGATGCAACAAAGGGATTTCTTATCTTTTCGTTCTATACCAGCCATCTAACAGGGGGGATTTCTTATCATTCCTATTCCCTCCCATTAAAGGAGTTACGAATGAACAACATGCAAGAGGAAGAGAGGGGAAAAATCGCTCTCACCGTGAATGGTGTTTCACACGAACTTGAAGTGGGAAGCGAGCCTGATCAGGTTGCTCCCTCCCATACACTGGCTCATACGCTCAGGGAGACGCTCGGCCTTACGGGCACGAAGGTATCATGCGACAACGGTGCATGCGGGTGCTGTACCGTGCTTATGGATGAGAAGGCAGTCCTTTCCTGCATGACCCTGACCGTTGAATGCGATGGGAAAGAGATAACAACCATCGAAGGTCTAAGCGATCCAAGGGAGGGAAAGCTGGGCCCCCTTCAGCAGGCGTTCATCGACCATACCGCCTTTCAGTGCGGTTTTTGCACGCCAGGTATGATTATGAGCGCAAAAGCGCTTCTTAACGAAAACCCCTCCCCAACGGAGGAAGAGGTAAAAGAGGGTCTTTCGGGCAACTTCTGCCGGTGCATTAGCCATTACCAGGTAGTAAAGGCTGTTATGGCAGCATCCGCAAAGGGGAGATGAGGGAAATGGCCAACGCATACCGGTTTATTGGCAAGGCAACACCACGAAAGGACGGAACGGAAATTGTCACGGGACGCGCTCGGTTCCTGAACGATATCAAGCTTCCGAATATGCTTTACGGAAAGGTGTTGAGAAGCCCTCACCCCCATGCCCTCATCAAGAAGATTGACAAGAGCGGGGCAGAGCGGTTGCGTGGGGTCGAAGCGGTGCTTACCTGGGAAGACGTTCCCGATTGGAGGGGAGGCACGCCTCGGTACACGCGTATCCTGGACCGCAAGGTCAGGTATGTTGGCGATGCCGTGGCACTCGTAGCCGCCGCAAGCGAAGACATCGCTTTAGAGGCCCTTGGGCTGATACAGGTCGAATATGAGGTTCTGCCAGCCGTTTTTGACATAGAAGAGGCTTTGAAGCGCGATGCCTCCCAGTTGTATGAAGAGTTTCCCGGAAACATCGTGACCCCTGACGTTCCCTTTTTTGGACCCCATAGCCTCAAGGAACTCGTCATGGGAGATGTGGAACAGGGATTTGAAGAGGCCGATGTCATAACGGAAGGAATCTTCAGCTACGAAAACATACCCAATCCCCTTCCGCCTGAATCTCCACGGGCCATTGCATTGTGGGAGGAACCGAACAGTTTGACCCTCTGGGTATCAAATCAGTTCTCATATATGGATACGAAAATTCTCTTTCACGTGCTCGGCAGGAAAGTCAAGGTACGAAGCATCGGCGGCCCGTGCGGCGGCAGTTACGGGTCAAAGATGATGTCTTGGCAGGTCCAGTGTTATGCAGCTCTGTTGAGCAGGGCAACGGGCAAGCCCGTGAAGCTCTCCTTTACCAAGGAAGAGCACCTCGCAGCATTCACATTGCGGCCTGGATCGCGCATGCGGGCAAAGGTAGGCATGAAAAAGGACGGGACAGTGACGGCGGTTTCAGGAACATGGCTTGTGGACACCGGTTACTATTCCCAAACAACACAGGCCCAAGTTGCCGTGGGTTGCGGCGAAGTCCAGATCGTAGTCCGTTGCCGCAACTGGGACTTGAAGCCGCTAATTGTTTGCACCAACAGAAACGCATCAGGAATCGTAAGGGGTTTTGGAGGCCAGGAGCTGAAGTGTACCCTGATACCGCTTTTGAGCCTGGCCATGGAAAAGGCGAGCCTCGATCCGCTGGAGTTCTTCAAGAAGAATTACGTGAAACCAGGTGACGGGTACTTCTGGCGGGATGGCAACTGGTATACCTACCGGGGTGTGGACTATACAAGGGCAATGGAGAAAGGAGCCGAGGTGTTCGGCTGGAAAAAGAAGTGGAAGGGATGGTTGAAACCCACCGCAGTGAACGGCACAAAACGAAGAGGGGTGGGTGTCGGGGTACATGGAAATGCCGATATCGGGGAGGATGCCTCGGAAGCGTATGTGCGGCTGCACCCTGATGGAACAGCAATGCTCTTCTCGTGCGTAACAGAACATGGTACAGGGCAGCGGAGCAACTTCGTCAAGATGGTGGCCGAAGTGCTCCAGGTGCCACTGGAAAGCATCTCCGTAACTCCCTCCGATTCCCTGATCAACCCCTACGAGTCCGGACCTGCAGGCTCGAGGGGAACATACGCAATCGGGAGTGCCGTGATTGCAGCGGCCGTGGACGCCAGGCAAAGGCTCTTCGAGCTGACTGCCCCCATGCTCCAGGCAGCTCCTTCCGACCTCGATACCGTGGATGGGGTAATCTTTGTCAAGGAGAATCCGGAAAAGAGGATACCATGGAAGGCAATGGGGGTCGATCGCACCTGCACTGGCTACGGCAGGTTTGAACCTGATTATACGCTGGCTAACTGCATGATGACATTCGCAGAGGTGGAGGTCGATACCGAAACAGGGAAGGTGACCTTATTGCGTGTGGTCAATACAACCGACGTAGGCCAGATTATAGATCCGCCCGGCCTTGAAGGCCAGCTCAACGGGTGCCTTGGCTCTGCGGGAATCGACAGCGCCCTCTTCGAGGAGACGATCCTCGACCGTTCCACGGGACACATACTCAATGCCAACATGATCGATTACAAGTGGCGAGCCTTTCCCGAGCTGCCGGTGATTGACAACGTGGTCCTTGAAACGCCTTTTCCGAGCCACCGTTTTCATGCGATAGGGGTTGGCGAGGTGGCCACGGCGCCGGGTCCGGTAGCAGTGCTCATGGCCGTTTCCAATGCCATCGGCGTCTGGTTGCACGAGTATCCGGCAACACCGGAGAGAGTCCTCAAGGCACTGGGTAAGGTGAAGCCAAGAGCCTGGAGAGGACGTGCAGCATGAGGTCCTTCGAACACATCAACGCGCGGACGGTTGACGAAGCCTGTGCACTTCTCGGCAAATACAACGGCAAAGCCATGCTTAATGCAGGCGGGACGGACCTACTCTCAACCCTTAAGGGAGAGCACCTGTTGGACTACCCCGAAGCGGTCATCAATATTAAAACGATTTCCGGTCTCGATTACATTAAGGAGGATGAAGGGGCATTGAAGATAGGCACCCTCGCCAAGCTTTCCGATGTGGCGAGATCTTCCCTACTTCGAGAACGTTACGGGGCACTCGCGGAGGCTGCCCGTTCGGTGGCAACCCCCCAGGTCCGCAATGTGGCTACCATTGGTGGGAACCTCTGCCAGGATGTACGATGCTGGTATTACCGGTACCCACGCCACATAGGGGGACCGATATCTTGTTTGCGTAAGGGGAACGGCCCGTGTATGGCTGTTTCGGGTGACAATCGCTACCACGCAATTATGGGGGGGAAGAGGTGCTTCGCGGTGTGCCCTTCAGATACCGCCATAGTATTGGCTGCCATGGATGCACGGATAAAGGTTGCAGGCCCAGACGGTAAAAGAGGGATCGCGGTGACGGACTTTCTTGCTCCCCTCGGCAATGCCCTAAAACGGGATGAGATCTTAACGGAGATCGAGGTTCCCAGGCTTAATGGCTCGACGAAGCAGACGTTTCTCAAGTTTACCTTGAGGAAACCAGTCGATTTTGCCATCGTGAGTGTGGCATCGGTCATCACCCTTCATGGAGGGGTGTGTACGGATGCCCGTATCGCCCTTGGGGCTGTGGCCCCAGGGCCCGTAAGGGCAAAGAAAGCCGAGGAATCCATAGAAGGACGTCCCATCGACCAGGCTGCAGCCGCGGCGGCAGCGGAGCTGGCAGTGGCGGGCGCAAAACCGCTCAGCATGAACGCATACAAGATAGAGATAACAAAGGCGCTGGTTACAAGGGCTCTGCTTACCTGAAATGCCGGTGCCGTTTTCCGAGAAACAGCATCTGTACCCGCGTGACGGGATTTCGCTTTGTCTTTTTGGTTCGGGAACATAGATTTAACATGGTAAGACTGCCCGACGGGTTTACTCCGTACAAAAGAAATGATGCCGAAAGATACAAGCGGCTTGGGGTAGATCTGGTTCCATCGCCGGGCCATTACTTCTCTCGGTTAGGCAGTGCCTATCGGCCGGGGCGATACGAGGAGGCGATTGCAGCGTATACCAACGAGGTTTCATCTCTAGGCAGAGGCAAGACATTTCCATTTTCGAATCCCGCGTCTTATGGTTATTTCTGCTGGCAACAAAGCTATACTTACTTGCCCCTAGCTTCCATCTGAACATCGCCTGGTCTTACCAGAGGTTACGGAATCAAATATAAGATATCAAGGAGGTATCGATTTCTGAGAGAAACCATCCTTCCGAAAGCCTATTTTTGGGCGGATCTTTTTCTCCTCTTAGGTCTAGGATACGAGAGACATACCCACAATGAAAAGGGAATTTGATGGTATGTGGGTCTGGCAAGAGATGTCAGGCGCAGCATAACCACTATTTCTGCTTTCCTGATCTAGATAAACCCTTCATTGACTCATTAGAAGAGGTTGACGGCCGCTGAAAAGGAGACCTCAGCGCGGGTCTTTCACTATTTGGTTACTCCGAGCGGAACCAAGATCGCTCATAGTGTTCCTGACCTTGCCGATTATGCCAAACTTGAGCAGGCAAAAGTCGCGCCCTTGCTGGAGAAGCTTTCTGGCCCGGAATTTCGAATCCTGCGGCCGGTTCCACCGCCGCCCAACCGGTTGGCTTCCCTGCGCTATGAGATTTTTCATGACGGGCTGGCCCCTGTGATCCAGGACTGGCGAGCGCGATACCAGCAGAAACTTGCCCTCGCACTTGAGTGAAAGCGGCTTCGCGTGCGATGGATCACTTTACTTGTAGTGATTTTCCTACTTGTGCTCAGCCCTTTTTTGGCTAAAGATATCTGGATTAGACTGACGGTATGGGGATATCTCGAAAACCTTTCTACTGGTTCTGTCAATGTATTGAAAGGAGATTCAGTAAAAATAGGCCGTCCAACAGAAGACGTTAAGAACGATGTCTCTCTTGCCCCTCGAACTGTATCTAGAAGACACTTGGAGATTAGGCGTGAGGATTGTTTGGCTATTGATTTTCGAAGTCTCAACGGGACTACCATCAATGCGGAATTTATCCCATATGGGACATCTAGGCAGCTTGGGGAAGGAGATATCATCGTTCTTGCCGGGATTGCTCCGTTTCGATTTAGCACCTCAAGGGTAGAGAAGGCTCCGCCACCCTCTGGTTGGGGGATGTTAATTGATGGCAGATCAAGGACTGTGAAATATCTGAAGGGAGTTAGTGCTTCCTATCTTTTGATAAAGATAAGCATATGGTATTTGGTATCTATCAGAGGAACGGAAGGGTGTTGACATTCCCCATAGCGAGCAGGGGAAATCGAGCCTTAGTCCCGCTCATGACATACCATACCAAGGCAGGCAGCCTGTACTACAACGATGATTGGCACGCATACACCTTTCTCGATATCCGCGGTAACCATGTGGTGATCAGAAAGGAGAAGGGTAAACCGAAAGGCAGAGATCATCTCAATGGTAGTGAGGGCTTCTGGTCGTATGCGAAACACTGGCTCTACCATTACCGTGGTGTCCCTAAGAAATACTTCCACCTCTACCTGAAAGCAGTGGAATGGAGATTTAACCACAGGAGTGAGAACCTCGTTGCCTTACTCAGAATTATATTGCATCAGCGAGTTGTAAAAGAACGAAATTTAGTGCAACTTTAATGGTGTATTACCTTAATTTATGCCCGTCCCCCATTAATACATCATGGGCCGCCTTTGCCATTGCCACGCAAGGCAAAATCGCCTACACTTCGACGCACAAAAAGGGTGTTCTTATCCATTGCTTACTGGTGAACTACAATCGTGGCTAACTGACATATGCTATAATGTCACTATCCTGATAAGAGAAGCTACTCTGGAACTGGTTTATCGTGCCTGATAAGAAAGGTTACCAATCTCTTAAGACTGAACCACGTTTTTTCTACGGCTATATCGTAGTTGTGGTGGCCCTCTTCATTATGGTGGTTTCGTGGGCCCTCTATTCTTCCTTTGGCGTCTTCTTTAAGCCGTTGCTGAACGAGTTTGGCTGGACTCATGCCATGACCTCAGGCGCCTTCTCACTGTCCATGACTATGTACGGCGTGCTGGGTATTGTCGTGGGGGTACTTAATGACAGGTTCGGTCCCCGGGTGGTGTTGACACTCTGTGGCTTACTATTAGGTCTGGGATATTTGCTGATGTCGCAGGTCAGCGCTCTCTGGCAGATGTATCTGTTCTATGGAGTGATAGTAGGTACCGGCATGAGTGGTGTCTGGGTACCGCAGTTATCTACTGTCGCCAGATGGTTTGTGGGGAGAAGGACATTGATGACGGGCATCGTTCTCGCCGGGGTTAGCATAGGCCAGTTGATTGGACCGCCAGTGACTACTCGGCTTATAGCTGCTTATGATTGGCGCCTATCTTATATCATGCTGGGCGGTGCGGTTTTACCATTAGTGGTTTTATTTGCTCAGTTTCTGAGGCGCGACCCGACTCAGATGGGGCAGCTGCCCTATGGCGCAGATGAAGGAAAACAACCGGAATTAACGCCCGATACTCAGTCGTTTTCGCTCAGGGAGGCAGCTTATACTGCGCAGTTCTGGGTGGCTTTCGGCATTTTCTTCTGCTTTGGGTTTGGGGTTTTCGCTATAGTAGTACATATTGTGCCGCACGCCATTGAGTTGGGAATCTCAGCCACCAGTGCCGCCACCATTTTATCTTGCAGGGGCGGGATGGGTCTTGTTGGCAATTATGTGCTGGGTGGCGTTGCTGACAGAATCGGCAACAGGCAGATTTTTATTGTTGGCTTTATTATGATTTTGGCAGCTTTATTCTGGCTGGTGCCAGCCAGAGAACTGTGGATGCTTTACCTTTTTGCTATTATCTTTGGCTTTGCTGGTGGAGGTATGGCGGCGTCAGAATCGCCTCTGGTAGCCGGGCTTTTTGGGCTGAGCTCACATGGTTTAATTTACGGGGTTATTCACCTTGGCTTTACCGCTGGAGCGGCTGTCGGTCCGGTTTTGGCGGGTTATATATTTGACTTGACTGGAAGCTACCAGGTGGCTTTTCTGGTCTGCGCTGCTTTCGGTATTGCCGGTATCGTACTGGCAGCTATATTAAGACCAACCAGAAGGCCACATGGTAGAATCTAGCCTCAAAGCCACTGCCTTGGGCGTCAGAGGGCATTTGAAGGCAGGTTATCTTTAGTCTCAAGCGGTTACAATCCGGTGACATGCACCCTAAAAGTCACTATTGCAAAGGCTTTTAAAGGGGCAGGGGATCGCTAGTCCCCTTTCCTTGCCATAATTTCAGGGTTTTCTCGTTCAGAGAGTTGGGGTTTTTCCTTTTAAGGGGTGACAGGCCTCGCGTCCAACTTTAAGCAAGGCGATTAATTTGTGCTGGGGTTGGTTCGGTGGGTGTGAGCTCGAGCTCAGGCTCCTCTTCCTCGAAGAGGGCGGCCTGGCCTCTTAGGTACTTTCCTTCTTCTTCTCTAATGCCTTCCGATGGGTGAGCCTCACGGTGCGCACGAGCGATTCGCGTTGTGAAGGAGTCAACCGTCTTGAACCTGGAAAGGTATTCGGCTTCTGGCCTGGTAAGGGTTTCGGGCGCAATACCGAGTTCTTGTCGTATGGTGTCACCGTGCTTCTCCGTTAACGTTTTTATGAGTTTCGGTGATGGATATAGTGTATCCATTCTTGCTGAATTTGCAAAGCAAATAATGCCCCCTGCCTCACCGCCATTTTCCTGGATATGAATTGCCAGCTCTGCGTAAATTCCGCCCAGAGTCATAACTCCAGGCTTACTGCGCCTTGCATTTGCATTGGGATTCCTTTGTGAATCTGCATCGGAGTTGGGTGTATGAAAAGCGTATGACAGCATTTAAGGACGGCTGATTATTTCAGGACGTGGCAAGTGATCGCAACTTTTTCTAGGTTCTACCCAGCCCCACATATTGTGGGTTCGTCAACGCACCTAGCCTGATAGCCGAAGATAGGCGGGACCAAAAATGATGAATAATTACTCGACGGTCACATCCATTCCCCCACAATCCAAAATGAATCTAAAACTATACTTCAACCGGCATTCGCCAATCTTCGGAAGGGGGAGTGCCTGACTACTTCAGTTAGATATATGCACCCAGCCTGTAGATGTTACGTATGGTAATCGGAACCTTTTGACAGCAGTCTCGGGGATAGGTTCATAGCAGAAACCGTAACAATTTGGCCTTTAGGGCACATACAATATATAGAGATTCCAACGAAAAAGGCAGGGCCATTTTTGGCAAGCCGATCGCTTAGGGTGTTGAAAGACCCCTGTAATGCCCTGATATATAATCGAAAACAAGCCAAAGCTATCGATATAATATGTTTTTGGGGGTCTTTCCTTCTATTGCATATAAAAACAACACCTTAGAGTGATGCATCAACACTTTTAGCGATCGGGTCGCCATTTTGGTCCTGCCTTTAGCTAAGGATTCCGTGTAGCCGCCTTCTCTATACAAGCGAAAAAGACATGCGTTACAGCCTGGTTATCTTCCGTACTCTCACAGCCAACGCTATCGCTATGATGCTGGAGAAGGATATCCGGTCAAGTGTCTTGGGCTAGTCGACTCCACTACCTACCGTGGCGATAAAGCAGCCTCCACCGTCACCGTCACCACCAGCTGGGGATTCCATTGTGAACTTTGTCAGGAAGATGTCGGCACTACCATCGACCGAAGTATGGTCGTCTGTGTCAGGGCCCGGGTCGAAATCGGCGGTGCCCTGAAAATATCCCGCCACATAGACGTTCCCGCTTCCATCCACCGCAGCTGAATGGCCAGAATCATTGCCTGCCCCGCCCATGGTCTTGGTCCAGCCGTAGGTGCCGTCTGGATTAATCTTCGTCAGGAAGATGTCATTACCACCGACCGAAGTATGGTCGTCTGTGTCAGGGCCCGGGTCGAAATCGGCGGTGCGCTGAAAAGATCCCGCCACATAGACGTTCCCGCTTCCATCCACCGTAGGTGAAATTCCATAATCATTGTCTATCCCGCCCATGGTCTTGGTCCAGCCGTAGGTGCCGTCTGCATTAATCTTTGTCAGGAAGATGTCATAACTGCGCGATGTATGATTGTCCGTGTCAGGGCCCGGGTCGAAATCAGCGGTGCCAACGAAATATCCCGCCACATAGACGTTCCCGCTTCCATCCACCCTAGCTGAATAGCCCTGATCATCAGTTTCCCCGCCCATGGTCTTGGTCCAGCCGTAGGTGCCGTCTGAATTAATCTTTGTCAAGAAGATGTCATTACTACCGGTCGAGGTGTGGTTGTCCCCAGGGCCCGGGTCGAAATCAGCGGTGCCAACGAAATATCCCGCCACATAGACGTTCCCGCTTCCATCCACCGCAGCTGAATTGCCCCAATCACCCATTGACCCGCCCATGGTCTTGGTCCAGCCGTAGGTGCCGTCTGGATTAATCTTTGTCAGGAAGATGTCGGCACTACCATCGACCGAAGTATGGTCGTCTGTGTCAGGGCCCGGGTCGAAATCAGCGGTGCCCTCAAAATATCCCGCCACATAGACGTTCCCGCTTCCATCCACCGCAGCTGAATGGCCTACATCAGAACTTGTCCCGCCCATGGTCTTGGTCCAGCCGTAGGTGCCGTCTGGATTAATCTTTGTCAGGAAGATGTCGGCACTACCATCGACCGAAGTATGGTCGTCTGTGTCAGGGCCCGGGTCGAAATCAGCGGTGCCCTCAAACCGTCCCGTCACATAGACGTTCCCGCTTCCATCCACCGTAGCTGAATGGCCATAAACCACGTTTGTCCCGCCCATGGTCTTGGTCCAGCCGTAGGTGCCGTCTGGATTAATCTTCGTCAGGAAGATGTCATTACCACCGACCGAAGTATGGTCGTCTGTGTCAGGGCCCGGGTCGAAATCAGCGGTGCCGAAGAAATATCCCGTCACATAGACGTTCCCGCTTCCATCCACCGCAGCTGAACGGCCATAATCACCACTTTCCCCGCCCATGGTCTTGGTCCATGAATACACGGTCCCGGCATGGGCAAGCCCTCCGGAAAAAACACACAGTGCCACAAGAGCGGCGACAAGCGCCATGCGTTTTACTGCCCGGCAGCCCACAATCCATGTAATGTGCAATGTTACGCTCACAGCGTTTAGCATCCTCTCCTGCATGTTCTCCTCCTTTTACAGGTTGGGTATCAGTGCCGCCCGGACTTCAGGGCTCGGAGTGTTTTGATGTAATGATAGGATCTGGAGTCTCCCAACAGAACATTGCGGTTCCCCTGGGAGCAAGGTAGGCAAAATTTGAGGGGTTTCTCCATCGGAAAGACACCTCGTAAGAATTGTAGAGCTGCTTTGGATGTGTATTCGTTACGTTCGGAAAAGTCAATAGGGAAGTTATCCATACAAATTTTGGATAGAATTCAGTAGTAGCGGCTGAAGAGCAAATTGGTATTGGCTTAGAAAGGGGAGCGTGTATCCGTATTAAAAAAAAATCAACAAAAACCTTTTTCGTCAACCACGTTTACAGCATGTCGAGTTGGGTTCCTGAGCTGGTAAATCATATACTTCTTGCCATATACTTAAATTCGAGGAATTTGAGGATTACATATGGTAGTTGAAAGGTCAATATCAAATTGTATCCTGGTAGCGAAGAGATCTCTGTGGAAAATACATATTTCAAGATGAAATAGGGTGCTACAGGGTAATCTGGATTATACAATAATTGTATCGCAATTAGACAGACTCGCCTAGGCGGGAAGTCTTTGCGAAATCGCTTGAAGTGTCCAAATAAGTTAGTGTCGTCCCTCAGTTCGCCAACCCCAAGATCTTGTGGTAGCCATAATCGGGTCTGAGGATTTGTAATCTGCTATTGATGCCAGACTCACTCATTTTGCTCATATCATTCTGAAATCTGACATGCCGAAAGTGTGGCAAAACCTTAACTCATGGCAAGAGATCGCAGCTTTTTCTAGATTCTACCTACCCCCACATATTGTGGGTTCGTCACCGCACCTAGCCTGATACTCGAAAGTAGGTGAGGCCAAAAATGAGAATAATTACTTGACGATCACATCGCTTCCCCCACAATCCAAAATGAATCTAAAACTATACTTCAACCGCGATTCGGCAATTTTGGGAAGGGGCCGTGGCTGATGAGTTCAGTTAGGATCATACAACCCACCTGTCTATGTTTCGTATGGTAATGTAAACGTTTCGACAGTAGTCTGAGGCATAGACTCCTAGCAGTAAGCACAACGCCAGCAGTCACCGGCAGCGAAGCCAGTAGGTTTTCGCTGTCTGGTGCACTGCATGGTTAGCTAAATCAAGGCCATTACTTCTCCTTTGGTTTAGGTGGCGGGGGTGGTGGGGGGCCTTGTGGTCTGTGTTTAGGTGGCGGAGGCCGCCACCCCTCCCGAATCTCATCCTCTCTTCTCGGTTGTGGGGTTTCTTTAGGACTTTCTTTTTTACCCATTTTTATCACCTCTCGATTGAAATAACCCCTCACCTATTGGTATTGTCCTGGAATCTATATTTTCATCATACACCACCGCAATAGAATAAATAGTCTTTGCTGGCAAATAAAGGTATGGGGGTATCCCCTTGCCTGGACTAGCCCCAATATGTAGTATTCAAAAATGTGGAGGACTATCCAAAAACCTTGGCTGAGCTTGAGGAGCAATTTTCGACAGAGGAGGCGTGCCGTGAGTATTTG
>Ga0307379_10000725_pt1 | contig 54083 bp, 44 predicted proteins | sample UN2MG_FD_202237 | JGI IMG/M metagenome (GOLD analysis project Ga0307379, IMG submission 202237) | Soil microbial communities from Risofladan, Vaasa, Finland - UN-2 | ecosystem: Environmental > Terrestrial > Soil > Coastal area > Acid sulfate soil | place: Finland: Risofladan, Vaasa | collected... | reverse complement strand
GGCTTTGCCGATAAGATCCTCGAAGCCGTTCGAATGACCGAAGCGGAACGGAAAGAGAGGATGCAGCGCTTGCGGCGCAGGCTGCGTGAGCACAACATCTATCACTGGATGATGAAGGTCCTGCGCAAACTACGAGCGGTGACCGGCCCGACAACATGATTCCTCTTTCCAAAATCGCGGAAGAGCTGGCCACTGAGCTGGCCCGTGCCGACATCTTGGCGATAGGTCTTGATTACGACGGCACGCTGACGCACATCCGCCCGACGCCGGCCGAGGCAGTGCCGACGGCGGAGGCACGGCATGTGCTTCGTAAACTGAGGGCAGCCGAGAGGATTGAATTGCTGCTGATCACCGGCCGCTCGCCCAAAGACCTTGCCGCAATAATCGGTATCGAGGACATCGAAATCGTGGGCAACCACGGTCTCTCCCGCCTCTGTGGCGGCAACTTGACTCACCACCAGGATGCCAAGGCTTTCTTCGAGATTAAGGACGCGGTCAAAAGCCATCTTGAAGAGATATTGGATTCGATTGGCTGCCTGCGCTTGGAGGACAAAGGACCAGGACTGGCGATCCACTACCGGCAATGTCCCGAGGAAAGACATTCGGTTGTGCGACGGATGCTCGTGAGCGAATGTATGAATCTGAGCGAGTCGCTGGCCGTTACAGTGCGCGAGGGTAAAAAGGTTGTGGAACTTGTACCACATACTGAAGTCAACAAGGGCACTACGATGATCGATTGGGTGAGTGGGCTTCGAAGGAATCAAGCCGGCAAACACATCGGTATCGTCTTCGCAGGCGACGACATCACCGACGAGAACGTCTTCAGCTCCGCTGACGACGATTGGGTAACCATCCAGGTTGGAGAACCGGATGGATGGGATTCCACTGCGAAGTACCTTGCATCCCGCCCCGATGAGTTGATATGGTTTCTATACTTGTTGCTACAACGATTATCAACCGACGAAAACTGACTGGAGACTCAATGGCGAAGCTCATACAACCTTTTGTCTTCTACTCGGAGTACCGCATCGTCGAGCTTACCGGCCTGACGGCGATCAACCTTGCGGAGTTCCTTAGCCACCTCCGAAGCATCCACCGTGCGTCGATCTTCTATCACACGCATCAGTTTTACTTCGAGCACCATTTCGCTGAGGACGGCTTCAATAACGATTTCGCGAAGTGGACTCACCGCGCGCTGCACGAATACGAGCTCGCCGAGAAGCTAAACTACATCGACATCACCGCCTTCAAGTCGGTTAAGGGATTGCGAAAATCCATCATCGAGATCGTCGAGAGGCACTTGAGGAAGGAGCGCATTCTGCGTCAGGCGCACGAGGACGAGGCCTTCCACTTCTGCAAGAGCAAGAGCTTCGTAATCCCCTCAGGCCCCAACGCTCACACCCTCGGAGAACTGATCGAGGCTCTGCAAGTCATCCCCAACACCTCGCTCTTCTTCCACCTGATCGAATCGAAGTTGCGCATCCACGAACAAACCTACGACAACGATTTCTCCGTCTGGATCGAGCAACAGCTTGGCATAGATGACCTCGCTGCTGCGGTTGCTTCGATAGATCCGTATTTCAGGAGCCTCGAAAGGGTGCGGGAAGAGTTGTTGGAAACGCTCAAGAGGGCCGTCTGATGGGAGAGAAGGAAGTTACAAAAACGCTCAACGATTATGCCGACACCGTTTCCCCGGCCACGCTCGACGGCCTGCGCTTGCTCGGCTCCCGGCTCAGCGGCCTACGGGTGCAGCACATCAACTCGACGAAGGTCGGCGGAGGCGTCGCTGAAATACTCCACAAGCTGGTACCGCTGATGCAGGACGTCGGCATCGAGACTCGCTGGGACGTGATTGAAGGCGATGAGGAATTCTTCAAGTTCACCAAGAAGGTCCACAACGCCCTGCACGGGGAGCGGACGGTATTTGAGCAGGCCGAATTCGATCACTTCCTGGAAGTCAACCGGCGGAATGAGTCGGTCGTCGATCCCGATGCGGATGTGATCGTCGTGCACGACCCTCAGCCGGTTGCCCTGATCGAAGCCAAGGAAAGGCTGAATCCACGAAACTGGGTATGGCGTTGCCATATCGACCTCTCGCGCTCCGACGCGAAACTCTGGAACAGGTTGTCTCAACATGTCGAGAGGTACACGGCATCAATCTTCAGCATGCCGGAGTTCTCGCGCCCGCTGGAGATACCTCAGCTCATGATCAGCCCATCGATCGACCCGATCAGCGACAAAAACAAGCCGCTAACGAAGCAGAAGGTCACGAAGGTGCTTGAGGGCTTCGGGATCGATCCTGGCCGGCCGCTGCTGACACAGGTCTCGCGCTTCGACTGGCTTAAGGATCCGTTGGGCGTGATCGATGTCTATAACCTTGTAAAGCCGCGCTCAAACCTTCAGCTGGTGCTTGCCGGCGGCGCCGCCGACGACGATCCCGAGGGCCAGGAGGTGCTCGCCGCTGTGCGCGAGAAGGCCGGCGACGATCCCGATATACACATCCTAAATCTGCCGCCGTTCAGCGATGTTGAGATCAACGCCCTTGTGCGCGGCTCGACTGTAGTGATCCAGAAATCAATCCGCGAGGGATTCGGGCTGACAGTCACAGAAGCGCTGTGGAAGAAAAAACCTGTCATAGCCTCACCTGTGGGCGGGATCAAACGCCAGATTCTCGACAAGATCACCGGCCTGGCGGCTTTCTCGACGGAAGGTTGCGCATTCTACGTTCGCCAGATCCTCAACAATCCGTTGATGGGTAGGCGCCTCGGCCGCTCAGGCCACGCACACGCCAGGGCTAACTTCTTGATTACGCGCCATCTGCGCGATTATCTCTTGCTCTTCCTCAACCTTGGCTCCGGAGATGAGCCGATCATCTATCTGAAGTAAAATCAATAGCGCCAAGTCTTCCATTCACACTACTGCGTCCGATACGGGAAGAAGTGGTAACAGCGACACCCTCATCATAACGCTAAAATGTTAGCGCAATTACATGCCGAATAATAAAACATTCGGTATTCTCATCAATCTAAACTGCAAGCACGGCGGGGGAAATCATGCTACTCAAACTCTCGAATCGATCGGCAACCTTCGCGACAAGGAATGCCGGGTTTGCTTTACGCCGTCTGCCGGGGATTGCGGCGGTGCTCTTTTCAGCAATGTTGATATTGATCACGGCCCAGCCCTCATGCACTCCCCAGGACAGCCCCGCGGCCCAGGTCGCGCCCGAGGAACCGTCCGGCTACCTTGCGAACATGGTTCTTGTGGAAGGCGGCAGTTTCATGATGGGGGACATTTTCAACGAGGGAAAAGAGAACGAAAAACCCATCCGTCAGGTGACTCTGGACGATTTCTATCTGTCGCCTTACGAAATTACCGTGACTGAATTCCGACAGTTTGTCCAGGACACAAGGTATATAACTTCCGCGGAGGGTCCGAAGCACATCGAGAAGCAGATGGAACTTATCCAACAACTCATGGCCCGGCCGTCGGAGGAGGAATCGCGCCGGCTGGTGGATGAGATACTCTCTTACAGCGGGTCAGCTTGGTGGGACAACGACAACCTGCGCTTCGGGATGGATCCTGACATAAATTGGAGAAAACACTTCTTTGAACAATCTGACCGCGAGCCTGCCGTCTGTCTTTCGTGGGATGACTCCATTCACTACTGCAACTGGCTGAGCGAGGAGGAAGGATTGCCGGCGGCATATGATCTCAAGACGGGAGAGCTATTGGATGAAAACGGCAATCCGACCCGAGATTTGACGCTGGTCAGGGGCTACCGCCTGCCGACGGAGGCCGAGTGGGAGTACGCAGCACGGGAGGGCGGTAAGGAATTGCGGTTCGGCAACGGGAAGAATATCGCTGAGTCGGATGAGATCAACTTCCGGGCCGATGCCGAGGGCCTCCCCTTCTCTGTGGTGGGCGAATATCGCAAGGCAACGACACCCGTCGGCAGCTTCGCTCCCAACGCTTTGGGCCTCTACGACATGAGCGGCAACGCCTGGGAGTGGGTTTACGACTACTTCGGACCCTTTGCGGAAGAAGAAACAGTCAATCCGTTCCGCTCTGAGGGCTACAAGCGGGTGATCAGGGGAGGTCGCTGGGGCGGCGACGCCTCGGAAGTCCGCGCCACCCGACGCGACGAATACGAAGCAGCCAACCGCTGCGATGCGTCGGGATTCCGCGTCGCTCGATCAAAATAATCTGATTCGGAAAAAATGAGCGGCCCGATTGTAAACGACCGGGCCGTTCTTTTTTTTCCACAACAGCGCTTAGCCTGGCTCGCGCCGGGCGCTTTCTACTCGACGACTCCCTTCAACTCCCGCATTAAAAAGTCGAAGATCAGGTGGGTATTGTAGTTGCGGCGGTGGCTTTGGCGGATGCCGTGGCGCTCGCGCGGGTAGAGCATCAGCTCGAATCGCTTGCCTGCCTTGACCAACGCCTCGATCATCAGGATCGAGTTCTGCACGTGGACGTTGTTGTCCATCGTGCCGTGGAGCAGCAGCAGCTTGCCGGAGAGGTTCTCGGCGAAGTTGAGCGGCGCGCTGACCTTGTAGCCCTCTGGATTATCGGCGGGGGTGTCCATATAGCGCTCGGTGTAGATCGTGTCGTAGAGGCGCCAGTCGGTGACTGGGTAGCCCGAGACGCCGACATTGAAGTGCTCCGGCGCCTTGACCATCGCCATTAGCGTCATGTAGCCGCCGTAGGAACCGCCGTAGATGCCGATCCTTTCGCCATCGACATAGGGCAGAATCTTGAGGTACTTGACCCCCTCAACGTGGTCGCGCACTTCCCAGTAGCCGAGGTTGCGGTGGACGATGCGGCACCAGTCGCGCCCGCGGGCTGCGGTGCCGCGGTTGTCGATTCTGAAGAGGATGATTCCCTCCTGCGCCAGCAGTTGGATGAACATGCCGCGGTTCTGCCAGCTCTTGGTAACCGCCTGGCTCTCCGGCCCGCCGTAGATCAGCACCAACACCGGATATTTTTTATTCGGATCGAAATCGGGCGGCTTGATCATCATCGCTTGAAGGGTGGCGCCGTCTTCAGCGGTCACGGTGAAGTATTCGGGAGTTGCAAGGTCGTAGCTGTCCAGTGCGGGGATGTGGCCGTCGTCGATAACATGCAGCACTTCGCCATCGAGGTTGCAGATTTCGGTGCGGGGCGGCGTCGTCGGGCTCGACCAGGTAAGGGCGAAGAATCCGCCCGCGGCCGCCATCGAGGCATTGTGCACACCCTCCTCGGCGGAAAGCCGCTTGAAGCCGCTGCCGTCGAGGCCGACGCTGTAAATATGGCGCTCGAGCGGGCTGACTTCCGAAGCCTGCAAGATCAAAGTGCTGCGGCCGGGATCAAAGCCATAGATGTCGGTGACCTCCCATTCGCCCTTGGTGATCTGCCCCAGACTCTTGCCCTCGATATCGAATAGATAGAGATGCTGCCAGCCGTCCCACTCCGCGGCCCAGATGAAGCGCTCGCCGTCGACCCAGGTCAGCTTGTCATTGCGCATGCCGACCCAAGCGGGATCCTCGTCGACAACCACTGTGCGGAAGTTGCCGCTGACCGGGCAGGCGAAGCGCAACTCGAGGCGGGTCTGGTCGCGATTGAGCCACATGTACCAGACCTTGGAGCCGTCGGGCAGCCAACCGACGCGGACGATGTAGATATCGGTGTCGACGCCGGTGTTTATCCAACCGGCCCCCCCTGTCTCGACGTCGATCACTCCCAGCCGCACGATCGAGTTGGGCTCGCCCGCCTTCGGATACTTCTGCAACTCGAGGTCGGCGACGGGCGATGTCAGCTCGTCGGAGATCGGGAAGTTCTTGATCGGCGAGGTGTCGAACTGCAGGAAGGCGATGCGGTTTGAATCGGGCGCCCACCAGAACGACTGCCGCAGGCCCAGCTCTTCCTCGTAAACCCAATCGGAGACGCCGTTGAGAATGTGGCAGCCGGGGCGCTCGGTCAGGCGCTTCTCCTCCCCGGAGGCCAGGTCGATATAGTAAAGATCGCCGCCGCGAGCAAAGGCTATCTTCTTCCCGTCGGGACTGAACGAGGGAAAAATCTCCTCGGCAGGTTCATCCGTGATGAAGCGTGCCGTACCTGCAGCGATATCGAAAACGTAAAGATCGCCATTCAACGAGCCGACCAGCATTGATCCGTCGTTCGACATAACCAAACGCGTGCGCGCGAAGCGGCCGGTGGAATTGACGTCGTCCATCGGCGGCTCATCCCTGCCCGGACGTTGAGCTTCCAGTCCCTCCTCGATTTCGGTCCAGTTAGCCACCTTCTCTTTTCCGCCGGAGGCGCAGTCATAGCGCAGAAGCCAGTCGTCCTTGCCTTCATCTTCGAAGAAATAGAGGAAACTGCCGCCGTCGGGCAGCCACATGAAGCCCCTCGGCGACGGTTTGGAGAATTTCACCGGATTGAGGACGTCGTCGATGGTGAACTTTGCCTTCTCCTGGGCAGGTAGAATCGACGGCGAAGCGGCAATACAGATCAAAGCCGCAGCCAAAACCCTTGCGACTCGCAAACACAATCCCTTGCTAGCCATTTTTCCCCTCCAGAATTGCAGATAAATGCAACCCCCTAATCGCCCGATGATAGCAGCAATCGAGGCCAACACGAAACGACCCGGCCGTACCCGGCCGGGCCGTCTGTTTATCCTGGAAAGTATCAGCTTTCGGCAACTGCAGACCGAGACAAGCCTATTCCGTTACCTCTTCCTTCGGCGTCTCCATGCCGAGCTGCCAGATGAGAAACAGCATCGTCTCGGTCGTGTTGTCGATTCGCTCGCTGACCGGCTGGCCGCCGGAGTGGCCCGCCTTGGTGTGGTAACGCAGCATGATCGGCTTGTCAGAGCCGGTGGCCGACTGCATCAACGCCGTCATCTTGCGCGCGTGCAGCGGTGCGACGCGGGTGTCGCCGTCGCCGGTGATGAACAGCATAGCCGGATACTTCTCACCCTTGCGCACGTGGTGGTACGGCGAATACTCGAGGATGTATTTGAACTGCTCCGGATCATCGGCGCTGCCGTACTCGGTGATCCAGGTCGAGCCAACCATGAACATATGGTAACGAACCATGTCGATCAGGGGGTATGTGCAGATGATCGCTCCATAGAGATCGGGACGCTGAGTCGCCATAGCAGTGACCAGGAGGCCGCCGTTGCTGCCACCTCGGATCGACAATTTTTCCGGCTTGGTGTAACCCTCGGCGATCAGGTACTCGGCCGCGGCGATGAAGTCGTCGAAGACGTTTTGCTTGTTGGCAAGCATCCCCATCTGATGCCATTTCTCGCCGAACTCTCCGCCACCGCGCATGTTGGCCAAGGCGTAAACGCCGCCCAGCTCGAGCCAGACGGCTGAGCGAGCGGAGAAGCCCGGGGTCGAGCTTGCGCCAAAGCCGCCATAGCCGGTGAGGAACACCGGATTCTCGCCGTTGAGCTCGATACCCTTGGCATGGACGATGAACATCGGCACCCTGGTGCCGCCCTTAGATTCGTACCAGACCTGCTTGACCTCGTACTTCTCGCCGTCGAACGGCACGTCGATCTTCGCCCAGACCTCGCTCTCGCTGGTTGAAACCGTGTAGCGGTAAATTGTGAAAGGCATGTGGAAAGAGCTGAAGCCGTAAAAGGCCGTATCACTGGCCCATTCGCCCACCATGTTGGTCACCGACCCGATCGAGTCGAACTTGATCTCGCCCTGCTCGACACCCTCGGCATCGAAGATCACGATGCGCGACTGCACGTTCTCCAGGTAGCGGGCGAAAAGCTTGCCGCCGGAAAAGGAGACTCCTTCGAGCACAGCGTTCTTGCGCACCGGCAGAAGATCCCGCCACTGCTTGATATCGGGCCGCACCGGATCGGCGACCATCAGCTTCCAGTTCGGCGCTTCCCAGTTGGTGTAGATGAAGAGCCGGCCGTCTTCATACGACGGATGGAAAAGGGCATCGAATCCCTCGACCACAGGGACGATCCGGGCATTACGGCGCGTAAGGTCCTTGATGAAGACGTCGCTGTGGTTCCAGCCGTAACCGATCGTTATCAACAGGTATCGGCCGTCGTCGGTTACTTCGTTGTAAATAAAATAGCGTGGATCAACATTCTCACCGAATATCATCTCCTCGCTCTCGGGCGTGGAGCCCATGGTGCGGTAGTAAAGGCGCGGCCCTTCGGCATCGCGGCGGGTGTAGTAGATGCCGCTTTTGTCGGGCACCAGCGACACGCCGTAGTAACGAGCCGTAGCGAGCGTATCCGGCAGGAGCTCGCCGGTGTCGACGTCCAGGAAACGAATTTCGGTCTCGTCCACCCCGCCCTGCCTGACGGAATACAACGCCAATTTCCCATCAGGGGAGACGTCTGAAAGGCGGACACTTACTGTGTGATCTTCGCTCATCGGATGCGGATCGACCAGCACCTTCTCCTCGCCGTCAAGCCCCTCGCGCCAGTAGATCACGTCGAGATCCTGGTCGGCGGCGCGCTTGCTGTAGAAGAAGCGTCCGTTACGCTCCATGGGAATTGAAATCTCATCGACCTTCATCAGCCGCTCGACTCTAACCCTCAGGGCTTCGCGACCGGGCAACTGGCCCATGATGTAGTCGGTGTACTCGTTTTGAGCATTGATCCATGCCCGCGTCTCCGGGCTCTCCTGGTCCTCAAGCCAGCGGTAGGGATCGACGATTTCCACTCCGTGGAGATCTTCGGTGACCAGCTCGATTCTCGACTCCGGCGGCGTCGGGACGTCGACTGCCGGCTGTCCGCACTGAACCAGCAGCACGAGCGGGACCGCGAGCAGCAGCACCCACAAAGCGCGAACCGAGAAACCCCATTTCCTTGAACTCATTTCGGATTCCTCCCTTAAATCAATCATAGTGGTGAACGCCCAAGTATACTCTCATTATTAAGGAATAATAAAGGACCGGCCCTCAAAATGAGAGGGCCGGCCCACTAGCCTATGGAACCTGTTCGGATCAGCGTACGGGATTCTTTTTCGGCTGATCGGGAATAGGCTTCTTTGTCAATTTGTCAAGGTCTGCGAGAATCAACTCGATCGCTTTCTCAAGCGACGGATCGTGCCCCGCCACAACCAGGTTGGGAAGATCGTCGACCTCGACGTCGGGATCGACGCCGTGTCCCTCCACATCCCACTCGCCTTCAGCGTTGTAGAAAGAGAAGTCGGCGATGGCGACGCCGCCGTTATCCATCAGCGGAGGATTACCGCTGAGGCCGATGAGACCGCCCCAGGTGCGCGTGCCGATCAGCTTGCCGAGCTTCATCGCCTTGAAGTAATAGGGGAAAGCGTCGCCGCCCGAGCCGGCATAGCTGTTGGCAATGCAGATCTTCGGCCCGAAGTGCGCGGCGAATGGGGTGAGGAAACCGTTGGTGTAGCGCGTCACCCAGCCGTTGAGCAGCTGGCGGTTGAGGTGGTGCATATAGAGGCTGGGGATGAAACCGCCGGAGTTGAAGCGCACGTCGATGATCAATCCCTCCTTGCGAACCTGCGGGTAGAGCATGCGGTTGAAGAACTCCATGCCGCCTTCGGCGGTGTCGGGCAGGTGGATGTAACCAACGCGGCCGTTTGTGGCCTCCTCGACCTTGAGGCGGTTGGTCTCGATCCAGTCGAGATAGCGGTGCATGCGATCGTTGCCGACCGGCGTGACCTCAATCTCAGTGGCGCCTTCGGCCTTCGGCTCGGAGTTGACCTTGAGCTTGACCGCCTTGCCGACTGTGTTGATGAACGGAGCAAACGGATTGTCGGGGTAGCGCAGTTCCTCTCCGTTGACGGCGATCAGGTAATCACCCTCTTTGACCTTCAGCCCGGGTTGGGCCAGCGGGCCGCGGCGGCTCGGATTCCAGTTCTGGCCGGTGAATATCTTGGTGATCCTATAGTAACCGCTGTCCTTGTCCGGCTCGAAGTCGCAGCCGAGCAGGCCGACGTTGATCCGCTTGACGTCCGGGTAATCACCCCCACCACGGTAGGTGTGAGAGCTGTTGAGCTCGGCGATCAGCTCGCCGATAAGGTAGTTGAGATCGTCGCGGTGAGCGATGTAGGGCACCATCTGGCCGTAGCGCTGCTTCATCTTGTTCCAGTCGACACCGTGATGGTTGGGATCGTAGAACCAGTCGCGCGCCTGGCGCCATGCGTCGGTGAAGATCTGCCGCCACTCGGCCTTCGGATCGACCGTCATCTCCAGGCCGGAGAGGTCGAGCCTGCCGTCGCCCGGCTTCTGGTCGGGAGCAGCATCGACGATGAAGTAGTTCGAGCCCTGTCTGTAGAGCAGTTTCTTGCTGTCGAACGAAAAGGCGGCGCCCCGGATGCCACTGACGACATCCTTGACTTCGCGCTTCTTCATGTCGAAAACATGCAGTGTGAAACCTTGGCCGAAGCCGCCCAGATGCGGCAACTCGGCGACGAAAACCTTGTCGCTGGCTGCGAAGAGGCCGAGATAGTTTCCATCAGGCATCGGGATATCGATGATCCGGTCTTCGATACCCTCGATATCGATCTCGAGGCTTTTCTCCTCTTCAGCCTTCTTTTCTTCGTCCTTTTTCTCGCCCTCGGCTTTCTTCTCCTCGCCTTCCTTCTTCTCCTCCTTCACCTTCTCCTCGTCGCTCTCGGGCAGGAAGGGCGAAGGCGTATCAGCCTTCAGGGTGGCCACGACAACACGTCCGGCCTGGGAAAGGATGTAGTCCTCGTCGAAGGCGCCCTGCACGAAGTTGATCTCGCGGTTGGCAATCCAATAAAGATATTTGCCGTCGGGATCAAAAACCGGACCTGCGTCATCGGTCATGTCGCTGGTAATCTTGTGATTCTTGTTCTCCTCGAGCGAGTAGAGATAGATCGAGTCGAGGCCGTTGTAGGAGGCAAGGTCGTAGGCAATCCACTTGCTGTCGGGGCTCCAGACGCCGCCTATGAAGTTGGATGTGGCCTCATTCTGGCCGTGGGCGACCTTGGTGATTTTCTTGCTCTCGATGTCGATGTAGTAGAGGTTCACACCGACGTCGGAGAACATGATCTTTTTGCTGTCGGGGCTCCAAACAGGCGCTTCGTACCAGATTGCCGAGCCTTCGGTTAGCTGCTTAACCTCGCCGTTGCCGTTGGCGGTCCTGATGTAGAGTTCGTACTCGCCGGAAACGTCGGAGAAGTAAGCGATCCACTTGCCGTCCGGACTCCAGTTCGGAGCTCTTTCCCGAATCCCGGGAGTGCGGGTCAGGTTGCGGATGTCGCCCTTCTTGGCGGGTACGGTGAAGATGTCGCCACGGGCTTCGAAGAGGCCGCGCACGCCGCTGGGTGAGATGCCGAAGTTGTGGATGTAACCCTGGACATTGTCGATTGTTTTGCGGGCGAGGATTTTGTCGTCGTAAATCTCGACACTGAGTTTGCGGCTCTGCTCGGTCGCCAGGTCGAGGACGTAAAGCCAGCCGCCGTTCATGTAGACGATTTTGCCGGTGCCGAGACTTGGAAACTGCACGTCGTACTCGTCGTAGCGCGTGATCTGCTTCACCTCTCTAGTGTTGAGGTCGTAGCTGTAGATGTTCATCACGCTGTCGGCGCCGCGGTCGGAGATGAAGTAGATCTTGTCGCCGTTCCACATCGGGAAGGCGTCGTTGCCGTCGAAATCGGTGATTTGCTCGATTTCGTTTGCAGCGAAGTCGTAGATCCAGATGTCCGGGGCCATGCCGCCGCGGTAGCGCTTCCAGGTGCGGGATTCGCGGCTCATACGGTTGTAGGCGATCTTGCTGGCGTCGGTATTGAAGCTGGTCAACTCGCCCGTCGGCAGCGGCAAAGCCTCGACATAGCCGCCTTCCGCGGGGACTTTGAACAGACGGTTGTAGCGAGGAATCTGCAGCTTGGTAAGCCTGATGGAGCGAAAGAGAATCGACTTCCCGTCGGGGTACCAATCCACAATCGCATCGGGATCGGGATGATAAGTGACCCGCACGGGTTCTCCGCCGACGGCTGGGACGACAAATACATCCACGTTGCCGTCATAATCGCTCGTGAAGGCGATTTTCGAGCCGTCCGGTGAGAATTTCGGACCACCCTCCATCCCCGCATTGGTGGTCAGCTTGCGCGCCATTCCGCCGTCGGCGGAGACCGTCCAGATGTCACCGGCGTAGACGAAGACCACCTGGTTGCCGTGAATATCGGGGTAGCGCAGCAGGCGCGCTTCGTCGGCGCCGGCAAGGGCTGTGGCCAGAAGACACAGCAAGCCTGCTATCAACAGTTTTCTCATAATTAGAAACCCTCCTTTAACATTGTCCGGGAAAGAGAGAACCCCCTAATCTCACTTACTTAGTCCCCTAAGACACTCGTCTGGTGTACAAGTGCGTCGGCCATTCTGTTGGTCACAATCAAATGGAGAGAGACACCTTTCCCACTAAATCAATACGACATCCAAGGCTGCTTGTTCGGACAAGAGATCATTAATATTTACATAATCAGACATCCAGCACCGTTCGGTCAATATCTCGACTGTGCTTTTTCATCGTACTTCTGACTGTTTTATGGGGAAGCTGCTCTGTAATGATGATAAATTAGTCTGGAACGACAGATCATCAAATGGCAGGAAGATGAAGAAATACCACTTGAGACGAAAAGACAAGGCATTGACTGACGAGGCGGAGATTGAGCATCTTCTCTGCTCGGCGCCCTATATCACGCTGGCAATGTGCTCGGAAGGGGCACCCTACCTAGCCGTGTTTAATCACGGCTACGACGCGCAGCATCGCCGCATCTACTTTCATTGCGCCCGCGAGGGCAGGAAAATCGACGTCCTGAGCGCCAATCCGCGCGTCTGCGGCATTGCATTCGAGGATCTCGGCTACCTCCATGGCATGTGCGACCACGCCTACCGCAGCGTAATGTTCGAAGGCACAGTCAGATTCATCGAAGAGCTCAACGAGAAGCGAGCGGCGTTGGAGTTGATGATCCGCCAGCAGGAGAGAGAGCCCGAGAAGGTTATCACTCAAAAGCTGAATCCCGACAGCATCCGTAATGTCACCGTTGGTGTAGTCGAGATCGAAGAAATCAGTGGCAAGGAAGCCGTAGCCGATTGATCGCGCTTCTCGAAAATGCCTCTGGTAAAATAAATCCTTAATCCGTGACCGGGGGAAAATGAGAGCGTTTCGTTCATCGCTCGCTGTATGCGCGGCAACGCTGCTGGTCTTTGCCGCCGGCTGCTGCGAGATGACGCGCCACAGTGATCAGTTGGTGGTGACGTTGGTGACCGACACCTCCGGCGTCGGCGACAAGGGCTTCAACGAGATCTGCTGGAACGGCATGCAACGCGCCAGGCGCGAGCTGGGGATCGTGGTTAAGAAGATCGAATCGTCCGACCCCGCCAACTATGTCAGGAACCTCTCGATCGGCGCACGCTACAGCGACCTGACCGTCGCCAATGGCTTCCTGCTGCTCGACGCGATGACCGATGTCAGCGCCCGCTACCCCGACAGCCGCTTCGTCTTCATCGACGGTCACATCCCCGAACGCGACAACGTCGCCTCTTATGTCTTCCGCTCTGAAGAGATCGGCTTCCTCGCCGGAGTGCTCGCCGGAGGGATGAGCGAGAGCCACCGCGTCGGCGTTCTCAAAGGGATGAACATCCCCAGCGTTGAGACCTTCGACATCGGCTTCCGAGCGGGACTGCTCTGCGCCGACGCCACTTGGGGCTTCACCACCGACGTCCGTTCCCTCACCGCCGGCAGCTTTAACGATCCTAAGAAGGGCAACCTGATCACGCGGCAGCTAATCAATGACGGGCGCGATATCGTCTTCCAGCTCTCGGGAGCAACAGGCCTGGGGGCGATCACGGCGGTACGCGACAGCAGGCGCCCGGCCTTCCTGATCGGCGTCGACCTCGACCAGGACGATGAGGTGCCGGGCAAGGTGCTCACCTCGGCGCTCAAGCGCATCGACATCGTCGTCTACGAAGCCATCAAGGATTTGCAGGAAGGCAGGTTCAGGGGAGGGATGCACACTATCGGCATCGCCGAGGGTGCGCTCTCGTTCACCGACATGCGCCACACGCGAACCCTGATCCCTCAGGAAGTCCACGCCGCCATCGAACAAGGACGGTTGTTGATTATGGGGAACGAACTGCAGTTGCCGAAGAGCTACGACGAAGTGAATAGCTTCCAACCCGTTCCACTGCTGCAACAATGAGACTACCGGAAACAGGCCTGCAACCGGTCGCTGTGATGACCGGGATTCACAAGCGCTTCGGCGAAACCGAGGCCCTCTGCGGTGTCGATTTCACCGCATATTCCGGAAGCATCAATGCGGTGATCGGCGAAAACGGCGCGGGCAAGACGACATTGATGAAAGTGCTGTTCGGACTCCTGCATTCCGACTCGGGGGACGTGGTAGTTAATAGCCGCAGAATCGCCGGGAGCCACTCGGCCCGCAGAGCGATCGGTCTCGGCATCGGGATGCTGCAGCAGCACTTCAGCCTCGTGCACTCTTTCTCATCACTCGAGAATATTATCCTCGGCTGCGAGCCGGTTAAGGGAATACAAATCGACAGACGTCAGGCGCGAAAGAAACTCGAAGAAATACTCACGGAGTTGGGGGGCGTCGTCGATCTCGAGAAACCGATAGCCGGTCTCTCGGTGTCCGAACGCCAACTAGTCGAGATCGCACGTATGCTTTTCACCGGCGCCGAGATACTCATCTTCGACGAGCCGACCGCCACTCTTGCGCCCCAGGAAATCGAGAACCTTTACCGCCTGCTGAGGCGGCTTGCCGATGAAGGCAAGACAATCATCCTGATCACCCATCGCCTGCGCGAAGTTATCAAGTACGCCGACTTCGTGACTGTACTCCGGCGCGGTCGAGTCACCGCCGGTTTCGAACGCAAGGAAATGAGCGAGGAACATTTGATCGGCGCCATTGTGCCCGAGGCAGCGGCTTTGCTGGCCAAAAAAGGGCGCGAGCTTCCCCACGTCGATGAGCGGGCCGACCCGGTCCTCGAGTTGAAGGGGGTTGACTGCACCGACTTGGCAGGCCGAACCACCCTGAGAGGCGTGTCGTTTAGCCTGCGGCCCGGTGAAATCCTTGGCATCGCCGGTGTAACAGGCAGCGGCCAGAAGGAACTTGCCGAGGTGGTCATCGGCCTGCACCCGCCGTTATCGGGTTCGATTATTCTTTCGGGCGGAGAGGTCAACCGCATGAACGCCAGGGATCGTAGGAAACTCGGGGTGGTGTACATCCCAGAAGACCGCTTTGCCGACGGCGTAATACCCCCGTTCTCACTCGTTCTGAACCGGTTGCTCGGCGACCACCGCCTGCCCCACTTCCGTCGCCGCGGCTCCTACAGGCTGAATCTTTTGCGCGAGGACGTGAGAGAAAAAATCGGCAATTACCACATCGACGCCGGAGATCCTGACGCGACTCTCACGTCGCTCAGTGGCGGCAACCAGCAGAAGCTGATGCTCGCTCGAGAGCTGGATCGCGAGCCGCGTCTGATCGTGGCCCACAACCCGACACGGGGACTCGACGTCGTGGCGGCGCGGCGATGCTACGAGAGGTTGCTCGAGTTGGCATCACAAGGCGATGCGGTGCTGCTGATCAGCACCGAGCTCGAAGATTTGCTCTCCTACGCTCATCGCATCGCCGTGCTGTTCGCCGGAAAGCTGATCGATGCCGGTGCCAGCAGCGAACTCGACGCGCGCAAGATCGGCCTCCTGATGACAAGAGGGAGCGCGGCATGAAGGACATTCTGCGGCAACTGCGGAGCGGACCGCTGATCGACTCCCTGATCGCGGTGTTGCTGGCCGCAGCCGTCCTCAGCATCGTCGTCGCTGCAATCGGACACAATCCGATAACCGTGCTCTCGCTCTTCATCTGCGGCGGGGTGGGGGATCTCGAGAGCATCTACGGTACGCTGATGTCGAGCATGCCGCTGATCTTTTCAGGGCTCAGCCTTGCGCTGGCTTTCCGCGCGGGGCTCTTCAACATCGGCGGCGAGGGGCAGCTGTTCGTCGGCGGATTCGCGGCTGCCCTGGCGGGACACTACCTCAACCTCGGTTCGATGACGGTCGTGCTGATGATGGCTGTGGCCGCCGCCGCCGGTTTCGCCTGGGCGATGGTGCCGATTGCCATTCGCTTGTACCGCGGCGCGCACGAGGTCATCGGCTGCATCATGATGAACTACATCGCCATCAACCTCTGCCTGTGGCTGGTCAGAGGGCCGTTCCGCGCGGAAGCCTCCACGGAAAAGACCCCGCCGATTCAGCCGGGGGGTTGGTGGCCGACGCTGGACACGGTGGGAGCGACGGATTTCAACGCCGCGTTTTTCATCTCTCTGATCATAGCGGTGCTCGTCTATTGGATGCTCTTCCGGTTGCCTTTCGGCTTCGAGCTGCGCGCGGCAGGCGCCAATCCCGGTGCGGCGGCGGCGTCAGGCATAAATGTGCGTAGCACGCTGATACTGACATTCGGCCTTTCCGGCGCGCTTGCCGGCCTGGGCGGGGCGGCGGAGGTCAGCGGCGTTTTCGGCAGTTTCTACAGCCAATTCTCGCCAGGTTACGGTTTCGACGGCATCACCGTTGCGCTCCTGGGCCGTAACCACCCGGTCGGAGTGGTAGCGGCGGCGTTGCTTTTCGGCATGATGAGAAACGCGTCCAAGCTGCTGCAGTTCGAGGCTGAAATCAGCGCCGATATCATCTTTCTGTTCCAGGGAATTGTGATTATCGCGCTGCTGGCCGCGCGGCCGATCAGGCGAGCCGTTGCTGCGCGTCTGGCTGGGAGGGCGTAATGGACTGGGCCGGCTTCATCCAGATCGGTCTGGCGAGCGCCACCCCACTCGCCCTGGCGGCACTCGGCGGCCTGTTCAGCGAACGCAGCGGAATCGTCAACATCGCCCTCGAGGGAAAGATGCTTTTCGGTGCGCTCTGCGCGGTGCTGGCCACCTACTGGACCGGCGATCCCTGGATTGGCTGCGGGCTCGCGATACTCGGTGGCATTGCTCTCGCCACCGCTCACTTCATCAATTGCCAGCTCTTCGACGCGGATCACGTCGTCAGCGGTGCGGCGATCAACATCCTGGCCCTCGGTCTCACCGGCTTCATTGTGTTTGGAGTCTTCACGAGTAAATCCTCAGTCCAGGTGGCGACTCTCCCGTTGTTCGACCTCAGCAATGTCGCGGGAATACCGCTTCTGGGTCCGCTTCTGGACTTTGTTTTCACCGGCATGGCACCGCTGTTTCTCTTTGTCCTCTTCGCAGCCGCAGCAACTTCATGGTTGCTTCGACACACGCCGTTCGGTCTGCGTGTGCGCGCCTGCGGTGAAGATCCCGCGGTGGCGACCGCTCGCGGTGTCAACGTGGCTGGAACCAGGTTCTTATGCCTGCTAGTGAGCGGGGCCCTGGCCGGGCTGGCAGGGGCGCAACTTGCGCTCGGCGATGTCGGCTTTTTCACCGAGAGGATGAGCGCGGGACGCGGTTTCATCGCCCTGGCGGCGGTCATCTTCGGGCGGTGGCGACCGCTGCCAGTCCTCGCAGCCTGCTTGTTCTTCGGCTTCGCCGAGGCATCGGCGGTCAGGCTCAAACTCTGGTGGCAAGTGATGCCCGACGAACTCGCCTTGATCATCCCATTCGCGCTCACGCTTGCCATTCTGCTCGTGTCCAGGGGGGCAAGCGGCATGCCTCTGTCGCTTGGCAGGAAGCAGGAAGAAATTGAGTTGCATCCTTGAGTGGCAAAATCGGTTAAAATTGTAACCGATTATGTTGAATCAGGAGACAATGTCCAAATCTTCCAGCGGAAGAGTGATGCTGATTCTGCTTTTGAGCCTGTGTGTCCTGCACGCTGCAACAACCGTTGCCCTCGCTGAGCGCGTATCTGATCCCGATGGAAATGTCTCGGTAGAATTACCGCCGGGCTGGCAGGCTGTTTCCCCGGAAAATATTCGCGAAACTCTCACCAGACTGAACAAGAGCGATCTGAGGATCATTGGTGTCGATCCCGAAAGGATCACAATCCTGGCAATAAACGCGGCAGAGGCGAAGGACATCGCTCCGCTGGTTTACGTCTCGAGAACGAATTTCGGCGGCCTGGCGCTCTCCGATGACGATATCGATAACCTGCGTCGGCAGATCAGCGCGATCTATTCCGAAGAGATGGACAGCCGCTTCAAACTGTTGACGTTGGAGAAGTCCGAGATTGGCGGCCTGCCGGCGGCGCGACTGACAGGCATCTATCGCTGGCGCACAGTCAACATCAAACTCCTCCAGTTTCTGATCCCCGGCACACAGTACCTGCACGCAGTCACCTACTCTGCGAAGGAGAGAGAATTCAACCGCTTTCTGCCCGAGGTGGAAAGCGCTCTGGAGACGGTGCGCATTGCTGATCCGCCTGTGGTTCTCGACTGGCTGTGGAACGCTCTGCGCTGGATTGTGCTGTTAGGTTTGGTGGCGGGGGTTATCTGGCTGACGATGGTAGCCGCGAGCAGCCGCGGCGGGGGCGAGGGCTCCTCGGTCAGTCCTTTCCTAAGAAGGAAATAAACCAAACAAGGAAGATGATAGGCCTGGCCGATTGATTTAAGAATCGCCGAGCTTCTCGTCCACGTCCGCACGGAAGACCACCCACTCTCCGGGGGCGTCCGTAAGCTGGATCTTTACCAGTTCTCGCAGCTCGACGAACTTACGGGCTGTCGCTTCTTCGACACCCAGATACAAAGCAAGATCCTGCGGAGAGAGAAATGGTTTCTTGAGGCTGAGCGATATCCTGCTGGAAGTCTCAATAGCCAAGGCTAAAGCCTCCAGCTTCCTTGAGAGTGACTCCATCGGTAATCCGCAACCTGGTGATGGCTCCGTAGTCACGGGAATCCGGGCAGTTACCAAAGAGTTTCGCTGATCGGGAAATGCGACCACCCACTCCGACTCCGCCGCGTGGGATCTTGCGGGGGCTAGTTCATTGGCGAACGGGAGCTTCGGTAACTTTTGCTTTCTACCAAGGGCAAATCTCTGCAGCGATTTCGCAAGCCTCGCAATCTCCGGCAAGAAGAATCCTGTTACCAAGATCCCAATGAACACCGTAAATACAAGCGGGTCTAGCATCCGCAGAATCTGTAACACCTCAAGCGACGGGCTCATCAATTTGATGGAGTCACTGGTGATTGTGGCAATCCCGATCACCGACCACGCGAGCAGTGGGGCGGATCGCGAGCGAAGTGCGGTGGGCAGTTCCAGCGCCAGACCTATGGCGAAGATTTCTTGAGGCAGGTAATACCGCGTGTACGGATCAAGAGGCAGAAAGGGGACTAAAGTGAGCGATATCAGGGCCAGCCAGGGCCATTTGGGCCTGCGGTCAGCCTCCTTCCGCAGGACTTCGACCACCACACCAAGCGCCAGCAGTTCACCGACAAGGCGTTTCATCAGGCTGAATTCAGGAGTGTACTGCCAGAGCAGATAGACTACTGAAAGGAAGAAGATAACCAAGGCGTAGAACGGAAACCACCTAAGGTGCCGCCATCGGCGCGTCGCCAGAACAGCTGCCCCCAGCAGGCCTAGAAGCGCCGTGTTGCACCAGTAGAGAAGTTCTACGCCCCAGCTCATTCAGATTACCCTATCCATCGGTTCCCGGCGGTACAGGCGGCGGTCCAGTGGGATCCCCTCCCGGCTTGGCGCCGTCGACAATGTCCGCCCAGGCCCAGAACCAGCTGCATCCAGCGGCGATCATGTACATTGGTTCGAGGTTTCCGTCCTTATCCGGAAAGCTGACGACAGCCCTGATCTCACCCTTAAGCTCGATCTTATCACCGGATTTATACTTGGGCGTATATGCCATAAAACCACTCCTTGGTTAAGGGTTCACTCTCCGCGGAGTACGGACTCCGCAACTACAGCCGCCTCTCTCAAGAGGCGCTTCTGGACTAGCGGGGGCAGAATTATTACGGGATCTGCAGGGGGCAGAATTTGATTCCTACGCAAGCATCAAACGGTAATTAAATAAATAATAATCCCATTTCGGCGATTTTTCAAGAGGAGATCAATATTATATTGATGAAAAAGCGCGAAAACATACGTGCGTTGCAGGTTCAAACACGTGTTTATTTCCGAAAATAATAAAAAGTTCGACTGCAAGTGTCATTCCTCGCCGAGCGCGCTGTCCACGTCGGCGCGGAAAACAACCCACTCTTCTGGATTGTCGGTTAGTTTTATCCGGGTTACTTTGTGCTTCTCGACAAACTTTTTGGCCGTTTCGACATCAGTTCCAAGATATAGAGCCAGATCCTGAGGAGAGAGAAAAGGCTTCTTCAGGCTGAGAGACAACATCGCGGCGGCCTCGACGGCTGCGCCCAGAGCATCCAGTTTCTTTGATATCAATTCCAGCTTTCTATCACTGCCGATTCCGTCGCTCTTATGCAACTCCTCAGCACCTACAAGTGTGGATTTCTGTTGCGGAAAAATCATAATGTTTTCGGTGCTTTCTCCCGATGATCCAGTAGCAATCGAACTTCCAGTTGCCGGAACAGGGCGCAGTCCCAGGCGAAAGCTCGGCAGGAACGCTTGGATCCGGCGGCCAAACCTCGACATTTCGGGCCAGAAGATGCCACCGATCAGAATAAATCCGAAGATTGTGAAGACCATCGGGTCGAGAACGCGCAGAATCTGGAAGACGACCTCCCAGGGATTGAAGTACTTTATTACGTCGCTCACCAGCGTTGCCGAACCGATCAAAGCCCAGGCAAACAACGGCGCGCTCTTTACCCTCAGCGCTGTGGGAAGCTCCAGAGCCAGACCGATGGCGAAGATTTCTTGAGGCAGATAGAATTTCAGATTTCCGTCGATTGGAAGGAAATACGCCGTCGAGAGCGAAATGAGCGCAAGCCATGGCCAGATGGGGTGCTTGTTGGCCTCTTTTCGCAGGACTTCCACTACCACTCCCAGAGCGAGCAACTCTCCGGCAAGGTGCTTGATCCAGTAGAAAGGAATGTTGTAGAACCAAGCCAGATAGACAACATTCATCGCGAATATGATCAATGCATAGAACGGAAACCACCTCAGGTGGCGCCAACGCCTGGAAAGCAGCACGGCGATCCCCATTACCCCCGGTAGCGCCGTATTGAACCAGTAAAGAATCTCTACGCTCAAATCAAGCATGCCAGTTTATCCTCAGGAGAGGATTCAAGCTCGATGCTACGTGGCGAAAATCAATAATCCCGGCAAGCCGCCCAATGAATATTGTGTTGGGCGGTACACAGCATGAGAGCATAAGCGCCACTCCGCCGCACAGTAATATTATATACCACACTAACGTGGCCACCTTTATATGGCAATAACTTAAGAGAACAGTAACGGAAAGGTCTGTATGGCGGATACCGGATACAGCCGAACAAAGCCGACACTGCAGCCTTACCTTTATGATACATCAAAAATAAAGACATTTCAGTCGGAATGAGCTATCGAAGCTGCCACTTTCTGTTTCCAGGATCCAGCAGTTTTTTCATCCCCTGAATAACCAACTGCTTGCCCTTCTCCGCTCGCCGGCGCGCTTTGTCGATACCCAACCCGAGTACGTCAGCGATTTCCTCCCATTTGAGGAATTCTCGGTAACGCAACAGAAAAGGTTCCCTGATGTGCGGATTCAACCGTCCCACGCAATCACTAAACGCGTCTTGTAATTGCTTGTTATAGATCTCATCCTCCGGCGTGCGGCACGGAACTGCGTCACTCTCTTGAAAATCAATCAGGATCAGCCCATCGTCCTCATGCTTGGGAAAACTAACCTCCCTCTCCCGCCTTCTGAGGTAGCTGCGGATCTCGTTCCTGGTAATAGTCGTGACCCACGATTTGATGTTCTCGCTGTGCTTAAGGCTTTTGATCCCTTTTAGGATTTTGAGGAAGACTTGGTTAAAGAGATCCTGGTGGCAATCGTCGGAAAAACTGAACATGTTGAGAATGTAATGTATCAGCCGCCCATATTGCCGGTGCAGGTCTTCCCCGAGCTTCCGCTCAAGCTCGGCCTTACGAGCTTCCAGCCGGTCGGGCATCTCTAACCCATTTCTTTCAGACCGTACCGACATTTCACCAGCTTGCCGCTTTCAATCCGACTGCTATTGATCATCCACGAGACGATCTTTAAGTGAATATTATTAGGGCAAACCCCCTTTAACCAGACTTATTATCCACTTTTTTATACAACTTTACAAGCTACGGGCGATAAGAAACACAATTCCGAAATTACGGTTCGCCCTCGGGGGGCACCTTCTTCTCGAGCTGATCCTCGATATTCCTGATCACGCGGTAGACCATCACGAAGTTAAAAATTAGATAAGCAACAAAGACAAGACTCACGGCATAAACCGGCCATATCCTCATATCGCTTGTCGAATTAGTCGAGTAAAGAGCTATGGATGCTTGCAGGTAACTGATTACCAGGGTAACAAAAATGGCAAATACCAATAATATCTGATAGACACGATCAGACAGAGTTTCACGGAATTCCCCGGGCATGCGTGCCAGCCTCTTCCGGCCGGGAAAGGGGATCTGCTGTCTGTAGGGGATCAAGCCGACAAACACCAGCGCAACAACTGTCGCCGCGACCGGGAAAGCGTAAAAGAAATCCTTCGGTCCTTTTATGGCAAACGGTTTCTCGCCGAAATTCAGAGGAAGTGTGGGCGGCAGGCGGTCGATAAAAAAGACTGTCAGCACCCAGTTGAACAACAAAATAAGGATGAGTACGCCGGCCAAGAAAACAATGCGGTTCATCTTTCCAACTCCGGATACACTTGACTACCTTTAAGGAAGGTGAATTTCACACGGCTTTCCCGGATCTCGCCGGGATTGCAGCTGAAAATATCCCGGTCCAAAACGATGAAGTCCGCATCCATGCCTGGCTGCAGCATCCCCCAGATGTTCTCATTACCTGTTGCGAACGCCGCATTGCGGGAACTCGCTTCAAGCGCTTCCTCAAGTGTTATCTTCTGCGCGGCGACCCAGCCGTCCTGGTTGGCGCCGTCGGCAGTCCGCCGGGTAATCGCGGCCCAGACTGCATGGAGCGGCCCCATTGCCACGACCGGCCAGTCAGAGCCGAAAACGAGCCGCGTGCCGTTGTCGATCAGCGAGTGGAAGGGATAGGCGTTGAGGCAGCGGTCGCGGCCGATCCTCTGCTCGGCATAGCATCCGTCGTCACAGAGATGAGAGGGCTGAACAGAGGCAATGAGCTCGAGGGCGCAAAAACGCCTGATGTCCGCGGGATCGAGGTGCTGTGCATGTTCCACTCTGTGCCGCAGGTAGGGATAAGGGCTTCCCTCCCTGACCTTCTCGAACAGGTCGAGAAGGATCTTGTTGGCTGCATCGCCGATGGCGTGCACAGCCAGCTGGAAGCCGGCGCGGTCGGCGCAAAGCATCATCGCACCGAGCTCGCCGGGGGGATCAGCCAAGTCGCTGAGCATCCCCATATTGCCGGGATCGTCGTCATAGGGCTCGAGCATCAACGCCGTGCGCGAGCCGAGCGAGCCGTCCACGAATGCCTTCATTCCTCCCAAGTGCACCAGATCGAGGCCGACGCCGCTCCGCAGCCCCGCTCTGGCGAAGCGCTCCCAGAATCGCAACGGCATGTAAAGATCGAACCGGCAGGTGAGCAGGCCGTCGCGCTCGAGATCGAGATATACTCCAAACTCCTCCGGGCCGCGGACCATGTCGCTGATATGCGTAATGCCGACCGAGTTTGCGTGCTGCATCCACCGGCAAAGCGCTGAACGAACAGCCTCGATCGACGGCGGCGGCACAGCTTCTTTAACCGGCTTCACCGCAGCTTCGATCAGCATGCCTGTGGGATTGCCATCGACGTCCCTGAGAATCTTGCCGCCCTCTGGATCCTGAGTGAATCTGTCGATCCCGCTTGCGGCAAGTGCTGAGGTATTGCAGAGCGCGGTATGGAAGTCCTGGCGATGGAGAAGTACCGGGTTGCGGGAGCTGATATAGTCTATCCAGCTCTTCTCGGGTAGTTCCCCTCCCCAGCGTTCCTCGTTCCAATAGCCGCCGACCAGCCACTCTCCCTCGGGCAGTTCCTCAAGCGCTGCTCTGACCCGCTCCCGGAAATCATCCTGATCTGAAACATCGCTGAGATCGACGGCGTGGCTCAGCGCACCCTCGAAGAAGTGAGTATGGCAATCGCTGAAGCCCGGAAGCACCGTGGCATCGTGGAGGTTTATGAACCTGGTGTCGGGACCGCGCAGAGCTTCGATTTCATCGGCATCGCCCACAGCCTTAATCTTGCCGGCGTCAACGGCCATCGCCGTTGGCCGGACCGGAATATCTATACCGGCATATAGCTTTCCCCGGGAGACAATCAGCTCCGGCCCGGACGACACGAACATATATATTTACTCTCCGGTACTTTTCTTCTTGTTATCAATAAACGCAGCGTAGACCTCCGGTGAAGAAGGCTTGGTAAGCAGGCTGACGACAATTAGAGCCAGTATGCTCGCCCCCGCGGCGGGATAGATGATGAAGTCGTAATCGATGTTGATGACGCCGCCGATCTTCAGTGCGACGAACACAGACCAGGTCACAAGACCCGCGGCCACGCTACTCACGCCGCCGGCCGGTGTCACCCGTTTCCACAGGAAAGCGGCCAGGATCACCGGCGTCAGGCCCGCGCCGATGAGCGTGTATGCGGCCAACGCCATTTGCCATACCGTCTCCCTTAGCAGGGTCAACTGTAAAACCGCGAACACTGCCAGAGCGATCATCGTCAGGCGTTGCACCCAGACGATCTCTTTCTGGCCAGCGTCCGGTCGGAGGAATCGCTGCCAGATGTCGCGCACGAAGGCGGTGCTCGCCGCCATCAGAAAGCTGTTGCCGGTGCTCAGGATGATCGCCATCCCACCCATTAACAGCATCACTCCCGCCCAGGGAGGCAGCAACTGGAAGGCGGTGAAGAGGTTTATCGAATCTGTGCGCGTTTGGTAGAGGGCCGTGGCCTCTTCAATGTATTGATACGAATTATCCGGGTTCCGCTCGGGCAGTGCGGGCTTGTCGCCGTGCTGAATTACAGTAAGGAATTCTTCCCAATTAGCCGTGCGCTGCTCACTGATCCATTTGCGGTCTCCAGCGATTACTTCGGTCTCGTCCGCAGTCAAGTCGCCCGCCGTATCGGTGGCCGCAATCTCTTTCTCCTGCTCGATCAGGACCAGCTCGGACGAGCAGAATTTATCGTAGCTGACACGCCATGCATCCGCTTTGGGATGGGTGGAGCTGAAAAGTGCGAAGACCGCCAGCGCAATCTCAATAATAACTACTCCCACGAGGAAGTAGATTACCGCCCGCTTGGCGTTGGCCTCGTCCTTCGCGCTGTAGAACTTCTGGTAAATGCTGCTCTCGCCCAGTAGCAGGAAAAACGTTGGGAAGAAAACACCCAGGGCCCAGAACAAGCCGAGCAGCCAGTTGGAATCGGGTTCTCCGGATTCGGTTTTAGCCGCCTCGATCGCCTCGCGTGACTGTGGCGTCCAGCCACCGCGTGCGGCCACAACGTCATCCGAGACTATCTGGTCTTGCGATCCGAATACCTCATAGTGTGTCTTGGGCGCCGTATTTATGGCGTGGTCAAGCCCACCTCCGATGTCTCCCCCGCCCATGATCATCAGAATCAAGGGCAGCCCGATGAGTATGGCCAGCATGATAAGGATGCCGTTGAGCACGTCGACAGCCACGATGCTGCGCAGGCCGGCGAGCGAGGTGAAAGCGATGATCACGACGGCGGTGAAGATGATCCCCCACACCTGCGGCATTTCCATCATGTATTCGAGGACGAAAGCCCCTCCTCGAAGCTGGTAGGAGAAGATCGTCGTCGAGCCCAGGATGACCACAATCGCGCCGAAGACTCTAGCGAGTGGGTGGTAGCGTTTCTCCAGCAGGTCCTGAACCGTGTACTGGGCTATGCGGCGGACCCTTGCAGCGAGGAAGAAGATGATGATTATTCCCAGCCAGGCCCCTGCGCTCATCCACAGCTGGCTGAGGCCGTCGCGAAAGACGCGCCCACCTCCTCCCAGCAGCGAGCCCGCTCCGATCCAGGTGCAGACCAGTGTCCCGGCAAGCAGCCAAGCCGAGACCGAGCGGCCCGCGACCATAAAGTCTTCCTGCCCTTTAACTCCTCGGCTGCGCCAGATACTGATCGCGATTATCGCAATTATATAAGCGATAATTGAGTAGAAATAGATGCTGAACATCCTTGGTTCCCCCCCATTGAAAGAACGTTGTGTGCGCCCTCGGCACGTCCGGCTAAGACTACCAGATTGTAATCTGGTGTGAAAGCTCAGGCGGGGTCATTCGTGCCCCAATGCGGGCAGGAACTCCATCGTAGCAATCATCTGCTCGAACACGGGAACCAGCTCATCCTGGCGACTCGCCGGACAAGCGAATGAGATCACAACCAGCTCCTGCTCAAGCGCGATCGCTATCAGGCTGCGGCGCCAACTGCGGTCGGGGCTGTAAGAGTCGACTCGGTATCGGAAACGGCCTTCAGCCGAGCCGCATTCCATGTGGGCGACCTCCGAGCCCTCAGCCTCCAGCTTTTCGCGTGCCGCGCGCGCCTGAGGGCAGGGCTGCCAGCGTTCGGGCAGTGAGCGCCCGGTAATCATCACTGATGCATTCGACTCTTCGCAAATCGACCGCACAGCGAAGCTGTAATCGCTGTTGGGAACTTGCTCGACCGACCAGCCATGCGGAAAGAGGATCGTAAAGCGGTCGCCGGGTGCTGTGAACAAAGGATCACTTGGATCCCCTGCAGCCTGCTCCCGATTCGAGAAGAGCGCCCCAACAGCAGGCAGCTTGTCAAGGTTCGCCAGCAAAAGCGAGGCTGCGGCGATTACTACCGCGAGATGAAACACGACCGGTAGTGAAGTCCTGCGAGGCAGGTCGTGAAAGCTGTCGTTGCGGTTAACGCGCTCAGCCGTCCTCAGTGCGTCGATCACTCCCCCGATCCAGGGCAGAATCGTCCAGCAGGTGGCCGCAATCAGCAAGCCCTTGAGCATCTGCCCGTTGTATGCCTGGCCGAGGCCGGGGACAACGGCGCTGAGCACCGCTGCAAGATCGGGCCGCCGCCGCGGTGGCTGCCATTCTTCCTCGACGAGCGTCGTTGCCGCATACTGCATGCCGCAGGAGGGGCATTGCCACCGTCCCAGTTCCGATTCCTCACCGCACTCGGGGCATGCGGGCAACGGCAGGCGCCCGGGATCGCTGTGCCCGAGCAGGAAGCCGTCGATGAGGTACCACAAGCCTTCTATCCGCCGGAAACGCTTGGCTTCAGAGAAAACCCGTCGCTGATAGGATCCGTCAGCCGCGGGCTTACGCGACAGCACATCCATCTTGAAACGGATGACTGCGTAGTCGGCCCCCTCCTGAAGCAACTTAATGTTGGAGGATTCAATCCGGCGAGGCAGCACCACGCTTTTGACAAGAGAACGAAAATACGCCGTCGCATCGGCCTTGGATCCGGCGCCAAGGTCCCTTGATTCCTCGCGGCCGGCCAAGCACTGCAGCCCCCTGCTCCAGTTGCGGTCATTGATGGCGCGGAGGTAGCAGATAAAGACACTCTCCGGAGATGACTGATCCGGCCTTGACATAAGACGCACGAGCGCCGGAAGCCTGAAAACGGCGGTTGTTATCAGGACGAAAAAACCGAGCGCCATCGCCGACCACCCCACCGCGCTGAGAATTTCCGGTGGGGAACCGGGGCCGACGAACAACGGCGCCATCAGCGCGAGAGCAATCCCGGCTGCCGCGATCAAAACACCGAGAAGCAGACCGGAAGCCATAATCGACAGAATCCCGCGCCAAGCATCTCTGATGTACCAGTGCCGGGCGGCGGTGGCGCTGAAAGGCTTCTCCCCGCCCCGCCAGGTCCAAGGCCTGGTGTTGGCTGAGACTACCTCTGCTTCGGCTCCCAGCGACTCGAGAAAACGCTTGTGGCGGATCGCCGCCTCGGCTTCCATGCCACTGCCGATGACAAAGGGGGTTCGAGCCATGCGCTCGAGTGCTTCTTCCATCGAAAACGATGAGCGGAAGGCAAGCTGGTCGGCTATCTGCCGGACTTTTGCGGGATCCTCATCCACAGAGGGACCGCGATAAATGACATTGTATGAAGTCATTCCCCCGTCCTCGTAGCCCGATTGTATCACGTAAGCGACGGGTTTTTCCTGCTCTTAAAAGGCATGGCAGGCCGGGCGAGAGTGAACACTATTATGCAGATCTATTTGACTTCGAAATCGACAATCTCAAGCTCTGTACCATTTACCATCTCAGTCCGGGTTTCGCCACAATCAGGGCAGGCGCGGGAAAACCGTTCCGGCGAGAACTCCTTATTGCACTCCGGGCAGTGGCAACGCAACGGCACGTGTTCAATCTCCAGGCAGGAACCTTCCAGCATCGTTTGCGCGATCGAGGCATCGTAGCAGAAGGTGAGCGATTCGGGCTCCACGCCGCTCCACTCCCCGATTCTCAGCCGCACCTTGACGACACGGCCACCCCCGTGGCGCACCAGTTCTCCCTCGATTATTCTGATGATGTTCTGTGCTATACCCAGCTCATGCACGACGTGTCATACCGGTAATGGATATGATTATTTCTCTAAATGTCCGGTGACGTCCCGGTCTGCTTTCCGGTCCGACCCGCCCCTGGATGCTATTATCAGCACCTTCTCGGCAGCCTTGGCAAGATCGGGACGCGGACCGATGTGCTGTTTCGTACTGCCCTGCTGAGGAGAACCGGTTTTAACCAGTATTTTACGCAGTTGCTTGGGACCGAGCGGCTTACCCGTGGCTTCTTTGGCTATCCCCTGCAAGCTCGCCGCCACCCCGCAAACCAACGCTGATGCGCTCGAAGTTCCGTTGAAAGTCTCGGTGTAGAAACAGTTGTTGCCGCCTCTGCTGAAGAGGTCGCCGTAACCAGTGGAGGTCACCATGTTGCCCCATCCCTGAACGTCGAGCCGCGATCCGTAGTTGCTGAAGGATAAGCGGCTGCGATCCTCGCGGTAGCTCACCGGCGGAGCGCCTGCTCCCACCATGATGGCGCCGGAGTCTCCGCGAATGCTAAGGTTGAAGGCGTTCTTGTAGATGGAGTTATCCAAATTCTGCGAGCCGTTGGCGGCTGCCTCTACAACAACAATTCCCTTGGCCGTCGCAGCCTTTATTGCTTCGAAATCCGCCTGATAGTACTCCACGGGAATATAATTGGAATCGCTCTTCAATCCGCTGTACTGGACCTCGATCAGGATGACGTCGCCGGGATCCAACTCAGCCACGGCCCGGTTTATCGCATCGGGAACGTTATCATCGATCGCACCGAATCCACCCGCGCGACCGATCGAGAACATCCTTATCCTTGCACGGTAGGCGATGCCGGTGACACCGAGGCTGTTGCGCGTACCTGCAATAATGCCGAGAACTGCGGTGCCATGCTGATACCAGATGCCGCCCATCAGAATCCCGTCGATGTATTTCTGCTTGGCGCGGCTCAGGTCCTCGTGATTGTAATTCCAGTCGCCCTCCACATCGGCAATCTTCACGCCTTGCCCTCGACCCCCTTTGATTTTCCAGGCGGTTTTTACACCCATGCCGCCCGGGGCGTCGTCGAGATAGCTTTGTTGCTCTACAAACGAGGGCGTTCCTGTGGGGGCCCCGGCCGATGCCGGAACGGCACGCGGCGCTGCGTATGCGGTCTCAACAGACGGCAGCGCCCGCAACCTGGCGAGCGCATCCTCGATGGTCACGCCCTCGGGGAGAGTGAGATGAAGCCAGCGTGCCAGGTGGGGAGGCTTCGCGTCGAGACCCAAGGCGACGGCGGCATTGCGCTCGGCCTCCAACTCCGGGCGAGGTCGGCTGAGGAGCGGTTTCAGGCTCGTTCCCATGCGGCGGAGCGCGACGAGATCATCGCTCTCCTGCCTGGTTGCACCGACAAGGGCTGCGATACCCGTTGGGCCAACTCTGAAAGGAATGTCGGGTTTCAGCCCGATGACAATCCTGTTACGGGAACTCGAAGGCGGCACTCCCGGAGTGTCGGCTTCGTAACTTGCATTGGAGCCTGCCGGAGCCGAGGCGTAACCTACTGTCCACAAAGATAATAACGCCGCAGCCAGACAAAGGGCGGAGAGTGCGGTTCGGCGGAAAATCATCACGGTTCTGTCCTGTTCCTTAAATCACATGCATAGCATAACAGATTTTAACGGACACTGAAGTGCTCTGTCTTCCAATGAACATTATTGTTTAAGATCACGCGAAATCGTTCATAATAGAAAAAAGCGTTGCAGGTTTGCCCTTGAAAGAGCAGGAACAGATCAGTTGCATTGCGATCGGCGCCGCTTTGAGAACCGCGGGCTTGCGCGGTGAAAAGATAAGCCTGCTCGAAGAGCAGAGCGGCCTGCCTTGCGGGCAGCTATTAGATCCCGGTTGCTGGCTCGACCGGGAGAGCTGGGATCGAGCCGCCGAAGCCGTTGAGGAGATCTGCGATTGCGACAAGGACCTCTTCCTCAATGCGGGCAGGAAGCTCAGCGAGCTGGGTCTTATGGGAGCGCTGGAATTTCTCCCCTGGTTCCTCTCCAGTCCCCAGCTGGTGCTGCGCAACATAGCCTTATTCAAGTCCCGTCTCGACCGGATTCTCGATGTCTCAGTTGACTATGTGACCGAAAACAGCTGCCGAATATGCTTCCAGTCAGCCATCGAAGGCAAACCGCCGGCGCGCTACCTGACATTCCTGCAGGGATACCTCGAGGCGGTCATCGGCTTGTGGGACTGCAAGGCCAAGTACTCAAACGCATCCTGGGCGGAGAGCGGCTGCGACTGGTTCGTGCACATCGAATGGGCGGCCCCTCAAATCAGGTACCGCCGTGCGCTCGAGGAGTTGTTCGTCGATTCTGACTTCTTCGGCACCGTGGTGGACGAGCTTTACAAAATCAGCCGGAGGCGCAGCGAAAGACTAAGCGAGATGCTTAAGCTCAATCAGAACCTCCGTCAAATCGCTCTCAAGCGAATCGAGGACGGCAAAGTCACGATCGAGATGGCCGAGCTCGAAGACAAGGACCAACTTTACCTCGGACTTTTCTCAGCAGTTAATGACGGCATATTCCGCATCAAGCCTGACGGAACGCTGCTGGATGCCAATTCAGCAACTTTGAAAATACTCGGTTTCCGTTCCCTCGCTGAGCTCAAAAGCTACGCACCTAATCTTGACGTGCTGCTAAGTGATCGGAAAGGATTCAAGCGAATCCTGGCCCGTTATCGCAAGCGCGGTGTTATCAAGCAACAACCAATTCGAATTCGTGATCGCTTCGGCTCGAGCGTCGACCTGATGGTCAGCGCTTACTCGGGCCGCGACCTGAAAACCGGAGAAGAAATCATCGAGGGCGTCCTGCATGATGTTACGGACACGCGAAGGGTGCGGCAGGCCCTGGGCCATACCTACCGCTTCCTTGAGGCGGTATTCGATCACAGCCCTTCCGGATTGAAGGTGATTGACCCGGAGGGCAGGATCATCAAAACAAATCCTCAGTTGCGGGAAATCTTCGGTTTCGACCCGGCTGAGATCGTGGGCTCAGACGAATACAACGTTTACGAAGATACGGTGCTGCGCGAGGCGGGGATCGTCGGGATGATCCGCCGGGCCTTCAACGGCGAGACAGTGCAGGCACAGTCGCTCAGAATCAAAGAAAATTCATCGCCATTCTGCGCCGGAGTCAGTTCCCCGCTCTACCTGGCAGTGGCGGCCTACCCCTTGCGGCTCGAGGAAAACCGCATCAGCCATGTGGTTGTTTCCTACACCGACATCACCGAAAGCTATTTGATCGAACAGCAGATCTCGCAGCTGCACAAACTGCAGAGTATTCATACCCTCGCCGGCGGCATCGCCCACGATTTCAACAACATCCTAGCTGCGATTGTTCCGAGCGCCGAGATGATCATCGCTGGTGCCGATAATCCGGAGCTAGTTGAGCGCAAGGCCAAGACGATCAAGACCGCCGCGAAGAGAGCCGCGTCGTTGACATCGCAACTCCTCAGCTTCGCCCGCGAAAGTCGGGGCGACAAGAAGCTGACCGATCTCAACGAGGCGGTTGTTGAAGCGATGGAATTGATCAATAACGTTGTACCGAAAAAGATCGTGGTGACCCTTAAACAGGACGAGAGCCTTCCAATGATCACCGCCGATCCGCTACAGGTGCAGCAAGTCGTGATCAACCTGATGATCAACGCCTGCGACGCATCGCCGCGCGGCGGATCGATCACCATCAAGACTTTCGCGCACCGGCTGAGGGAGCGTGTGACGTTCGGCGGAAAGATAATACCGCAAGGCCCATATGCCGGCCTCTCGGTAGAAGACGAAGGGATGGGAATGCCGCAGGAGGTGATCCAGCGTGTGTTCGATCCGTTCTTCACCACAAAGGAAAAAGGCAAGGGTACAGGCCTGGGGCTTAGCGTCGTTCACGGCATCGTAAAGAACCACGGCGGGTATATTCGTATCAAGTCGCGAGTCGGCAAAGGCGCTCGCTTCGAAGTCTATTTCCCCGCTCAAGAGATACCATCCAGTGGAAATCAACAGTGAAGAAAAGAATCCTGATCATCGAAGACGAAGCAATGATTGCCGAGGCCATGAGCGATATTATCGCGATTCTCGGCCACGAAGTAATCTGGTTCGAATCGGGGCTGGAGGCTCTGAGCACGGGCGCAGGCGAGCCCTTTGATCTGGCTATTATCGACCTTGAGCTACCTGCTATGCCGGGCCTCGAGGTGGCGGAAAAAGTCAGAGAAAACCACCCCGATATCAAGATCCTTTTCTCAACCGGCTTCAGCGAGCAAGAGGAAGAAATCGACCTCACTCAGCCCCACGTGGCAGGTATTATTCACAAGCCGTTTGAGATTGCCGATCTGCAGCGCGCCATTGAAAACGCCATCTCCAAGCCCTAGAATACCCCCCCACAGATGGAGGGAAACTTGAGAAACCGGTTCTTTTTTATCCTCTTGTTTACTGTTGCCCTGACCTTCGCTACCGCCATTGCAGTCTCCGCTGAGGACGATGTCAGCTTCAGCCTCGACAACGGCTTGCGTGTGATTGTCTCGCGTGGGGCTTCAATACCGTTTGCCAGCGTAGTTCTGGTCTGCCCGCTGCCGCCCATCACCGCGGACGCCGACAGGGCTGCTGCCGCCTTACTGAACCGCCTGCTCTGGTCAGGAGGCGAGGGCTTCGGCACCAGCGTCAGCGATTATGAGTACGGCATGATAGCGATGCGCTTCAATGGCTCGATCGGCTCGCAGCTCACTCCCGATGCGCTGTTGGTTCACTACACGATGCCCAGCCGCCATCTCGACTCCATCTTCCGCTACATGGCAATGCAATGGACATCTTTGCGGATTGACGCCGAGCGGCTGGAAACGGCGCGCCGGAAGGTTGCCGCGGAAGAAGAGGCTGCCGCCACCTCATCCGTCCTGCGCCAGATCATGCGTGAGATAGAGCCCCGCCTATGGTCGGATCTCGACTATCGCTTTCGGAGCTCCGGCTCAATGCAGATGTTGAAAGCGATCAGCGAAGACGAAGTCAGGGCCCTGCACCAAGATATGCAAAACCCTGCTGCCTGGACATTGTTCATCTGCGGCGACGTGCAGACAGCCACGGTAAGAGCCATCCTGGATGAAACTCTGGGCACGATCGCAGTCGCCGCGCCGGACGCGAGCGAGCAGGCGGAGCACTCCGCGGGTGAGAATCCGCAGCTGGGCATCAGGTTGCAGTTGCCGGCCGATCTCTCCCAGCGCCATGCTCTGGTGTCGTACCGCTTGCCGCCGGCCCGTGAATTCGACACCGCTGAGTTGCTGCTGCTTGCCAGGTACTTGAACAATTCCCCGGGCGTTAAAGCTCTGCGCACAGGGCTCGGTGATAATTCCTTGGTGAACGTGGGCTTCGATCTGCGTGACAAAGCGGGCATTATTTACTTTTACGCGGCTTGGGACGACGATCCCACCAAGGGAGACGTCGTCGCCCGGCTGGCCGGGATCGCAGAGAACGCGGCCGGAATGGATTTCGACGGGGAAATCCTCGAATCGACGCGCAAAGCCCTGCTGATCGACTACTGGACACGCCGGCAGGCCACCCAGCCTTATGCGCTCTGGCGCGCGGGAAGGATCGCGGCCGGCCTGCTGGAAGACGACCTTGCGGCCCGGCTGCAAAGCATCGATGGTAATGGACTCAAGGCCGCCGCTGCGCAGCTGCTGACCTCTGATAACAGGCTTAACCTGGTGACGGTCGAGAAATGAGAATAACGAGATCATTTTCAATTGGATTGATTCTGCTCTCCCTGCTGGTGTTTCCAAATTGCGGCGGCGAGGAAGAGCCGGGGGAAGAGTTGAACGCCGAGGCCTCCGCCTCGGAACTGGTACTCGACAACGGCCTCAAGCTGATCGTCAGGCCGCAGCAAACCGCGGGCTCGCCGTTGGTTACTGTCGCCCTTCGCACCAAGGCCGGTCTCGACCAAGAGACCCCGAGAGAGGTTGGTTATTCGGCGCTCCTGGCTCGCCTGCTCGCTGCCGTCGACCATTCTTTGGAACCATTGGGCTCGGCGCGGATCGTCGAATTGGTGCCCGATGGCCTCATCGTTTCAGCGACGGTTCTGGCAGAGGACACGCCCGCGGCTGCTGCAGCCGTGACGGGAGTTCTGAAAGCCGAGTTCACCGAGAATGAGATACTCGCTGAGCGCGACCGCTTGGCCGCCGCGTTGGTAGCACTTGGATCAGCCTTACAACCGAGCGGCGAGGAACTGGTCGACAGGTTCCTTTTTCCTAGATCCCCCTACGGAGTGGGTTACGAGGAAAAGCTCGATTCGCTGCACAACCTCACTGCCGAATCGTTCCGCCGGTTCGCGGCACGCTGCCTTCGCCCAGAGAGGACAGTCGTCGCAGCGACCGGGGCATTGACCATAGGACACGTCGCCGGACTGAGGGATATGGTGGAGGATTGGCAGCCGCCGGCAGCCGAGGAGCCGTTCGGCGAATGGCTGGGTTCAGTCCGTATTGTACCGATCAGGATCGTGCCGCGATCCGGCAACGAGGTTTCGCTGCTGCTGGCGCGGAGGTTCGACGATCCCGAGGCAGATTCCCTCTACCCCGCGCTGGCCGTAAATTTCATCATCAACGGACGCTCCACCTATTCCCGCTTCGTTGCCGTTCAAATCCAGTCAGGCTTGGAAATGCCTGTGACCAGCGCGCTGAAGCTGCGACCCGGCGGCTCATTTCAACTGATCAACGCCGTGACTCCAGCCACCAAAGCCACCGAGGTTCTACAGAACATCCGGGCTGTACTGGAGAGCTTGTATCAAGGCCCCGATGAGAGCTTCAAGATACTTGAACAGGAACTGAGCGACGCAAAGAACTCGTTGAGGGGCGGCCTGTTGCGAAGGACGGAAACCAGCGAAGCGCTTGCACGCTTCATTCTCTGGAGTGAGAGCAACGGATTCGACAGTCCGGATGTGAACGATCACCTTGCGATGATCGAAAGCCTTGATAAAGAACGCCTCCTGCAGGAGGTGCAGGAGCACTTCAATCCAAGTTTGTACATCCTGATCGCGGTCGGACCGGAAAATATCCTGCGCCAGCAATTCAGTTCGCTGGGAGAGGTTGAGGTCGTCAATCCCTGACCATCAGGCTTGGTGGGGCCTGGTGAAGCGCTGGTCGAAGACTCCGTTCTTCTTTAATACTGCATTAAAGTGCCGGTTTACAGGCGGAGCAACAAATATCCTGAGCTTCATGCGGCCGACGAGCGAAATCCTCTCCGGACCGGCCACCTCTTTGAGTAAGGCTCGATCGAGCTCTCCACTTTCTCCTAAGCAACGGCCGAGCGCTCGGAAATTTTCGAACAGTGTGCGGGTGAATTTCTCAGGCATTACCTGAATCCCCTCACCCCCGCCTTTGATCAGTGTGCCGATGTGGCGGCAACCGAGCTTGCCCGCAAGCCTGGCCAGGTATCGCTCGACCGGGCGCGAGTGAAACGCCTCGGGAAAACCGGATTGTACCTGGAATAGGATATCCGGGTTGCCCTCACGCCCACATAACGGTTTGAGACTCTCGAAAAGTGCCATGACCTTGGACGGCATCGCATCAGCGTACAGCGGGAAGCCAAGCAGGACGCACTCGGCGGCAGAAAACACCTCGACACCGCGCTCCGGCCAGTCCTTGCTGTAGATGTAATGGATCTCGCTGGAGTTGCCCTCAATCGACTCGAATCCCTCCAGAAAGAGCTTGAACAGGAATTCCGTGTTGCTGCGGCCCCTGCGGGGCGAGCCGTTAATCAGCGTTAATCGCATTCGCCACCTGATGCACGGAAGAGTTGCTGTCGAGCACGAAGCGAAGCTCTGTTTGAGTCTCAAGAGCCAACTGCCGATATACCTCGCGGACGATATCTAGATCTTCCTCATCGGAATCGTCCTCCTTACCCAACAGGACGCCCATGGCCGGCGCCCGGCTCCCGTATCTCCACTTGTGGCGGACTTCTCCCTTGATAATATGGAAATACGGCAGCAGATCAGCGATCACCTTTTCAGCGGCTCGGCGCATCAAGGCCGATGTGAATCCCATGATCATCGGCGACGCATGGATGACGAAATCAGAATTGACCACCGCTTTACTCGTTACCGCCGAATCGTCCTTGTGCACGCACAGGCCCGGTGTCTTGAACCAGCAACCGAAACAGCCGACGCATGGCTTGATATTCAACTCCCTCAACTTTATTTCTCTAACCAGGTGGCCGCCCCAGTCGGGCGAGCGGAGAACGCCTGCTGTGCGTTCGAGAAAGGCATCGAAACCGCCGCCGGCATTAGAAGGATTACCGTTGATAATCGTTATTTTCATCGCTTTTCCCGTAACAAAGTATGGTGCCATGCTACAACTTCCACTATGCAAGTTGTAGCCGAGAAAATGCAAATCAACGTAATGTTTGAATAATGGCATGGACAAAATGATTCAGTGTGCTAGATTGCGGTTCCGTGAACGACGTTACACGGCATCAGTAACATTTAGCCGTTATGTTGCGATAAAGGAGTTTTAGAATCCAGCGGTAGACGAGAATCCAAGTACAAATCCTACAGCCACTCCGGGGCGATGATTCAATAGCATAGCTGTAAGCCGTATCACGGCACGCCCATGCGAGAATCTTGTTTGAGCTGAGGGAGAGGGAAATGAAGGCCAAAACGATACTGACTCTCGTCGTGCTCATGATGTCCAGCGTACCCGCGGCAGCCCAGGAGCAGACGGGTTCGATGATTGGCAATGTGACCGACGACCAAGGCGCCGCAATCGCCGGCGTGCAAATCACAGTCTCCTCGCCGGCCCTGATCGGTGTTCTGACCACCAGCACTAACAACCGCGGTTTCTACGCGTTCCCTGCACTGCCGGTCGGAAAGTACACAGTTACCTACGAGGCCGAGAATTATCGGGAGCACGTGAGGGATGAGATCGATATCCACGTGGGCGATCAGATCCGCGTTAACATCTCCCTCGAAGCGGCCGTCATCGGTCACGAAACCATCCACGTGATCGGCGAATCACCCCTGATCGACGTGCAGAACACCGACACAGGGATGAACATCTCGCGGCGGCTGTTCAGGGCGCTGCCGAAAGATCGCGATTTCACCAGCGTGGTCCGCCTTGCTCCCGGAGCCAACGTCGAAAATATCGCCGGCGGATTGCAGATCGACGGCGCCTCGATCGCGGAGAACACTTACTATATCGACGGCGTCGACATCACCAGCTTTTACACCGGATTGCCAACCCAGACCGCCGCTTTCGAGTTCGTCGAAGAGGTTGAGGTCCGCTCGGGCGGCTACCAGGCCGAGTTCGGCGGCTCGCTGGGTGGCGTGGTCAACGTCATCACCCGCAGCGGAGGCAACGATTTCTCCGGCGAGCTCAACTTCTTCTTCAACGCGGATGAGCTCGATAGCAATCCCAGGCCCACGCTACGCATCAATCCCGTTGACGACATGACGCCGGAGTACATCACCTACCCCAAGGATGAATACTCCCGTTACGAGTTCGGCGGAGGGATCGGCGGCTACCTGCTCAGGGACCGGCTCTGGTTTTTCGGCAGCTACATGCCGGCCTTCACCGACACCTCCCGCAACGTCGACTTCCGCGATAACCTCGACAACATCTATCTCACCGGGCAGTACAGCCGAGAGCGCCGTATGCACCGAGCCTTCGCCAAGCTAACCGCGCAAATCGAAAACAACTTCCGCGTTAACCTCAGCTATCTCAATGACTATGAAAGGTGGCTGGGAGATCTGCCTTCCGCGACCGGCGATGACGCGCCCTCGATCGATCCGTCATATAGAGAGCGCGGAGCGATAGAGCCCGGATACGACATCTCGCTGAATGCCGACTACATGATCAGTAGCGACCTGTTCGCCAATTTCAAGGGCGGCTATCACCGCACCGACTACCAGCAACTGGGCTCGAACCAGGACATCCTCTACCGCTTCTACGGGAACATGGCTCAACTCTTCGCCGACGATCCCGGCTTCCAGGCCCTGCCTTCCGAGAGGGTGCCGCCGCCGTTTTACATGAGCCGCCCCGAGGAATATGAAACCGCAAAGGACCTGCAGGAGAAGATGAACTGGAGCGGCGACGTCACTTACTTCTTCGATGCGATCGGCAGCCACACGCTCAAGGCTGGCGCGCAGTACAACTACATCCGCAATGATGTCCAATCCAGCTACACGGCCGATTACATTTTCTTCGTGCTCGACCTACCGTTCGTCAATTCGGTCACCGGCGAGGCCGGCCGCGGACCCTACGGTTTCTACTTCGTGCTCACCGCCCATCCCGACGGGCGCGGCAAAGTAGCCGACGTCAGCAGCAACCGTTACGCGCTTTTCCTGCAGGACAGCTGGCGGCTGACCGATAAACTGACAATCAATGCCGGCCTGCGCGCCGAGAAGGAAGACATCCCCTCCTTCAGCGATTTGCCGGAGTATTCCGAGCCACCGATCAGCTTTGGGTTCCTCGACAAACTCGCCCCGCGAATCGGCGTCTCTTACGACGTCCGCGGCAACGGCACACTAAAGCTCTATGGCAACTACGGCCGCTATTACGATGTCGCCAAGCTGGCAATGGCGCTCGAATCCTACGGCGGCTTCAAGTGGCAGGAACGCTTCTACACGCTCGATACGCTGGAGTGGTGGAAGTTCGGCGGCAATGACTTCGGCCCCTGGCCCCGCGACCCGGCAAAATATCCCGGCACGCTGCTGGCGGCGGTCGATCACCGCATCCCTGCGTTCGACACCACCGATCCTAATATGATGCCCACCAGCCTGGACGAGTATATTTTAGGCATGGATTACCAGCTCGCCGACGACCTCGCGCTCGACGTCCGCTTCGTCCACAAGCATCTCAACACGCTGATAGAGGACGTGGGCGTTAACACTGAAGCGGGCATGATTTCCTACATCACCAATCCTGGTTACGGCTACTCGGTCTCAAAACTGGCCGGCGGCTACCCACCCACGCCGAAAGCGAAGCGCAATTACTGGGCGCTCGAAATGCGGCTGAACAAGCGCTTCAACAACCGCTGGATCGGCGGCGCCAACCTCACCTTCAGCCGCCTTACCGGCAACATTTCCGGCCTCGCCAACACCGACTACTACCGCTACATCGACTACGACCGGGCAAGCGCGTTCTTCTACTTCGACCAGTGGTTCTCCAACTACGACGCCAACTGGCAGCCGATTGACGGCCCGCTTCCTACCGACCGCCGTTACAGCCTCAAGCTCTTCGGCTCGTACGCCTTCGATTTCGGTCTCACGTTTGGGCTCTTCCAGACAATCCAGGACGGCAACCCGATAACCACCCAATTCCCGCTCAACGCCTTCGACAGTTACATGCCCTACAACCGCGGCGACAAGGGCCGCTACCCGATCTGGACCCAGACCGATCTCTACAGCGAATGGGATTTCGACCTGGCGGGCTTGAAGGCGCAGGTCAACCTCAATGTGACCAACCTTTTCGACCAGGACACTGTCTGGCGCAAGCACACCGGCCTCTCTCGCGAGGAGGTGCGGGTCCAGGACGAAACGCTGCTCCAGATGTACCAGAGCGGCACGCCGGTCGATATCAGCCAACTCTACGAGCCTTATCATACGGGCCGCTACGACCCGCGCTATATGATGGACAGCCACTTCCAGGCGCCGCGTACCATCTGCTTGGGATTGAAGCTGGCCTTTTAGCCGCCGGCTCGGATCACACAGCAAGCCAGTCGGCAGCGCTCGCCGGCTGAAGGAAGCATGACAACGGATCAGACAAAGCCGCCCCGACCGTAAATCCGGCCGGGGCGGCTTCTTCATGCTTTTTTATGGTCTCGAGGCGCTACGCGTAGATACCACGCATCTTGGCAACGTCGGCGACCAACTTGACGGCGAGGATGTATGCCGCAGCGCGCATCTTGGTGTCGTAGTCCTCCCTTACTTTGTAGACCTTGTGGTACGACTCTATCATCTTCTCCTCGATCCTCCGCAGAACCGTTTCTTTGTCCCAAAAGATGCCCTGGCGGTTCTGGACCCACTCGAAGTAGGAACCGACAACACCGCCGGCGTTACAGAGGATGTCAGGAACCACGTGAATGTCTTTCTCCTCGAGAATTACATCCGCGGCAGGGGTGGTGGGGCCGTTGGCTCCCTCCACGATGAATCGCGCCTTGATCTTGTCTGCGTTCTCGGAATTGATCGCGTTCTCCAGCGCGCAGGGAGCGAAAATGTCGCATTCAAGGCTGTAGAAGTCTTCGATCGAGATCTCCTCGGCATCCTTGAAGCCTTTGATGCCGCGGTGTTCTTTTGCCCAGGTTTTAAGAGTGGGGATGTCCAGACCTTTCTTGTTGTAAACGATGCCGGTGATGTCGGCCACGGCGGTTATTTTCGCGCCGTCGTCGTGGGCGAATTTGGCAAACCACGATCCGACGTTGCCGAAGCCCTGAACTATAATCTTCTTTTCGGCAAGCTCCGTGCCCTTGACCTTGCAGGCTTCGCGCGCGCAAATGTAAACGCCGAAACCGGTGGCTTCCTCGCGGCCCTTGCTGCCGCCCATCTCCACCGGCTTGCCGGTGACCACGCCAGCATGCCACTGTCGGGTGTGCATCGAATAAGTATCGTAGAACCACGCCATCACCTGCGCGGTGGTGTTCACGTCGGGTGCTGGGATGTCGCGGTCCGGTCCGATGATGTCCATGATGCGGGTGACGAAGCGGCGCGTGATTCGCTCCAACTCGCCCATGCTCAGCGTCGACGGGTCGCAAATCACGCCGCCCTTGCCGCCGCCGAACGGGATATCCACTACGGCGCACTTCCATGTCATCCATGCCGCAAGCGCCTGGACCTCGTTAGAGGAGACGTTCTTGTCGAAACGGATGCCGCCCTTGGCGGGCCCGCGAACGGTGTTGTGCTGCACGCGGTAACCCTCGAATACCTTTATGCTGCCGTCGTCCATGACCACCGGAATGCTGACATGCAGCTCGCGTTCGGGTTGCTCGAGGATCTTCGCGAATCCGTGGTCCAAGCCCAACTTGTCAACAGCAGTCCAAAAACGCGCTTGCATCGCCTCAAAGGGGGTTACTTCATCTTTGTGTCGGACTCCCATTTCTAATCCTCCGTGTTCCCATATTCAAAAAACGCGGATCGATGTGATCGCGAAACCGCGCTCATTGCCCGTTCTTTTCTCCACTCCAAAGCTCGGAATAATAGCTGGGTCTTCGACTTGGAGTGGGGGTATTCGAATCCAGCTCAACGAATTTGACCACCGCGTTCCCCTTCCGCAGCTCAGCCGTGTCGGCATCGATGCCGGGCATCAACTCCATCCTCCGGATCTGCTTCAGCATTTCCAACGCCTCGGGCAAGCTGTTGGGGAAAAGGGGAGCGGCGGATTGCTCGCCGTCGCGGTAGAACACTATGCTGTAAACATCCTCACTCATTCGCACACTCCGGTTGAGAACGTTATCGCACTCCTCCCGACGAAATCCCACCAATATGGCCGGTCAGGCATAGATCCCCCTCATGCGCGCGACGGTAACGACCCTGTCGACGGCGAGAATGTAAGCCGCATTGCGCATGTCGGTGTCAAAGCGCTCCTTGTATTCATTAACCGCAGCAAACGCAGAAATAAGTTGCCTGTCGATTCCCTCGAGCACCTCTTCCCTGCTGAAGAAAATGCCCTGCCGGTTCTGAACCCACTCGAGATACGATCCCATCACCACACCGGCATTGCCCAACAGGTCGGGAACCACGAATACGCCCTTGGCGTCAAGCGCCTTATCGGCCTCTTGGGTGGCTGGGCAGTCGTCGCCTTCCACGAATATTTTCGCGCGGATCTTGCCGGCGACCTGCGGTGTGAGGATTGTGTCGGCGGCACAGGATGCATAGACGTCGCATTCGAGCCCATAGAATTCGTGTATCGGTATCATCTCACCGCCTGTGAAACCCTCCAGGCCGTGCGACTCACGGAAATGTTCCCTTAGCGCTTCGGTATCGAGGCCGCCCTCGTTAATGATCGCGGAATTCCCGTGCCCCACGGCGGCGATCTTAGCGCCGTGCTCGGAAACAAACCTGGAGAACGCCGGCCCGATGTTGCGAAAGCCGTGCACAATTATTCTGCTTCCGGGAAGTTTAATTCCCACAATCTTGCAGGCTTCGCGGGTGCCCGCATACACGCCGTAACCGGTTGATTCTCTGGCGGCGCGGCTTCCTCCCATCGCCACCGGCTTACCGGTGACGACACCGATATGCCACTGGTGGGTGTGCATCGAGTACGTGTCGTAGATCCACGCCATCATCTGCTCGGTCGAATCGATGTCTCGTGCGGGCACGTCGCGGTCGGGGCCAATGATGTCCATTATCCTGGTTGTGTAGCGCCTCAGCAGACGCTCAAGTTCGCCGGGGCTGAGGCCCTGGAGATCGCAACGGATCCCGCCCTTGGCGCCCCCGAACGGAATGTTTGCTACGGAATGTTTCCAGGTGATCGCGGCGGCCGTCGACCTGATTTCCTCTTTGGAAATCAAGGGGTCGAAGACGATGCCGCCCTTGGCCGGGCCTCGCTGGGTGCTGTGCTGGAAACGGCAGCCCCAAAAAACCTCGATCTGGCCGTTGTCCATCACGACCGGAAGGCTACAGCACATCTCGCGCTCCGGCGTCTCATGGATTTTGGCATAGTCAGGATCGAGACCCAGCTTCTCGACAGCCAGCCAATACCGCGACTTCGCCGCCTCCTGCCAGGACACAGTGCTATAAAGCCTGCTTGTCATCGCAATACTCTCCAGATATCCGTCATAAGGATTTCTAATACTCTAGCCTGCAATAACGATTTTTTCCAGTCCCACATTCCCTCATTGAGTCCGCCTTTATACCCGTATTCACAAACCGTGCCCGGAGTGGCTAATAAGTGAATCCGGGACTGCGCTCATATCCGATTGCTTTATGGTTACCATGCGATTATTTGTATCCGAATGTGGCAATTACGGTTGAATCTCGGAAATCGCCTGTTATCATAGTGAAGTTGAGGTTTATAGGGGATCACCCCTGTAGTTTCCGCTGTTAAGTAAAAGCCTATTTCGGAGGGATATTCATATGAAGGTGAGCTTGCGCTCACATGGGTATGATGAGCCCGAAATCGCTACCGTTGGAACAATTATTGAGGGATACGGACACCAGAAAAATAAGCTTATCTCTATCCTTCAGGATGTTCAGCGCGAGTTCGGCTATCTTCCGCGAAACGCCTTGTTCAAGATAGCTGAGGAGCTCAATCTCAAAGAGATTGATATTTTCAGCGTTGCTACTTTCTACAAGGGCTTCTCGTTAGAACCCAAGGGTGAGCATGTCATCAGCCTTTGCCTGGGCACTGCCTGCCACGTCCGCAGGGCCCCTTCGATTCTGAGAGAGATTAAACGTCTGCTGGAAATCGGTCCCGGTGATACGACGGAAGACCGAAAATTCTCCCTTGAGACGGTGAACTGTCTTGGAGCATGCGCTATCGGACCCGTTGTCGTCATCGACGGAGAGTATCACGGTCACATGAACGTCAAGAAGGTTCGGGATTTGCTGAGTCAGTACGGCGTCAGTATCTCAAAGGAGGTGGCCTAGGCGAAAAGCAAACATGAGGGATTAACCCGGAATTACGAACATTTCATAACTACTCAGGGGAAAGTAGCTTTCTCCAGAAGTTTAATAGAACGAGGATTCGCGGTCATGAAAAAAGTTACTACCGCAGCAGAATTAGAAGCATTATCCTCGAAACTTTCCCAAAGGCATCCACCCAACCGAACTTGCATTGTCATACCGTCAGGCACCTGCTGCCGAGCGTGTGGCTCGGCGGCCGTTTCGGAAGCCATCAGGCGGGAACTGGAAAAGCACGGCTTGAGCGACAAGGTAGACGTCAGAGAGACCGGCTGCCACGGTTTCTGTCAGATGGAGCCGTTCGTTGTTATCTATCCCAAAGGGATAGTCTATCAACAGCTTGAACCAGAGGATGCCGCAGAGATCGTTGAGAGGACGATTATCAAGGGTGATATCGTTGATCGCCTTTGCTATGTCGATAAACGGACAGAAGAGAGGATAATCTACGAGAAGGACATCCCCTTCTACAAAAAGCAGAAGCGCAACCTGATGGGCAACAACGCATTTATCGACCCCACCAGCATAGAGGACTACATTGCCCTGGGCGGCTACCAGGCTCTCTTCAAGGTTATTGAGGAGAAATCCCCGGAGGAGGTGATCGAGGAGATCAAGCACTCCCAGCTCCGCGGACGCGGAGGTGGCGGCTTTCCTACTGGGAAAAAATGGGAGTTGGCCCGAGCGGTTAAGAGCTCCACCAAGTACATAGTGTGTAACGCCGACGAGGGTGACCCGGGCGCATACATGGACCGAAGCCTTCTCGAGGGCAATCCGCACGCGCTTATCGAAGGAATGCTGATTGGAGCGTACGCCATCGGATCGCAAAAGGGCTTTATCTATGTTCGTAAGGAGTACCCTCTGGCAGTCAAACACATCAGGCTGGCGATCCAGCAGGCCCAGGAGTATGGCTTCCTCGGCGAGAAGATTGGAAGCAACGGTTTCGGCTTCGAGATTGAAGTTGAAATGGGAGCCGGTGCATTCGTCTGCGGCGAGGAGACTGCCCTGATAGCCTCCATCGAAGGGAAAAAGGGCGAGCCCCATCAGCGACCGCCATATCCTGTCGCCAGAGGCCTCTGGAATCAGTCAACGACGATCAACAACGTCGAGACCTGGGCCAACGTGCCGCAGATCATCCTGCGCGGCGCCGAATGGTTCGCTTCGACCGGGACGGGGTCCAGCAAAGGGACGAAGATCTTTTCGCTTGTGGGAAAGATCAACAACACCGGCCTGGTGGAAGTCCCCATGGGAATCAGCCTGCGGGAAATCATCTACGATATCGGCGGCGGCATCCCTGGCGACAAAAGGTTCAAGGCCGTGCAGACGGGCGGACCATCAGGCGGCTGTATTCCGGCTCAACTGCTCGATCTTCCGATTGACTACGAGAGCCTCAAGGAAGCCGGCTCCATGATGGGCAGCGGCGGAATGGTCGTCATGGATGAAGACAACTGCATGGTCGATGTTGCCCGCTATTTCCTGAATTTTCTCAAGGACGAGTCATGCGGCAAGTGCTTCTCCTGCCGGGAGGGCATTCGTCGAATGATCGAGATCATCACCAGGCTCACTGACGGCGTCGCAAGCATGCATGATATCGACTTCCTGGAGCAGCTCGGTCAGACGGTCAAGAACGCCTCAATGTGCGGCCTCGGGCAGACTGCAGCCAACTCGGTTATCTCGACGCTGAAGCATTTCCGCAAGGAATATGAGCTTCACGCCAGAAACAAGCGTTGCCAGGCAGCGGTCTGCCAGAAGATCATTTCGTCTCCCTGTCAACATACGTGCCCGATCGGAACGGACGTTCCCGCTTACGTTGCTCTGATCGGACGAGGCGAATTCGGCAGGGCCGCCGAAGTTATCCGCCATGGCAACCCACTTCCCAACGTCTGCGCCCGTGTCTGCGCCCGGCCTTGCGAGCACAAGTGCCGCTCAGGCGAATTCGGCGAGCCAATCGCAATAAGAAACCTTAAGCGTGTTGCGATGGACCACGAACTTCGTTTCGGCGTCAGCTCGCCTCCACCACGGGAGCGGGAGTACAAAGAAACCGTTGGTATCGTCGGATCCGGGCCGGCGGGTCTCGCTGCAGCATTCTATCTCGCCCAAGCAGGATACGGCGTCACGGTCTATGAGTCGCAGCCGGTTATCGGCGGAATGCTGGGAATCGCAATTCCTGATTATCGGCTCCCCAAGGATATCCTCCAGATCGACCTCGACTACATCGAGAAAACAGGCGTTAAATTCGTTCCCAATACTGCGATTGGCAGTGACTTGTCTTGGGAGGAGTTGCGCAGCCGCCACGATGCCATTTTTATAGCTGCCGGCGCTCACAAGAACCTGGATCTCAATATCCCCGGCGAGGAAGCCGAAGGCGTGTACGACGTCATCCGCTTCCTCAGAGAGGTAAAGTACGGGCAGCGTGAGAAAATTGGCGACATTGTCGGTGTTGTCGGCGGCGGAGACGCCGCCATCGATGCTGCCAGGGCCGCCTACCGCCTTGGATGCAAGAAAGTAATAATTCTTTACCGCCGGACCAGAGCCGAGATGCCTGCCGACGACGAGGAGATCGAAGAGGCACTGAAGGAAGGCATGGCAATGCCTGCTGACGTAGAGGAGATCGAAGAGGCAATCCGAGAAGGCATAGAGATCCAATTCCTCGTCGCACCCAAGCGTGCGCTCGTCAAGAATGGCGGGATTCATGCCGTCGAGTGCATCAGGATGGAGCTCGGCGAGGTCGACCAGAGCGGAAGGCCAAAACCCGTTCCGATCCCCGGATCCGAATTCACAGTGGAGTTGGACACCCTGATCGCTGCGATCGGCCAGAAACCGGATCTGGGATTCATTCCTGAGGATTCCGGAATACAGATCTCCGACTGGGGTACCATCGTAGCCGATCCCGACACTCTTCAGACCGGTGATTCAGCCGTCTTCGCAGGCGGCGACGTGCTCACCGGACCCTCAATAGTGGTGGAGGTAATGGGCGCCGGAAAGGTGGCTGCCGAGTCGATCCACCAATACCTGAGGGGCGAACCCGTCAGGCGGTCGTACTCGGTGACGAGACCGTCATTCACAATCGAACCCATGGAGTTCGATCCTGAAGAGATTCCGGAGAGTCGTGTGGAGGTACCTCGTGTCCCCGTTGCGGCCAGAATAGGGAATTTCGATGAGGTCGAGCTCTGCCTCGAGGACGAGCCAGCCATCAACGAGTGCAAGCGATGCCTGCGCTGTGACCTGGAGGCCGTAATCGAAACCGGGCAACACGACCAGAGCTGAGCGAGGTAAAAACATGCCTAAGCTAAAATTAAACGGCGTCGAGGTGGAGGTAGAGAAAGGCACAACCCTGCTTGAGGCGGCACGCTTCCTGGGCTTCCCGATCCCGACTCTCTGCCACAACGACGGGCTCTCACCCTACGGCGCGTGCAGGCTTTGCGTGGTCGACATCGGGCGAGGCGATAACGCCAGGATGGTAACCTCTTGCACCTATCCCGCCGAGGACGGCCTCGAGGTTTTCACTCACACGAAACGGGTGGTGGAGACGCGGAAGATGCTCATCGAGATGTACTTGGCCACCTGCCCTTCCAGCAAGGTGATTCAGGATCTGGCATCCCGCTACGAAGTCACTCAGGTCCGCTTTGATGTCCGCAATGACGACTGCATCCTTTGTGGCCTCTGCGTGAGGATGTGCGAGGAACAGATGATGGCCAAGGCCATCGGGTTCGTCAATCGGGGCGATTCCCGAGGTATCACGACGGCCTTCGACATCCGCTCAGAAAACTGCAGGCTTTGCGGTGCGTGCATGTACATATGCCCGGCGTGCCAGATGCGCTGCCCCGCCACCACGATTGACTCACCGATCTGCAACGCCTGCGTCAACGCCTCCCCGCCCTGCGTGGAGGTCTACGATCACGCCATGTGTTACATGGATCCGTGCGTGCGTTGCGTCACGGACGCCGAAGCAGAAACCGTTGCCGCCAAGGCCGCTCTCGCAGCCGAAAGCAATGAATAACCAACGGTTGGTAAGTTAATCAATGCCAACGACTTATAGATTCAACGCTGTTTGTGGGAGGAATTAAAATGAGTTATACGAGAGTTAACAGGTCGGCGGCAACGTTGACCAAGAACCGCACTGAAGGATCGATTACCTCCATCAGTGGGATGTGCGTCACGTGTGTCGACGGCTGCGTGGGAATGTGCGAGATCGGCAAGAGCGCTTATCGCGGCCACGAGGTAATCTATCCCCAGCCTTTCGGTATCATCACCACCGCCTCGGAAAAGGAATACCCCGTCGACTACTCCGACTTCACCATCCTCGGGACCGCAGTGGGTGCCGTCGGCATAGAAGCCGACTCCGATGTGGCGATCTTCCCCAACGTCGACCTCTCTGTGAAAATCGGTCATGACAAAGGCATCAAATTCAAGCTCCCGATCATGATACCGGGCATCGGCTCGACCAACGTCGCCAAGAACAACTGGGAAGGCCTGGCGATCGGCACGGCGCTCGCCGGCACCGGCCTGACCATCGGCGAGAACGTGGTCGGCATGGATGTCGAGGCGGAGATCAAGAACGGCAGGATTGTGAATGCTCCCGACCTCAACCGCAGGGTTAAGCTGTTCAAAGACTTCCAGCGCGACGGCTGGGGCACGATCGTGGTGCAGGCCAACGTCGAGGACACGCGCCTCGGAGCGCAGGAGTATGCCATCGAGAATCTGGGCGTCGAATGCGTCGAGCTGAAGTGGGGTCAGGGCGCCAAGGACATCGGCGGCGAGGTCAAAATCAAGGACCTGTCAAAGGCCCAGCTGCTGCGCAAGCGCGGCTACGTGGTCCTACCCGACCCGTTCGACGAGAACGTGATCAAGGCCTTCGAGCGCGGCGCCTTCAAGGAGTTCGAGCGGCATTCCCGTGTCGGCATGGTCGAGTGGGAAAGCTTTAACGCCCGCGTCGAAGAACTTCGTAGTGCGGGCGCCAAGTACGTCTTCCTCAAGACCGGCGCTTACAGACCCGCCGACCTCGCTCGCGCAATCAAGTTCGCCTCCGCTGCAAAACTCGACCAGCTTACCGCCGACGGCGCCGGCGGCGGCACCGGCATGAGCCCCTGGCGGATGATGAACGAGTGGGGCGTTCCCATCGTCGAGCTGCACTCGCTGCTCTACTACTTCTGCGACCGACTCGCCAAGAAGGGCGAGCACATCCCGTCAATCACTCTCGCGGGCGGCTTCACCTTCGAGGACCAGATGTTCAAGGGGCTGGCCCTCTGCTCACCCTACGCCAAAATGATCGGCATGGCCCGCGGCCCGATCGCCGCAGCCATGGTCGGCAAGACCATCGGCCGGACGATCGACGAGAGCATCGTGCCTGTCTACATCGAGCGCTTCGGCACTCGCAAGGAAGATATCTTCGTCACCGCTGAAGACCTCAAGATCGAGCTCGGCGAAGAAACCTTCAACAAGATCCCGACCGGCGCCCTTGGTCTCTACACTTATTATGAGCGGCTGGGTCAGGGCCTGCGGCAGCTGATGTGCGGCGCCCGCAAGTTCAACCTCGGCGTGATCAGCCGCGACGACATCGCCTGCCTGACCAAGGAAGCCGCAGAGATCAGCGGTATTCCTTACATCACCGATGTGGATAAGGAAGAGGTCGACAAGATTCTCGACGCCTGATTCCCGGCTTGGAACAACAATTAACAAGCGGTCTCTCAGCTACGGCTGGGAGGCCGCTTTTCGTTTATATTACCGACCAAAATCAAAAAATCCAGCCGGGGAAACCTAAGCGCACACCACCGCATTCAATTATTTCGCATTGTATATCGGTAAATGTTTATTGATAAACGATAATTATTTCTTGACATTCAATAATCCAAGCCATAGATTGTTTGTCGTATGACCCAGGCTCTCGGCAGAGGCTGAAGACTCAGCCACAGAAGACGAGAGGCGGCAGGGGGAACACCATGAAATGTGACAAGTGCGGCCGGGATTGGCCCTCTGAATATTATTTCCATTCTCCCGAGCAGTGCATTTATTGCGATAGGGAGGAAGGCATTGAGCGCGAGAATCCGCACCTGCGCAAATCCGCCAAGCCAGATAAACCGGTCAGCATGGCGCGGGTTATCAAGGCCGTGCTCTATCTCGGATACGGATTGCTCTGGGTAGTGCTCTTTCTGATGGTTGTTTTCGGTATCGGCGTGCTGGTAACGGGCAAAAGCAAAGATGTGGACCTGCCGCTTCATTTAAACGTTACCTACCTCGAAGCATACATGCAGATGGAAGCACCTGAAACCGGAGCTCGCCTGCTTCCCGCGGTTTCCAGCAACGGCACTGTAGAGATTCGTCTCGGCGAAGGAGAGTGGCCGTACGCGATGGCCCTCGCCCTGATTGCGCTTCTCGAAATAGTCATCACTCTCTTCATCCTCCACCAACTACTGAATTTCCTGGAAGCGGTGACCAATGGACACTTGTTCGTCCGGCAGAACGCAGCAGCCATTCGCAAGATCGGCTGGGTAGTGGCGCTCTACGCACCCGTCGCCGGGCTCATCCAGTACCTGATGGCCTCAGCGCTGATCGGCAGAGTCTGCCTGCCGGGAGCCACGCTCGGCTACGGTTTCTATTTCGATATCAACACGATCGTCCTTGGTTTGATAATCGTGGTGATCGCCCAGATCTTTGACGAGGGAGTAAAGCTCAAGGAGGAGCAAGACCTCACCATCTAGGAGGCGCGCAGATGAAGTGCCCCAAATGCGGCCAGGACTGGCCGTCAGAGTTCTACTTCGACTCACCCGGGCAGTGTATTTATTGCGATAAGAAAGAGGGAATAACGCGAGCAAAAGGGGCTGGCGGGAATCGGCCCGTCGAGGCTAAAAGCGGCAAATTCCCCGATCTGATCCAGATGTTTTTCATCCTAATTCTGATTTTTAATATCTTGGCGACAATAGGTCTGGTGATCGAAGATCTGCAATCTGTTTCAAGCGATACATCCGGGATCGACCTCACAATCGGCCTGCCGATCAATGCCATCTATGAGAATGCAGTACCTGTAGGAAATGGAATCGAAGTCACGGGCGGCGATTTCAAGGCCGTAATTCACGGCCATCATGCGGTGCTGATCAGTTTCAGAAGGCTACCCGATTTGTTGAGCACATTCCTGCTTTTTTTCCATGCCTACAAGCTTCGGCTTGTCTCGGTGGTGATTATCATCCTGCTAATGCTCTTCTATCAGGACGTCCAGCGCGGAAAACCTTTTCTTCGCAATAATCTCAACCGGCTGAATGTTATCGCGATCATCATCGTGCTTATCAGGCCGGTGGAAGGGCTGCTAGGCTGGTGGATTGCCGGGACATTTGTTAGACACCTACATGTCCCCGCGGCGACTCTCAAGCCCGTGCTGGATCTCGGCTTGGGCACAGTCCTGTGGGGAATGGTCATGCTGGCGGACGTTCAGATCGTGAAGCGGGGTATCAAGCTGCAGGAAGAGCACGATCTGACGATTTAAGGGCGGGATGCCGATGCCGATCTTAATCAACCTCGATATGATGCTGGTCAAGCGCAAGATGTCGCTCACAGAGCTCGCCGAGAAAGTGGGCATCACCATCGCCAACCTGTCCATCCTCAAGCAGAGTAAGGCCAAGGCGGTCCGCTTTTCGACACTTGAAGCCATTTGCCAGGCTCTCGACTGCCAGCCGGGAGATATACTCGAGTTCGCACCGGACGCGGGCGCTTCTGAAGAAACCGCCGAAGCAGATAAGACAGGGTTTGACACATGAGAAGCGACGCAGAAGACACGTCAATAATCGGGGATCGGGATCCGGGTAAGGCGAGGAGTGACCAGTTGAAACCGTGGCTGCTTTTCTTTGCAGTGGTCGTCTCGCTCAACCTGATCGCATTGTATTTCTGGCTGATATTTCTTGGATAAGGGGAGCCCTCAATGAAAAGAGTGCGCGCTCTGGCATCGATTCTGGTCGCTTTATTTCTGGTCAATTCCTGTGCAGAGGAAAATCAAAGCGAGTTGTATCCGGTCCACCGCCTGCTGAAGAGCGGCTACCTGCAGGTATCCGATGTTCATTCCCTCTATTGGGAGGTCCGCGGCGCGGAAAACGGCATTCCCGTGATCGTGCTCCACGGCGGTCCGGGAGCCTCGGCGACTAAGGAATCCACCTGCTTCTTCGAGCCGGGCAAGTACCGGATCATCCTTTTCGACCAGCGAGGCGCAGGCCGCTCGAAGCCCGCTGGCGAGTGGCGTGACAACAACACGAAACTGCTCATCGAGGACATCAACCGGATCCGCGAGCACCTCGGCGTCGAGGGTAAGGCGTTGATCTTCGGCGGCTCCTGGGGCAGCACCCTGGCATTGGCATACGCAGAGGCTTACCCGGATTTGGTTAGCGGGTTGATCCTGCGCGGCATCTTCCTCGGCACCAAGGCTGAGGCGGATCACTACTGGCACGGCGGCACCGCGCTGTTTTTCCCGGACAACTTCGACAGGTTCAGGAGTATGATGCCGGAGCCCGAGAGCATGGATTACCATCGCCAAATCTTCAAGATGACTCAGAGCGACGACGTCGAAGTTCGGAAGAACGCGGTCCGCGGCGCGCTGCTTTACGGCTTCCGAATGATGGTCCTTGGTATGCCTGAGGAAGAGGTCGAGAGGATCGTCGACAGCTTCGATGGAACGGCAATGGTCGTTCTCGACTGCCATTACTCAATGAACTCTTACTTCCTGGAAGAAGGCCAGCTGATGCGCGACGCCGGGAAGATAGCCCATATCCCAACCTTTATTACCAATGGGCGTTTCGACCTGATCTGCCCTCCCCGCGCCGCTATCCTGTTGGCGAAGAAATTCGATTGCGTGAAGCTTGAGATCGTCAACGCCGCCCATGTGCAGAGCGAGCCGGAGATCCGGAAAGCGCTCGCCGGGGGCGTAAAATGGGTGACCGGGCAAGTCGAGGCTAAGTGAGTTTAACCGCTGATACCGGTCACCGGTCGACTAACATCATTGCCTTTAGGAGAAAATTATGAACGCGAGAAAGCTGCTAGCGGTGGCATTATTGGTTTTGATGGCTGTTGCCGTAGCAGATGCCCAGACAGCCGAAGAGATCATCGCCAAGGCCGTCGATGCGATGGGAGGCGCTGAGGTTCTCAAGGCGATCAACACATCGAGAGTTATCGGCCGCTTCTCCATACCATCCTATGGGCTGAATCTGCCGATGGAGGTTTTCTCCAAGCGCCCCAATAAAAAGAAAATCATGCTCGATTTCGAAGGCCAACAGTTTATCCGCTGTACCAACGGCACAGTCGCCTGGCAGATAAATCCGATGGACGGCATCACGGAGCCGACGCCGCTTAATGCCTACTCCACGCGACTCTTCAACATGACAGCTTCCAGCGACGCGTTTTATTTCGATCTCGAGGCGAGGGGAGTAAAGACCGAATTCATCGGCAAAGAGATTGTCGAAGGAGAAGAGCTTAACCATCTGAGATATTCTTTCCCAGGGGATTTTGTCTTCGATCTCTTTTTCGACGCCCGGACCGGCTTGCCGCGCTTGTCGATAATCGTCTACACAAACCCCGATTCCGGTGCCGAGGTCGAGCTGAAAACGCTCCTCTCCGATTATCGCGAGACCAACGGCATTACCATCGCTTTTCGCGAGGAGAACATGGAGGGAGAAATGCAGACAATCTTCGAGATCATCTCGCTGGAAACGAATATCGAGGTCGACGATTCGATTTTCGAGATAAGGCAGCCGGAAGGCAATTAAGAGGTTAACGCGGAACCGCTTGATTCGGTTCATATCCAAGGGGGAAACATGAAAAGGCGGACATTTCTCCAGCGCTCGGCGATGGCTGCCGGAGTTCTATTGGCAGGTCCGGCGACCTTTGCCGGCGCTTCTGTTATCGGGCAACAAACCACCCGTAAGGAATTGCCGGTGGTCGTGCTCGAAGGATCGCCGCGGCAGCGTGGGCGGATCCATGGCGAGTCGCTGCGGGAAAAGAT
>Ga0307379_10000722_pt1 | contig 54186 bp, 52 predicted proteins | sample UN2MG_FD_202237 | JGI IMG/M metagenome (GOLD analysis project Ga0307379, IMG submission 202237) | Soil microbial communities from Risofladan, Vaasa, Finland - UN-2 | ecosystem: Environmental > Terrestrial > Soil > Coastal area > Acid sulfate soil | place: Finland: Risofladan, Vaasa | collected... | reverse complement strand
AAGACAAGATGATGTTTAAAGCCCCCAGCCTCGCCGGGATCGACGGCGTGGCCCACGGCTTCTTCACGCGGCTCGGCGGCGTGTCCGAAGGCATCTATGCCTCGCTGAACTGCGGGCCCGGGTCCAAGGACGACGGGGTGAACGTCACCGAGAACCGCGCGCGGATCGCAAGGGCCTTGGGCGCCGAACCCGGCAGGCTGGTGTCCGTCTACCAGAAGCACACGAACACCGCCGTCGTGGCCCAGAAGCCTTGGACCAAGGACAAGATGCCCGAGGCAGACGCCATCGTGACGTCAACGCCCGGGCTCGCCATCGGCATTCTCACCGCGGATTGTGCGCCCATACTGCTTTGCGACCCGGAAGCCCGCGTCATCGGCGCGGCCCATGCCGGCTGGCGCGGTGCGAAAATGGGTATCGCCGAGGCCGCGGTCGAGGCCATGACGGGCCTGGGCGCCAAACCGGAACGCATCCGTGCGGCAATCGGCCCCGCCATCAGCCAAGGCGCCTATGAGGTTGGTCACGACTATCGGGAGCAATTCCTGGCCGCCGAGCCCGACAGCGAGGCCTTCTTCATCATCGATGAGGGCTCCGGCGAGCCGCATTTCGACCTTCCAGGCTATGTTGCCGAACGCCTTGCCCGGGCAGGCGTGGGCGAGGTCATCGATCTGGGCTTCTGCACTTATTACGACGAGACGCGGCTGTTCAGCTATCGCCGGTCGCAGCACCACGGCGAGGATGATTACGGCCGTCAAATTTCCGCCATTGTGCTTGCCTGAGTTGTGTTCACCATGAGGTGGATTGGACCGACCCGACCGGCCCCACGGGGACGCTAGAACTGGACGCAATTGGGCCGGGGCGGGTAAGCTGTTGTTAGGTAGAGGGTTGGGAGTCCCGCCGCGGGGCATTTCTCGCGAATGGTGCTGTGCGGCCAACAGAGGGAGTGTTTTGTTGGACGCGGACTCACGACACGTACGCGGCCTTGTGCGACGTATTGCCGGGGTTGCACTCGCCGCTCTCACGGCCGCGAGCCTCGCCGGTTGCGGCGGCGGCTCGGGCGCCGGCATGAGCGGCCTCCTGAGTGGCGCCTCCGGCATGTTCGGCGGCTCCCCTAAGGTGGCCGTTGCGCCCATTATCGGTGCGCCGGAGAAGGTCACCAAGGAGCTGACACAAGCCCTGGTTGTCGCCGGTCAAGATCGCAATCTGACTTTCCTCCCCGGAGCGAGCGGCGCCGACTACACGCTGCGCGGCTACCTCCTGGCGGCCCCTGAGCGCCGCGGCTCCAAGATCTCCTACATTTGGGACGTCACCGACGACAAGGGCGCCCGGGTGACCCGCGTTTCCGGCGAGACGACCGCTCCGCAGGGCACGCGCAGCGACCCTTGGCGCGGCGTCGACTCGGCGAAGATCCGCGATATCGCCAATCAGACTGCCTCGCAGCTCGCCGCCAACCTGCCGGGCGGCAGGAGCGGTTCCAGTTCGCCGGCAGTCGCCGCCGCCCCGGCTGCGACGGCCACTCCGGCCGCGGCCGTGCGGCCCGCACCGGCCCCCAAGCCTTCCGGCGTCCTCGTGGCCTCCGTGTCGGGCGCACCCGGCGACGGCAAGCGGTCTCTGGTGACGGCCCTGAAAAAGAGGCTCTATAAGGACGGCGTGAAGCTGGCGAACGGCGCCGCGAGCAATGTCTACACGGTCAAAGGCATCGTGAAGCTCTCCAGTGCCAGCGGCGGCAAGGAGAACATCCGTATCGACTGGCAGGTGATTGACCCCAGCGGCAAGCGCCTTGGCACGGTGTCGCAGCAAAACACGATCCCCAAGGGCTCGCTCAACGGCCCCTGGGGTGCCATCGCCGACGCGGCAGCGGGCGCCGCGGCCGACGGCATCATCAAGCTCCTGCCCAAATCCAGCTGACCTCATCCACAGTCGGCACGCCCTAAGAGCTTAGTAAGTTTACATTGGTGCCACGCGCTTGTTAAAAGCGCGCCGTGGCGCGGGCGCCAATCGGCACTCCCCGCCAAGGCTGGGTCTCAAGGAACGGTCGCATGAAACTGGTTGCAGGCAACAGCAACCGTCCTCTCGCCGAGGCGATCGCCGCCTATCTCGATAGTCCCCTCGCGCGCTGCGTTGTCCGCCGGTTTGCCGACATGGAGATTTTCGTCGAGGTCGAGGAGAACGTCCGCGGCGAGGACGTCTTCGTCATTCAGTCGACCTCCGCGCCAGCCAACGACCATTTGATGGAGCTGCTCATCCTCATCGACGCCTTGAAGCGGGCATCGGCGCGGCGCATTACGGCGGTTATCCCCTATTTCGGATATGCCCGGCAAGACCGGAAGCCTGGCCCGCGCACGCCGATCTCCGCCAAGCTGGTCGCGAACATGATCGTGCGCGCCGGCGCCGATCGCGTGCTGACGCTGGATCTCCACGCCGGCCAGATCCAAGGCTTCTTCGATATCCCCACGGACAATCTCTTCGCCGCGCCGGTCATGGTGCAGGACATCAAAGAGGTCATGTCAAAGGACAACATCATGGTGGTCTCGCCGGATGTCGGCGGCGTGGTTCGCGCTCGCGGCCTCGCCAAGCGCATCGACGCGCCGCTCGCCATCGTCGACAAACGCCGCGAGCGGCCTGGCGATTCCGAGGTGATGAACGTCATCGGCGACGTTGCCGGCCATAGCTGCATTCTCGTCGACGACATCGCCGATTCAGGTGGCACGCTGGTCAACGCCGCCGAAGCGCTCCTCGAACAGGGCGCGACCCAAGTTGTCAGCTATATCACCCATGGCGTCCTGTCCGGTGGCGCCGTGGCGCGCATCATGGCCTCGCGACTGAAAGAGCTGGTCATCACCGACTCGATCCTGCCGAGTGACTCGGTGCGGAACGCTCACAATATTCGGGTCGTTCCCATCGCGCCGCTGCTTGGCGAGGCCATCGCCCGCACGGCCGAAGAGAAGTCCGTGTCGAGCCTGTTCTACTAGGCGCCCGCCCTGTGCCCGATGCAAAGACGGCACGCCGGTGTCACCAAAATCGCTCCGGCGCGTTAACCCCCAGCCACGCACTTACCCCCAAGAGGAGGAGTTCCCATGCACGTCAATCTGGAGAATGCCGAAAAGGCTATTGAGGCGGCCCGCAAAAAGGCCCTGTCGTTAAAGACGCAGATGTGCATCGCCGTGGTCGATTCCGGTGCGAACCTCAAAGCCTTCATCCGCATGGATGACGCCTGGGTGGGCTCCATCGACATCGCCATCAAGAAGGCGCGCACCGCCTGCTTCTTCGGCATGGCGACCGGCGATCTCGGCCAGCTCTCGCAGCCGGCGAAGCCGCTCTACGGCATCGAGCATTCCAATGACGGGTTGATCACGTTTCCGGGCGGCCTGCCCATCGTCGATGAAGACGGCGTGCTCGTCGGCGCCATCGGCGTCAGCGGCAGTTCGGTCGATAACGATCACGAAGTCGCGGCCGCGGGCGTGAAAGTGCTCGGCGTCAGCGAGTTGCCAGAGCACCCATGGCGGACCTGACGGCTAAAAAACCAGATCCTTGGACAAGGCGTTGACGTCGGCGGTTCCCGTCAGCGTCATCGCCTCGTCGAGTTCCTGCGCCAGCAGCTCGAGCGCCGCGCTGACGCCGCGCTCACCATGCGCGGCCAGCCCGTAGACGAAGGCGCGACCGATGAAGCAGCCGTTCGCACCGCGTCCGAGCGCCTTCAAAATATCGAAGCCGGAGCGAATGCCGCTGTCGAGGATCAGCTCGACGTCATCGCCAACCGCCTCGCGAATGCGAGGGACCATTTCGATCGTGCTGCTCGCCCCGTCGAGCTGCCGGCCGCCGTGATTGGAGATCACGACAGCATCGGCGCCGGCCTCAACGGCAAGCTTTGCGTCCTCGGCGTCGAGGATGCCCTTCACGATCAGCCTCCGGGGCCAATTGCGCCGCAACCATTCGAGATCGGAGATGGTGACGGAGCCCTTGAAACGCGGCTCGGCCCACGCCGATACCGTGGCCAGGTCGCGTCCATCCGGCGAGTATGGCGACAGATTGCCAAGCGTCGGGGTGTTGCGCATCCAATCGAACAACCAGCGCGGCTTTTGCATGATGCCGGCAACGTGGCGCGCCCGCAGCTTGAGCGGAATCATAAATCCGTTGTCGAGGTCACGATTGCGGCGGCCCTGCACGGCCGTATCGACATTGACCACAAGCGCGGGGCATTTGGCCTGTTCCGCTCTTTGAAGCAGCGCGGTGTTGATCGCGCGATCCTTCATCATATAGAGCTGAAACAGAAAGGGCGTTTCGACCGCGGCGGCGACATCTTCTATCGAGCAGCTGGCCAGCGTGCTGAGACAATACGGAACGCCGAACGCGCTCGCCGCGCGTGCGGCATGGATTTCGGCGCGCGGATAGAACACGCCGCCCATCCCGATTGGTGCAAGGGCCAAGGGAATTTCCGCGCGCTGCCCGAACAAGACCGTGCGCATATTGCGAACGGCAACGTGATCGAAAACGCGCTGGCGCAAACATAGCGCCTCGAAGTCATCGCGATTTCGCTTCAGCGTCACCTCGTCATTGGATCCGCCTTCGAGAAAATCGAAGATCACCGACGGCAGGCGCCGCTTAGCCGCAGCCTTCAGATGACCGGCATGCGGTGCGAGCTTCGGCGGCCTGACCATGGCCCCGCCGCGCAGCTCCGGCCTGTCGATCGCTGCAACCCGTTCGGAACTGATATCGGCGAGTTCGTTGTCGAAACGCTCGTTCATACCTACGCTCTTATCCCGATCCGAACGAATCGCAAACTCAATGAGGGGGGCAAACTTGACGCACCCTCTGACCAAAGAGGCTATCTCGGCATACCTACCCCCAACCGGCCGAAACCCGACCGTGCCGGGCAAATGAGCCATCATCGTGATCCCGGCTCGTCATGATTAAGCCCCGCAAGGTTAAGGCGCGCGCATGACATTCAGTCCCGACACGTCGATTGCCGTCGCAGGCGCGGGAAGCGTCGGCTGTTATGTCGGAGGCCTGCTCGCCGCTTCCGGCCGGAACGTCACGCTCCTCCTCCGCGCCCCGCTGGCGGAGACCATCGGGCGGCATGGCGTGCGCGTGTCCGATCTCAACGGACGGGACCAGACCCTCTCACCAACCGCGCTCACGCTCACCTCCGACCCCGAGGCCGCCTTGCGCGCGGCCGATGTGATCCTGGTCACGGTCAAGTCGCGAGACACCGCTTCCATGGCTGCGTTGATCGGCACGCATGCACCCAAAGACGCCGTCGTCGTCAGCCTCCAGAATGGCGTGGAGAACGCCGCCGTGCTCCGCCGAGCCCTCGGTCCGGATCATCGTGTCGTCGATGCCATGGTGCCGTTCAATGTGGTGCAGAAAACCAGCAATGGCGAGGCGCCACGCTTCCACCGGGCCACCAGTGGGACCATGCGACTTGAAAACAACGTGGCGGGATTGCGGGATCTCCTCGACGCCCCAGACGCCCCCTTTGCCGAACATGCCGATATCGAGGCGGCGCTGTGGGGCAAGTTGTTGGTGAACCTCAACAATGCCCTCAATGCCCTGTCCGACCTGCCGCTCGCCCAGCAGCTCGGCGACCCCCGCTGGCGGCGGCTGATCTCCCGCCAGATGCGCGAGGGATTGGCGGTCTTGCGCGCGGCCGGGATTCATCCGGCCGGCGTCGAGGGCGTGCCGCCGCGGCTCATCGCCTTGGCGCTGCTTCTCCCGGACACTCTCTTCAGGATCGCCGCCAAGGGCATGCTCGCCGTGGACCAGAACGCCCGCTCCTCGATGTGGGAAGATCTGCGCATGGGCCGCCCAACCGAGATCGATTACCTGCAAGGCGAAATCGTCCGCCAGGCGGAAAAGTATGGGGTCGCCGCGCCCTTGAACCGGAGGGTCCTGCAACTGGTCAAAGAGGCGGAAAAAGCCCAAAAAGGCTCCCCGGCGCTCTCCCCGGAGACCATCGGCGGCGCGTAAAAGGACCGCAACCCCAAGCCTCATCGGCGATTGTCTTCCCGTACGCCCTTGGGCTATAAGCCTTTCAAATTCCGTCGCGCCGGTATCGAAGGCCGCGTCGCGCCCGATCCAGCGGGGCCGGTTTCCGGCCCCCTCATTATTTTAGACGCTTGGAGGACTACATGGCTGAGGCAATCGAACTCAAGGCCTGGACGAGGGCGCGTACCGGCAAGGGCGGCGCGCGCGAGGTCCGCCGCGAGGGGCGCGTTCCCGGCATTATTTATGGTGGCAAGGACGAGCCGCAGAACATCGCGCTGGAGACCAAGGAAGTCTCCAAGCAGATCAAGACCGGCCATTTCCAGAGCACCATCTTCATGATCGACATGGAGGGCACCAAGGTCCGCGTGATCCCGCGCGACGTGCAACTCGATCCGGTGCGCGACTTTCCGATCCACGTGGACTTCATGCGGCTCGCGAAGGATGCCTTCGTGACGGTGGATGTGCCGGTGCATTTCTTGAACGATACGGCCTCGCCGGGCCTGAAGCGCGGCGGCGTACTCAACATCGTTCGCCACGACATTCCCGTGCGCTGCCCGGCCGACCGGATCCCTGAGTCTTTCGAAATCGACCTTACAGGCATGGAGATCGGCGACTCGGTCCATATCTCTTATCTCAAGATGCCCGAAGGCGTGACGCCGACGATCACCGATCGCGACTTCACCATTGCCACCGTTGTCGGCCAGAAGGCCGAGGAGGAGCCGTCGGAAGAGACCGAGGGCGCCGAGGCTGCGGAGGGCGCCGAGGACGAGGACGAGGACAAGGAAGACAAGGAGAAGAAGGAGTAGCCTTCTTCTTTGGCTTCGCGGCCGCGTCCGGCCGCCGATCGGGATGACGCGATGAAGCTCTTTGTCGGCCTCGGCAATCCAGGGGCGGAGTACGCGTTCAACCGGCACAATGTCGGCTTCATGGCCGTCGATGCCATCGCCGCCGCCCATAACTTTCCCGCCTGGCGCCAGCGCTTCTCTGGGCTGTTCACCGAGGGCCGGCTTGGGCGCGAGAAGGTGCTGCTCCTGAAGCCGCAGACTTACATGAACGAGTCGGGCCGCTCGGCCGGCGAGGCCATGCGCTTCTATAAGCTCGATGAGAAGGACGTGACCGTCTTTCATGACGAGCTCGACCTCGCGCCGGGCAAAGTGCGGGTGAAGACCGGCGGCGGTGTCGCCGGACATAACGGGCTCAAGTCGCTGACCGCCCATCTCGGCAACGACTATGTGCGCGTGCGCATCGGCATCGGCCATCCCGGTCATCGCGAGCGCGTCGTTGGCTACGTGATGCACGATTTCACCAAGGCCGACTATGACTGGCTCGAGCCGTTGCTCGGCGCCATTGCCGACGCCGCGCCCCATCTTGCGGACGGCGCCAACGACAAGTTCCAGACCCAAATCGCCTACCAGACGCAAGACGACGAGCCTGAGAAGACGAAGGCACCCAAGTCCAAGAAGGCCCCCAGGCAAGAGCAGGCGCCCAAACAACAGCAGCCGAAGCAACAGCAAGCGGCCGGCAAGGCCGAAATGAAAGCCGAGACGCCGGCGAAACAGGGTCCGCTCGCGGGCATGCTCCGCCGCTGGCTCGACTCATAAGGAACAGCAGACAGCATGGGTTTCAAATGCGGCATCGTCGGGCTGCCCAATGTGGGCAAGTCCACCCTGTTCAACGCGCTGACCGAAAGCGCCGCGGCGCAGGCCGCCAATTATCCGTTCTGTACCATCGAGCCTAATGTCGGCGATGTGCCGGTGCCCGACCCCCGGCTCGACACGCTCGCCAAGATCGGCAAGTCGGCGCAAACCATCCCGACGCGGCTCACCTTCGTCGACATTGCCGGCCTCGTGCGCGGCGCCTCGAAGGGCGAAGGCCTCGGCAACCAGTTCCTCGCCCATATCCGGGAGTGTGACGCCATCGCCTATGTGCTGCGCTGCTTCGAGGACCCGGACGTGGTCCATGTGGAAGGCAAGGTTGACCCCCTCGCCGACGCAGAGACCATCGAGACCGAGCTGATGCTTGCCGACCTCGACAGCCTCGAGCGCCGCGTTCCCACCCTGGAGAAGAAAATCCGCGGCCAGGACAAGGAGGCAAAAGCGACGCTGGCGCTTCTGGAGCGCGCCCTGATCGTTCTGCGCGAAGGCAAGCCCGCCCGCCTCGCCGCCGTCGATGACGACGACCACGCCGCGTTTCGAACGCTCGGCCTCCTCACCTCAAAACCCATCCTATATGTGTGCAATGTCGACGAGGCCTCCGCCGCCACCGGCAACGAATACTCGAAGGCCATCGAAGAACGCGCCGATAGCGAGATGGCGGGCAATATCGTCATCTCCGCCAAGATCGAGTCCGAACTCGTCGAGCTCGATGCAGAGGAGCGCAAGACTTATCTCGCCGATCTCGGCCTCCCCGAGCCGGGGCTCAATCGCCTGATCCGGGCGGGCTATGGGCTTCTGGACCTCATCACCTACTTCACCGTGGGCCCCAAGGAGGCGCGGGCCTGGACGGTTCCGCAAGGCACCCGCGCGCCTCAAGCGGCCGGTGTCATCCACACCGATTTCGAGAAGGGCTTTATCCGCGCCGAGACCACCGCCTATGACGACTATGTGGGCCTCGGCGGCGAAGCGGGCGCGCGCGACGCCGGCAAGCTGCGCCTGGAAGGCAAGGACTATGTCGTGCACGACGGCGACATCCTGCACTTCAGGTTCGCCAACTAATTGCCTGACGGCTTCGCCTTGGTCACCCGCGCCTTGCGTGGTGCGGCCGTCTTCTTCCTTGCTGTCGCATCGACAATCACCGGCTTCCCCTTGCCGGGCATACCCTTGGGCGGGGTGACGCCCATGGACACATAGACGTTCATCAACCGCTCCACGCCGCCTTCCGCCGGCCTGATCCAATCCGCGGGCACGTAGATCAAGGCACCGCCGAACGGCACCGGCGCCGACGGCACCAGCACGGCGAGATAGCTGTGCTCGCCGATCTCGACCGGCTCGTGCGAGGGCATGAGCGCCAGCACCGCGGCACTCCCCTCCCCGCCGAAGAAGCACCACACCGGGCTCATGCTCTTGAGGCTGTCGTCGCCTTCGCCGCGATCCATGATGGCCACGAAGCGCTTGGACAGATCGTAGACATTGGAGACCAGCGGAATGCGCATCATCAGCAAATCGAAGCTCCTGGCGATCCACGACCGCAGGCCGGATTCCACCAGGAGCCCGAGCACGAAGATGATGCCCACAATGATCCCGAGCCCGATGAAATAGGCGACGGTCGATGAGCCGTAGACATTCAGCCCGAGCGAGGTGATGAGGTTGCCGAGGAAGCTGCCGGGGCCCGCATAGCTCGCGACCAGCGAGGCGACCCAAGCTGTCACGATCACCGTGACCATGATGGGCAGGAGCGCCAAAACTCCCGACAGGAAAATACGGACGATGCGTCCCACGCAGCCCTCCTCGCTTTTGCGCAAGGGAGGCTAGCCCATCACGCGCGCCATTGCATCAAACGCGAAATGGCCGGGCAAAGCCCGGCCACATACGCGGAACCTGAAACGAAAAAGCCTAGCTCGCGCGCTTCAGCGCATCCGCCGCAGCCACCTGGCGCAGGAAGTTCTCCACCGTGTGGCGGAGCTGCTCGGCCTGGCGCGACAGATCGCGGGAGACACCGAGCATTTGCGTCGCCGACTGGCTCGTCTCGTCGACCGCCTTGGTCACGCCCGGCATATGCGCCACCACGTCTTCGGTGCCGCGCGCGGCCTGGCGCACGCTGTGGGAGATCTCGGACGTCGCCGCCGATTGTTGCTGCACGGCGCCGGCGATCTCCTGGGTATTCTTGTTCACGTCACCCATGGTCGTGACGATGGACTGCATCGCATCCACCGCACCACTGGTCGAAGTCTGAATGGCCGAGATCTGCTGCTTGATGTCGTCGGTGGCCTTGGCGGTCTGATCGGCGAGCGTCTTCACCTCGCTTGCCACCACGGCGAAGCCGCGTCCCGCCTCGCCCGCGCGCGCCGCCTCGATGGTGGCATTCAGCGCCAGCAGATTGGTCTGCGCCGCGACATCTTGAATGAGACTCACCACATCGCCGATGCGCTGAGCCGCGGCTGCCAGACCCTCGACTTTGAGGTTGGCCATGCGAGCGTTTTCGGTGACATCGCTGACGATACGGCTCGCGTTGGAGACCCGCGTGCCGATATCGCCGACGGAAACCGCCAGCTCCTCGGCGGTGGCCGCCACCGTCTGCACATTCGCGGACGCTTCGTCCGAGGCCGAGGCCACGGCCGTGACACGCTCGTTGGTATCGGAGGCCACGTTCGACAGCGCCCGCGCCGTCTCGTCCATTTGCCGCGCATTGTCCGCGAACGCGCCGAGAATGCCGGCAATCGAGCCGCGGAACTGATGGATGAGCTCTTCGGTCCGCTGCTGCGACGCAAGCCGCCCTTGAATTTGGCTGTCCTGCTCGCTCTTGTGGCTTTCGCTCCACTGGATGGCATCGGTCTGGAAGGCCTTCAACGCCTTGGCGATACCCCCGATCTCGTCGGAACGCGTGGCATGCGGCACGACACCATCCATGTCCCATTTGGTGAAGCGCAGGATGACGTTGTTCAGATCTCTGAGCGCCCGGGTCAGGGTGCCACCCATCAAATATCCAATTCCCGCTCCAAGACCGCCGGCAATGACGAACGCCAGCAGCAATGCGGCGCCCGGGCTTGGAATCAGGGCCTGGGACACGAGCGTGGCAACGACAGCCATGAGCGCCGTGGCGGCGAAGGCGAGCGTGATTTTCAGGCGGAGAACCATATGAAATCTCTCAATTTTTAAGCGCGAACCCGGTCCCAGAGACGCGACGGGACGGCCGGCATGGCGAATCCCCCGCAAAAAAGCGTGTGGGGGAAGACTCTCCGTTTGTAGTTAAAACTCCCTTAGGATCGCCCCCGATTTGGGCGTCCGGCGCAAGAAATTTGCGCGGTGGGGTCTAGCGCAGCGCCGCGGCGATATTTCCGCCGTCCACCGTCTCCACATGGCCGGTCGTCTTGCGCGCTTTGGCGAGCGCCAGAAACGCTTGGCCCACGTCATCCGCCATGACTTCGGCATGGAGCAGGTTGCCGCTCATATAGTCGGCTTCCGACAGCCCGCGCGCTTTGGAGCGCGCCGCGATCATCTCATCGGTCAACAGACCGCTGCGGACGCGGTCGGCATTGACGCCGTTGGAGCGGATACCGTCGGCGCCGTAATCGAGTGCGTATTGGCGCATAAGCAACATGGTCGCCGCTTTTGGCAACCCGTAAGGCCCGAAATTCTGCCCGGGGTTTACGGCCTGCTTGGAGATGTTGAACAGAAGCACGCCACCAGTGTCTTGCTTCAGCATGATCCGTACAGCCTCACGAGCCACTGTCTGATGGGCGAAGAAGTTGAGCTCGAAGCTCTTGCGCAAGGTCTCATCGGAGACCTCGCCGATGCGGCCCTGCCACGCGGCCCCTGCGTTCGAGACCAGAATGTCGACCCCGCCGAAGCGGTCACAGATTGCGGCGAAGGCACGCGCCACCTGGTCGGGCTTGGTGACGTCGCACGCCATGCCAAGCCCCTTCACCGCGGCGGCCGCCTTCCGCGCCGCCTCGCCGTCGATATCGAGCAGCGCGACCGCGGCCCCGTCGCCGGCAAGCGCGCGCGCAGTCGCCGCGCCGATGGCGCCGGCGCCGGTCACCAGCGCAACCTGACCGGTGAGCGGCTTGGCGACCTGACCCTTTAGCTTCGCCTGTTCGAGGCTCCAATATTCGAGCGCGAACAGATCGCTTTCAGGCAGCGGATCGTAGCGGCCGATGGCTTCGGCATCGGTCACCACCTTGACCGTGTTCTCGGCGAGATCGCCGGCAATGCTGGCGTCCTTCGCCGTCCGCCCAAGGCCGAAAAGACCGACACCCGGCACCAAGACCACGCGCGGCATGGCGTCGAGCTTCGTCTTGGTGCCGCCGGCGGCCGCATTCTCACGTTCGAAATAAACGTCGTAATCGGCAATGAATGACGCGACCGCTTCCTTCACGGCAACGGCGAAATCATCGAGCTTGCCGGCTTCCGGCGCCGGAACCACCAAGGGCTTGTTCTTGGTACGGATGATGTGATCGGGCGTCACCACGCCACGCTGGCTGTAGGAGGTGAGCTCCGCGCCGTTCACATAGTCGAGGATCTCAGGCCCGGTGCGCAGCTCGGCGACGAAGCGGATGGGCTCGGCGCCTTCTTTACGGATGGCGCAGGCGCCGCGCAGGACCGGCGCGATCTCGGCAGCGGTCTCAAGCCCGCTCGCAATGTCACCCTTGGGGAACACCACGGGGCGCCCTTGGCGCAGGCGGCTCTCGGCCAGCGACACCATCTCGATCATGCGCTCATAGGCTTCGCGCGCGGTGTCGCCGAAGGTGAAGATGCCGTGCTTATGGAGGATCAGCCCCTCGACGTCGGGCTTCTCATCGAACACCTGCGCGGCCGCCTTGGCGAGGCCGAAACCCGGCGCGATATAGGGAACGATGCCCATGCGGCCGTCATAGACCTCGCGCGCCAGCGCCTCGCCGTCGGGCTGATCGACGAGCGACAGCACGGCGGCGGCGTGAGTGTGATCCACGAATTTGTGCGGCAGGAACGCATGAAGCAGCGTCTCGACCGAGGGGTTCGGCGCGGACGCATCGAGCAGGTTGAGCCGCTGCATGTTGACCATCGCCTCGTCGGACAATGCCTCGAGCGCGCGCATCTCCCGCAACGGGCCAAGCTTCACCTCGGGCAGGCCCCAAGGCTCCATATCGGCCATGTCCGCGCCGGAGCCCTTGACCGCGATCACCTCGTGCTCCTGGCCAAGGTCGTCGGTGGCCTTGGTCTTCACCGAGGTGTTGCCGCCCCCGTGCAGGACCAGCAGCGGTTCGCGGCCGATCAGGCGCGTGGTGTAGACGCGAAGGGCGATGTCCTCATTGACGCCCTCGGCGCCATGGGTCTGGATCGTGGCTTTCGCGGTTTCGTCGTTCCATTGGCTTTGCATGGCGCGGGTTTTGGCAAGTTTCGTGACCTCCGGCAAGGACAGAGGGCGTTTTCGGCCCTGCGGCCAAAAATCCTCATTTCCGCCTCGGTCGGATACCGATTCGCAACATATTTCCATGAATTATAGGAAGTTAGGGGCGTATCTGGATGAGGGAAGTCAAAGGTGGGTAGTTTCCGTAACGCGTATCGGCCCGAGCGCCATTACATGCGTGGTCCTGGGCCCAAATGGCATGCCAAGCACACGGGCTCGCTGGTCGCCGCCGCGAGTCTCCAGCCTGCGGTCAGCGCAAGCGTACCGCGCGCAGGAGCAATAGCGCACAGCACTGTCGTGACCTGGATTGCACCGACCGCGGCGGCCGCCGTACTCGGCTTCATGGCCGTGATGGTACTGGCCTAGGGCATTTTGGACGCACGACGCCATGAGGGCGCGGAGTCAGAGCCCGCGCCGCCTTATCCGTTCCTCAACTTGTGAACGCATAAAGTCTTGAATTCATGCAGTCTTGAAGTCATGGGGTTCCCTTTTGGGGAACCGATCCCCACCTTTTAGGTTTGCTGAGGGAGGGGGATAAACCCCTAACGATCGAGGTAAACGCCCATGCGCGGAATACTCTTCATGGCCCTGGCGGGCCTAATCGCCGTCTTCGCCGTCGCGAGCCCCAAGCCTGCGTCGGCGCTACCTGCCGCCGCGGCGCTGAATTACAGCCACGCCAGCGGCGACCTGATCGAGGTTAAGCGGTATTACAAGAAGCGCCGCTACTACAATCGTGGTCGCTACTACAATCGTGGTCGCTACTATGGCGGACCTCGCTATCGCTATGGCTATCGGCCCTACCGCTACTACGGTCGCCCGTACGGCTACTATCGACCGTACTATCGCCGCCCGGGCGTCAACATCTGGCTCGGCTGGTAGATTGATTTGATCTGATTTGCGAGGCGCGGGGGATCGACCCCCGCGCCTTTCTTATTCGCGGATCACCACGAGGCGGTCGGTGCCAGACTCTGCGCCCCACATCTCACCCGGACGCCCGAGCGTCTGGCGCACCGCGGCGCCTTCCTGATCGCTTGGGAAGCTCTCGAAGGTCTCAGTCTCCGGGTCGAAGCTGAGGATCGCGTTGGCGCCGAAATCGCTGACCCAGACAATGTCGCGATCGTCCACGAACACGGCATAGGCATGGGGCTCGTCCCCGGGCAACGCGTGGACCGTCCAGGTCTTTGCCTTAGGATCGTAAAGGCTGCGATTGCCGGCGTTCCACTCGCTGACCCACAGCCGGCCCTTGGGGTCCGACCACACCCGCCGCGTGCCGACGCCTTCGCTCTTAGGCTCAATTACAGTGGTCTCGCCCGTCTCGAGATCCGGCTTGCCGAGAAACGAGCCCGCGAGCGACACATAGTAGATCTCGCCGGACGGAGTCGCGGCGATGCCGTAAGGCCCCCTTCCCTTCGGCGACTTCCAGACATCCATCTTGCCGGTCTTGGGATCGAGCCGCCCATAGAAGCCGGTCTGCCCGGTGAACCAGACACGGCCCTCGCCATCGAAGGCTGCCGTATTCAGGTTGGCGTTGCTGGCGGCCTCGGGCAGCGGAAAGACCTCCACCTTTTCGGTCTTCCCGTCGACACGCACCATGGCGTTGAGCCCGCCGTCTGTGACCCAGGCATCGCCATCCGGCCCCAGAATGACACCGTGAGGGCGCGAGCCTTCGCCTAAGGGAACGCGAGTGATCTTGCCCGTCTTGGGGTCGAGCCGGCCGAGTGCGCCCTTGTGCTGGGCCGTATACCAGACCGTGCCGTCGGGGGCCGGCGCCACGTCATGGGGATGGTCGCCCGGACCCACGTCGTAATATTGGACCTCCGCGGCATGCACCGGGGCGAGGCCAATAAGAAGCGCGAGCGCGAGGCCCGCGAAGAAGGAGGGATGTGATCGCATGGGGCGAAGCCTAAAGCGGGATTATGTACGCCAAAAGGCGCGTTGTAGCGCCCTTCGTCGGCGGCCCGCTCAAAGCAAGTACACGCTCGCAAGGCCGGCTACGAGCATAGCCGCAGTCGCCAGGAGAAGAGGCTTGCCCAGCGAACGGCCGCCGACGAAGAAGGCAATACCGCACTTGACCGCGGTATTGACTAGCGCTGCGATAACAATTGCTGTAACCGCAACTTGAGCCGTACCGCTCTCGGGGAGTTTCGCCATGGACAGCGTGATGGCGTCGACATCCGTCAGACCCGCAAGTGCCGCAACCGCGTAGACTCCATTCGCGGAGAAGTTCTCCTGCGCAATCTTGACCGCAACCAGCACCACCGCGAAAAGCACAGCGAACTTCACAGCCGAAGTCAGGCTGAACGGGTTTGTGACCTCCAAATCGCCTTGCGCGTTGGCAGACTGCTTTACCGCTCCATCGCGGCAATAGAATGCCGCGGCAAAGCCTCCAACGACGAGGGCCATGACACCAACCGGGACGAGCATCGGCGCCAGCAGTGCCCAGTTGACCACCGCGACCAGCACCAGGACGCGCGCGAACATGATGGCCCAAGCCACCAGAATGCCGCAGGCGAGCGCCGCCGTGTTGCTCGGGTTAGCGCGGGCCTCCCGCGAGAACGACAAGGTTACGGCGGTCGACGCCACCAACCCGCCCGCAAGTCCCGTGACGAGCGCGCCCTTTCCAGGCCCGAGCCAACGCGTGAGCGCATAGCCCACGAGCGAGAGGCCGGAAATCAAGATGACCAGCAACCATAGTTCGTAGGGGTTGAGCACGCCCCAAGGGTCGATGGGTTTGTCCGGCAACAGAGGCAGCGCGATGAAGGTCGCAATGAGAAGCCGCAAGCCCGCGAACACGTCGTCCCAACCGAGCTTTTCCACGAAGCCGTGTAATGGCTCCTTGTACGCAAGCACCGCGGCCGTAAGGACGGCCAGCGCGATCGCGACCGCTGGGAAGCCAAGCATTACGATGGCGCCGAGCAGGAAGACGACGATCGCCGCGATTTCCGTGGTCATGCCCGCGGATAGAGGTTTTCCCTTCGTCGTAACGAGATAGCCTACGACCACGAGCGCGCTGACGATTAGTAACGCAGCAACCAGGATCCAAGGCGATGCAAGCTCGCGCGACAGCCAGCCCGCGCAAGACCCGAGTAAAGCAAGCAGGATGAAAGTTCTGAGACCTGCCGTTTGGCCGATCTCCGGCTTTTCCCGCTTATGTTTCTCGCGCTCGATGCCAACCAAGGCACCAAGCGAAATCGCGATAGCGAAGTCGAGAGCGACGGCAAGTAGGTCTTTATGCTCCATACGCGCCAAGCTCCGCCCAACGACGCGTGGGCACCACCTTCGATCAAGCAGCCGTCTGCTTGCGCTGCTCCGGATAAAGCAGCCGCAAGCCGTCTTCGGTCGCCGGTGTCACCCCGCGCTCGGTGATGAAGCCGGTGACGAACCGCGCCGGCGTTACGTCGAAGGCGTAGTTCGCAGCCGAGCTTCCCTCCGGCGCAATCGCGACCGTGACGACCGAGCCATCCGGCAACTGGCCGGTCATATGCGTCACCTCACCCGCGTCACGCTCCTCGATGGGAATGGCACTGCCATCGCCGAGGCTCCAGTCGATGGTCGAATGGGGCAAGGCCACGAAGAACTGGACGCCGTTGTCGCGTGCGGCGAGCGCCTTCAGATAGGTCCCGATCTTGTTGGCAACGTCGCCATTCGCCGTGGTGCGGTCGGTCCCGACAATGCACAGATCGACGAGCCCGTGCTGCATCAGGTGGCCGCCGGTATTATCGGCGACGATGGTGTGTGGCACGCCATGCGCGCCAAGCTCGAACGCCGTCAGTGAGGCGCCCTGATTGCGCGGCCGCGTCTCGTCCACCCAGACATGGACGGCAATGCCCTCGTCATGGGCGCGATAGATCGGCGCGAGCGCCGTGCCCCAGTCCACGGTGGCAAGCCATCCGGCGTTGCAATGGGTGAGGATGTTTACCGGCTCGCCGCGCTTTTTTTCGGAATGCGCCTTGATCAGACCGACACCGTGTTCGCCGATCTTCCGGCAGGTCTCCACATCCTCGTCGCAGATCTCGGCCGCGCGCGCGAAGGCGGCGGCCACACGGGCGCCTTGCGGCAGCGCCTTTAGTTCCCGCTTCATCTCATCGAGCGCCCAGGCCAGATTGACGGCTGTGGGCCGCGTCGCCGCGAGCATCTCGCAGGCCCGGTCGAGACCTTCCTCGGAGGCATCCGCCCGCATGGCGAGCGCCACCCCATAGGCGGCCGCGGCCCCGATCAGCGGCGCCCCGCGCACCTGCATGGAGGAGATGGCGTGCGCCGCGTCTTCCAGCGTCTTGAGCGAGACGATCTCGAGTGCGAAGGGCAGCTTGGTCTGGTCGATGATCTGGGCCGAGGCGCCGTCTTCGCCGAGCCAGATGGTGCGATAGGGTTTGCCATCGATATTCATGGATGTGCCTTAGCACAGCCCGGCCTCTAAGAGGAGCCACAGCAACGCTTTCGAGCAAGATCGGGTGGCCGGAGGGTCCGCCTATGCGGCCTGGGTCCCGCAGGACGCAACCGCGTGCGTGCCAAGCCACTCCTCCAGCGCCGAAACCTCGAGTGGCCGCGCGATGAAGTACCCTTGGGCCTCCTCACACCCTGCCTCGCTGACGCGATCCAACGCCTCCTGGGTCTCGACGCCTTCGGCCACCACCCGGTAGTTGAGCTCGTGCGCCATGGTCACCATGGCCTTCAGCACGGCCTTGTCGCGGGGCATCCAATCGCGAGGCGGAACAAAGCTGCGGTCGATCTTGATCACCTCGGCCGGCAGGTCCTGCAGATAGGAGAAGCTTGAATAGCCGGAGCCAAAGTCGTCGATGGTGCAGGTCACGCCGAGCGCTTGGATGCGTGACAATTGCCTGAGCACAGGGCCGCGGTACCGGATGAGCGCACTCTCGGTGAACTCGATCTCGATCACCTTGGGAGACAGCCCATGGTGCGCGAGCGCACTACGGAGCCGATCGGCGAAGTCCTCCTCCTCAAGATTGGTGACGGAGACGTTGATCGAAACCGGAAGGTCGATGCTCCGCTCTCGCCACGCGGTGATCTGGGAGAGAGCCGCCTCGATCACCCAATCCGTCAGCGGACCAATCAGAGCCGTCCGCTCGACAAGAGGAATGAACTCGTCCGGTGGGATATTGCCGAGGTCAGGGTGGTTCCAACGCAGGAGCGCCTCGGCACTGACGCACCGCCCCGTGGCAATATCGATCCGCGGTTGGTAGGCCAGCCTGAGCTGATCGGGCGCCACCAAAGCGTCGCGCATCCCGCTGAGAAGGGCAAAGCGCCGCTGATGGCGCTCATCCATGGCCCGCGAATGCGTCCCGACGGTCAGGCCAGCATCGCGGGCGTCGAGCGCCGCCCCATGGGCGATACGGAGAAGCTCGACCGGGGCCATCTGTCCGAGCTGGAACGGCACAACACCAAAGACCGAATGAGTCGACACCGGAATGCTGCTTGTTTCCACGCTCGCGGACAGGAGCATCTGTGCGTCGGCGATCATTTCGCGCAAAAGCGGATCGTCATGCGCCAGGAGAAGAAGCTCCGTACTGCCCACTTGGTAGAGGGACGCCGTCGTGCCAAAAGCGGAACACAACGCGTTCTTGCCGAATCTCACCAAGTCGTCGGCATAGGAAGGCCCGACCGCACGACTCGCCCCAGCAAGCTCCTCGGCGTCGGCAAGACTGACCAGAACCGCAACGCGCTCTTCATTGGCGTGGTCGCGGGCGAGGTCTTCCAAATCCTCGATCAGCTGGTTGCGATTTGGCAGGCCGCTGATCGGCTCGATGCGCCCAAATGCGTGCTGCAGCTCGATCTGCGCCATTACCATGGCGGCAAGATCCCTCAGACCATTCAGTTCCTCCGCCGTTGCCGTCCGCGGTTCAAGACCGACCACGCTCATGGAGCCAAGCCCGAACCCCTCCCGGGTCACGAGAGGCGCCCCGGCGTAGAATCGTGCACCGGATTGCGCCAATGGACTGTCGCGATAAAACGCCTCGTCCAACAGATCCGGCACCACCACGACATCGCGGGTGCTCGCAACCTGCGCGCAGGGCGCTTTGTGGCGCGGCAGTTGCGAGATATCCACCCCGACACGCGACTTGAACCACTGCCGATCCTTGTCGGTGAGCGAAACGACCGAGATTGGTAGCTTGAATAGCTGGCTCGCCATGCGCGTGACGCGGTCAAACGCCTCACTGGGGGGCGTGTCGAGCAGGCCGAGGTCGCGCAACGCGCGCAGTCTCGCTTCTTCTTCCTGTTGAGCCTCCACGGCCATTGTCACGATTTCCGATCCAAGCTTCATGCTCCGCCTTGGTGGGCACGGCGGGAGAAAATCAGTTCAGAATAGTGACTTACGAAACTGAAGGATGGCCTTCGCGATTAACGGAATTTTGGCCGAGCGCGGAAAGGTTTCGTAAAGCAACCGAGCCAGCCCCGTTGAGAACGGGGCCTTGAGCGCCTACTCGCCCTCGAAGGAGATCAGCGTGTGGCACTCCACGCCGAGTTCGGCGAGCTTGGCACAACCGCCGAGCTCCGGCAGGTCGATGACGAAGGCGGCCCCCACCACCTCGGCCCTCAAGCGCCGCAAGAGCTTCACGGCAGCCACCGCCGTGCCGCCGGTGGCGATCAAATCGTCGACCAGGAGCACGGGCTCACCCGGGCTCAACGCGTCCTCGTGGATTTCGATGACATCGACGCCGTATTCCAGCTCGTAGTCCTCGCCGATGGCCTTATGCGGCAGCTTGCCCTTCTTGCGGATCGGCACAAAACCGCAGCGCAGGCGGTCGGCGGCCGCACCGCCGAGGATGAACCCCCGCGCCTCGATACCGGCGACCGATTCAACCCTTTGATCGTGGAACGGCGCCACCAGCCGCTCAACCGACGAACGGAAGCCCGACGGGTGGCCCAGCAGCGTGGTGATATCGCGAAACATGATCCCGGGCTTCGGATAATCGGGAATCGTCCGCACGAGACCCTTGAGATCGATATCGGTGGGCAAAGTCATCTGGGGTCTCTCCATAATGTCAGGCGCCAAGCGCACGAAAGCGCCATCGCTATACTGAAACAAGAGGCAACTGGCCAGTGGGTGACGGCTAGCCGTTCAGGACCCGGCCAGCGACCGCATCGAGCTTTTTCAGGAGCTCGGGATCGCGCGCTTCCGGCGCGGTGATGATCGCGGTATCCAGCGCCCGGTCCGAGCCGATCGGGCACGGCTCATGCTCACGCGGGAAGTCACGCGCCAGCCGCGCCACGAGACCGGCCGCCTTCTCCGCATTGGCCATGAGTACGCGGATAATGTCCTGCACGGTGACCGCCTCGTGATCGGGATGCCAGCAGTCGAAGTCGGTGACCATGGCGACCGTGGCGTAGCAAAGCTCCGCCTCGCGGGCGAGCTTGGCTTCCGGCAGATTGGTCATGCCGACGACCGAATAGCCGAGCCCCTTATAGGTGAGGCTCTCGGCGAGCGTGGAGAATTGCGGCCCCTCCATGCACACATAGGTGCCGTCGCGGGCCACGGGGATGTTCTCGGCGTCCGCGGCCTCCGCGATATGCATACGCAAACGCGGCGCAGTGGGATGCGCCATGGAGACATGGGCGACACAGCCGGTGCCGAAGAACGACGTGGCGCGGTTATGGGTGCGGTCCACGAACTGATCGACAAGGACGAAGGTGCCTGGCGGCAGCTCTTCCTTATACGAGCCGCAAGCGGACAGCGAGATGAGATCGGTGACGCCGGCGCGCTTCATCACGTCGATATTGGCGCGGTAATTAATGTCGGTGGGAGAAAGCCGGTGGCCCTTGTCGTGCCGCGACATGAACACGATGGGCAGCCCATCGATATCGCCGATCCGCACTGCGGCGGACGGCGCGCCCCAGGGGCTCGCGATTTGCTCCTCACGGACGTTTTGAAGCCCGGGCAGCTCGTAAAGGCCCGAGCCGCCGATAATGCCGAGCACCGCTTTCGTCATGAAAGTCCCCTTTGACGGCTGATCACTCGCCGATATGCATGTAGACCACGGCCCAGACATGACTGCCGCGATGATCCTCGCCCACCGTCTCGCCCTCCGCACGCGTGTTGAGCAGCCAGAGCGGTCCCTGCTGCCCGATGCCGAGCGGTACGCCGTCGGCCTCCAGCGCGAGAATGTAATCGGAGCCGTCGATGTCTTCCGGAAGCAGGTAGCCGGTATAGCCATCCGCCGCGACGAACGTCGTCTTCGCCTTCGCCGCTTCGATGAGCCCCAGCACCTCTCTCAGAAGCGGCCCCTTGAAGGTCGCCTCCTTCTCGAACTCGATGGGCTTGGCCGTCACTGTGCCTTGCGGCAGCGCCCGCAACATGGCGAGATTGAAGGCGAAGCCATGCTTGAAGTCGGCCTTGAGCGAGGCCAGCAGACTGTCACGCTTGGGATCGAGGGGGCCGCGATTGGGCTTGCCCACGAAGCCGCCCACGGTGAGCACCACCATGTCTTCGGGCTGAGGGGCGTCGTCCGCGGCGAACGCCGGAAGGCTCAGGAGCGCGGCGAGAAGAGCAACCCAGACGCGCTTCATCGGCGGCCTCTACGCTTGGTGAGCGCCATCGCGGCGGTGCAGGCGCGCCCAGACGGCCCGCTTGGAGAAATACATGATCCCGGCAAACACGATGAGGAAGATCATGATCCGCGCGCCGACCTTGTAGCGCTCCTCAAGCTTCGGCTCCGCCGTCCACATGAGGAAAGCGGATACGTCCCGCGCGTAGTTGTCGACCGTGGGCTTGGTGCCGTCGGTATAGGGAATGACGCCGTCCACCAAAGGATTCGGCATGGCGATCTGATGGCCCGGGAAGGCTTTGTTGTACTGCATGCCTTGGGTCATGTGGAATTCGGCGGGCGGCTGCGCGTAGCCGGCCAGCAGCGCATAGATATAGTCCGGACCACCCGGCCGCGCCTTCGCCATCACCGAAAGATCCGGCGGCAACGCGCCGTTATTCACCACCCGCGCCGCCTGATCATTGGCGTAAGGCGAGGGGAAACGATCGGACGGACGGCCCGGCCGTTGGAACATCTCACCCTTGTCGTTAGGCCCGTCGGTCACCTGCGCTTGCGACGCCAGCGTCTCGATCGCCTTCGGCGAGAAGCCCGGGCCGCCGGACTCGCCGAGATTGCGGTACGACAGGAGCCGCATGGAATGGCAATTCGCGCAGATCTCCTTGTAGACCCGATACCCGCGTTGGAGTTGCGCCTTGTCGAAACGGCCGAAGGGCGGCGCGAACGACCAGTCCTGCGCCGTGATGACGGGCCCATGGCCGTTGCCGGACTCCTCGGCAAGAGCCAGGCTCGGGATGCTTAGCGCGAGCACAAAAGCAGCGACGGTGCGCACAGTACTCATCATGCCGCTCCCTCGCGCCCAGGCTCCTGCGCCCTGTGTGGCGGCGCCTCTGCCGGATGCGAACCCTGGGGCCCAAGCACGGATTGCGTGATGCTGCCGGGAAGCTTCTTGGGCCGCTCGATGAAGCCGAGAATCGGCATGAGCACCAGGAAGAACCCGAAATAGTAGATGGTGCACACGCGCCCGAAGAACAGATACCAGCCATCCGGGGCTTGCGAGCCGAGATAGCCAAGCGCCAGGCAATTGATGACAAACAGCCAGAAGAACCATTTGTAGATCGGCCGGTAGCTCGTCGAGCGGACGCGCGAGGTATCGAGCCACGGCACGAAGAACAAGACGCCGATCCCGCCGATCAATCCGATCACGCCGAACAGCTTGTTCGGGATGGCGCGCAGGATCGCGTAGAACGGCAGGAAGTACCACTCCGGCACGATATGCGGCGGCGTCTGCAGCGGATTGGCCGGAATGTAGTTGTCCGGATGGCCGAGGAAGTTCGGCGCATAGAACAGCAGGCCCGCGAACACGAGCAGGAACAGCACGAGCGCGAAGCCATCCTTGATCGTGTAGTACGGATGGAAGGGGATCGTATCCTTCGCCGATTTCACATCGACGCCCGTGGGGTTGTTGTTGCCGGGCACGTGCAGCGCCCAGACATGCAAGATCACCACGCCCGCGATCACGAAGGGGAGCAGGTAGTGGAGCGCATAGAGCCGGTTCAGAGTCGGACCGCCCACCGAGAACCCGCCCCAGATCCATTCCACCAACGAGGTGCCGAGCCCAGGGATCAGCGCATCGAGCGATGAGAACAGATTGGTGATCACCGTCACCGCCCAGAAGCTCATCTGCCCCCACACGAGCGAATAGCCCATGAAGGCGGTGGCGATCATGAGCAGGAGGATCAGCACGCCGAGAATCCACAAGATCTCGCGCGGGGCCTTGTACGAGCCGTAATAGAGCCCGCGGAAGGTGTGGATGTAGACGGCGAGGAAGAACATCGAGGCGCCGACCGCGTGCGAATAGCGCAACAGCCAGCCCCAATTCACGTCGCGCATGATCTTCTCGACCGAGTCGAACGCGCCGTCCGCCGTCGGCACGTAATGCATGGCGAGCACGATACCGGTCGCCATCTGCACCGCGAGCATGAAGGTGAGGATGCCGCCGAAGGTCCACCAATAGTTCAGGTTGCGCGGCGTGGGAAAGACCAAGAACTGGTCGTGCATCATCCGCGGGATCGGCATGCGCGCATCGAACCATCTCTCGATGCCGGTCGACGGCGTGTAGGTTGAAGGATGCGACATGGCTTCGCCCTACCCGATCTTGATTTTGGTGTCGGAGGTGAACTCGTAGGGCGGAATGTACATGTTCTGCGGCGCCGGCCCGACGCGAATCCGGCCCGCCGTGTCGTACTGCGAGCCGTGGCACGGGCAGAACCAGCCCCCATAATCCCCCTTGTAGTCGCCGACCGCCTGGCCTTTTGGAATGCAGCCGAGATGGGTGCAGATGCCGATCATCACGAGCCACGGCTCACGCTCCGCCGCGGCGCGGTTGGCGTCGGTGGCGGGCGCATCGTCCGGCAGGTTGGCGTTGCGCGCCAGCGGATCGGGCAGGCTGTCGACCTTGATGTCTTTGCCCTCCTCGACCTCCTTCGCCGTGCGATGGCGAATGAAGATCGGCTTGCCGCGCCACATCACCGTGATGGCCTGGCCCTCCTCGATGGGCGCGAGGTCGACATCGGTGCTGGCCAGCGACAGGGTCGAGGCGTCGGGGTTCATCTGATCGAGCAGCGGCCATAGCATCGCCGCGCCGCCGATCGCAGCAAACGCGCCGGCGCCGATCAGGATCACGTCGCGGCGCGACGGATCATCGTCCGCAAGAAGGGAGGGGTCGGTAGAACTATCGGGATTGGCCACGGGCCAAGAGCTCCTGACGATTGAAGGAGCCGAAGAGAGCAATGCCCAGCCTCTCGGCTCTCTAAGCTGGCAACAAATGCGCCGAACTTCTGTTATTGCCTCTTCAGATGCCGAAAAACCGGCATGATCGGTGCCGTTTTTCTGGCATTGCTTCTCCGGGTTGTCCAGCGCCCAGGCCCGCCCATAACATGGGCAAATTGGCGCACGCGATGGCCACCAACAGCTAGCACGGGCCGGAATGCGGTGGAGTTGATCCCGGTCAAAGCCGCTGATCGTTTCGCGCGATGCCATTCCCCACCCGAAGCAGCTATAGGGAAGGTCGAAGAGGCGCTTTCGTTGAGCCCCTCCCGCCAAAGAGCCAATGGACATGAAGGCAGACGAGAAGACAGACAAACCCTCAGACGCTGGATCGCCGATCGGCGATTTCGAGGCCAACAAGGACCGCGCCAGGCTCTGGTTCGAGACCTTGCGGGACCAGATTCTGGCAGCCCTCGAGGCGCTCGAAGACGCAAGCCAAGATGCGCCGGGCTGCGCGGGCAAGGCGCCCGGCCGCTTCACCCGCACGCCCTGGACCCGCGAGGACGGTGGCGGCGGGGTGATGTCTCTGATGTCGGGCCGGGTGTTCGAGAAGGTGGGCTGCCACACCTCGACCGTCCACGGCGAATTTCCGAAAGAGTTCGCCGGCCAAATCCCCGGCGCGGGCGAAGATCCGCGCTTCTGGGCGAGTGGCATGTCGTTTATCGCCCATCCGACCAATCCAAATGCACCGACCGGCCATATGAACACCCGTATGGTGGTCACATCGAAGGGCTGGTTCGGCGGCGGCGGCGACCTGACCCCGGTGCTCAATCGCAGGCGGACCCAAGAGGACCAAGATTCGCAAGCCTTTCATGCCGCTATGCAGGCCGCCTGCGCGGGTCAGCCATCGGCCGACTATCCCCGCTTCAAGGCCTGGTGCGATGAGTATTTCTACCTCGCCCACCGCAAGGAGCCGCGCGGCATTGGCGGCCTCTTCTACGACTATCTGAACACGGGCGATCTCGAGGCTGACTTCGCCTTTACCCAAGAAGTGGGTAAAAGCTTCGTCGCTGTCTATCCGGAGATCGTGCAGGGCAACATCTTCACGCCCTGGACCGACGCAGACCGTGAGGAGCAGTTGATCCGCCGAGGCCGTTATGTGGAGTACAATTTGCTTTACGACCGGGGCACGATTTTTGGGCTGAAGACCGGCGGCAATGTCGAGGCGATCCTATCCTCCATGCCGCCGCTGGTCAGGTGGCCTTAGCTTCAGCCACCTACCCCCGCACGCCGGCGTACATCAGCGGCGGGGCGGTCTGGGCCAAGCTGTCCAGGGAGAGGGTGGCGCCGAGGCGGCCATCGAACATCGGCGCGTCGTAGGCCATGCGGGCCATGAACATGGCGAGTGCGGTAAGCACCAGAATTGTAACGATTTTCCCCATCTCCGCTTCCCTTCCCTCGGCATCGGCGGCGCGTTTTCGCGCTCACCTGATGCTTGGTTTAGGGTTTGGCGGCTGAACCCAATCTGAGGCGGCCGTTCATCTGCCGTTTAGGTTGGGCTTTCGGGCACAAGTTCCGACTTGCCAAGGTGTTCGGCATCGCTCATCTTCTCGGGACCGGGCGCCCAAGGCTTTGGGCGCGGACTTGGACGACGGCAAGTGAACTATCGCGGCTCTACAGCACGACGACCTTTCCTGACATCTCAAGACGACGAGGGTCTCCCGCTCGCGGGTAGGCCAACGGCCCGTTATGCAAACTTCGAAACGGGAAAGGATTCCCCCAAATGTCTCGTGTGAATGGCATAGTGAAATTCTTCAACCACACGCGCGGCTTCGGCTTCATTCAGCCGGAAGACGGCAGCAAGGACGTTTTCGTCCATGCCTCGGCGCTCGAGCGCTCTGGCATTCCGCCCCTCAATGAGGGTGACAAGGTCTCCTTCGAGATCGAGGACGACCGCCGCGGCCGCGGCAAGCAGGCCGCCAACGTGCAGCTCGCATAAAGCTTTTCAGCGAACCGCTGACCTTGAAAACCGCCGGACCTTGCGTCCGGCGGTTTTTTCATGTGGGCCGGGGTTTCAGTGCGGCCAGGGTTTCAGTGCGACCAAGTGAGAAGCCCGACCACGGCGCCCGTGAGGCACGTGGCGAGCGTGCCCGAAATGATCGATTTCGGCGCGAGCGCGACAATCTCGGCTCTGCGCTCCGGCACCATGGTGAAAGCCCGGCCATGAGAATGCCGAGACTGCCGAAATTGGCGAAGCCGCACAGCGCATAGAGCATGATCAGCCGGGAGCGATCGGACAGCGCCTCGGCCGGCAGCTCCGACAGGCGCACATAGGCGACGAGCTCGGTGAGGATGGTCTTGATGCCCATCAGCTCCCCGCCGGTGAGTGCCTCGCGCCACGGCATGCCCATCAGCCAGCAGACCGGCGCTATGACGTAGCCGAGCAGGCGTTGGAGCGTGATCGCCTCGCCGCCGATCTCAGGCAAGAGGCCGAGCCCCGCATTGACGAGATGAACCAGCGCAATCAGCACGATCAGCATGGCGATGATGCTGAGCAGCAGTTCGAGCCCGACGGCGGTGCCCTTGACGACGGCGTCGACCGTGCTTGAAGCGACCGGCTCCGGCGAGTGAAGCGTGGCCTCGGTGCGCCCCGCTTCGACCTCGGGCACCATGATCTGGGAGATGACGACCGCGGCCGGCGCGCTCAGCACCGAAGCGACGATCAATTGTCCGGCGGCGTCAGGCACGGCACCCGACAGGATGGTCGCGTAAAGCACCAGCACCGTGCCCGCGATGCTCGCCATGCCGCCGGTCATCACCAGGAACAGCTCGGAACGCGACAACCGGGAGAGATAGGGGCGGATGAACAGCGGCGCCTCCACCATGCCGACGAAGATATTGGCGGCGGTGGCGAGGCCCGCCGCGCCGCCGATCCGCATGGTCCGCTCAAGCACCCAGGAGAAGCCCTTCACGACGACCGGCAGGATGCGCCAATAAAACAGAACCGTCGTGAGCACGCTCGTCACCAGAACGATCGGCAGGGCCTGAAACGCCAGCACGAAATCCGAGCCCGGCGTCTTAGGATCGAAGGGCAGCGGCCCGCCGCCTAGATAGCCGAAGACGAAGGCCGTGCCGGCGCGGCTGGCGTCCGCGACCGCGAGAAAGGGCGCGTTGGCGAGCGCGAAGAACGCAGCAACCGGCGGCAGTTTCAGGCAAAGCAGCGCGAGCGCGATCGTGACGCCAACACCGAGTGCCGCGTGGCGCACCGAGACGGCGGCATGTCGCTCGCTCAACGCGAAAGCCAGGCCGAGCAGCACCAGCACGCCCAGGCCGGATTGCAATGTCAGCACCCCCGCCCCTCTTTGTCCGAATCTTTGCGCCCCGGCGAGCTTAGACACGTTTCCGGCGCCGCGCCAAAGACGCACCGCCGCACGGCGTTTCCCGTGCATGACCCGGAACTTAAGCCCCCCAAACCCGTTCAGGTTCGGTTCATCTTGACGGCTCTAAATTGCCTCAAAGCGGGGGCAAAAATCTCGCTTCACCCTATCCCTGGGGGACCCCTCCATCTGTGAGACGCTCCCTGGCGCCTCACGTTTAAGGAACGCAAACGATGGGTAAGACAACCTTCACAGCACTGATTGCTGCGCTTGTCGGGCTCATGGCCCTGACGCTGGCCGCACCGGCGGAAGCCGGCCGGGGCCATGGAAATGGCTGGAAAGGCGGCGGCGGTGGCCGCTATGTCCAGAACAACTATTATGGTGGCCGTGGCGGCGGTTACTATGGCCGGCGTGGTGGTGGCGGCGGCTACAACGCCTTGGGCGCCGGGCTTATCGGCTTCGGCGTCGGCGCCATCGTCGGCAGCGCGCTCACTCCGCGCGAGGTCTATGTGGTGCCACCGCCCCCGCCGCCCCAGCCCGTCTATACGCGCGCCGGCTACGGACCGCCGGCCTGGACGCCTGATTGGTACACGTATTGCTACTCACGCTACCGGAGCTTCAACCCGAATACCGGCACGTTCGTCGGCTATGACGGTTACGAGCGCCTCTGCCGCTAGCGCGAGAAACGCGAAAAGCCTATGCGGCCCGTCGGAAAGAGCTCCGGCGGGCCGTTGCTTTTGCGTCACAGCGTGCGCTCGGGACGTACCCTTGCGCGCGCTTCCGCTGCCCCGCCAAAATCCTCTTAAGCTACCGTTTTGACGAGCTGTTTACCCCTGCGTCAACGGGGCCCGCCGTAAGGTCCCTTTGTCCCTTGAACGAGTCCCCGTGACGGCGCAAAATTGTTGCGCTCCTAGATGAGTCCAACGCGCGGCCACAATGTGCTTGCCGGTCGCCGCATCTTCATGTCTAGACGGAACAAAGGACTCTTGAAGGCTCATGACATCGATTACCGCCGAACCCGAGATCACCGAAACCTCCCGCGACCAGCCGAACGCTCCTGCCGACCGGGACGCGCTTCTGAAGATCAGGCCCTATCAGGGCATGGTGGCGTGGCCGACCGTGATCCTCGCCGCGGGCATCGCCACCTCCTTCGCGCTCGTTTGCACGCTCGGCACCATCGGGATCATCCCGCTCTGGCTCGGCCTGATCCTCAACACGCTGATCCTCTACGCCGATCAGACGCCGCTGCATGAGGCCTGTCACGGCAACATCGCCGGCAAGGATTCAAAGTGGCTGTGGCTGAACCATCTCGTCGGCTATGTCTGCGGCACGATGCTGCTGCATGAGTACAAAGCCTTCCGCTACATGCATCTCGCTCACCACCGCGACACCAACGATCCCGAACTCGATCCGGATCACTGGGTGGCGGTGAAGGGGCCGTTCAAGGTGGCGTGGCGCTGCCTCACCATCGTGTTCTGGTATCATCAGTTTTTCTGGAAGCACATCGCCTTCCACGCCCACATCCCGGGCATGCGGCCGTTGGCCCTGCACATCGTCGTCATGCACGCGCTCTACTATGGGCTGGCGCTGGGTCTGTCGGTGATGGGCTATTGGCGCGAAGTCCTGATGCTGTGGATCTTCCCCCACATCCTCGCCTCGGCGCTGATCATCTACTTCTTCGCCTATCTCACCCATAAGCCCCACGAGATTCACGAGCGCTATCGCGACACCAACATCTTCTGGGTGCGCGGCAAGATCATCGAGCCGATCGTGAACTGGCTCTATTTGTTCCAGAACTTCCACCTGATCCATCACCTCTTCCCGCGGATCCCGTTCTACCTCTACGGTAACGCCTTCCGCGATCTGAAGCCGGTCTTGGATCGAGAGCACGCGCATATCTACGAATACGACTTCGGACCTCACCAGGAGGGGGTCCACTCGGCGCGCTAGGAAACGCGAAAGAGGGCATCGAGATGCGTCATGGCCGGGCTTGCCCGGCCATGATCGTTTTAGGAGCGCGCTAGCTTCCTTGCTCGAAAGTGAGATCGGCCGGTGAGATCAGCACCGCGAATTGCTGGCACCAGATCACCACGCTCGGGAACTGCTTGAGGTCGACGCCCGCGGGAATCGCGTAGTTCTGACTCCCCTTGAACGCACGCAAGCGTCCCAAATCCACATACATCGTGTCGGTGACGTCGCTCGAGGTGCGGATCTCCGCTTTCGGCACCAGATAGACGTGGAAGTCAGGCCCCGGCCCCACTTCGAAGTCGTCGCCGAGAAACACGGTCTTGGGATAGACGCTCACCGTGCCCTTGCCGTAATGGACCGGATCGTTGGGATTGGGCTGAATGAACGTGCCTTTGGCCACGAGCTGGCCGCTCTCGTCCCTTCTCAGCGTCTCCATCGCGTCCGGCGGCGGGAAGATATACGGGAAGAAGAAAATGCCGAGAACGAAGCCAAACACCAGGCCAAGCAGGCCGCCGGCAAGAAATCCCTTCAACCACTGCCACATATCGCGCCTCCCAATGCCCGAAGAGCTTAGGAGCTTGCCATGGCAGCGTTGTGATGGCGAGCGTCGCCGCTCAGTGCAGCCGGAGCTCGCCTTCCACGAAGCTGAACTCCGTCGGCGAGATCAGCTTCTTATGCGCCACACGCACCCGGTAAAGCGGCCCCTCGAGATTGGCATCCCAAAAGTCCAGAAAATCCGTGAGCTTGGGAAAGCGCGGCGCCATGTCGTAGTCCTGCCAGACATAGCTCTGAAGCAGCTTCTTATGGTCGGGCAGGCGGTAAAGAATCTCGGCGGTGGTGAGCGAAAACCCCTCGATTTGGCGAACGAAACCCCGGTCCACATCCCCTGCTGGCATGGCTCAAGTCCCCTCGTGATCATCCTTTTTGGTTCTATCAATGCTAATCGCGGGATTCGCTTGCGTCTACAAATTTTCCTCAGTTGAATCAGTGCCTTGGCAGCACACCGATGATACTGCTAACGATTCCTGGCACTCTCGCCTTGAAAGTGCCAAACGCTGAATCTACATAGCTTTCGTGCGCTCCCGGTCCAGGGGGCCGACCCAACTCATGACAATTTGCCCGAAGGAGATCGAAGATGAAGTTTCGTCCACTGCATGATCGCGTCGTAGTGCGTCGGATCGACGAGGACGAACGGACCAAAGGCGGCATCATCATTCCGGACACCGCGAAGGAGAAGCCCCAGGAAGGCGAGATTGTCGCCGTGGGTCCCGGCGCCCCCGACGAGAAGGGCCATGTCCAGCCCCTGGATGTGCGGCCCGGCGATCGCGTGCTGTTCGGCAAATGGTCCGGCACCGAGGTCAAGATCGACGGCGAGGACGTGCTCATCATGAAGGAGAGCGACATTCTCGGCGTGCTCGAAGGCACTGCCGCCGCCACAAAGAAGGCTGCGTAGCCACCCTCACGAATTTCAACCCGCCTTTGAGATGCCGGTTTCACCGGCCTCGGGGTGAGGTCCTAAGGAGTAGAAAGAATGTCTTCCAAGGAAGTGAAGTTTGGCCAAGACGCCCGCGAGAAGATGCTTCGCGGTGTCGACATCTTGGCCAATGCGGTCAAGGTCACGCTCGGCCCCAAGGGCCGCAACGTCGTGCTCGAGAAATCCTTCGGCGCCCCCCGCATCACCAAAGACGGTGTGACGGTCGCCAAGGAGATCGAGCTCGAGGACAAGTTCGAGAACATGGGCGCCCAGATGGTGCGCGAGGTCGCCTCCAAGACCGCCGACGAGGCGGGTGACGGCACCACCACCGCCACGGTGCTCGCTCAGGCCATCGTCAGGGAAGGCGCCAAGTCCGTCGCCGCCGGCTCCAACCCCATGGACCTGAAGCGCGGCGTGGATCTCGCCGTCTCCAAGGTCATCGAGGCCCTGAAGGAGAAGTCCAAGAAGGTCACTTCCAACGAGGAGATCGCTCAGGTCGGCACCATCTCCGCCAATGGCGACCAGGAGATCGGCCGCTTCATCTCCGAGGCCATGCAGAAGGTCGGCAATGACGGCGTCATCACCGTCGAGGAGGCCAAGAGCCTCGGCACCGAGCTCGAAGTGGTCGAGGGCATGCAGTTCGACCGCGGTTACATCTCGCCATACTTCGTCACCGACGCCGACAAGATGCGCGTCGAGCTTGAGAACCCCTACATTCTCATGGACGAGAAAAAGCTCTCCAACCTTCAGTCCATGCTGCCGCTGCTCGAAGCAGTGGTGCAGTCGGGCCGTCCGCTCCTCATCATCGCCGAGGACGTCGAAGGCGAGGCTCTGGCCACGCTCGTGGTCAACAAGTTGCGCGGCGGCCTGAAGGTCGCGGCGGTGAAGGCACCGGGCTTCGGCGATCGCCGTAAGGCCATGCTTCAGGACATCGCGGTCCTGACGGGCGGTCAGGTGATCTCCGAGGATCTGGGCATCAAGCTTGAGAACGTCACCCTCGACATGCTGGGCCAGGCGAAGAAGATCGTCATCACCAAGGATGACACCACCATCGTCGATGGCGCCGGCAAGAAAAAGGATATCGAGTCGCGCGTCGCCCAGATCCGTCAGCAGATCGAGGATACCAGCTCGGACTACGACCGCGAAAAGCTGCAAGAGCGGCTGGCCAAGCTCGCCGGCGGCGTTGCCGTGATCAAGGTCGGCGGTGCCACCGAGATCGAAGTGCGGGAGCGGAAGGATCGTGTCGACGATGCGTTGAACGCGACCCGCGCGGCCGTCGAGGAAGGTATCGTTCCCGGTGGCGGCGTGGCGCTTCTGCGCGCCGTGAAGGTGCTCGACACCCTCAAGGGCGCCAACGAGGACCAGAAAATCGGCATCAACATCGTCCGCCGCGCCCTTCAGGCGCCGCTGCGCCAGATCGCTGAAAATGCCGGCGAAGACGGCGCCGTGGTCGTGGGCAAGATCCTCGACAAGGAAGAGTACAACTTCGGCTACAACGCCGCGACCGGCGAGTATGGCAACCTGGTCAAGCAGGGCGTCATCGATCCGGCCAAGGTTGTGCGCACCGCGCTCCAGGATGCGTCGTCCATTGCCGGGCTGCTCATCACCACCGAGGCCATGGTGGCCGAGCTGCCGAAGAAGGGTGCTCCCGCCATGCCTGGCGGAGACATGGGCGGCATGGGCGGTATGGGCGGCATGGGCTTCTAGTCGCGTAGCGTTCAGTTGCGTATGCGTCGGTAAGCGTAGGTTGCGTCGCGTAAGTTGCGTCCCTGCGTAGAAGTACCCCCAGAGTATTGAGCCGCGTCCTCCCTGGGGCGCGGCTCTTTTCTTATGTGCGGCTCTAGGCTCTCGGCTATCGTCATGGCCAACCGGGCATGACCAGGAGAGCCGTGTGGCTGCCAAGAACAAGCAAGCAGGCCGCATTCGCGCCGGTGTCGGCGGCTGGGTCTATGCGCCGTGGCGCGGGGTGTTCTATCCCGGAGGGCTCAGACAGGCCGACGAGCTGGCCTACGCCACGGACCACCTCACCTCAATCGAGATCAACGCCACCCATTACCGGCTGCAAAGCCCCAAGAGCTTCAAAAAATGGGCCGACACCGCACCAGACGGCTTCGTCTATTCGGTCAAAGGCCCGCGCCTCGTGACCCAGCAGAAGGTGCTGGCGGAGACCGGCAACTTTGTTGCCCGGTTTTTCGACTCAGGGCTCGCCGAACTGGGTGACAAGCTCGGACCCGTGCTCTGGCAGTTCGCGCCCTTCAAGACATTCGATGAAGCCGACTTCGCCAAGTTCCTCGAACACTTGCCGCAAAAGCTGAACGGGCAAAAGCTCAATCACGTGGTCGAGGCGCGCCACGCCAGTTTCCAGGATCCCGCCTTCATCCGCTTACTTCGCGACCACGGCGTGGCCCCGGTCTATGTCGACAGCGAAGATTATCCCTCGATCGCCGACGTCACCGGCGACGTGGTCTATGCGCGCCTTCAACGCGGCGACGACACCATCGAGACCGGCTACCAGCCGAAAGACCTCGATGCGTGGGCGTCATGCGCGAAAGCCTGGGCCGCGGGCGGCATGCCCGACGATCTGCCCACGGTGGACGCCGCGCACGCACCCGCCGCCAAGCCGCGCGACGTTTTCGTCTATTTCATTCACGAGGGAAAGCTGCGGGCGCCCGCAGCCGCCATGGAGCTGATTGCCCGGCTGGACTAGCGCTCGGCGCGCCGCTTGGCCCTAGCCAACAGCTGTTCGCGGTCCTCGGCGAAGCCGCCATCGATCCACTGCTGTTCGACCGAACGCAACATGGCCCCGATCTCCGGCCCCTTGAAGTCGCCGAACGCGGTGATGTCCGGCCCACGCAAGGGAAACTCCGGCGCCTGCCATCGCTCCGGCAGCTCAACTGCGCGTTGCCAATCGGCATCGTAGGGCCGCGCGCCACGCGTGGCCCAACTCAGCAGAACTTGCATCCCGTAAGTCTCGATCCCGAGGCGATAGAGCAGCCGCTTCGCGGCGCCCTCCTCCGGCAGCGCGGGGTCGAACGTCTCGTCGGCGCCGCACAAGAGCATGGCCTGCTCGGCATTCGACAACTTGAAGCGCGCGGCAAGGCGCGGCGCGTCTTCGGCCACGAACACCGAGAGCGCGGCAAGCCTCAGAATCGCATTGGGGTCGCAGCCCGCACCCGCCTCGATGGCAATCAACCGCGCCAGCCGGTCGAGCCGCGGCGCGCAGCCGAGGATGTCGCTCAAGAGCCCGAAGTCGAACACAGACTCGATCGCGGCGAACGCTTTCGGCGCCACCAGAAGACGCTTCAGCTCCGCGGCGACACGCTCGGCCGAAAGTTGCGTCAACCCGCCACGCTGCCTCACGCACGCGGTAAGCCCCTCATCATCGAGCGGTTGCTTGCCATAATAGGCGTTGAACCGGAAGAAACGGAGAATTCGCAAATAGTCTTCTTTGATGCGCGCTTCCGCCTCGCCGATGAAACGCACGCGCCCCGCGACCAGATCCGCGTACCCGCCGAGCGGGTCGTGGACGGTGCCGTCGGGCGCCGCATAGAGCGCGTTCAGCGTGAAGTCGCGGCGCTGCGCATCTTCCGCCCAGTCCTTCGTGAACACGACCTTGGCATGACGGCCGAATGTCTCCACATCACGCCGCAGCGTCGTGACCTCGAACGGTACGCCGTCGGCGACGACCGTGACCGTGCCATGCGCGATGCCTGTTGGGATCGCCTTCAAGCCGGCCTTGCGCGCCAGCGCCATGACTTTGTCCGGCACCGCCGTGGTCGCGAAGTCGATCTCGGTCACGGGCAGCCCCAGCAGCGCGTCCCGCACCGCGCCGCCCACCGCGCGCGTCTCGATATCGCCACCGGACAAGGCCGCGAACACGCGCATGGTTTCCGGCCGCTTCAGCCATGCGGCGTCTTTCAGCGAAGGCGGCGCTTCTTTGCGGGGAGTGTCGTGCTGGGCCATGACACCTCTGTCGTCAGTCGATGCCGCCGGGTTTGATCACGCCATCTTCGATAACGGACGGATGGTAAGTGCCGCCGCGTTCGCCGCCCGAGAATTGCACGAGCGTCGCCATGACGATGAACAGCAGACCAAACCCCACCGCCAACAACCAGAAGATCGGCGCGCTTTGCCACAGAGTCGCGGGCGCGGCGCCCCTCACCCAGACCATGTAGGCCGCGTAGACTAGGAACGGCAACGCAAACAGCAGAATATCGATGAGGGCGATGCGCAACATCGCGTAAGACGTCTCCCCGGCAAGCCTGTTGTTTTGTCGAGACCTTAGCCGCGCGCGCCCGACAAAGCGAGAGCGCTTCAGTCCTCCATGGGAAACATGAAGAAAGCGCCGCCGCTCCATACCCCGGCGCCCTGCTCGGTCTCCACCACAAGCTCCGTCAGTTCGTAGTAGACGGGGCGCGCGAGCTGCGCGGTCAGACCGTCGCGCACCTCGACATAAGGCGCATGCCCCCCGTCCGGCGCGGCCCGGAATCCAATTGGGTGTCCCGCGTCGGCGGTCACCATGTCTGCCACATTGGTCTCGAAGGTGAGGCGCTGGTCCTCGCCGTGGCCTTCGCGGGTCATGGCAATTGCAATAAAAGGCTCGCCCTCGACATCGATGGGTACCTTCTCCACCGGCGTGACGAGATAGAACCCGTCGTCTTCGCGGCGCAGCACGGTGGAGAACAACTTGACCAGAGGCTTCCGGCCGATGGGACTCCCCTGGTAATACCAAGTGCCGTCCCGGGCGATCTTCAGGCCGATATCTCCGCAATCATTAAGGTTTGGCAATAATGGCTTGGGCCGTTTGCCGACGTCCTTGCCAGATGCTACGAGTCGATCTCTTTCATCTTGGTCAGGCACTGTCATATTCGCCGATTCATGACCTCTTGCCCACGGCCGGGAGCCGTCCAACAGTCGGCGCCAACGCTATTGTGACCCAATTGCCGATCAAAGTGTTCAGCTTTTCCGGGCCTTTGGCCCTATATTTTTCCATCGTCAAGATCGAGCGAAACGGAAACCATGACCACAGTTGAATCCGAGACCCAACTCGTGGATCGCCTCGACGAGATCGGGGCCAAGATCCAGGAAGTGCGGGAGGCGACCGAGACCGTCATCTTCGGTCAGGGGCGAGTCATCGACTTGGCCCTGATCACGCTGTTGTCCGGCGGCCACGCACTCCTCATCGGCGTGCCGGGCCTCGCCAAGACGAGCCTCGTCGAGACGCTGGGAAGCGTGCTCGGTCTGGACAACAAGCGCATTCAGTTCACGCCGGACCTCATGCCGTCGGACATCGTCGGCTCCGAGGTGCTCGAGGAAGAAGCCGGCGGTCGGCGCAGCTTCCGCTTCGTCAAAGGCCCGATCTTCACCCAGCTTCTGATGGCCGACGAGATCAACCGCGCCAGCCCTAAGACTCAATCGGCTTTACTGCAGGCCATGCAGGAGCATCACGTGACGGTGGCCGGCGTCCGCCACGACGTGCCGCGGCCCTTCCACGTGCTCGCCACGCAAAATCCGCTGGAGCAGGAAGGCACCTATCCGCTGCCCGAGGCACAGCTCGACCGCTTCCTGTTGCAGATCGACGTCTCCTATCCCGACGCCGATGCCGAACGGCGCATGCTGTTCGCGACCACGGGTGTCGAGGAGCGCAACCTTAAGACCATCCTTTCCGCCGACGAGCTCATGATGGCCCAGCGTCTCGTCCGCCAGCTGCCCGTCGGCGACCAGGTGGTCGACGCCATTCTGCAACTCGTCCGCTCCGCCCGTCCCGGAACCGGCAACGATAAGGCCCTGGACGAACTGATCGCTTGGGGCCCCGGCCCCCGCGCCAGCCAAGCACTTATGCTTGCGGTCCGCGCGAAAGCGATGATGGAGGGACGGCTCGCGCCGTCCGTGGACGATGTCGTCGACTTGGCAGAGCCTGTGCTGAAGCACCGTATGGCGCTCACCTTCGCCGCCCGCGCCGAAGGGATCGAAATGAGCGACATGATGGCAAGGCTCATAGAGCCGCTGAGGTAGACAAGCTTTGGCGACCGCGCAGGCGAAATCGCTCCAGCCATTTCTGGCCGAGGAAGCCGAAGCCCATGGGCTTGCGGCGCGCATGCCCGCGCTTCTAATCGAAGCGCAGCGGGTCGCCCATACCGTGACGCACGGAACCCATGGCCGCCGCCGCGCCGGTCCCGGCGAGACTTTCTGGCAGTTCCGCCATTTCGACACCAACGACACGCTTGCCGGTATCGACTGGCGCCGCTCGGCGGGCTCCGACCATCTGTTCGTACGCGAACGGGAATGGGAGGCCGCTCATACGGCGTGGCTCTGGGTCGACCTGTCGCCGTCCATGCGCTTCCGCTCGTCTTTGTCCAAGACAACAAAGGAAAGCCGCGCGGTCATCTTGGCGCTTGCCATGACCGAGCTTCTGTCCCGTGCCGGCGAACGCGTCGGCCTCCTTGGCGGTCTGCCGTTCACGGGCCGCAACACCGGCCGCAAAGTGGCGGAGGTTCTGTTGAACGAGACATCGGAGACAAGTCTGCCGCCGCCCGCGCGCCTCAGCCGGTTCTCCGAATGTCTCATGTTCTCGGACTTCCTCGAGCCGGTAGACGAAACCGTCGCGCGCTTTCAGGCCATCGCCAGCCAGGGCGTGCGCGGACATCTCATTCAGATCCTCGATCCGGCGGAAGAGACGCTGCCTTACGTCGGACGCACGGAATTTGCGGCGAGCGAAGGCGGCGACCGCATGATCGCCGGCCGCGCCGAATCTTTGCGCGACAGCTTTCAGGAGCGCATGGAGCGCCACCGCATGGACCTTCAAGAGGCCGCGCGACGCCTCGGCTGGTCGTTCGTGATGCATCACACCGATCGTCCGGCGGAAGAAGTCGTGCTCGCCGTCCATAGCCATCTCGCCGGGCTCGACCGGGACTACCGCTACCGTCCGCCCCGCCCCGCGCCAGCACAGGCAGACGCCTCATGATGGCGCTCGGGCCCATAGGCTTCTTGCAGCCGTGGATCTTGGTGACGCTCGTCGCGCTGCCCGCCATCTGGTGGTTGCTGCGTTTCACGCCGCCGAGCCCGAACGTCGTGGTCTTCCCGCCGACGCGGCTGCTGAAAGACTTGAAGCCCACCGAGGAAACCCCGGCCCGTAGCCCGTGGTGGCTGACCTTGCTGCGGATGCTGCTGGCTGCGCTGTTGATCCTCGCTTTGGCGCGGCCCGTGATCAATCCGGACCGCGAGACCTTTTCCGGCGAAGGCCCGCTTCTCCTGATCGTGGACAATGGCTGGGCCTCGGCCGCGCATTGGGCCGCACGCCGCGAGACCCTGGCCGCGGCCATCGATCGGGCGAGCCGCGACGGACGCACGGTGATCCTCGCGCCCACCGCAACCGGCGAACCGCTCGGCGAGGCCCTCCCCGCCGATGAGGTGCGCGAACGCATTGCCGGCCTGAACCCGGAGCCTTATGCGCCTGACCGCGCAAAGCTCGCCGAGACGCTTGAGAAAGACCTTGCGGCCAAGACCGGCCACAGCGTGGTCTGGCTTTCCGATGGTCTCGACTATGGCGAGGGCAAAAGTTTTGCGGACGCCCTCACCAAGCTCGCCAGCGGTGGCGGCAGCCTGACCGTGCTGACGCCGGGTCCGCACGAAACGCCGCTCGGTGTCGGCCAAGCCACCGGCGAGGGCGGCGTGCTCGCCGGGCGCGTGCTGAGCGGTGCCGAAGGCCCGAGCACTGGAATTGTAAGAGCGCTGACCGGTCGCGGTGAGCCGTTGGGCGAGGCGCCCTTCACCATCAAGACGGGCGAGCACGAGGCGAAGGCGAGCTTCGATCTGCCCCTTGAGATCCGCAATCAGGTGGCACGCCTCCAGATCAAGGGCGAACGCTCGGCCGGCGCCGTGCATTTGCTCGATGCGCGCTCGCAATGGCATCGCGTCGGCATCGTCTCGGGTGAATCGCGCGAGGAGGCGCAGCCGCTGCTCTCTCCGCTCTATTACGTAAACCGGGCGCTCTCGCCTTACGCCGACGTCATTACGCCCAACGAGCGCAACGTGGCGACCGCCGTGCACGATCTCATCGAGAAGCAGCGCGTTTCGACCATCGTTCTCGCCGATATCGGCAAGCTGGTCGCCGGCACCCAAGAGGAGCTGGAAGACTGGCTCAGCAAAGGGGGTGTCCTGATCCGTTTCGCGGGGCCCCGGCTCGAGCAGGGCGGCGACGAACTTCTGCCCGTCGCACTGCGCCGCGGCGGCCGCTCGCTCGGCGGCTCCCTGTCTTGGAGCACGCCGCAGCCGCTCGCGCCCTTCGAGGACAAGAGCCCGTTCAAGGGGCTTGAGGTACCGGACGACGTGCGCGTCAACAGGCAAGTCCTCGCCGATCCCACGGTGGCCATGGATGCGGAAGTGTGGGCGGCGCTCGCCGACGGCACCCCGCTCGTCACCGCGGCAAAGCAGGGCGAAGGCTGGGTCGTGCTGTTCCACGTCACCGCCAACTCCGATTGGTCGAACCTGCCGCTCTCCGGTCTCTTCGTCGAGATGCTGCGCAGGGCCATGTCGCTTGCCCCGAACCAAGTGGGTGCGGCCCCCGGCGACACGGACGCAACCCTGGAAGCCGGCACGCAGCAGCCCGCCGCGACCACGGCACTTGCGCCCATTCAGACCCTCGACGGATTCGGACAGCTGATTCCGCCGCCACTTCGCGCGGCGGCCATCACGCCCGACAAGCTTGAATCCACCGTGCCTGGGCCTGAGCATCCGCCGGGCTATTACGGACCGTCCGGCGCGGCGCGCGCGCTCAACATCGTGACGCCGGCGACGCGTCTCACGCCGCTCGCACCCGCCGAAGGCGCAAGCACGGTGAGCGGCTACACCTTGAAGAAGCCGTTCGCGCTGGAGCCTTGGCTCTATATCGCCGCGCTCGTGCTGTTCGGCATCGACATTCTTGCCGTGCTGGCGTTGAGCACGGGCTTCCGCTTTAGCCGCCGCCATGCCGCAAGCGCCGCCGCCATCGCTCTCGCACTTGCGCTTGGCGCACAACTGGCGCCCGCGCCGGCCTTCGCCGCAGAAGCAGAGAACGCCCCCGAGACGACCGGCAACACTGCCGACGACTTTGCGCTGAAAGCCGCGCTCAAGACACGGCTCGCTTACGTCCTGACCGGCGACGCGGAGATTGACCGCACCAGCGAGGAAGGTCTAGGGGGCTTGAGCAAGGTGTTGCGCGCCCGCACGGCGCTCGAACCGGCAGCCCCCATGGGCGTCGACATCGAGACGGACGAGTTGTCCTTTTTCCCGGTGCTGTATTGGCCGGTGAGCGAGGACACAGAGCCGCTGTCGGACAAGACTCTGGCCAAGGTCGATGCCTACATGAAGCAAGGCGGCATGATCATCTTCGACACCCGCGACCAGGAGCGGGTGTCCTATGGCGGCGTACAAGGCAAGGCGCTGAACCGCCTTATCGGCCAACTCGACGTGCCGCCGCTGGAGCCCGTGCCCGAAAACCACGTGCTCACCAAGTCGTTCTACCTGATGCACAGCTTCCCCGGCCGCTGGGACGGCGGCTCGCTCTGGGTCGAAGCGGAACCGGCGGACGAGACCGAGCGCAGCGAACGCTCCCGCCGAACCGACGGCGTGAGTTCGCTCGTCATTACCTCAAACGACCTTGCCTCGGCCTGGGCGCTCGATGAAGCGAACCGGCCGATCTTCCCCGTGGTCCCCGGTGGCGAGGTCCAGCGCGAGATGGCCTTCCGCGCCGGCGTGAACCTCGTGATGTACGCGCTCACCGGCAACTACAAGGCCGATCAGGTGCACGTCCCCGCCCTGCTCGAGCGTCTGGGGCAATAGATCATGAGCTGGTCCATCGAGTTTCTCCCCTTCGTGCCCTGGCCGGCGCTTTGGCTCATTGCCGGAATCGGCGCATGCCTCCTCGCCCTTTTGTTTTGGCGCGCCCGCCGCGGCGCCGTGTTGCGGCTCTTCGCCTTCGCCATGCTGATGCTGGCGCTCGCCAACCCGCATCTGAAGCAGGAAGACCGCGAGCCCCTCAATGACATCGTGACCGTGGTCGTCGACGATAGCCAAAGCCAGGCGATTGCCGGGCGCGGCAAGCGTACCGAGGAAATCCGCAAGGGGTTGGAAGACCGCCTCAAGAAGGTCCCCGACCTCGATCTGCGCTTCGTTCGCTCCACATCGACCTCCGCCGATAACGAGCGTGACGGCACCATGCTGTTTACCGACCTCGGTCAGGCGCTCGCCGACGTACCGCCCGACCGGCTGGCCGGCGTGATCATGATCACCGACGGCGAGGTGCACGACGTGCCCGGCTCGGCGTCCGCGCTCGGCTTCGATGCGCCGGTCCATGCCCTCCTCACCGGCAAGCCGGATGAGTTCGACCGCAGGCTCGAAGTGACGGCCGCCCCGCGTTTCGGCATCGTCGGCAGCATTCAGCCCATCGAGGTCAGGATCACCGAGACGAGGCCGAGCAAGACCGATATCGCGACGCTGACCATCACCCACCAAGGGCAAGCGCCCACCACAAAGACCGTGCGTGTCGGCGAGACGGTCGAGATCCCCGTCGAGATCGCCCATGCCGGTCCCAACATCGTGCAGATCGAGACCGAGACCGCCCCCGGCGAGCTCACCAGCATCAACAACCGCGCCGTACTCACCGTGGAGGGCGTGCGCGAGAACTTGCGCGTGCTGCTGGTCTCCGGCGAGCCGCATACGGGCGAGCGCACCTGGCGCAATATGCTGAAATCGGATGCCTCGGTGGACCTCGTGCACTTCACCATTTTGCGTCCGCCCGAGAAACAGGATGGAACGCCCATCAATCAGCTCTCGCTGATCGCCTTCCCCACCCGCGAGCTGTTTCAGGAGAAGCTCGATCAGTTCGACCTGATCATCTTCGACCGCTACCAACGCCGCGGCGTGTTGCCGTTGCTCTATCTGGAGAACGTCGCGCGGTATGTGGAGCGCGGCGGGGCGGTGCTCGTCTCTGCCGGAGACGACTATGCCTCGGCGCTGAGCCTCTACCGGACTCCGCTCGGCGATATTCTCCCAGCCGTGCCGTCGGGGCGCGTCATCGAGAAGCCGTATAAGCCGGCCCTCACCGAGCTCGGCGGCAAGCATCCCGTCACCAGCGAGCTGCCCGGCGCACACAGCGGACCCAATGGCGATGAGCCGAGTTGGGGCCGATGGTTCCGCGTGGTGGATGCCAGCCCCCGCGAGGGCGAAGTCCTGATGAAAGGCGCCGACGACAGGCCGCTCCTCGTCATCGGCGAGCGCGGCAAGGGACGCGTGGCCCTGCTGCTGTCCGACCATGCCTGGCTTTGGGCGCGCGGTTATGACGGCGGCGGCCCTTACTCCGACCTCCTACGCCGCTTGGCGCACTGGTTGATGAAAGAGCCCGAACTTGAAGAGGAGACCTTGAAGGCCACGAGCAAGGGACAGACGCTCATCATCGAGCGCCGCTCCATCGAAGACGAAGTGGACCCGGTGACCGTGACCAAGCCGTCCGGCGAAGAAGAAGCGGTGACGCTCGACAAGGGCGACCGCGGCGTCTGGCGCAAGGCCATGACCGTGGACGAGCAAGGCGTCTACCGCGTGGCCTCCGGCGAGCTCGCCAGCATCGTCACGGTCGGCAAGGCGAACACCCGCGAGTTCGCCGCCGTGACCGCGACCGACGAACCGCTCTCACCCATCCTGGAAGAGACCGGCGGCGGCGCCTTCTGGCTCGGCCGCGAGGCGGGCGAAGCCTCCGATCTGCCGCGGCTTGCCTTGATCCGCAGCGGCCACGTGATGCATGGCAGCGACTGGCTCGGCCTGCACAAGCGCGACGCCTATCACGTCAAGGGTATCCGGCTGTTCCCGCTCTTCACCGGATTCCTGGCGCTCGCGCTGCTGCTCGGCCTGTTGGCCGCCACCTGGTTCCGCGAAGGGCATTAGCGCCAAGACACGGGCTCAAGGCGCGATCTCAAGGCGCATGGGCCTTGATCTGCCCCGCGGCCGCCTCGAGCGCGCCTTCCATCAGTTCGACCGCAAGCAGCCGCCCCGGATCGACCGGCCCCGGCAGCGTGATCTTGCCGGGCGCGACGGGCGCGAAGCCGAACCGGCCGTAATAGGGCATGTCGCCCACCAGCAGCACGAGGCCGAAGCCTTGCGCCTTCGCCCGCACCAGCCCTTCGCCCACCAGCGCCTTGCCGTAGCCCTTGCCCTTGACGCCTGGGTCGACCACGAGCGGCCCAAGCAACGCGCCGCCGTCCGCCGCGCCTATTCTGATCGCGGTGAAGCGCACGCCGCCGACCAGCGCGCCGTCGAGCCAGCCCGTGAGGCTCAAGCCGGGCACCGGCGGCACGCCCTCGCGCACCCGGTACGCGGTGCGGGCGAAACGGCCCGGCCCAAAGGCTTGCGCGGAGAGTTTCGACAGGGCGCCTGCGTCGGCGGCGGTCTCAGTCTGGATTTCAAAAATTGTCATGGCGTTCGCACTAAATCGGAAGGTCGAGGAAAAATTCCCGCCGGCCAGGCCAAACGCGGTTCTTCAGGAGAAGCGAACGAGGCGACGACGGCGAGGCTAAGCGGTCCGCGGGAAGCGGGCGCGCGCTCGTCGTCGGGGAAAGCTCAAGCCTGTGTTTCTCGTCCACATAACGGGCGCTGCCATATCACGGACACCACCCAAAGGTCCAGCGATCTCAAAGCCCACAGTACGACAAGTGCGCCCGGCGGATCCCGTTAAGTTTACGAAGCCCTTCAAGTTCAGTATGTGTTATCGCCTCTCATCACTTATTGAATCTGCTAAACTAAAAACTAGCGATAAGGGGTCGTGGAGCCAGGCCCCTTGAGGCAAGCGGGGGCATTGTTTATGGCGGATACGGCACAACTTCTCGTTCTTTATCATTCCTCCTACGGGCACACCGAGACACTGGCCTATGCGATCGCCCACGGCGTGCGCGCGGTGGAAGGCGCCCAGGCCACGGTCAAGCGCGTGCCGGAGCTGATGCCCGAAGAGGTCATGCGCGGCGCCGGCATGAAGGTGGAGCAGCCCGCGCCCATCGCCGAGCCCCAAGAACTCGCCGAGTATGACGGCATCATCATCGGTACGCCGACCCGCTTCGGCAACATGTCCTCCCAGATGCGCTATTTCTTCGACCAGACCGGCCCGCTGTGGGTCGCCGGCGCGCTGATCGGCAAGGTCGGCAGCGTCTTCACCTCGACCTCGACCGGCGGCGGCAACGAGACCACCATCGTCTCGGTGCATTTCACCATGATCCACCACGGCATGGTGGTGGTCGGCCTGCCCTACTCCGCGCCCGATCTGCCCGATATCAGCGAGGTGAAAGGCGGCTCGCCCTACGGCGCGGGCACCATCGCCGGTCCCGACGGCTCCCGCACCCCGTCCCAAAAGGAGCTCAACCTCGCGAGCTTCCAGGGGCACCACGTCGCCAAGATCGCCATGAAGCTCGCCGGCGGCGGCGATTAGCGGTCCACGCGCCATTTCGCGCTGAGCGGCGCACCGCCGAAGATCTCGGCAAGACGCCTGCGCGTGCCCGGATCGATCAGCTCCGGCACGGCGTCCGCGGCGAACATCTCGGCCTCGGCGATCTCGCCCTTTTGCCGGTAGGCGCCGGCCCTTACCCACTGCCGCACCAGATAGACCGCGATGTGATCGCCGGGGAAGTTGGCGTTGTTGGAGAACACGCCATGCAGCACGGGCTCGCTTGTCAGCGTCACGCCCACCTCCTCCTCGAGCTCGCGATGAAGCGCGTCTTCCAGCGTCTCGCCCCATTCGACGCCGCCGCCCGGGAAGAACCAGCCCGGCCGGTAGCTGTGGCGCACCAGCAGCACGCGGCCGTCCCCGTCGATGACCACACCCTGCGCCCCGAGCGTCATGCCCCGGAGCATCCGCCAGAACGGACGCAGCATCGCCGTGACGACCCGCGAGACGCGCGGACTTCGTGATGGCTTGAGGTTCAATCTGCCTCGCATGGTCCAATCTTCTCACGGCCCGTTATGTCGTCACAGTCCTTATCGGGCCGGCCGGTAAGGGGACATGCCAATGCCCCTCGCCGGGCACGCCCGCGAGGCGTTGATAACCCCCCGTCCTTCGAGACGGGCCTTCGGCCCTCCTCAAGGCATGAGGGGGGATGGCGCGCCGAGAAGCGCAAGTCCTTATGGTGTCCGCGATCCTTTTGGGACCACGGCGGGCGCCTTCCGGCGCGCCACACGCGCTCTGTTGGTGCGCTACCGCGCTTCGCGCTACTTGAGCGCGGACGCAGCTCGCCATTCCGAGCGCATGCAATTTGCGACGTCTTTTCGGCACCGGGCCCCGCTTCAATCCCGGGCTGTCTGTCCGGGATCTACCTGCCAGCTCCTGGCGGGGACTCGTAGTGGCCCCGGTGGGAGCTCCGACACCGCCCGAGTGACTTGTCGCGTACAAGCCCCGCAGGCGCCGCACCCCGTCCCGCATCTCAAGACGCCTCATGAGCGCGCCCCTTAGTTGGACGAGGTGAGGCGATGATACGCCAGGTTTTTGGGGCGGGGATAAGGTTGCGCTGAAAAAGCAGACACTCAGCGCAGCGAGAACACAGGGAAGAGTTGGCCTGGTCATCTTCACTGGTAATAACCAAATGGGCTCTTAGGAGGCCCCCGCAGTGACTCGCCCAACAGACGAATGCTGGTAACGTGCTTTGTCTTTGTCCAAACCATCATGCCGAAATTGACTACGGTGGCCGTGAATTGCGACTAGCCGATCTTCGACCAGGCCATGAGGTCAGTGAATTGTATATTTCCTATCACAACGAAAAAATTTTTGGTCGTCCAGTAAAGCGCTAAATCACTCCCCCTCCACATACACTTCCTGCCCATCTCGCGGAATTTATCATAACGCCGACTTTCCCGTGCCGCCCTATTCCGCCAAAGCTTCACCATTGTCCCCAGTTGTGAGACGGTCGAAGAAGGAGGTGCGTCATGGCGATATCGAAGGGCGACGTGATTGCATTGATGAATGCGTTTCACGACACGGTCATGTTCAAGAAGGGGACGGCGGAAGATCAGGCGGCGTTCTTCCTGCATCCCGAGCCGCGTATCTTTGTCCCGCACGGCGAGGACCTCTCGCTTCAGACCAACTATGAAATTCACCAGAAGCTGACCGACGAAAAGCACATCGTGCTCGAGCCGTTCGACATCACGCCGCTCTGCGACGAGCCTGAGCGCGCCCGCGCGGTCGGCGCCGTCTACTGGGAGGGCCGCCCTTTGGGATCCTCCGATGATAAGCTGATCAAATGCGTCGTCGGCGAGGATTGGATCGTCCAGCGTAATCCCTCGGGCGCACTGAAGATCGCGCTATATATCAATTCCTATCATCGCCCCCTGCCCGGCTCCGCGCCAATCGACCTGAAGTGAACGCTGTACCCTTGAGAGCGGACAGTCTCGGAGCGCATTCTCGGCTACGGATCACGCCGGCTTTGTGAGCACCGCATAGTCGGCATACCCGCGATACAGGCGCTGAAAGTCCAGCGCGGCGCCGTTATCACGCGCCAGCTTGATGAGTTCCGGCTCGAGTTCCGCCCGCGGCTGAACCGAGAATTGACGCAGCCAAGCGAACAGCATGGATTTGAACCAGCGGGGCCAGGCCTCTTGCTGACCGAAGTCCAAAATATACAGCCTGCCGCCGGGACCGACAGCGTCGAGCGCTTGCGGCAGCACCTGCCGCCATGGCGGGATCATCGACAGCGTGTAGGAGATGAACACGCGGCCCACATGCGCCTCGCCACATAAGTCCGGCAGATCGAACGCCGTCGCGTCCGCCTGATACACATCGATGCGGTCCGAGAGCCCCGCTCGTGCGATGGATGTGCGCGCCGTGGCGAGCATGGCCTGCGAAATGTCGAAGCCGACGAACTTCGCGTTGGGAAAGAGCCGCGCCGCGTGAATGAGGTTTCGGCCGGTGCCGCAACCAATCTCGACGACCGTTGACCCTTCTTCGGGTTGCAACGCGTTGAGCAGGCGATCGCGTCCAAGCAAATAGTACTTGCGCGTCGCGTTGTAGATATAGCGCTGATGCTTGTAGATGCCGTCCATGTGGCGGGCGGCATCCTGCGTCGTGCTGCCCGCGCTGCTCACGCCGCCGCCTCCGCCGGCTTGTGAACATAGAGGTGGAAACCGCCGTAAATGGACGACCGGTCCTTCGCCGCCAGCGCGCGGCATTTCTCCGCGTCATAGGTGAAGTTCGACAGGATGGAATCCGGTACGCGGCCCGGGAGGATGCTGTCTTCGCCGGCGGTGCGGAAGATCACCCGCGCACCCGGACGCGCCGTCCGCTCGATCTCAACCCAGAGATCGTTCAGAATTTCGTCGGTCATCCAATCCTGCGCATCCAGCAGCACGTAAGCATCGAGTGACGCGGCGTCCTGCGAGGCGAGATACTCCGTGAGTGAGCGGTGCTGCACCTCGACGTCACAGATCCGCGAACGCAGACTGTCGAAATTCTCACGTTGCAGATAGGGCGGCAGAGGGCCGGTCCCACCCGTTGCATAGCCCCGGCCGAAGGCCTGCCAGGCGAAGTAATTGTCAGCCAGATCGAAACCGCAGGCCAGCCGCTCCAACCGCTGATGCACCACGTTCGACATATGGGTCTCGTTGCCTTTCAAGGCCGCGTATTGCGATGGCGGAATCCCGAGCCCGAACAGAGCCGACGGCTTGTTGAGGAGCCAACGGATGTGCCGCTTCTCGAACAGCGGCGAGAGCTCACTTTCGAAGATCGTGCGCTGCTCTTGCAGGCTCTTGGCTGCCAGGATTTTTCTGGGGTTGCGGCCGTGCAGGCGCGCCAGCAAATGGCTCGCACCGATGAACCTGCCCAGCAGGCCGTGCCGATAGAAATTGGCCCGAAAATAGCCGATCCGCCGGCGGCCGAGCAGACTGCGCTTGTCCCAATAGCGTCGCGACGTCTCATCGAGATGCGGCCGGATATGAGACTCGTAGGCACGCACGTTCTCGCGCGTATCGGCCTCGGCAAAGAATCGGTGGAGCGCGCGGTGGTCCACCAGGTGGCGGATCGCGGCATGCTTCAGTCTGTTCAGCGCCACATGCGCCGGATTGAGGTCGACGGCCGTGATTCGGATCGGGGCCGCGGCGAGATAGCTCAGAATATTGCAGCCGCCGGACGCGATGGCGACCAGATGCTCGCCTTCCGTAAAAGACAGCGCTTCCAGATCGACGAGCGGATCTTCCCAGATCTGCGGATAGACGAGACCCGAAAACGCGAGTGTAAACAGCCGCTCCTGGATACCTTGCTTGGAAATCGGCTTGTGGCGGTGCACCGCCTGCCGCAGTCGCTTGTTCTTGCCTCGACGCAATTGCTGCGCCCCATCTCCGGGTGCGGCCGCCTGCTCGATCAACGCCATTTCAGCCCCTCTGTGAGTCGCACGCGCGCAAGGTTCACGACATTTCCATATCTGGATTATGACAAGGGGGACCCTGGGGTTCCGAAAACAGCGCCGGCTGCAATTTTGCCACCGGGGCGCGGCCGTTCTACTGTCCGGCCAAACCGTCACCGAAGAAGCCCGCTCCCGTGTTCACCCTCGCCCATCTCTCCGACATCCATTTGAGCCCGCTGCCGCGGGCCAAGCGCCGGCATCTCCTGTCGAAGCGCATTCTCGGCTATGTGAACTGGCATCGCGGCCGCAAATACGTGCACAGGCGCGAGATCCTCGATCTCCTGACCCGCGATCTTCTGGAACGGCACCCGGACCACGTCGCCGTCACCGGCGACCTCGTGAATCTCGGCCTGCCGGACGAATATCTGCGCGCCGCCGACTGGCTGCATCATCTGGGGCCGCCGAGCCGCGTCACCGCCATCCCCGGCAATCACGACGCCTATGTGCGCATGCATCCCGACACCAGCATGCGCCACTGGCGGCCCTACATGGAGTCGAACGAAGGCGGCGAAGCCTTGGTCGCGACGCCCGAAGCGGGCTTCCCCTTCGTGCGGCGTGTGGGCGGGGATATCGGCATCGTCGCGCTGTCCTCCGCCATCCCCACCATGCCCTTCGTCGCCGCGGGCAAGCTCGGCACGGCACAGCTCGGCTATCTGGCGAACGCGCTCGACACGCTCGGGCGCGAAGGCTTGTTTCGCGTGGTGCTGATCCACCATCCGCCGCTTCCCGGCCAAGCGAGCTGGGCGCGGGGCTTGCGCGACGCGAAGAAGCTCCGCGAGGTGTTGCGGGAGCATGGCGCCGAGCTCGTACTGCACGGCCACGATCACAAACATTCCGTACGCGAACTAAAGACCGTCTCGGGCCCCGCCATCATCGTCGGCGTGCCGTCGGCCTCCGAGGCCGTCGAGGGCCGCACGCCGGCGGCGCGCTACAACGAGTACAATATCGAACGCGCCGGCAATGGCTGGCGCGTCGAGATGGTCGGCCGCGCGGCGGGCAGCATCGATCAAGTGTGGGAATGCGAGCGGCGCGTGCTTAGGGAACGCTGAGCCAAACGGCGGCGAACAGGCCCACGGCGCCGGTGACGACGCCGATGACGAACGCCGACAGCACCACGCTGGTGCTCGGACCGGAAGTCTCCGGCTCCGCCACCAATTTCTGGCGCGGACCCGGCTCCAGAAGCGCCGCCTCCATCCGCTCCCGCCGCACGATCTCCTGCGCCATATAGGAGGTGATGCGATCGCTCATGTCGGCGACATTGCTCGCGCTGAACAGCGTGCGCCGTCCGTTCTCGCTGTTGCGGATGAACAGATAGGCGCCCGAGCTGTCGTCCACCGCGACATAGGTGAACAGGTCGACCCACAGCCGCGCCGGACGGCTCGGCACCAGCGCGAGATTGAAGCGGTCGTCACTCTTGGGGATGTCGGCGAAGACGGTCTCGAGCTCGGATCTCAGCAATTCGAGCCGCGCGATCTCGCTGTCGCGGGTGTCGGCGGTCACGTCCAGACGCTGGGCCTCTTCAACCCGGGCCTTGCGAATCGCCTCGCGCAGCGACCGGCTGGCCGCCGGACGCGCGATGGCCTTGACGCTGTTCTCCATCCCCGAAACGCCCCTACCGTTTTCCGTCTTGGGCTCAGCATAGCGCGCCAAGCGGCGGAAATGCGACCGAAATTCCGCGCCGGAATCCACCGGGAACCGGGCTTTTGGCGGGGCGGACCCGGTCTCCGAGACCCAAGGCGCATGGCTTGGCTTGGCGGCGTCACCCCAGGGGCGGGACGCGGACGTGGCGGGAGGCTTATTATTGGGAGGCAAGTACAACAGAGGCCCTCGCATCGTCGAACCATTTGTCGATCGCGGTGTCGACGCTGTCCTCCAGCCCCGACTTCCACGCGGCGATGGTGGCGTCGAGCGCCTCCTCGTTGGCGGCGACAAAGCTCTCACGGTTGATGGCTTCGTTGGCCTCGTTGGCCAGATAGTCGATGGCGATGCCGATCACCACGCCGATGGCCGCGCCGATCACCTGCCCGCCCATGGGTTGCACCGCCGTACCGACCGCAGCGCCTTGCAAGGCTGGCGTGGCGCGCGTGGCGAGCGAGGTGGCGACGCGGGCCGACATCTGCCCGAAGCTGCGGCTGGCAATGCCGTTGATCGCACGCCCCAGCGCGAGCGCGCCGACCGTGCCGCCGGCCGCCGCCGTGCCGACGCCGACAACGCCGTCAAACGCGCGATCCTCCATGAGATAGACCGGCGCCTTCCATTTCTGCGCGTCCCAATCGAGCTTGATGTTGGTCATCGAGGTGGTCGCCGGGATGTCTTCCATGTGGCTCGTGTGCTTGGCGAGGAACAGCTGCAGCCGCATGTCGCCGTTGGCGATCACGCGCCGGTAGCTGTCATGGGCATGGCGCACGGACTGCTCCACGCCCTTGGTGATGGTGTCGTCGCGCAGCTCGGGCTTCAGCACCTGCTCGGTGTAATTGCGCAGGAAGTACTCGTTCACATCCGCCTCGATGGCCTCGCCCAGCGACTCGTATTTGCCGGTCTCGAAGAAGCGCGACACGGCCGACGCGATGGTCTCCTTCAGCACCACGTAAGACCGCTTCCAGGCGAAGAACCAATCGGCATAGGAGTCGATGGTCTCTTTGCGGTCCTGGAAGGCGAGCGCGAAGCTGCGGTCGAGATCTTGATGCGCGGCCTCCTTGATGCGGGCGCGCTCCTGGTCGAGCATGAGGATGGTGTCGTTGACGAACGCGTCGGCGTCCGACTTGCTGGCCACGACCTTGTGCAGGCTGCCGTCCACGTCCTTGACGATAAGATCCACGGCGTCGGGCGGCAGGGTGCGATCACCGAAGAACACGTCGAACATGCTTTGGTCGGGATGGACCGCGGCGGTGTGATCGAGGTGCCGGTAATAGCTGCGATAGAACGTGGTGCCGAGCGACAGCAGCGCGTAGGCGATCAGCACCAGCCCGATGGCGATGCCGATCGGCTTGAGGAACATGCCGAGCGCGGATGGCTTGACGATTTTCTGCTTGAGCTTGCGCCCACGCCGGCCGGTCTCGGCCGGGAGCGGCTCATCGCCATAGGCCGCCACATCGGCGCCGGAAGTCGCAATAAGGGCAGTGCTCTGCCGTGGCATGTCGTCCAGCATGTCCTATGACACCTCGGAGCTTAGAGTTAACAGCTCCCCCCGGACCCCCGTCTCCATATAGGACGAATCCGCGGTTCTTGTAAGTCTTGACGCGCCTGCAAGGCTAACGCGCCAGGCGCGCAGGCGTTGCGTTTTCAACGTTTTTCGACCAGGCCGGCGAGCCAATCGAACAAGCCCTCCCGATCTGTGCGGTAGCGTGCCTGGGTCTCGCCGTCGTCGATCTTAATGGTGATGCCGCCGAGCGCGTTCACCGCGGCGAAGGCGTGCTCATCTGTGACGTCATCGCCCATATAGACGGGCACCCGGCCCTTGAACGGGGGCTCGTCCAGGAAGGACCGGACCGCCACACCCTTGTCCACGCCTTGGGGTTTCAGCTCGAAGACCATCTTCCCCGGCAAGATCACCAGGCCCGGGTTCCGGGCCACGACCTGCTCCACCGCGGCGGAACATTCATGAACGAGTTCGGGCTGTTGGCGATAGTGAAGGGCCACCGAGACCCTCTTGCGCTCCAAGATAAGCCCGGCATTGGCCTCGACCAGCAGCTTGAGCTGTTGCTCGGCGGCAGCCACAGCCTCCGCCCCACGCTCATCGGCGTGGACGGCACCTTGAGCGTCGCGGCGGATCGAGCCGTGCTCGGCGGCCACCGGGAGCTTCAAAGGCGCGAGAAAGCCATCGACCACGTCGAGCGGGCGCCCGGTAACGACGGCAAGCGCATGATCGAATCGATCCCCCAGAGATTGGAGCAGATCGACCACACGCTGCTCCACATGGACCAGGTCCGGGCGCGGCGCGATCTCCACCAGCGTCCCGTCGAAATCGAAGAACAGGGCGGCATTCTCCCCGACAGGCGGCAAAGGCTCAGACATGACCCTCATGTTTCCACAATTTCAAGGCAGTAGGACGATCAGGGGCCCGCGCGCGAGACGCGTTGGGGGCGGTCACTCGGACTCCTGACCTAGAACAATTTTGCCCATGTTAGGAACCCATTGTGGCGTTTTCGGTTTAAAATGGGGAGGTTGCGAGCAGAAGATTGGACATAGCAGCGTCACCCGAACAGGCTATGAGGACTCACATCCAACATCTCGAACCGACCCCTGTACCATTTGAACGCCGCCTGCCAGCCCCAGGAGGCCTGAGATGACAGCAAAGGCCCGGAGACTGGTTGTCGTCTCCAATCGCGTCGCCGATTTCAGCGCCAAGTTTCAGACCGGCGGCCTCGCCGTCGCCTTGGGCGATGCGCTGAAGGCCTCGCAAGGAGTCTGGTTTGGCTGGAGCGGCGACGTCGCCGATAACGCCGAGAACACACCGCCGAAGGTCGAGACCATCTCGGGGCTGACCGTAGCGACCATCGACCTGACGCCCCAGGAGGCCGAGGGCTATTATTACGGCTATGCCAATCGCTGCCTCTGGCCGGCGCTGCACTACCGGCTCGATCTCGCCCAGTGCAACGAGGAGCACGGCGAGACCTATTTCCACGTCAGCGCCAGGTTCGCCGACGCGCTGATGCCGTTGCTCGGCCCCGACGATCTGATCTGGGTCCACGACTATCACCTGATCCCGTTGGCCGCGGAATTGCGGGGCCGGGGCTGCACCTCCCGCATCGGCTTTTTCCTGCACACGCCCTTCCCCTCACCGGAGATCTTCGCAGCCGTGCCGGGTCAGAAGCGGCTCGGCAACGCGCTGATGGTCTATGACGTCGTCGGCTTCCAGACCTGCGCCGACCGCGACAATTTCCGCCGCTACGTCGCAGCCAGTCTCGACGGGGAACAACTCAATGGCGACCGCATCGCCGCCCAGGGCGAAACCACCGCCGCCTCGGTGTTTCCCATCGGCATCGACGCCGGCGCCTTCCGGAAGCTCGCCGAATCCGAAAGCACCAAGGGCTCCATCCTCCCCGACCTCGGGATCGATATAAAGACGATCATCTGCGTGGACCGCCTCGATTACACCAAAGGGCTCCCGGAGCGCCTTCGTGCCTTCGAGACCCTGCTCGAGGAATTTCCCGAGCATCGCGGCAAGGTACGGCTGGTGCAGATCGCCCCGCCCACGCGCGAGACGCTTCCCGTCTATCAAGAGATCCGCGACGACGTGGAGCGGCTAGTCGGCCGCATCAATGGGCGGTTCGGCGACCTGCGCTGGACGCCGGTGACCTATATCCATCACGGCGTACCGCAAGACGCCTTGACCCGCCTCTACCGTCAGAGCGCCGTGGGGCTCGTGACGCCATTGCGCGATGGCATGAACCTCGTGGCCAAGGAGTATATCGCCGCGCAGGCGCCGGAGGACCCGGGCGTGCTGGTGCTATCGCGCTTTGCCGGCGCGGCCGAGCAGCTTCGCGAGGCCCTGCTCATCAACCCACACGACATCAACGAGATGGCGCGCGCGCTTGACCGCGCGCTCACCATGCCGCGCCAGGAACGCTGGGCCCGGCATAACCGGCTCTGGCAGCGGATCGAGACCTACGACCTGGCGAACTGGCGCGACAGCTTCATCCAGTCCTTCGCCGAGTCCGACACCGACCCGG
>Ga0307379_10000720_pt1 | contig 54276 bp, 47 predicted proteins | sample UN2MG_FD_202237 | JGI IMG/M metagenome (GOLD analysis project Ga0307379, IMG submission 202237) | Soil microbial communities from Risofladan, Vaasa, Finland - UN-2 | ecosystem: Environmental > Terrestrial > Soil > Coastal area > Acid sulfate soil | place: Finland: Risofladan, Vaasa | collected... | reverse complement strand
TTTCAAGGAAAATCCTACAAATTAAACCAGAGACCAGGAAGGAAAGTTGTAGTGGCTTTTCAACCCGGTAAAAAATTAATGGCTCTCTACAATAATGAGAAAATCTGGCAATACCACTTCGAAGGCTATCGATAGCAACTTGAAACGATATGTCTGTTTTTGCGTTCCCAATGTCTACTTTTAAAAGTTACGTAACACCCAAAATTCTGAAAATGCTACCCACAGAACATTCCCTCTTGAATTTTTGGGACTATCGTGTTTAAGATATACTAAAGACATTTCCAATGAAAAAGATATTCGTTTGTCTTCTGGTTGTTTTGTTTTTTCCCTTGTGCTGTCAGAAGGAAAGCACAAGTATTTATACGATCGGGATTTTTCAAGTCAATGATGCCCCCACGATGAATGTATCTCGCGATTCATTTGTCCAGGCACTCAAGGATCATGGACTCCGGGATGGTGAGAATGTCAGGCTGATCATGAAGAATGCTCTGGGAGACATCCCGGAAGTACAGAGACTCGCTCAAGAATTCGTCACAGAAAGAGTCGACATGATCGTGGCCTTTTCCACCCCTTGTTTCCAAGCGGCTATGCACGCGACTCGCGATATACCTATCATATTTTCTTCAGTGGCAAATCCTTATCTCGCCGGCGCACGTACATCTGATGAAAATCGTGTACCGAATGTAGCGGGCGTGTCTTCTAGAGGTCCTATTAAGGAAAGTCTGGCGTTTATAAGAGAGGTCATGCCCGATGTCGTTCGGATCGGGACTCTCTGGACTCCGTCTGAACTCAACTCTGGATACTACCTTGAACTTGCAAGAGAAAGTGCTAACGATCTAGGATTTGAGATCATCACTGTGCCCGTTACGAATTCGAGTGAGGTGCTTCTATCCACCCAGGTCTTGATCAATAAAAATATTGATGCTATCTACCAGATCTCCGATAATACGATCAACGCTGCTTTTGAAGCCGTAGGAGAGGTGGCGTCGGAAAATGGGCTGCCCCTCTTTGGTGGACAACCCTATTCCACGCGTCTTGGCGCATGTGCCGCACTGGGATGGGATTTTTCAGATATGGGATACAAGGCTGGACAGATAGCTATCCGCGTAAAAAATGGCGAGAATCCTGCAAACATCCCTTTTCTGTACATGAGCGAAGTCAAGCTTAACCTCAATCTTGAGGCAGCCCAAAAGCAGGGCATCCTGTTTTCGGAAGACATTCTCAAAAGAGCTGATGAGATCATCCCTGCTAGGGAGGAGTCTCTAGAACGACCATAACTCATGAACAAATTTTTAATAGTCAGTACTCTCCGCAACTTCTTGCTGGAAATGTGCCGAATCTGGCGGCCAGTAGAATTTTGTTTTTGAGTTTTAGAACCTGAGCGATATAGGAAGAGGCGCAAAATGAAAATATGTGGATATCTCAAGGAAAGTCATATTTTCCTCGATTTGGAACCTGGAGATAAAAAAGATGTCCTAGAAGTTTTTATTTCTAGACTCAAGGAAAGAGGTGTCATCGGCGATGAACGGCTGATACTGAACAAACTGTTGGAGAGGGAAACCCTTTGTAGCACCGGTCTTGAGAAAGGTATCGCTGTCCCCCATACTCTGATTGATCATGTGGACGAGCCACTCCTCGCTCTGGCTTTAGTAAAAAAGGGAATGAAATATGAATCTGTAGACCAAATGCCCACATATATCCTTCTCTTGATCCTAGGGAACACAAATAAACCCGGCATGCAGCTTAAGATCCTTGCCCATATTTGTCGACTTGTGAAAGAGACGGATGTTGTCGAAAAGATCAGAAACGTCGAATCCCCTGGTGAGATTTGCAGGATCTTTGAAGAGGAAGAAGGAAAGATTGGATGAAACTCCTTATCTTGATTTTGAATAAAGTCGAGAAATTGGAAGAAGTTCTCGAGGGATTTATCGAGATAGGGATCTCTGGAGCTACAGTGATCGACAGTGTCGGTATGGGACACATTATCAGCGAAGAAGTTCCAATTTTTGCGGGTTTGCGTTTTATGTTTACGGGCGCCAAACCTCACAACAAGACGATCTTATCTGTAATTAAAAGAGAAAATGAAGAGCCTGTGGTACGGTTGCTCGAAAAGATTTTAGGTGATCTGAATAAACCTGGTACAGGTATCCTCTTCATGATTCCAGTCGATCGTGTCGAGGGCTTGATGCCTGAGATCTGATTTTATGAATGCCATATACGCTTTTGGCCTCCTCATCCTGCTAGCCTTTCTTGGATCACGGTTCATCGTCCGTCGAAGGTCGTTGTCTCCACTGCATTATATATTCCTCTCCGGTCTCGTTTATATTTTTCTCGGTATGTATTTGGGAAAAGTGGGACTGAATATCCTAAGCCCTCAGGTTTTGAATGAGCTAACTCCTCTTTTAAGTCTTGGTCTAGGATGGATCGGTTTTTTGTTCGGGTTTCAATTCGAAGGCAAGTATTTGCGCCGATTCTCCAAGAAATACATAGGATTGTCATTCCTCAAGTCCTCTTTTGTGTTTTTTTTAGTCTATGTTGTTATTTTTTTTCTTGTTCGCAAGTTGTATTTTGTCCAGTCTCCTTTTCTTCTTTATGGAATAGTTTTGGCCTTTGGCCTACTCGCTACCGTCAATTCTCCAACCCTTTTGAGTGCAGCTTCCTTTGCACTGTCCAGCAAAGGTGATTATTATTATTTGGCAAGGTTCTTGACCAGCGTGAGCGGGTTCTGGGGAATTTTAGGGCTGGCTCTCCTGTTTTCGTTTTGGCATTTTCCTTTTTTTGATTCACGAATAATTTTAAAGGGCTCTGTTCTCTTTTTGATCTCCACAATAGTGCCCATTATCTTTGGTTATCTTTTCTATCTCTCAACGAAAAAAAGAACGTCAGAGCAGGATATTCTTGTCTATCTTTTAGGATTTATATTTTTTGTTTCAGGTGCAGCTTTCTACTTCAACCTATCCCCCCTCTATGTGTCCATGGTTATGGGTATCACCTATTCAAACCTCACTAAGATTCATGAAAGACTCTATCCTCTTCTGCTCTCTGTGGAAAAGCCACTTTATATTGTTTTCCTTATTCTCATCGGAGCAATTTGGGAATTTAAGTTCGACATCAACATTGCTATTTTAATCTTAGCGTTTCTCTGTTCCAGAGCCCTTGGTTATGTGTTGCCCATGAGGACTTTTAGGTTTCTGCTCGGATTCCCTTTCCCGCTGCCGCATCTTTTCGGATTCTCTTTTCTCTCGTTCGGGGGGATTGGCATTGCCTTTGCCGTGAGTCTAAAATTGGCCTACGCCATGGAACTGACTGAGATATTTCTATCTGTGGCTATGATTTCCATCATTGTCAGCGATCTTTTAAGCCCATGGTTTTTAAAGGTGTCACTCTTGAGGCTGGATTCTAAGGAACACGAATGATCGCACTTGTCGTGATTTTTATTTTTATGCTCCTTTTGAAGACCTCTGTTTTTTTTCCATTCGCAAATCCTGAAAAGGGCACATCCATTGCCCTCGGCTTCATCCTGATTTTTGCCTTTCTTTTTGGGAAGCAGGTTAGCCGGTTAAAGCTCCCTCAAATCACCGGCTTCATTCTTGCTGGTATTCTATGTGGCCCTTATGTCTTGAAGTTCCTCAATGCTGGTCAGGTGAGTGATTTACAACTCCTGGATGGATTGGCTCTGAGTTTGATCGCTCTAACGGCAGGCGGAGAAATGGAGATCGACCGCTTGAAAAGTCAGCTCAAGTCCATTACGTCACTCATCGTTTTTCAGACTAGCACAATCATTTTGGGATTTCTTCTTTTCGGCCTCCTTGGACGCGAATTTTTTCCGTTCTTCTCGAGCCTGACCATTCTTCAAACTTTGGCCACCTCCCTTCTGATAGGGACTCTAGCCGCGGCCACATCTCCTGCCTCTACTATCGCCATCATTACCGAAACAAGATCTAAAGGAAAATATACGGACCTTGTGCTCAGCGTAGCGGTTGTCAAAGACTTTGTTGTGATTTTGCTTTTTGCGCTCTTTTTATCCTTATTGAAACCTGTTTTTTTTCCGGAGCAAGGTTTTGATATCGGTATCTTCTCTCAAATTTTGAGAGAAGTCGGAGGCTCGGTGGTCCTTGGCATTGTCGTTGGAGGCGGCATCATACTCTATCTCAAATATATTAAAAGAGAAATGACGATCTTCATTCTGAGTGTTGCTTTCTTCACGTATCAAATATCGCACAACTATGGCTATCATCCTCTGCTCATCTGTCTTGTGGCAGGTTTTCTCGTGGAAAATTTCTCTCCACATGGGGATAGATTCATCCAGGCCATCGAAAAGACATCTCTTCCCGTCTATATTGTATTTTTCGCCATTTCAGGAGCATCCCTCAATCTCGATGCCCTGCGGAGCAGTTGGCTACTGGCGCTTATCTTTGTTATCTGGAGAGGATTACTCAAATTTATTGGAACTTACGCCGGAGCCTCTTTCGTCAAAGAGGATCGTGCAGTACGAACTTCTAGCTGGGCTGGATTCATCTCTCAGGCCGGTGTCGCCCTGGGTCTTGCCATACTTGTGGAAAAGAATTTCCCGCAATGGAAGGGAGTGTTCTTATCCCTTGTGATTGCCATCATCGCTATCAATCAAATCATCGGACCAATTCTTCTGCAGAAGCTCCTCACAAAGGTCCAAGAGGTGGGGAAAAAAGATCTAGATTCTTATTGACCAAGTTGGATGATGTATTGTCCATGCCCGATGGGCACGGCCTTTTTTATGGCGTGAGACGTGTCTTGGATTGCCAGCTTGCAGGATTTTTGAATGGAATGGCCCAGCACGAGATAACCCAATATGCTTGATGAGAGAAAGCACCCTGTTCCATGGACTGCTCTCTCGATTTTTTCATTTGCGAACAGGGTGTGCTTTTTACCATCGTATAATACGTCTGTGGGGGGATCTTTGAGGTGACCTCCTTTGAGGAGGCAGGGCGCTGTTATTGTGTGGAAGATCCTTTCCGCTGCCTTTTTCATGTCGTTAATATCTCTGATATCGATTCCCGATAACAATTTTGCCTCATGGATATTGGGTGTAAGGAGGGAAGCCTTCGGGCCGATCGTTTCTGTATATGCGGAAAGATCGGCTTTATCGAGGAGCCAGTAACCAGAACTGGACCTTATTATGGGATCTACGACCAGAGGTATCTCAGGATTTTTCGATAGGATTTGAGCGATCACAGGAATATTTTGTCGGCTTCCCAGCATTCCCACTTTAATGCCGGATATCTCAATATCATCACTGAGCGCATGATACTGTTCCTCAAGAAAGTCCGAGGGGGGCAAAAATGTGCCCCTAACGCACTCAGTATTCTGAGCTGTCAGTGCTGTCACAATCCCCACCCCATGAAAGCCCATTTGCATAAATGTTTGAGTGTCGAGAAGAACACCCGCTCCAGACGTCGGGTCGTACCCTGCAATTGATAACAGGACTTTTTTCACTTTCATTGATTTCTTGAGTGTGAGGGACTATCCCTCACACTCATGTATGCGTACTATTCTAAGCACTCAATCATTTTTGCGCAAGGCGGGATAAGTGTTTTGGGTTAAATCGAAGATCAGAGGCATCCCCAAAAGCGTGATGGATGACGTCCGAGCGTCCCAATTGGTGATTTCGAAAACGAACAACGGGATAGCAATGCGGCTCTATTGCAATGTAGGGACCGTTTCCCAAACGGTCCGTTCGGGGAACGGATCCTACATTGCTAGGGACCATGCCCGTCCAGCCCTTCTCACGGTTTTCTCCACCACACAATTGGGACACTTAACAACGCATTCTGAATTCATGCAATCACGATTTTCGGGATGCTTGCTTGGCGGCCGATAATTTTACGTCCAAAGAGAGATGTGCTATTATTACTCCATAAGCACGGATGGAAATCAGGGCTCACATTTTTGTTTCAGGGCGCGTTCAGGGCGTATTCTTCCGAGATCACACCCAAAGATGGGCATCTTCTCTTGGATTAGCAGGATGGGTGAGGAATTTGTACGATGGTCGAGTGGAAGCTGTCGTAGAGGGAGAAAGGGAAAAGATCGAGGGATTGATCGTTGAACTGAAACAGGGTCCGCCAATGGCGGATGTGACCAATGTTGAATTCAGTTGGGAGGATTTTAAAGGGGAATTCGATGGATTTCGGATCACATGGTAGCAGTTCTAACGACTCATCTTCCCATTACGCTGTAGTTCAGAGTAGAATGCATGTGATGCTGGACACAAGAAAGGAAAGAGGAAAATATCAAAAAAGATTAGTCTCAACTGACTAAATTGATGGATGACGTGATCGCCTCGAATCTAAAGTGTGTGTAGTAAGATAGGATAATAGGGCAGTAAAGTCAGAATAAATGGAAGAGACGTTTGGGAGGAGAAGCATGTACATAATTTATAAAAAGGACCAGCCAAAGGTCGAAGTATTTGAGGGGGTAACCCGACACACGCTCGCTTGCGGAAAAGATGTTTTGATGGCCCGGTTCGATTACAAGGAAGGAGCAACAGTTCCACCCCATAAACACTCTTATGAACAGGTGACAACGATCCTTGACGGAGAGCAAAAGATCATTATCGAAGGGGATGAGGGCCCTGAGGAATTCATCGTCAAGACAGGCGATACCTACATCGTTCCAGCCAGTTTTTCTCACGAGCAGGTCATACTCAGAGATTCTGTCACCATAGATGCCTGGAGTCTAGCGCCCTGAGATGCTACTGCTGCTTGTGTGCGCTGAGGAATTTTTGTTTGCATTCCTGTGAACAAAAATAATGGTCCGTTCCCCCATACTGTACTCTGATAGCGTCTTCCCTGGGTAAGTATGTGTTACACGTTTCGTCTTTGATCATGATCCCTGAGGGCTGCTTGTTTATCCGGGGCTGCTTACTTACCCGATTGATCGCCTTGAAAAAACCATAAACGAGGTAGATTAAATAGCCGATCAAGCCATACACGATAATACGAAAGAGTCCAGTTATCATCACACTCACTGTAGTTGATTTCCCTGGTGTTGTCAATCGAGGATGGATTGGGATTAGCATTCCCAAATCCGTGTTGATGTTATTCCGATTGATCAGATTATATGATATCAAAAACGAAATTCCGTCTCAGTTTCCCCAGCGAGGAAACTTCGTTCGGACGTGGGGGCTTCCCTCACATCTCCCCGAGGGAGATGTACCATGCCCGCCTAGAGCCCTTCTCACGGTTTTTTCCATCACACAATCTGATCACTTTATAACGCTATTGAGTATTCATGACATCGCCGATTTTGAAATGTATCCCGATGTGATTTTCTGCTTGATTAAAGGCAGGCTTCAAAGTAATATGAAAACTCTCTGAATTTGAGCTCAAAAGACAGATTTTCGATGATAATAAAAATGAATTCCGGTTGGCATGCATTTCATTTTCTGGTGTTATTCATAGAACATGGGGGAAGATAAACTATAAGGAGATAAGATGGACTTTTTGCTATCCGAAGAACAAGAAATTTTGAAGGAATCCATCAGAAAATTTGCCGAAAAGGAAATCCAGCCTCTGGTCAAAGAATATGACGAGAAAGGGTGTTGGCCGGAGGAATTGACGCAAAAACTGGGAGATATGGGGCTTTTGGGAATTGTTATCCCTACCGAATATGGCGGGGCTGGATACTCCAATGTGGATTATGTGATCATCTTGGAGGAGATAGCAAAAGTGGACCCCGCGGTGGGACTCGTCGTTGCCGCACATAATTCTCTGTGTTCAAATCACTTCAACCTCTTTGCTAGCGAGGACCAGAAGAAAAAGTATCTGACCAGATTGACATCTGGACAGACTCTTGGGGCCTGGGGGCTAACGGAATCTAGCGCCGGCTCGGATGCGGCTGCGATGAAAACAAAGGCCGAGAAAAAGGGCGATCACTGGGTCCTGAACGGATCAAAAACGTTTATCACGAATGGTTCTTTAGCCGAAATTTTGGTCGTGATGGCAGTGACCGATCCTCAGTTAGACAGAAAGGGCATCTCGTCATTCATCCTGGAGAAGGGGATGGACGGTTTTTCTATTGGGAGAAAAGAGGACAAGCTCGGCATTCGAGCTTCCGACACAGCAGAGCTCATCTTTGAAGATGTTCAGCTCCCCACAGAAAATTTGATCGGTGAAGAGGGAAAAGGCTATAGACAGGCGATGTCGATCTTGGATGGTGGGAGAGTGAGTATCGCTGGATTTTCTTTGGGCGTTGCCGCGGGGGCTCTGGAGTCGAGCCTCAAGTATGCCAAAGAAAGAGAGCAGTTCCAACAGCCTATTGCCAATTTTCAAGCCATCCAGTGGATGCTTGCGGATGGATTCACTGAGTTGGAGGCTGCGCGCCTCCTGACATATCGTGCTGCTTTTCTCGAGGACCAAGGAAAGAAGATCCCCAAAGAATCAGCGATGGCCAAGCTTTTCTCCAGCGAACTGGCTGTCAGGGCCGCAAGAGACGCTGTCCAGATCCACGGAGGGTATGGATTCACCAAGGACTATCCTGTTGAGAAATATTACCGGGATTGTATGCTGGCCACGATAGGAGAAGGGACCTCTGAGATCCAACGGTGGATCATCTCTCAGAAGGTGCTTTCCGAATACTAGCCTAGAGTATCTATACAGATAAATACTGGAGCAACATCGGTTGCATCTTGACATGAGTGAGGGAGTGGACAGCCGCCGATAATTCCAGGCAGATTATTGATATGAAAGATTTAGTGGAGAAGATCTTAAAGGGGAATTCAGCTGCGATCGCAAAAGGGATTTCTCTTGTTGAGAACAACGGAGACGAAACCCAGATGCTGATGAAGGCGATCTTCCCACACACAGGAGATTCCACAGTTATTGGGATAACAGGTGCTCCTGGCACAGGAAAAAGCACTCTTGTCGATCAGATGATCGATGTTCTTATTGAAAATGAGAGAAAGATCGGGATTATAGCCGTAGATCCATCGAGCCCTTTTACCGGGGGTGCTATACTCGGTGATCGAATCAGGATGATGCGGCATAGTGTTCATCCGGATGTCTTCATCCGGAGTATGGCAACCCGTGGGCATCTGGGAGGGCTGGCCAAGGCGTCGGGAGAAGCTCTTTTTATCCTGGAGGCGTCGGGCAAAGATTGCCTTCTTGTAGAAACTGTGGGTGTCGGTCAGGATGAGATAGAAGTGGTTAAGCTGGCGGATGTCATTATTGTTATTCTAACCCCCAGCTCCGGCGATGAGATCCAGATATTTAAGGCGGGGATCATGGAGATTGCAGATATATTCGTGATCAACAAGGCCGACTCTCCTGATGCGGAAAAAACCGAACGACAGATCAAGGCCATGCTTGATATCGGGAAAAAAGGTGAAACTGCTCCTCCAGTGTTGAAAACAGTGGCTACGGAAGGACGTGGGATCATACCACTCATCGAGAGGATCGACCACATAATATCTTCCCGGGAGAAAGAGAAACACGCAGAGAGAAGAAAAAAAAGGATATCCTATCTACTGAGAGAGATCATAAACGAAAGACTCTTCAAGGAAGCCATGAAGAGTCTTCAAGATGTGGATTTTGATGAATGTGTAGATCATATTTATAATCACAAATCGGATCCCTACACAATTGCTGATCAGATTATCAGCACTCTTGCTAAAAAGGTTTAGGCTGCGAGTAGAGAGTTAAAATCCAGTGGGCGAAAGCATGCACATCTTCGAGGTCATTTTGGTCGGGATGATTTCGGGCTGATGCCGCCATTTCTGCCCATGCCACATGTTCGGGAGATTTTATCAAGACTTCTAAAGCTTCAGGAGAGACTTTTCCTCGGCAAGAGAAGCTCCCCAACACCTTGGCTTTTGAAGCAAGGACAACGGCGTATTCCAAAGCCTCTCTGGACAAGTGACTCCCTGTAAGTGATCCATGTGTGGAGAAGAGGGCGATTTTCTTCCCATGTGGGATGTTCTTCAAGAAGGCTTCGACTTTGATGGGAACGCTATGGGAGTGGACAGGAAAGCCTACAAACACGAGACTGTATTCATCTAGATCCGAGCACTCATCGATCTTTTTTATCTCTTTGTCACCCTCCAGCGTTTCATAAACCGCCTCTGCGATTTTTTTTGTGTTTCCTGTGAGGCTGAAGTAAGTGATGAGAGTTTTCAACGCTGAAATTCCCAGGCTAAAATTTGAATCGAATACCGAATTTAAATGACAAAGTACTGAAATTTAATTCACCCGATCGGAGATTCCTGATCGATTCATCATCCGGTGTATCGATATGCCCCTGGAGGATCTCATAGTAATTTTCGAGGCCGAACATTTGATCTTCGTAGTAATAGAGAGAGGCCTTTCCCGGGTCATCGATCACCAATTCACCATCTTGGTAGAATTTATACAGTTGGGTTCCCTTGAAGCCGTTCACTTTTGACCAGATCTTCTCGATCTCAAACACAATGGAGACGTGTTGAATCACGTCGTATTCCACGCCTAATCCCGCATACCAGCCCAAGGAGTCCGATGAGTATGAATTCTCTTGTTTGGACTCATAGAGAAATTCGCGTCCAAGGATTTGGATCTCCAATAGATAGTTATTTTCAACCTTATATTTCACATAAATCAAGTGCCTGCCCACGTTTCCAAAGAGGTGTAGTCCCTCAAGAAAAGGAAGTTCTGCGGCATAGCTGAAACCTATTTTGAGGTTTGATCCGCTCACATCATTCAGGAGATATTGAACTTCCTTCTGATTGGCGTCCTGGCTTGAGTAAGTGACCTCCCCCTCCTCTAAGCCTGAGAGCCGGCTCCCTACAAAGTTCAGTCCAAATCCTTTAAATACTGGGATCCGTAGTTCGATTTCGATGTTGGAACCGTAAGTAGGAGCCACAAATTCGCCAGCTAAGGTTCCCGGATATTCTGTGCTGTAATCGTTCCATTGAGAGTTGAGGGATGGGAGCCAGGTTTCCAGGTCTCCTTTACCGTACGAGTTCGTGTTGAAGCTCAACTTCAGACTGATTTTTTCCGCATACGCAGGATGTGTGATAAGCAGAGCGAGAATCAGGACTAACAGTATTGGTGTTTTTTTTGTGCCCATAGAACAGTCATTCTCCCATAATTTGAGATAAAATTCCAGATTTTTATAAACCGCTCGACATCATTTAGTCGAATCATCCAGATGAAGAATGAAACCCCTTCCTTGTAGGGTCCGTTCCCCGAACGGACCGTTTGGGAAACGGTCCCTACATCGATCGGATCCTGTAACGTCATCCATCACATTTCATGGAATCGACCCTACAACGAAGGAATGCCAATTACTTTCTAAGCGGATTGAGGCAATCTTATTGATATCGTGAGCCCGCCAACTTTTCTGACGGTCGCGTGGATTGTCCCTTCATGGTCTTCGATGATTTTTTTCGCGATTGGCAATCCCAAACCCGTGCCTACATCCTTGGTGGAGAAGTAGGGCTCGAAGATCCGTTCTGCCATTTCTTCATCTATTCCTGTCCCTGTATCTGTAATCTCGAGCAAAAATGTCGATCCTTCTTTTTTTAGGGTGATGGAGATTTTCCCCTTGTCCTGGATCGATTCGATCGCATTATTCAGGATATTCCGCAGGACGATCTTTACTTTCCCTCTATCGCCCACTAACGGGAAGTCTTGCTCCTGGTAGGTTTCTTTGAACTCTATCCTCTCAGTTAAAAGATTTTTGTAAGGGGCAACGGTTTCCTGGATGAGTTCTTTGAGGTCCAGCTTTTCTTTTTTAAGGGAAGCCTCCTTCGATGTTTGGAGAAATTCATGAGCAATATTTCTCAGGTTTTCCACCTCAGTGATAATGTAGGATGCGGATTCTTTCAACACCTCGTCAAAATTTTCTTTGTTGTCTTCATAAACTTTTAAGAGATGCTCTGCAGATAGTTGGATCGGTGTCAGCGGATTTTTGATCTCATGAGCCACCTTGCGGGCCATTTCCGCCCAGGCGACCTTTTTACTCATATCGGCCAGCTCTTGTTGATGCTGCTTGAGGTTTGTGACCATAGCGTTAAAACCATCGATCAGGGTCTTCATTTCGTCCTTTTGTCTGTAATCGATATGTGTCTCCAGGTTCCCCAAGCTGACTTCTTTCGTCCCTTTCAGGAGTCTTTGTATGGGATTGACGATCATACCTCCGATACCTCGAGCCAAGAGGAGTGCGAAGATGATGAAAAAAACAGACCCAAAGAGCAAAAATTCGATGAGTTCTACGGTGGCCTCCGAGATCTCCTGTTGTTCCAGTGGAAATGGGAGGGAAATAAGAATGAGCGAGTCCTGAAAAGCGTAGGGGATCGTCAGAGTATGGAAGGAATAATTTCCGATTTTCTGAATATCTGTGTAGAAGGGATTATTCTCGAACTGAATCTTGTAGAATATCTCTCCATTGATGATATCAGGGAGGAGCCCGTAATCGAAGAATTCTCGACGGCTTGATGAGATGAGCTGTCCATCCTTGTACAAATTCACATCATTGGATATGGTTGACCCGATCCAAAATACAACTTGGTCGGGAGGTGTGGTCAGAGAGTACTGTTCTTCCTGTTGAAAATAAATGTAGTCTTGCATGAACCGTTTGGCGAAATCGGCCTGCACTTCAGCCGCTTCTGTGACTTTTTGGGAGAAGATCCGGGCAAAAAAGTAATGACTGGAGAAAGTGAAGAGGAAGAGGGGGATCAGGGCGATAGCGATGATCGCCACATAGACACGATTCGAGAAGGACCAAAAGGGATTCTTAGTTTCCTGCCGGGGGAAGAGAAACCTGGCTAACAAAATGAACAACAGACATACTGCGAAGTAGACAAAAAAGAGCTTTAGAAACTCTGCGGAATATTTGAGGAAATTTTTGCGGGGGAGGAAGAGGGCATAGATCCGGTCTTCGTCTTCGTTTTTGAAGTACAAGCTTTTGTATTTTCTGTCTTTTTCAGTAAATGCTGACCAGATACTCGTATCAGATCTAGAGATATTTGCGATGAGGTCTCTTGGCAGTCCAGATGAGATTTTGTTCGGATTAAAGATCAATTCTCCATCCAGGTTAAAAATGGCAAATCCCAGGTCCATTTGATTGAGCGACGGAATGGAGGAAACTCGCAATAGTTCAAAATAGGGATTGGCCGAGTAGAGAAAGGGCAGCATATCGTAGTCTGTGGAGAGATAGATCATAACTCGCCCGATGGTTTCTTCTTCCTGAAGATAGTCCTTGTAGGCGATGAGAAAATTTTTGTTTGTGCCCATGTAGTGGACTCGTTGTTTAAAAATCGACCATTCAGGGCTTTTCGGAGGATTGAAGTTGATGCGGAAAACTTCTGGGACATTGAGTGTAAAACGGGATTGGAGCACTCCTTCACTGTTGAGTATCTCCAAGCTCGAATACCAGTTGAATTTAGCCAGCAATGTATTTTGCCAGATCAAATGTGCCAGGTCGGAAAATTCTTCACTGTTGAGAGAGGCGATTATCGAGCCCTCATTTTTATCGATCTCGGGAAATGATTGAGTGATCAAAAATGCGCCCCAAGTCACTTGGGATTTTATGATGTTCTGCAGGGAATTCTGGAGTAATGTCTGCTCTTTTTCTGAGGAAGCGAAATGGAGAGAGGTGTAGATAAAAAGAGTGGTGAGCACGATAGCAGAGAGCCAGAGTCTTTTTTTCTGAAGAATCCATGGGAGATATGCGATAAGAAAGACAAGAGCGAGGATTAGAGCCTGGATCAGGAAGAGGGTGATGGGATATTTGCCCCTAAAGAAGATAATATATACTCCAAATCCCGCAATGAGAAAGACAAGAGGGTAAACGACTTTAGGTGCATGCAGGATGGCGAGTCTCAGTCCCACCAGGCTCGTTAATAGAGTACTGAAGAAAAAAAGAATGATGCTGAAATGAATAAGCATGAAAGAAGTGTCGAAAGAAAAGTGAAGCAGGTTGAGGTTTGAGTGGAAAACAAGACGGAATAGGACCTCTTGGAGGATGAAGACAAAACATAGAACAATAACGATAGAGATGAGTGAAAAGAGGAAAAATACAGGTAAAGATGCCCGCTTCTCCTTTTTTTCAACATGCTTTTGAATCAAAAATGCCAAACAAGACATAAGAATAAAGAGACACAACGCCGTGAGAAAGATATCAGCTGGCGAACGCGTAAGATTCCATATGGATATAAAGCTTGTCGTGGAAGGTGAAAAAACAGAGAGGGATTGGATCTTTCCCAGAGCGCTCAAAGGGAAAAAGAGGAGTCTTAACACACAGAGAATACACAAGATCAGGAGCAGTGCGAGAGGATTTCTTTCGTTTCGAAAACTCTGTAACCTGACAACGGATATGAGTAAACACACAAGCGCTGCGACGACCAAAAGATAAAATATCAAAAGGAGATCTTCTTTTTGAGATGAGATCTTGGACCGGAGCGAAGGTGACCTGAGGTCCACATAAGCGATGATCTCATTGCTCTCATTACGAAGGGGGAAGATCAAGGTCTGGATCTGAGCTTGAAGTCGTGGTTGTCCGATATATTCATCTTTATATCTTGAGAATATGCGCTCAAAACCCGAGACATTCTCGCGAAAATCTTGATAGGTTATGCTGCAGTTCTCCAGTAGCTTTTCATCGAGGAAATGGTATTCTTTGAGATAAGGGGTCTTGAATTGGGGCAGAAAAGCAAGAAGCCGATAAAACACGATGTGTTGGTTTTTTTCAAGCCTTTTTATGGATACGAGATAAGCCGAAGCCTTGTTTTGAACGAGAAAAGTTGATTTCTTGTCCTCTAAAGAAAATCGGGTGCCGTTGTTCAGAGTGATTTTGCTCAGGTCGATGACTTGACCCAACCACAAGGCGAGCATATTATCACTGTCATAAAAGGCTACGCCCACCTTTTCCTGGTCAATAGGCAGACTTTTGAGGAGAGAAAAGATCTCATCTTTTCTCTCCGGGAAGTCATTATCCTGGATCATAGCGTATATCTCACCCAAGTCTTCGATGATCTCAGCAAATTCACTCTTTATGGATTGGGCCTTGTTTCGCAACTGATTAAGCCCTCTCTCGTAGTAGTTATGGGAAGTGAAGAAAGGAACGATTTGAGAGAGGCAGAGAAAGAGGGCAGAAAGGATTACTCCCACAAGAAAAGCCAAGAAGAATTTGTCTTTATTTTTGATGGATTTGAGCACTTTCAAATTGTGGCTGCCCTTATCTCGATGATCTTCCAAGTCTCACCCGTTTGGCCCTCTGCTTTGGAAGGCAGTTTTATCAGATAGAAGAAGATATTGAATACATACTGATTTTGGTTCTTTTTATCTCTGAAAGACCATCTGGTTTTAATGATCGCGCTCTTTCCCTCGATCGATGTGGGCGGATTTTCGGAATAGAATTCAAAAGTCGTGTAGGACGAGAATATCTTCTGGAAAAGAAAATAGGCTTGTTGATTGGAGACCTGATCGGAGAATGATATGGGTTCGGGAAGCGAGATGTTGATATGGCTCTGTGGAGGGAAAAGGGAATGGAGCATTCGGGCGTCGTTCTGGAGAAAAGCTCTTTCGATATTCTGGGTCGTAGAGGGAAGAAGGATTGGAAAAAGCGACAAGAGAAGAATGGCTAGATTTCCCACTCCCCAAATCTTACCATAAATGGAAAAAAGCGCAAAGAAGGGAAGAAAAAGTTTGCATTGCTATGATTTTTTCGAAAAATCTTCGGGAGTGAATTCTTCAGAGACAACTTTTTGCAGCTCTCCCCTGATCTTTTCGATCTCATCCAGTTTAGAGGAGATTTTACTGAAGAGTACACCTTGGTTTTTGATGCCTTCTTGGATGAGGAAGGCTGCGCTTTCCGACCGGCTCTTGAATAGGCCCGAGTCCACTAACATGTTCATTTTTCTGTTGCATTCGTCGTTCACCCGGATTGTTAAAACTGTGTTTCGGGAAGCGAGGGCTTTATCCACAACTTTCCTTATGGATTCGGCGGTTTTGACAGCGATCTTTTCGACTTGATTTCCAAATTCATCGAATGCGCTCTGGCGTTTCTTTTCTTGTTCTTGTTCCTGCTTTGGCTTCTGATCCTCTTTCTGTTCTTTGTTTTGTTGGATTTTTTTATCATGCGCGGAGTCTTTCTTTTTGACTTTTGGCGCACGCGATTTACTGCTCTTTGTATCCTTGTTTTCTGTCATTGCATTCTCCATCATAATGTAATTCAATTACATATTACAGAATTACGCAATCATTGTCAACAAAAAAATGAGATAAATGAAAGCTGCTGACGGCATTAGGTTTCCTGGGTTATTCACGAGCCGAGGCCAACCCACCCCACCCTAACATTAAGGTTGAGGCAGTGGCCCACGAAGTATGGTTGGTTAGGTCGGGTCGGTAGTGAACTACCGCTTTTATGAATAATCCAGGAAAATCAGGCCTCTTTTGTTTCTTGTTCTGACCCCTCAGTCGTCTCGGATTCAGGCTTCTCTATGGCTGTTTCCTCTTGGAGTCTCTTTATCCGTTGGGCATCTTTAATGCTGCTTATTCCAGCGATAAAAACAATGAGGCCGACCAGGAAAAGAAATGGTGGTATAGAACCCAACACCAGCTCACGAAACTCCTTCCACCAGACGAATATCGCAAGCCACACACTGCCTGCCATTAAAATCAATCCGCAGATGATAGCGAAGAGTTTTTCCATTGCTTCACCTCCCGATCATATGGATAAAGTCATTTTTTGAGATTATAACAGAAGCATATACTCATGTCACTATCATTCCATCGGAACAGGTTCCAAAACCGTAATGAATGACATGTCGAATGATCAGATTATATAGTTTCGAAAACACGCTCAGTTTCCCCAGCGAGGAAACTTCGCTCGGACAAGGGGGCTTCCCTCACATCTCCTCAAGGGAGATGTACCATGCCCGTCCAGCCCTTCTCACGATTTTCTCAACTACAAAATCTGATCACTTAACACTGTTTTCGAGAATTTACTCCATCGCGATTTTGGAAATGCTTCCGATTAAGTGTTCGGTATAGACCCAAAGGAAGGAAAGATGTAGAATAGATGAAATTATGGCTGAATCAAGGGAGGGCATGTTATGTCATATTCTTTCGTAAAAAGAATCAATTTCTGTCTTATCTTCTTATTGGTGATAGGAATATCTCACTTGATATGTGATGAGAATGAGTTGTTCATTATCGGAGACATTAAAGTCGCTCCAGGGGAAGTGATGTCTGGATATCTGACCGTTCCAGACAAAGATGATCCCGGTTGCTTTATTCCTATAACTGTTATCAATGGCACAAAAAAGGGGAAAACTTTAGCTCTCGTAGCCGGAGTGCATGGTTATGAGTATCCTCCTATCCTTTCACTCTATCGAATAAAAAAGATGATCGATCCTGGATCTTTATCAGGAACTCTCGTGTTGGTCCACATTGCCAATCTTCCAGGATTTCAAAAGAGAATTCTCTATTACAATCCCTACGACTGGAAAAATCTGAACAGAGTGTTCCCCGGTGACCCTGAGGGAACATCGGCACAGAGGATCGCATACGTACTGACTGAGGAAGTCGTGAAGAAATGTGATTGTCTCATTGACCTCCACTGCGGTGATGGAAATGAGGCTCTCATCCCTTATTGTTACTGGATGCTCAGCGGAGACCCAGAGCTGGACAACGTCACAAAAGAGATGGTCCTTGCCTTTGGGATCAAGTATATCATCATCGACAAATCGCGGACAAAGGATAAAACGGACTCCAAATATCTGGGAAACACTGTTGTTCTTCATGGCAAGCCAGCGATCACAACAGAGTCTGGATACTTGGGCAAAACAGATGAGGAGTCCATCGCACGGAATGTCAAAGGGATTCTCAGTGTCATGAGATACTTTGAGATGATCGAAGGAGTTCCAGAGCCGGTTTCCAATCCAGTATGGATCGATAAGTACGAGGTGATCTATGCAGATATGGATGGGTTGTTCTACCCGGAAACCAAAATGGGCTATTATGTCTCAAAAGGAGAGATCGTCGGCACCATCATGGATTACTTGGGTAATGTCAAACAAGAACTCAAGTCTCCCTTTACGGGAATCATCCTCTATATCATAGAAACTCCTCCTGCCAATAAGGGAGAACCTCTCTTTGAAGTCGGAAGCATTCAAAAAGACTAAGAGCTCCTAAGGAGAATTTTTGTCGAAAAAGCTTAAGGGTTCCATCTTTGATATGGATGGAACGCTTGTCGAAGCCCCATATGATTGGAAAAATATAAAGGAAGAATTGAACACCCAGGGGAAACCTATCCTTACTTACATTCAGAGCTTGGCAGAACCGGAAAAGACCCAGAAATGGAAACAACTGGAAAATATTGAAAATGAAGCGACGAAAAAAGCCGTTCTCAAGGATGGGATACATGAGTTTTTGGCTTTTTTGAAGAAGAGAGGCATAAAGGTAGCGCTGGTCACGAACAACTCGAGAGAAAATGCTCTGTACCTTCTCCATAAATTCGACCTGGCATTCGACCTTGTTCTTTCCAGGGAAAGCGGGCTCTGGAAGCCATCAGGAGCTCCGTTCAACGCCGTTTTAAAGGAATTGAAACTGAAAAAAGAGGAGTGTTGTGTCATTGGTGACACCTTCTTTGATATAGAAGCTGCCAAGAATGTGGGCATTGTTAAGGTCTTTATTTTGAACAGAGATCGAGAGAAATTTTCCTCGACTCAAGCGAAGGTCTTTGCGGATGTCAAGGCGCTTCAGTTATTTGTTCAAACTCTTCTGTAGCAGCCAATACTTTTAACTCCGTTTCTCCATGACAGATAACCTTCTCCTTTGAGATAAATGATCTTAATTTTTTCGAAGCTTAAAGAATTTGATGGCCAGGATGAGAAAGATCACAGTGAAAAGAAAAAGGACCCCGATGTGGGGAAGAACGGCTGAAAGGCCATAACCAAAAAAGAGTAATTTATGGAACGCATCCATGGCCCATCCTGTCGGAAAGATGAAGCCTAAGTTTCGTATTCCCCGAGGGACAAGTTCCAGGGGCCACCAACATCCCCCAAGAGCAGACATGGTATTGGCTACGAGGATGTTGAGGATGATGAGAATCTCAATTTTTTTGATCACGCTGCCAAATAGGATACTCATTCCGGCTATTGAGCCGCAGAAGAATAGCGCGACCAATAGGATGGAAAGGATGGAAGGTCCAAAATAGATCTTGAACAGGACTTTACCCACTGCAAAGAGAAGAATTGTCTGGATCATACCGATTATCACTCGGCTGGTCCATTTTCCTCCTAGGATTGTCGCAAATGTCGCCGGACTCAAGAATGTTCTTTCCAGTTGTCCATGCCGACGCTCCTCAAGGAGGATGATCCCTCCGTACATGAGTATGGTGAAGATGATGAACATGATCGTGATAGCGGGAATGGAGTGGTTGAAACCGGCAGGAATAACATGAAGCTTGCCGCCCATTTCCGTTTGGAGGGAAATGAGCCTCTCTAAGTCATGTTGGTCATATCTGACTTTAAGGTCCGTTTCATCTTCTGGAGCGACGAGGATGATTCTGGACATGATTTTGATAATGGCTTTTAAAATATTGGAATAGGCCGCTTGAGATGCTTCCATGTTGCTTGAAGCTTCCTTCTCTAGGATGAGCTCGACTTTTGTCCCGGATATAATATCCTTGGCAAAGTTTTGCGGAATGATAAGAGTTCTTATGCTCTTCTCCTCTTCATTCTCAAGCACTTTTACTGCATACTTCTCGCTCTCCAACTCTTTCACTAGTTGCTCAGAGAGAAAACTTTTGTCGTGGTCCAACACATTGAGCGTGATCTTTCTGATCTCTCCTTCTGATTCAGGGAAAGCCATGCCAAAGATCAATGCAAAAAGGAGGGGAAAAACAAGGAGCCAGAAAAAAAACATCTTGTCCTTGATCGTGAGCTTCAAGTCATTGACAGCTATGGTCCAGAATGTCATTAGGAGATTCCCCTTTGGAGATTCCTGTTCAGGAAGTAAGAGCCCAGAATGGAAAGCAAAACACCCGCAACGGCCATAAAAAACAAAATGGGCACTATCGTTGCGAGAGGCTCGCCCCGCATGATGTTTTTGAATGCAGTGATTCCCCAATAATTCAGAGTCAGTTTGGAGAATTTGAGAATAGCTGGGGGATAATTTTCCACGGGGACCATACTACCACCGAGCATGGACATCAATAAGATCACTGTAGTGAGAAGTGCACCAGCCTGTCTTTCTGTACGGACAAAAGAAAAGAGAAATGAGATAAAGCCGGCTATTAGAATATTGAGACAGAGAACAAGAAGTGCGATAGAGACAGGGTCGCCCCAATTAATGGAAAAGATGACTCGTCCAAGGATGATCAAAAAAGATGTGCAGAGGATGCCGATCAGAGTGGAGGTGACTATTTTGCTCCAGATATACTCTCTCAAGTTTACCGGTGACACGCGCAACCTCATGAGTGTTCCACTCTCTTTTTCACTGAGAATATCTTCAAAAACAGCGTTGCAGATAAAGAGGAGAAACATGACTGCGATGGCTGGGAGAATGTAGGCTTGGACACTTAAGTCAGACACTTCCTCTTTTTCTTCTGACAGGGTTATTTGTTTGATCGAAATGACAGGAGGAATGAGGTATTTTGACATCCCATCGATGCGGCCTTTAAATTGCAGAGAGAGGGCCGAGATCGTTTCATCCGGAAATTCTTCGAGTTCCGCGAACTTTCTGATAGTATCCAACTCGCCAGCGAATACTTGGCGAAGAGAAGACAGGCCAAGCGTCATTGTGTCGATTATCTCTTCAGCGATCTGAGGGAGAAACTGCTCGGCTGGATTCTTTATAAGCAGTATCTCGGTCGGTTGTCCCTCCCAAATGTTATCCCCAAAGTTTTCCGGAATGATCAATAATGCCGAAGCTTTCCCTCTATCCAAAAGCTTGCGTCCCTCCTCCTCTTCGATTTCTTCGAGGTCGATGAGTTCGTTCAATTCCCCTTGAGTCAGTGCACCGAGCATAAATCCGGAGACTAGACTTTGGTCATTGTCCACAGCAAAAATTTTGACCTGAGGGAGAGTTTCCCCTCCACCGGAACCGAAGACCATCCCGAAGATAAGAGTGAACACCAAAGGGATAAAGAGAAAACCTAGGATGACAGCTGGATTTTTCCACTTTCTCCTAAAATCTTTCCGGACAAGATGAAAAATATTATTCACTCGCGCAATTCCTTTCCAGTCAGTTTGAGGAAAACACTTTCAAGGTTTGGTTGCTTAATAGACACATCATCGATCGTGATCCCTTTCTTAAAGAACTCCTCAAGAAGAGTTGATATATTCTTTGAGGCTTCCAGTGAGAGCACAAGTTTTCTCTCCTCGATAGATAGGACTGTGGCCTGTTGGAATTCAGAGATGATTGTTCTTGCCATGTCGATACTGAATTTTCCGCTGATTATGACGATATCTTTCTCGCCCACGATCTGTATGAGTTCATCAAGGGTGCCCAGGGCTAAGATCTTACCAAGGTCCAAAATCGCTATGCGGTGACAGAGCTCCTCGGCTTCTTGAAGGTTGTGGGTTGTGTAGAGGATGGTTGTTCCGTTGGAAGAGGCCTCTTTGATGATCTGGTAAATGTTCAATTTTGTCTGGACATCTATGCCTATGGTCGGTTCATCCAGGAGCAACAGCTTGGGCTCATGGATCAAGCCGATAATGAGGTTGATCCTCCGTTTCATCCCCCCTGAGTATTTTTTTAGTGCATCATTTTCTCTGCCCAGTAATCCGGTTTTTTCCAGATAGTACTGAACCCTTTCATCCAGCTCTTTCTTCCTGACTCCGTACAGTTTTCCCCAGAAAAGAAGATTTTCCTTTGCAGTCAACTCTTCGTAAAAGGCCATTTCCTGAGGAACGACGCCCATCAGTCTTTTTATCTTTTTCAAGTCTCCATCAAGGTCTAGAGAGTTGATGTGGATTTTTCCACTGTCTGGTCTGAGCAAGCCCGCAATTATCGAGATGGTCGTTGTTTTCCCTGAGCCATTGGGACCAAGAAATCCGAATATTTCCCCCTCTGTGACCTCAAAGGAAATATCATCAACGGCTTTGATCGTGTCAAATGTTTTTGATAAGTGCTCTATCTGCAGCATCTCTTTTCTCCCCATCCTCTGAATTATTCATAAAAGCTTCTGTCAAATTTCTATTAAAATACTTTAATTTAAAAAAAATCAATATCTTATTGTCAGAATCTTTTACCCTACGGGCGCTGACCCAACCTAACCCGCCGATCTCACTACAAAGCCTTCGTTGTAGCCCCCTCGCGGTAGTTTACTACAGCTTCGTGGGCCACTGCCTCCACCTTATAGTTAGGATGGGGTGGGTTGGCCTCGACTCGTGAATAATCCATCTTCTGAATAATCGGTTTGTTTAAGTTACCATATTTTTTTATTAAGTTCGAGGGTTGATTTATACTGGGGAATAGTTAAAAATATACGGTCAATACAGACTTAAGGATAAAGACATGCAGAAAGAACAATTACTCTTGATACCCGGACCGACGCCTGTTCATCCGCGGATATTAAACGCTTTATCTCTCCCTACGGTTTCTCATGTGAGTCCAATTCTGGTGGATGAACTGAAAGAGGCATTGGATAATCTGAAAAAGATAGTCTTCTGCCAGGATGGAGAGCCATTTATCGTGGCTGGGGCGGGTACACTTGCTATGGAGATGGCTTTGCTCAACACTGTCAATAAAGGGGAGAAAATTCTGGTTCTCTCTCAGGGTTTTTTCGGCCAACGGATGAAAGAAATCGCCGAAAGTTTTGATCTAGCGTGTGATATCATCCAGAGCCCATGGGGTAAGGCCGTCCTCCCTGAAGAGCTAGCTGAGAAAATAGCCACAGAGCATTATGCAGCTGTCCTGTCCACGCATGTGGATACAGCTACCGGAGCTTGTGCCCCTGTCAAAGATTATGCGGAGATTCTTGCGGATTTTGATAGTCTCTATATCATTGATGGTGTCTGTGCCACGGGCGGCATAGAAGAGAGGATGGACGATTGGGGTGTCGATGTGGTTCTCACAGCGGCCCAAAAATGTTTTGGTGTTCCTCCTGGCCTGGCCGTCCTTATCCTCTCACGAAAGGCGATGGACAAAAGGCAGAGCATGGAGGCCATCCCTGCATACTATGCAGACTTGATGCGGTGGTTGCCCATCATGAAAGATCCCTCGAAGTATTTTTCAACTCCCTGTGTGAATGAGATCAGGGCTTTTAACGAGGGCACAAAGATCATTTTCGAGGAGGGGATGGAAGAGCGATTCCGCCGCCATGAGAGAGTAGCCAAAGCCATCCGGGCCGCACTGAGACATCTGGGTTTCTCTTTTTTTACAGATGAAGCATTCCTCGCGGATACACTTACTGTGTGTTACTATCCAGAAGGAATCGATGATCAAGCTTTCCGGACCACCTATGCATCCAATGGGGTCATTGTCGCTGGAGGATTGGGAGAAGTTGCAGGAAAAGTATTCCGAATGGGGCATATGGGCAATCTGTCCGTCTCTCAAGTTCAGTTTGCTGTAGCGGCTCTGGAAAGCACTCTTTCCACTCTTGGCTACAGTTTTGATCCTCATTCTGGTATACATGCCGCTCGTAAGATTCTAGAATCTCCATCGAGCTGAGTATAAAAAAATGCCGAGCAAAGTTTTCTTCATCGCAGCATCCAGAGAAGAATCGGATAAATCCTTCGCCGAAAAAACGGCAAAAGTCTTTCACCATCTTGGTATGGAAAAGCAGATCGAAAGAGAACACTTTGTGGGACTTAAGATCCATTTTGGTGAGAAAGGAAATACAGGATATATCAGGCCTCCCTGGTTGGCCCAACTCATACATGAGATAAAGAAAAAAACGTCTCGGGTTTATATCACAGACACCAATGCCCTGTATGTGGGTAATCGATCAAATGCTGTGGCTCATCTGATGTTAGCGGCCGATCATGGATTCACGATCGATACACTTCAGATCCCTGTGATCATTGCGGACGGCCTGATCGGTCGCGACGATGATGAGGTTGAGGTCGATCTTCCTCGAGTCAAAACGGCGAAACATGCCAGTGCTTTTTCGAATACGGATTTTCTCGTGTGTTTGAGTCATTTCACTGGGCATATTCAGACTGGTTTTGGTGCTGCCCTGAAGAATCTGGGAATGGGATGTGCCTCCAGATCGGGCAAGCTTGAGCAACACTCGGATGTGCGCCCTTGGATTAATCAGAAAGCGTGCAAGAATTGTCTGACCTGCATGGATTATTGTCCCGCAGATGCAATCGAAGGAGGGGAGAGGAGCGTTCGGATCATCGCAGAGAAATGTATCGGGTGTGGCGAGTGCCTCGTGGTTTGCAGTGTTGGGGCTGTCAAGATGCGCTGGGATGGAGACATTATCCGCGTTCAGGAGAAGATGGCTGAATACGCTTACAGTCTCTGGAAAGTTTTGAACGGCAATATCGCATGCTTGAATTTTTTGATCGGGGTGACGAAGAATTGCGATTGTATGGCGATGGATGAGCCGGCAATCGTTGATGATATAGGCATCCTGGGCTCTCTGGATCCTGTTGCCGTTGATAGAGCTTCCGTCGACCTTGTGAATGAGCGAAGTCGCCGGGATCTGCTGAGAGATGTTCACAATGTTGATTGGGCAGTTCAGCTCGAACACGCACAACAGATCGGACTCGGTCGTATGGATTATGAACTGATCGAAATTGTATAGAGTTTGTTTTTTAGTGTGTGTATCAGCCTTTACTCATTCTATGATTCTAGCTATAATGATTCCAAATTATCGGGGCGTAGCGCAGTCCGGGTAGCGCACAGCGTTCGGGACGCTGGGGTCGTGGGTTCAAATCCCACCGCCCCGATTATTTTCCTGAATTATTCATAAAAAATGCGACATTAAGCGACATGATACGACAAAATGCATCAAATCAGGGGAATGACCTTGACTTTTCTTCAATTGAGCATAAATTCTATATGCGATTCAAGAAAAAGGTAGGGTTCCAGTCGCAGCAGCATGAGGGGGGGCTCTCCTCTCCAGTCTATCCCGTCAAATGTGAAGTTCGATGATGTCTTCGTCTTGGAGAACGTAATCGTGATTGACCTTTTGGCCATGATATTTGCCCTGTCCCCATATCCTGGCAAATTTAAGTTTTTGTGAGAAGTCTTTGTGGACTGTTTTTGCCATGTCCATCATCGTATCTCCGATAGGGAACACGTATGGGTCAGTCTTATCCACTTTTTTCCCGGGCATCTTGCTGTACACCCGGACAACCTTGAGTAAGGCAAATATCCTTTTCCTCAGTTCTTCGAGTCCAAATTCCTCTAATGCAGAGATTGTGATCAGGTTATACGCAGGATCTAGATTGCTTTTCAACACAGTTAGGTTTGCCTCAGAACCAGGGAGGTCTGTTTTGTTGGCAATGACAAGGGTCCGTTTCAAAAAAAACTGTTTTTCGGGGCTGATGTCCTGCTCTTCAGGCACAAGTTCTATGTTTTTTTCTTTGAGTTTTTCTGTGATTTTGTTCAGATCACTCACAGGATTTTGGCTTCCCAGGTCCATCAAGAGCAAAACTGCGTCTGCGCTTTTTATGAGCTCTGCCAGCCATGGTTCAAAATACTCCGGAGTTATGGGTGGAGCATCGATCAACTGGATCTGAATATTCTCATACATCATCATTGCTGGCGAGGGAGCATGGGTCGTAAAAGGATAGTTTCCGATATCGGGATTGGCATTGGTAAGGGTTTTAATCAGAGAGGATTTTCCTGAATTTGGAAGACCGGTTAGTATGACTTGGCCTGCTCCGGCTCTATCGACATGCAATGTCGATCCATGCCGGGAAACGGCTGCCTTTTTTTGAGACTGTTCCCTGAGTTTAGAGATTTTTGTTTTGTAGAGTGCTTGAAGTTTTTCTGTGCCTTTATGTTTGGGAATGATCGATAGGAGTTCTTCCATGATCGCGATCTTCTCTCCCGCAGTCCTCGCTGTCTTTAATCCCTTCTCCTTTTCTAAGTACTGGGGGGGCAAATTGGCTGGCATATTTTTTACTTCTCTCTTCCTCTACATTATATCTAAACTCATTTTAGATTTCAAAAATTCCAATAGGATAGGAAGCGTATCCAAACCTGTGATGAATGACATTCCGAGTGTTCCAATTAGTGATTTCGAAAACGTATTTCAGGACAGCACGGAGGCTCTCCCATTTTAAATGTAGGGACCGTTTCCCAAACAGTCCGTTCGGGGAACGGACCCTACATAAAAAGAACTGGCTTTGTTTTATATTGAGAATTTATAAGCAATTCATTCGTTAATCCAATACGCTGATATTTTCAAAATAAAGAGTAGAAAACATGCAGATTTTGCAAGTTGTTTGGCGCAATTTTTTCATCTCAAGAATATGCGGGATTTCAATGCTTTTTTCTAGCAAAAAAAAAGTATTTTATTTGAATTTTCTTTGCTATTTTCCCCATATAATGATATAATTAACATCTAAAAAATAATGCCTATTGGGTTATGTGAAAAACCTCCCTTCATAGCCCCATTTTTTTCCCAAAAAGCAGGAAAATGACAACGAAAAAATATACCGAAGAAAGTATTAAAGTACTCAAGGGGTTGGAAGCTGTTCGTAAGCGACCGGCCATGTATATTGGAAGCACTGGACCTCAAGGATTGCATCACCTGGTTTACGAAGTTGTGGACAACAGCATTGATGAGGCTCTTGCCGGGTATTGTAAGAAGATAGATGTCACGATCCATGTGGATGACACTGTCACAGTCATCGATGACGGCAGGGGTATTCCTGTCGGAATACACAAGAAAACTCGGAAACCTGCCGCTGAAGTTGTCATGACAACTCTTCATGCCGGTGGAAAATTTGACAACAAATCATACCAGGTTTCAGGGGGTCTTCATGGTGTTGGGGTCTCAGTCGTCAATGCCCTTTCAGAGAGGCTTGACCTTGAGATCAAAAGGGAAGGTGGAGTTTATACCCAGAGCTATGTAAGAGGAAAACCGGTCACAAAACTCAAGAAGATCGGGAAAACCAATAAAACCGGCACAAAAACCACTTTCAAACCAGACCATGAGATTTTCCAAATCCTGGAATTCAATTTCGACACATTGAGTCAGCGATTGAGGGAGCTTTCCTACTTGAACAAGGGATTAAAGATCTCCATCCTAGATGAACGCAATGACACGCGGCATGATTTTCAGTACAAAGGTGGGATCCAGGAGTTCGTCCAGTATCTCAATCAGAACAAAACAGCCATCAACCCGAAACCCATCTTTATTGAAAGCGATAAAAACGGAATAATCGTGGAGATGGCTCTGCAGTACAACACGGGCTATTCGGAGACCATTTTCTCCTTTGTGAACAACATCAACACCACCGAGGGAGGAACCCATCTCATCGGTTTTAAATCGGCGTTGACGCGTTCGCTCAATCAATATGCCAACACCAATAACCTTATCAAAGACTTGAAACAGAACCTGAGTGGAGATGATACACGCGAGGGTTTATGTGTTGTTTTGAGCCTCAAGTTGAAAGACCCTCAATTTGAAGGGCAGACAAAGACCAAACTCGGCAACAGTGATGTCAAAGGAATTGTTGATTCCATCGTTAACGAACAGCTCTCTTGTTATTTTGAAGAAAACCCATCCGTCGCCAGAAAAATCATCCTGAAGGTTCTGGATGCGGCAAGGACACGGGAGGCGGCCCGCAAGGCGAGGGAGCTGGCTCGACGTAAAGGTATTCTAGAATCCACATCGCTCCCTGGCAAACTGGCAGACTGTCAAGAGCGAGATCCCGCCCAGAGTGAGATCTTTCTCGTAGAGGGAGATTCCGCGGGGGGCTCAGCCAAACAGGCGCGAGATCGGCGATTCCAAGCGGTGCTCCCCCTTAAGGGTAAAATTCTCAATGTCGAGAAAGCCCGCTTCGATAAAGTCCTAAAGAGCGAAGAGATCGGAATAATAATATCAGCCCTGGGGACGGGCGTGGAACAATCGGATTTTAATATCGATAAACTGCGCTATCACAAGGTCGTCATCATGACAGATGCGGATGTGGATGGCTCTCATATCAGGACGTTGCTGATGACTTTTTTCTACAGGCAAATGCCTCAACTCATTGAAAAGGGTCACCTTTATATCGCTCAACCCCCGTTGTATAAGATTTCCAAAGGCAGGTCTTTCCAGTATTTGAACGATGAGAGGGATTTCGAGAAATACATGATACAGAAAATATCCGAAGAATTTCAGCTCCAGGTCAACAGGCAGAAGGAAGTGATCAGAGGGGACAAATTCAGAAAATTTCTCCAGAGGATCATCACGAAAAAGAACTTTATCAAGGTCATGGAGAGAAAAAACTATCCGTTCTTTCTTATTGAGATCTTGATGAAGAATGAAGTGGGAGATTTGGAATTCTTGCGTAATTCCAAAAACATGCAGAAAATCCAGAGCCTACTCACAGAGAAAGGCATCGTCTCTGTTCTTAGCAAGGACGAAGAACACGGCCTTTATGAGCTCGCGGTCAATTTTCAGGTCAATGGTATGGTCGTGACCTCAAAAGTGAACATGGCCCTGATCACTTCAGCCCAGTACCAAACTCTCTATAAAACCTGCAAAGCGCTCGAAGATTTTAGCCCTCCTTTCTTTATTTTGATCAATGGAGATAAGATCAAACTCGAGAATGAAGCCAAACTTCTCGAATACCTCTACGATAACTGTAAGAAGGGGATCGTGATTCAAAGGTATAAGGGATTGGGAGAGATGACACCCATTCAGCTCTGGGAAACCACGATGGACTCTGAAAAAAGATATCTTCTCCAGGTGTCTATCCTTGATGCCGTGGAGGCTGACAAGACCTTCACCATTCTTATGGGGGATGAAGTCGAGCCTCGCAGGAATTTTATCGAGACATATGCTCTGGAAGCTCAAAATTTGGATGTGTAAAGAGATACTATGAAAAATTCCAATTCTACAAAAAACGGATTTATGAGCAACAACATCACTGTCGTCAGTGTTGAAAAAGAGATGAAAAAATCCTATCTGGATTATGCGATGAGTGTCATTATCGGACGTGCCATCCCCGATATCAAGGATGGATTGAAGCCTGTTCATCGACGGACTCTCTTCGCCATGCATGACGCAGGAAATACATGGAACAAGCCATATAAAAAATCCGCCCGAATCGTCGGAGATGTCATTGGAAAATATCATCCGCATGGAGATGTGGCTGTGTACGACACAATCGTACGCATGGCCCAAGACTTCAGCCTTCGTTATCCCCTGGTAGATGGTCAGGGCAATTTTGGCTCCGTCGATGGCGACCCTCCTGCGGCCATGCGTTATACCGAGATCAGGATGAAAAAATTTGCTCAGGAGCTGCTTGCAGACCTGGACAAAGATACTGTTAATTTTGTTCCAAATTATGACGAAAGCCTCAAGATGCCCGAAGTCCTCCCAGCTAAGATCCCGAATTTGCTCGTCAATGGGGGATCCGGTATTGCCGTTGGTATGGCGACAAACATCCCGCCTCATAATTTGGGAGAGGTCATAGATGGCATTATCCACTTGATCAAAAATCCCAACGCAGAATTGGCGAAGCTCATGCAGTTTGTCCCCGGACCGGATTTTCCCACCGGGGGGTTTGTATTTGGGTTAGAAGGGATAAAGAGTGCATACGAAACCGGAAGGGGGATCATAAACCTGCGGGCCAAAGCTATGATCGAGCGGGGAGCCACGGGGGAGAGGGATCGAATCGTGATCACAGAGCTCCCCTATCAGGTGAACAAGGCCAGGCTTTTGGAAAACGTCGCATCCCTAGTGAACGCCAAAAAGATCGAAGGTATTGCAGATATCAGGGATGAGTCCGACAGGGAAGGCATGCGCGCCGTTATTGAGGTCAAGAGGGGAGAATTGCCAGAGGTCGTCCTGAACAATCTGTACAAACACACATCTCTTCAGACATCTTTCGGGATTATCCTTTTGGCGATCGTAGAGAAACAGCCCAAAGTGTTGAGCTTGATAGATGTGATGCGCTATTTCATCTCTCACCGCCAGGATGTGGTGCGCCGCCGGACGCGCTTCGAGTTGAAAAGGGCAGAGCTTAGAGCACACATTCTCGAGGGATTGACCATTGCTCTGGATCATTTGGATGAGATCATTACTCTCATTCGAGCATCAAGGAGTGTGGACGAGGCGAGGAACGGTTTGATCACTAACTTTCGCCTGTCAAGAATCCAGGCTCAGGCCATCCTGGAGATGCAGTTACAGAAGTTGACACGACTGGAACGAGAAAAGATCGTCCAGGAATACAAAGAGCTGAAGAAACTCATCGCAAAGTTGAGAAAAATCCTAAAAAGCGAGCAACTGATCCTTGACATCATCGTGGACGAATTGAAACAGATAAAAACGGATTACAATGATCCGAGACGAACAGAGATCGTAGAGGAAAGCATTACAGAGATCTCTGCCGAAGACTTGATCAAGGAAGAAGATGTGGCCATCACCTATACATCCTCTGGATATATCAAACGGACGTCTTTGAACAATTTTCGGTTCCAAACTCGCGGGGGGAAAGGGAAAAGAGGGATGAGCATGAAAGCTGAGGATGTGATCCAGGACCTCTTTATCTGTTCCACGCACAGCTACATGCTCATTTTCACCAACGTGGGTCGGCTCCACTGGCTGAAGGCTTTGTACATCCCAGATGTGGGCGTTGCGAGTCGAGGGAAGTCTATTCAAAACCTTGTCCAGCTCGATCCGAATGAACGAGTGAGTTCAGTAGTGGCTGTCAAAGAGTTTGCAGAAGATCTTTATGTGATGATGCTTAGTTCGAATGGAAGGATCAAGAAAACTCGCCTCAGCGATTTCAAGAATATTCGAAAGGGAGGCATTCTTGCAATCACCCTGAATTCAAAAGTCGAACTGTTGGAGGCGAAACTCACAGATGGCACGAAAGAGATCATTATCGGTACAAAAATGGGTAAGGCCATCAAGTTCAAAGAAAGCGAGATCCGGCCCATGGGCCGGCAGGCCGCGGGAGTGAAGGGGATCACGCTCAACCCGAAAGACCAGATCGTCGGGATGTTGGTTATCGGAGAGAAACAAAAATATGCTTTCACAGCGAGCGAGAAGGGATATGGTAAAAAGACTGACACCAGCTTCTATTCCCTCCGCCATAGGGGCGGCAAAGGTGTTATCAACCTGAAGACCAATAAAAAGATCGGGAAGGCCATCGGAATGGTTGGGATTTCTGAAGAAGAGATTCTTTTGATCACCGAGATGGGAAAGGTCATTCGTTTTAAGACCGAGAAACTCCGGCCTATAGGCAGGGCAACTCAGGGAGTCAGGATCATTAATCTTGTAAATGGAGATAAGGTCGTCTCAATCGCTAAAGTCCTGGAATCTTAGTTCTATCGCTTTTAATCTACTTCTTTTCATGTAGGTTTTCATGTAGGGTCCGCTCCCTACATTGTATTCCATCCTAACGGACCTTTTGGGAAAAGCTCCCTACATTACAGAAATTGAAATCCCCATAAAAGATCGACTAGGCTTGACTTTAAGGAACCAATACCAATAGAATTTACCCAACTGTTTAATTGGAAGGTATTATGGCCGAAACTTTAAGTCAGCTTTTTCTCAACACGATTAAATCTTACCCGAAAGACGATCTGATGCTTTACAAAAAGGATGGGAGTTTCACGCCTATCTCAACAGACGAGTTCGCAACGCAGGTGAAACACTTTGCTCTCGGCTTGAGAGACCTGAGTTATGAAGCAGGGGATAAACTGATCATACTCTCTGAGAACAGGCCTGAATGGGTGATGACGGATATGGCGAATTTGTGTCTGGGCGGAGTAACAGTTCCTATCTACACATCGCTAGTTCCAGAGCAGATCAAATACATCATCGATAACTCAGACGCAAAGGTGGTTGTGTTCTCAGACGATGAAATGTGGGAAAAAATCAAAGCCATCCAATCAGATCTTGTAAAAGTGGAACACTATATCACATGTCAAGCTGATGGGCCTGAAGGCACTTTGACTTTTGCGGACGTTCAGAAGCGGGGAGAGAGGCTTGCAAAGGAACAGCCCGATCTTTTTGAGGAGCTTGCGCTAAAAGTGAAACCTGATGATGTCGCCTCGATCATCTATACATCAGGGACAACAGGCGCACCCAAGGGCGTCATGCTGATGCACAGCAATTTTGTGAGTAATGTCGAAGCCGTAACAACGATCATCGAATTCACCCAAAAAGATACAGTTCTTTCATTTTTGCCTTTGTCCCATGTCTTGGAACGGATGGTCACCTTTGCTTATCTCTGTAAAGGATGCTCCATAGGGTACGCAGAGAGTATTGAAACGGTAGCGGAAAATTTGTTGGAGATACGCCCGCAGATCATGGTCAGTGTGCCTCGTGTGTTCGAAAAGATTTACGCCAAGGTCATGGATAATGTTCTTGCCAGCTCTCCTTTGAAGCGGAAGATCTTTTTCTGGGCTGCCAGAATTGGGAAGGAGTATGGGAGAAAAATAATCCTCAATAAGCCGATATCTGGTTCTCTTCAGTTCAAAAAGAATCTTGCTCACAAGCTTGTCTTCTCTAAAATAATCGAGAAGACCGGAGGCAGAGTTCGCTTCTTTGTTTCGGGTGGGGCACCTCTTTCCAAAGATATTGCCGAGTTTTTCTATGCGATGGGACTGAACATTCTAGAAGGATATGGATTGACAGAAACTTCTCCTGTCATTGCAGTGAACACTCTTGAAGATATAAAATTCGGAAGTGTGGGGAAGCCTATCCCTGGAGTAGAGGTGAAGATCGCCGAAGATGGGGAGATCTTGACGAAGGGACCCCATGTCATGAAGGGGTATTACAAAATGGAGGCTGAAACACAAGAAGCTATTAAAGACGGTTGGTTCTACACGGGAGATGTAGGATTTTTGGATGAAGAAGGATTTGTCACTATCACGGACAGGAAGAAAGATATCATCGTTACGGCAGGCGGAAAGAATGTGGCACCTCAGCCCATAGAGAATATCATAAAAACAAATCTTTATGTCTCTAACGCGGTTATTATCGGAGACAAGCGGAAATTTATCTCTGCACTTGTAGTACCGAATTTCGAGAAATTGGTGGAATATGCAGACGCGAACAACATCAGTTACAGTGATTATGGCGATCTGGTCAAAAATGATAAGATCTTGAATTTTATCGAGTCCGAGATCAACAGGGCAACACCAGGATTGGCATCCTACGAAAAAGTGAAGAAAGTGGCTTTATTGGATAGGGAATTCGAGATCGAAAAGGGGGAGATAACACCGACTCTCAAAGTCAAGAGAAACATCATTGAGCAGAAATACAGAAGTATTATCGACAGTCTCTACCAAGAATGAATTAGGAGGATTTTTTCTCTATATAGAGGATCCGGCCACAGTTTTCACAGAGAATGATCTGGGTTTCGGCTTTTAGCTCGTTCAGCACCTGTGGTCGAATACGGATTTGGCACATCGAACAAAAATCATCGGTTACAGGAGATAGCGGGATTCCATTTCTATTCTTGAATATCTCCAAATAAAGCTTGGACTGTTCTTTAGGGATCTGTGGGATCAGGGCCTCTTTTTTTTGTGTGAGCTCTATATCCCTTTCTTCTAATTCCTTACTTTTCAGGATAAGTGCGTCTTTATCTTTGCTGAGTTTTTCTTTGGCATCGTTTGCTTTTGATTCCGCTTTCCGGATCTCCTCGCCGATGTCATCGGCATTGAGCATCTCGCTGATGATATCTTCTTCTCTTTTGTCGATCTTGGATTGTACGTCCTCGATCTCTTTCAGGAGTGCGCTATACTCTTTATTAGTTTTCACTCCACCTAATTGATGTTTGTATTTATCAATATACGCTTTGATATCCTGGATTTCCGCTTCAATCGTGCGTCGGCGTTTTTGGTTTTGGGTGAGTTTGTCTTTGGCTTGAGTAACTGCTTGGAATTGAGTTTCGATATTTTTATCGATGTCTTTCAGTTGGAGGGGGATCTTCTCAAGGATAAGAGTGGTTTGTCTTATTTCTTCATCTAGATTTTGTAGGTTGATTAGTTTGTCAAAGTCGATATCCACATCTTTTCCTCTGGTAAAAGTGGGCCTACCAGGATTCGAACCTGGGACTAACCGGTTATGAGCCGGTGGCTCTACCGCTGAGCTATAGGCCCTGCTATGCACTTATATCAAATCTTATATCTCAAGTCAATTTGATGAATTATTTATAAAAAAATTTCGATGCCCTATTTAATTTTCTCTTTCAAGAGTTGCAATCGATAGATTCTCATTCATTCAAGATTTTCCCTTTTCTTTGAGATAGTTGCATTTACTTATCATCGAAATTTTTTACCCTTCGGGCGCCGACCCGACCTAACCCACCGATCTCACAGCATCGGCTTCGTCGTAACTCATTCGTAGTAGTTCACTACAGCTTCATGAGCCACTGCCTCCACATTATTGTAAGGGTGGGGTGGGTTGGCCTCGACTCGTGAATAATCCATCTTTCGGTGGATTAGTTGGGGGGGTTATTGACCGTTGGTGAATGATTTGAGTTTTCGGCTTCTGCTCGGATGTTTGAGTTTTCTCAAGGCTTTGGCTTCGATCTGCCGGATCCTTTCACGAGTGACCTTGAACTGTTGTCCAACTTCTTCGAGTGTATGTTCGTTGCCATCACCCAAGCCAAACCTCATTTTTAAAACCTTCGCCTCCCTTTCAGTCAGAGTTTTTAGGGCTTCCTCGATCTGTTCTCTGAGGTTGATGTGAATGATCGTATCAGGAGGGGAAGGCATGATCTTATCCTCGATGAAATCACCCAGATGGCTATCTTCCTCTTCACCGATAGGAGTCTCGAGGGATATCGGCTCTTGAGCGATCTTTATGATCTTCCTGACCTTGCTGATCGGCATATCCATTTTCTTCGAGATCTCCTCAGAGGTCGGCTCACGTCCGATCTCCTGTACGAGACTTCGCGAAACACGGATCAATTTATTGATGGTTTCGATCATGTGCACAGGAATCCGGATCGTCCTAGCCTGGTCGGCAATGGCACGGGTTATGGCTTGCCGTATCCACCATGTGGCGTATGTGGAAAACTTGTATCCTCTTCGGTATTCGAATTTATCCACTGCCTTCATCAAACCCATGTTTCCTTCCTGGATCAAATCGAGAAATTGGAGTCCGCGGTTACTGTATTTTTTAGCGATCGATACCACGAGCCTGAGGTTGGCTGCGACAAGCTCTTTTTTCGCTTGATCGCTGATCTTTTTGCCAGTGGTTATGGAGCGCAGGATTCTTCGCAATCCCTGAGAATCGAGAGCGATCTCTTTTTGATAGCTCCGTATGATCTTAATGATCTCATTGATCTTTTTCTTGTATTCCGCCTCTTTCTTTTTGCTTCTGGTGTGGCTCATTGAGACTTTTAAGTCTTCTCTGGCCTCCTCTAACTCATTGATGGTTTTTAGTCTGCTTCGGAGCTCTATAATGATGATCTCCCGGTGGAGGGGGCGGATATTGAGCTCGCGGATGAGCCCGCTTATTTCGACGATTAAGCGACCTCTCGCAAATGCATATTTTTTTAGATTGGGGATTTTTTCCAGTTCGCTGCTGATCTCATAGATTTCCTTAACCTTATCCAAAATCTGTTTTTTCTTGATCTCATATTTTTCTTCAGAAAGTTCTTCTTCGGTAAAATCAAACATCTCTTGCAGGACGTCCGGATCTTCGTCCATCCTGTCCTCGAGAGAGATAACTTCGTTGAGCACAAGCCGTGTTTTTGACAGAGCTTTGATTATGGATTTTTCGCCCCGCTCTATCTCTTTTGCAATGGCGATTTCTCCCTCCCGTGTTAAGAGAGAAATGTTTCCCATCTCCCTAAGGTAGAGCTTTACTGGATCAGTTGTAGGCTCCAGTCCCTCGAGGGATACGACATCACTTTTTCTTCTTTTAGGGACGACCTCCCTCTGCTTATCGAGGATCTTAATTCCATAATCATCCATCGAACTGAGAAATTCATCAAAAACTTGTTGGCTCTCAGAGTCATCCTGGAAAGTTTTGTCGATTTCATCAAACAACAAATACCCTTGTTTTCTTCCCTTAGATATCAGCTGATGGATTTCGCTTTTTTGCTCGTCTCTATCTGATGGCAATGTTGACTCCTCTTTTACTGCAAATATTTGATGTCCAATCCTTTAAACATTAAATCAGAGCTCCTGATTCGGCAGGCGCAAAAGCTGCATTTTCACGTCTTGTAATTTTTTCATGACTAAAAGAGCTTTTTTCATTTCATTTGCTTTTTCGAGTCTATATATTTCGTGTTTTAATCCCAAGGACTCGTTTTCAAGGGCAAACTGTCGGAGCGCCCGCACACATTCCATAGCTTCTTCAACACTCGGCTCTTGCTCTTCCTCCTGTAAAATTTTCGCCAGGGAGCTAAAGAGGCTTTTATCAATTTTTTCTCGCATATTTTGGATATTGAAATCTACCCTGTTATTAATGAAATCCGACACTATCAGAAAAATGGATTCACTTTTTAGACCTGTGAAATCTTCCTTTTTCATAGCCTTTAGCACAGTTGGCACAATATTACTGTCATTGAATAGGATCTGCAGTAGGCGTTTTTCAGCATTTAGAAAAACTGTTTGTACTACCTTATTATCTTCTGCTTTGGCTCTGGTCTTTATCATAGAACGCAGAACGTCCTCTTTTAAATTGAGCTCCTCACTTAATTTTTTAAGATTTTCGCTTTTTATTATGGAGTTGGGTATTTTAATGATCTCGTTAACTATGTATCTCGCGACTCTATTTTTTTGCTCAGGACTTAGTTTTTTCTTTCCTCGTACATATTCAATTAAAAAATTGATTCCTGATTTGCTTTCCTCGAGCTTTTTTAAAAAATCTTCAGGCCCATATTTCCTTATAAAACTATCCGGGTCATACCCTTTGGGCAATGTCAACACACGGATTTCAACACCTTGTTCGAAACATAAAGAGATGGCACGGAGAGAGGCTTTTATCCCAGCTGAATCTGCATCGTAGCTAACGATCACTCTCGATTCAAAACGCGATGCTTGCATGACATGTTCGGATGTCAGGCTGGTCCCTAGAGAAGCAGCTGCATTTGGTATACCAGCTTGAAGCAGGGCGAGAAAGTCTGTATAGCCCTCGACAAGGATGGTCTCTCCTTGTTCACGGATGGCATCCTTTGTAAAATTCCAGCCATAGAGAAGTTTTCCCTTTGTGTAAATGGGTGTATCAGGAGAATTGAGGTACTTGGGTTCCTGGTCGATGATAGTTCGTCCTCCAAATGCGACCACTTTTCCTGTTGGAGTGAAGATGGGGAATATGATCCTTCCCCTGAATCGGTCGTAATGTCCTTCCGTTTTTGTCCTCCGCAGGACCAAGCCGGCCTTTTCCAGGAGGCCTGGGGAGATGTTTTTTTTCTGGAAGAAATTGAGCAGAGCATCCCATGAGTTGAGTGCGTATCCGATCTTGAGATTCTGAATGGACTCCTCGGATATCCCTCTTTTACGAAGATACTCATGGGCGTTTTCGCCCTCTTTTGTGTTGAAAAGGTTTTTTCTGAAGAAGGCCAAACTGTCTTCGCTGATCTTGTAGAGCGTTTCCTCCAATTTTGCCAATTGAGGTGAGAATTTCCTCTTTTCCGGAAGTGCAATGTTGTACTTTTCGGCCAAGAACTGCAGAGCTTCCGGGAAGCTCAGGTTTTCTTTTTCCATGACAAGGGTAAAAAGATCGCCCCCGATATTGCATCCAAAACAGTGGAAGAGCTGTTTGTCTTCGTCAACAGTGAACGAGGGAGTTTTTTCAGAGTGAAAGGGGCAGAGTCCCAAGTGTTTTTTGCCCCTTCGCCTTAGATTTGTATACTGTGAGGCAATATCGACAATGCTTGCCGCATTCTTGATTTGATCTATAACATCCATAGTGCGTCGAGATAGACTTCTGGTCCGAAATTAACTAGTAAAATATAGAGTTGACACCACTCCTTGTCAAGCTTCCTAGATGAATTATTCATAAAAGCTGCTGCCAAATTTACACTTTAAACATTCAATATTTAATCTAAACAAATATGGAAATATTCGTGGTTCGTGATAAAACTTAGTTGCAGAAACTCGAAAAGCTAGAGGTGATTGATGAGAGACGCCATATAGGCAGCGCCGAATCCATTGTCGATGTTAACAACAGCGAGTCCACCAGGACATGAATTCAGCATAGCCAACAGCGCAGCCAATCCTCCAAAACTTGTTCCATAACCAATACTTGTTGGTACTGCGATTATGGGGACTTCTGTGACCCCAGCAATAACACTCGGCAGCGCTCCCTCCATTCCTGCGGCTGTGATGATGACCCGGGCGTTTCTGATCGTGCCCAGCTCTCCGAATAGCCTGTGAAGGCCGGCCACGCCGACGTCGTAAATTTTATCTATATCATTTCCCAATATCTCGCAGGTCACTGCTGCTTCTTCAGCTACAGGTATATCTGAGGTCCCCGCAGTAATGATAACGATCCGTCCTTTCCCGGGAGGCGGATGGGTTTGTTTCAGGTAGATAGCTTTGGCAAGAGAATTATATTGAGCTTTGGGGATCTGCTGTTTGATCTTTTTGTAGACTTTGGGCTCCGCGCGTGTGATGAGAAGATTGCTGCCTTTATTGAGGATGGCCTTAGCTATTTTTAAAATTTGAGCGTCCGTTTTTCCGGCTCCGAAGACGACCTCCGGAAATCCGCACCGCAACTCTCTGTGGTGGTCGATCTTGGCGAAATTCAGGTCCTCGTAGGGAAAATCTTTCAGTCTCTTCAGAGCGTCTTTGGGAGAAATCTCCCCCTTTTGAACTTGGATAAGGAGCTTCTCAAGCTGTTTGTTCATCGACCCATTCTAGCACAAATCCTTTTGAAAATGCCAGACACAGGAGGTTCTACATATACAGAGAAAACACTGAAAGATGTTTTCTTATTATGGTGCCTGGATTCTTTTCAGCGTCTCTATTATACTTAAGGCGAAAATCACATGCTAGCGCAGAAAGCAACGATAAAAAAGGAGATCTCGTTTTCTGGGATTGGAGTTCATTCTGGGCAGAATGTAGTGTGTTTGCTTAAACCCTCCACCTCTGGAGAGATCCTCTTTTCAGTCAAAAATAAAGAGAGTTTTGAGATCCGCATTGATCCCTTGCAGGTTGAATCCAGTTTCAGCACTATCTTGACAGATGGACCGCGGAAGGTCCATACGATCGAGCATCTTTTGTCTGCCCTGTGTGTTTTTGGGGTAGATAGCATCGATATCGAACTTGAAGGAAGCGAGATCCCCATACTGGACGGGAGTGCTTTACCGATAGCGAAAGCCCTCAATGAGTGTGGGATTCAAACGCTCCCCCACAAAAAGACTTATCTGAAAGTCACCAAGCCCTTCGTTGTGCAGGAGGAGAATGCATCAATTTCGGTCGATCCGGATGAGGAGTTCAAAATAAGCTACACCATCGAATTTGATCATCCTGCTATTCAAAAACAGACATTGGACCTGGTCGTCAATGCAGAGAGCTTTCTCCAGGAGATCGCTCCTGCCCGCACTTTTGGATTTCTCAAGGATGTGGAGAGACTCTGGGATCAAGGACTAGCCTTGGGAGGGTCATTAGAAAACGCCATCGTCCTTGATGAGAGAGGCGTTATAAACGGACCCCTTCGGTTTGATGACGAGTTTGTGCGCCATAAAATCATCGATTTGATCGGAGACCTATCCTTGATAGGATATCCCCTCATCGGGCATTTTAGTGCCCACAAAGCGGGGCACTCGTTGCATCTCAAAGTTGTCCGTTTTCTCATCGAAAATCCTGAATATTATACTCTCCTCTAGCTTTTGAATTAAAAGCTTGTCAATAGAATGATTCTGAGATAAAATGGTCAACACTTTGATTTTAATATTGTTAGGGAGATAAAAGTGGCAACTGAGAAAGAAAAAAAGAAAATCGATAGCTACGAAAAAGCCATCTTATCCTTTGGTGAGGCGGTCCAAGCTTTCAGGAAAGGCAATTGTGAGAAGGCAGTGGAGTCGTTCAAGGCACTTATAGAAAAACACGCTTCCGAGAAGGAGCTCGTGGACCGTGCTCGAACCTATATAAAGATCTGTCAGGAAGTCAAGAATAAAGAGACAACTCCCCCGAAAACATTCGCTGATTTTTATGAGGATGGTGTTTCATTGATGAATCAGGGAAGCTATGAGGAAGCTTTGAAACTTTTCAAGAAGGCCATTGATAAAGACCCGGATCATGCTAAGATCCTGTACTCCATGGCTGCGATTTATCAGTCGATGGGGGATGCTGACCAGTCTCTCGAATTCCTCAAAAAATCCATCCAGAAAGATAAGTATTTCAAGATATTAGCCCAGAATGATTCAGATTTTGAAGCGTTGCGAGAAGATAAAAGATTTAAGATATTAACTAAGCTTGTATGAAAAAAGGCTTATCTGCTCTTATCCTTGCTGCTGGAAAGGGAACCAGATTTAAGTCGGATAAGATAAAAATCCTTCATTCCCTCATGGGGAAGTCCATGCTGCAGTGGGTGGTGGATTCTATCCAAAAACTGGGGCCCGACCGTATCCATATCGTGGTGGGCTATCAAAAAGATTTGGTCCAGAAGTCGCTGACCGGACAAAACATTGATTTTGTCTTCCAGACAAAACAATTGGGAACAGCTCATGCCGTTTTAGCTGCACAAGCCGCTCTAAAAAAGGAAGCAGACAAAGATCTCCTCATCATGAACGGGGATCTGCCATTGATCCGGAGCGAGACACTAAAACCGCTGCTCAGAAACCACAGAGAGAAAGGGAATTCTTTGACCTTTCTAACCACTGATCTGGATGACTCCACCGGATTTGGACGGGTTAAACTTTCTGAAGACAAGACATTCAGGATTATCGAGGAGAAAGATGCCACTCCAGCCCAGAGAAAAGAGAAAGAGATCAATGTTGGCATTTATCTCTTTCGAATAAAGGATCTTCTCAAAGGCCTCACCCAGGTCTCCAATAAAAACAAAAAAGGTGAGTACTATCTCACAGATATGATCGAAATCCTATCGCGGAACGGCAGGAAGGTCGGAAAGTACAAAACAAGGAACACCGAGGAGATCGTCGGTGTTAATGATCGGTATGAACTTGCTCGGGCGATTGATGTTCTGCGGCTGAGGAAGGTCAAGTCTCTCACTGATCAAGGGGTCACTGTTTACGATCCTGGATCGACATGGATCGATTACGATGTAAAGGTCGGGAGGGACACTGTTATCTACCCCTCGGTCATCCTGGAGGGAGAGTCCGTTATCGGAAGCCATTGCACGCTTTTTCCATATGTTCATGTGATCGATACCCGGGTCGGAAAAAGAGTTAAACTCCTCTCTTCTTCAATGATCGAACAGAGTGTCATCCAGAATGATGCTCAGGTGGGTCCTTTTACACATCTCAGGCCCAATACAATCATCCGACAGGGTGCAAAGGTCGGCAATTTTGTGGAGATGAAAAACACGGATTTTGGCCGGCATTCCAAAGCTGGTCATCTGTCCTATCTGGGGGATGCGGATATTCAAGAAGACGTAAATATCGGTGCCGGGACGATCACGTGCAATTATGATGGAGCAAGGAAGAGTAGAACCAAGATCGAATCGGGCGCATTTATCGGCTCTGGAACAGAACTGGTTGCACCTGTGAAGATAGGGAAGAAAGCCTATGTGGGCGCGGGTTCTACGATCACCAAAGATGTGTCCCCAGAAGCTCTTGCTGTTTCCCGGAGTCGTCAGGAAGAGATACCGGGTTGGGTTAAGAGAAAAAGGAAAAAATAATGTGTGGAATAATCGGGTACATCGGACCAAAAAACATTGTGCCCCTCCTTATCGATGGATTAAAGAAGCTGGAGTACAGGGGGTATGATTCTGCTGGAATCGCTGTCGTCGACTCGGGAAAGTTGTATCTTTATCGGGTGAAGGGAAAGATCAACAAGCTGGAAAGTATTCTGGAGGGAGAAACTGTTTCCGGGCAATACGGTTTAGGACACACGCGGTGGGCGACTCATGGCCGTCCCTCAGAGGAGAATGCCCATCCTCACCGCGATTGCACCGGTTCTATCGTCGTGGTCCACAATGGAATCATCGAGAACTATCTGACTGTGAAGAAAAAGCTCAGAGAGGAAGGACACGAATTCGTCACGGAAACGGATACGGAAGTCATCGCTCATTTGATAGAGAAATATTTCGAGGATAATTTGGAAGTGGCTGTCCAAAAAACTCTCAAGGAACTGGAAGGCAATTTTGCCATCTCTGCGATCTCCACAGAGGACAAGGATAAAATTGTGGCAGCCAAATCGGGCCCGCCTGTAGTTGTGGGGATAGGGGAGGGCGAAAATCTCGTTTCCTCTGATATCAATCCCTTGCTTTCCCACACACAAGACGTTGTTTTTCTTGAGGATGGAGATATGGCCATCATCCGGAGGGATGGTGTGGAATTCAGGGATTTTGACGGCAATCCATTAGAAAAGAAGCCGGAACGCCTGGCCTGGAACCCTATTATGATAGAGAAGAGGGGGTACAAACATTTTATGCTCAAGGAGATCTTCGAACAACCTCAGGTGTTGAGGGATACCTTCGAGGGGAGAATCTCACTGGACTCGGGAACAGTCAATCTGGGAGAGATCGAGATCTCCCCTTCAAATTTGAGAGACATCTCCCGAGTTGTTATCATCGCTTGTGGAACGTCTTATCATGCCGCACTCATGGGGCGATACCTTATCGAGACTTTAGCCCGGATACCGGTCGATGTGGAGTATGCCTCTGAATACCGCTATCGAGATTTTATCCTCGATCAGAATTCGCTTGTTGTAGTTGTGTCGCAGTCTGGAGAGACAGCGGATACGCTGGCAGCGCTTCGAGCTGTGAAGGAGAGAAATCCGTTGACTCTTGCCATCTGTAATGTGATCAATTCATCGATCGCAAGAGAGTCCTTGGGAGTCCTCTCAACCCATGCAGGTCCTGAGATCGGGGTTGCCGCAACAAAGACATTTTCGGCCCAGATGGGAGCTTTTGCTCTTCTGGCGATTCATCTGGCTCAGATCAAAAAAACGGTCGACAGCAAAAAAAGCCTCGCGCTTATTCAGGATCTCCAGCGAATCCCACATAAGATCGAGATGATCCTCAACGATGCGGACGATGTCGAGAAATTGGCATGGGATTTTGTGCCGTTCTCGCATTTCCTCTATTTGGGACGATGGATCAACTTCCCCATTGCGCTCGAGGGGGCGTTGAAGCTCAAGGAGATCTCTTACATGCATGCTGAGGGATATGCAGGTGGTGAGATGAAACACGGCCCCATCGCTCTCATTGACGAGAAAATGCCCACGATGGCCATCGTACCCAAAGATAGAGTCTATGATAAAATGCTGAGCAATATCTCTGAGATCAAAGCAAGAGTGGGGCATATTATAGCAGTGGCCTTTCAAGAGGATGAGGATATTCGGGATAAAGTGGATGATGTTATCCCCATCCCCTCAACGAACCAGCTCTTCACGCCCTTTTTAACGACTATCCCGCTCCAACTGTTCGCCTATTACATCGCAGCCATCCGGGGCGCCGATGTGGACCAGCCCCGCAACCTCGCCAAATCCGTCACCGTCGAATAAAATAAAATAGGGGACTGTCACCTATTTCCAGAGGTAATCAAAAAAGGGGACTGGCACCATTTTGTAACATCCCTGTAAAAAGGTGACAGTCCCCTATTTTTTACCAGGAGAGTCTGATAAGGATGCGGGCTTGTCGAGGCTGCTGCCTGCCCCACACATCACCGAAGATCGGAATATCCTCCTTGACGTAGGAGATAGGCCTCTGGCTGTTGAGGAGGTTGAACACATCGAGCCTCAGAGATAAGCCCATTCTCTGAGGGAGCTTAATGCCGCCCAGCCCGAATCTCTTTTCCACGCCGAGATCAAGGTAATTGTGCGAAGGAGTCTCTCTTACTCCTCTCGATTCGGGGTAGGAATAATATCCGCCAAAGAAGGGAACATACCCCATTTTTTCCCAGTAGTAACCGGAGATGTATTCAAAGGCGGCCGAAAAAGAGAAATCGTACGGAGCGAGATAAACCAGGTTGATCTTTAAGTCGTTGTCCACAGAGTAGGGGAGCTTGCCGTACCAACCCTCATCACCGACTCCTCTTCCTCCTAAGCCACCCAGAGCCCAATCCACATACTCCTTGACCTCCCTTAGTTCAGGCACATCGGGAACAAAGAGATGATTCCCAAACAGGCCCAGATGGCTGGTGCTTCCCTCCTCCTGATTCCAGGAACCGTATTCGGTCTGCCCCGGATTCGTCCCTTTTGCCAAGGCGTGGCTGTAAGACGCATTCAAGAAAAGACGTGTTCCTATCTTGCCATTTACTTCAAACTCAAATCCTTGATAATTCCGTCTTTTATGCTCGAAATTGTCATATAAAAATCTGTAGAGTGTTTCCAAATCCAGAATAGCGAGCACTTCTAACAGGTCATTAGCACTGGTCCTAACATAGCGGGCCATAACAGCCCAATCTCTTCCCAGCCTCCGGTCGAATTCTATGAGATAACGAGTCAGAAAATTGGGCTTCAGCCTTGAGGCTATTTCAAATGCCTGGAGCTTCTGTTCATTCTCGAATTCCCAGAAAGCCGGGTTGTGAAGTTCGCTTTGGGATGGATTATTCACTCCCTGCCATCTATATGTCCGGAATGTCAATCCAGCTCCGGAATTGAAGAATCCTAAAGGCATCGTCGTGATCGTATCCGCAAACCTCCCCCAACCGACTTTGAGCACATTGACACCGTCCCCAGTTATATCCACTGAAAGCGATAGACGCGGAGAGAGAAAGTCTGCCACAGACCATGACCACAGTTTTTCTTTGTTATCATCCAGTGTTGTCTGCGTCTGACTCCGCAATCCCAACATCACAGTAAATCTGCCGAAAGTGGCTCTGTCGGCAACAAAAAATCCAATCCCATTGGAGGAATTAGCCATATCAAAAGCGCCGTATTCATAGAAAAATGTGGGGGTTCTCCCCCCCTCATCCCAGCTCTCCCAGTAGTATTTGGTTCCGGAATCAAAATCATTTCCAGGGAAAAGGTTTTCATTTTTTCCGGTGAAGTCCACTGTGAACCGAGACGAAAATGAATAATATTCAAAACCCAGTTTGATCTCATGATGGCCAAAAGTCTCTGTATCGAAATACTTAGTGAATTTGATGTTAAAATCCATCCGTCGTGAATCGTCCGTGACATTCCCGTAAGAGTTATTGATGTTGCGGCCCAGGTCTTCGATGTAATACTGTGCCGGTCCCAGATCACCATTAAGTGGCTCGATCAGAGAGTCCCTCGTGACCCACCCCAAACCGGACTCGATGAAAGTTGTCGCATTCAGGATCCCCTTATAGTTGAAGCGAAAGAGAAAATCAGAGAAACTGTCCTTTTCATAAAGCTCTGGGAAACCGATCCCCCCTTCCTGTCCTAAGTTTGTGTTATAGCTCGTCGTTAACGACAGGTTATGATTGACATTCAGAGCAAAAGTGAGCTTGGCAAAAAAGTTGTTGCGCTTTGTGGAGAGGGTTCCCCCGGGCACATGCAGGTAGTCCACCGTATCTTCTCTTGTCTCTATTGTATCCGTGAAGAGGTTCTGTGAGATAAAAAACCAAAGTTTGTCCTTGACGATTGGTCCTCCAAGATTCAAATACCAGTTGTAGTTCGAGAAATTGTCCGCCACGCTGACCAAAGCCAGCTGATCTTGCCGTTTGGCCTGAAGATTTTTATCCATAAACACGAGAGATAACTCCCCAGAGAAGTCATTGCTTCCGCTTTTTGTGACCATATTGATGATGCCACCGGGGGCGGTCCCATATTCCGGGCTAAAAGCATCGGAGATGACCTGGATCTCATCTATGGAATCATAATTCAGCGGCATCCCCGATCCCCTCAGTCTCACACCGCTTATCGAGAGACCATCGAGTATCCAGTTGTTGCCCTCCTCCCCCTCGCCTCGAATGCTCGGCTGTCCCTCTATGGCCACCCCTCTCCTTGTATTCATCCGGACTCCCGTGACACCTGGAGCAAACTTAACTGCATCCACAACCGTACGATTCTGTGATGGCATCTTCTCCAGATCATCGCTGCTCAGATAAAAACTCGTGTCTATGGATGTTATATCGATGAGTGGTGTGTCTGCAGTGACGACGATCTCCTCTTGGAGCTCTGATAGCCTCATGGTTGCTTCTAAACGTGTGACTCGCCCGAGCCGAACGATGACATTTTCTTGGGTGATAGGGATAAATCCCTCAAGATTGAAAGTCAATGTGTATTTGCCGATGGGTAATAGAGGAAAGTAGAAGTCACCATTTGGGGTGGAAAGAACACTCCTCTCTCCCTGAAGATTTGGTCCCCTCACCGTGATCGCAACACCGGGAAGCCCTTCTCCGGTCTCATCGACTACTTTGCCCTGGATCTCGCCGGTTTCAGTGGCCATCAGGCTCACAACACACAGGAGAAGAAAGCCACACAAAATAAAAACAGTCTTTTTATTATTCATTGTCACCCTGTTGCGTCACCTTCCGGACATAAAAAGTGCGCTGCAACGCAGTGATGTTCGAGATGACGGCTATAAAAAGCAAAATTCCTGTCATCAGCGGGTCGAAGATATCAAAAACAATGCCAAAAATCGTACCCAAGAGGAGAAGAGCCATCCGTTCTGCCCTCTGCATCACCCCGATCTTACATTCAATCCCCAGCCCCTCAGCTCTGGCTCTGGTGTAACTCACCATCGTAGAGCCGAGGAATGTGAAAAACGGCACCCACACTACCCAGCTCTCCCTAAAATGATAGGCAAGACCCAGGTAGATGAAGAACTCAGAATATCTATCGAGCGTGGAGTCGAATATCGCACCAAAATCGCTCGTGGCGTTGGTCTTCGCCGCCACCTTACCATCCAGCATGTCGAACAAGCCACAAAGAAAAATCATAAGGCCCGCCCAACCTGGCTTCTCCAAGGCAAACATAACACCCGCTCCCACACCGAACAGAAGGGCTAAAACCGTGAGGGTGTTCGGTGTGAATTTAAGAGCCACAAACAGATCGGCGACTCCATTCGCAAAATTCGTCGCCGCAATTATTAAAAATTGCGGCATGATGCGGACATTTTTCTTTTTTTGCTCAGACATTCCTATCTAGAATTTCCCGATATTTCCATGAAAATGTCAATCTAACCCAATACCAGCCAAAATTCAAGTGCTTTGAATTTACGATATTTTATGTGGTAAGGTCACTACAGAATATGGGGAAAGGAGTCATATTAAAACTCATCTGGAGGGTACGATGAGAAAGTATTCAATCTTTTTTCTGTGTCTTATGATTTTTCTTTTGGGGACAACTTTGGCTCAAGAAAGAAAATTACAAGCGAGAAAGACGATAACCGTCACGTCTCCAAAGGCTGGAGATGAATTTAAAACCACAGACTCGATCCTAGTTTCATGGAAATCGGAAGGCATCACGGGAAATGTAAAAGCCTCACTCCATAAATACCAACAATCCGAGGTCCAAACCTACGATCAAAATCTTTCTCCCACAGGCTCTCTAAATGTGCCTCCGGGCAAGATCACACCAGGCAGGTATTTTATCAGAATTCAAGAAGCAAACGGAAACGTTAAGGGAGATTCTGGTGTTTTTTCGGTTCTGCTTCCAATTGACAAGCCAAACTTAGCCAAACGTCAACCCCGAACCATCGAGGTCACTATCCCCGTCCAAAAACGCGACCGGCACAGCCGGAGAAAACAGAGTTATGATTGGGCTGGCTTTTCAACACTTCCTGATGATCCCTAACATTCGAGTACACCAACACATGCCCGAGTGGGATTTGAAAATCATTTCCAAGAATCAGAGGGGATGTGGTTTTATGTTGGCTTCATTTATAGATCTCGCCTCTTTTTTGACATCAGTCAATTTGTCGGGAAAAAGGGTATCTTACTAGAAGCCAAACTAAAACTAACAAATTATTCAACAGATTCAAACTACCCAGGCACTAGCTCCTGTGGGCACCAATTGCATGTTCTCACCGGTGTTTGGGAACTGCCCGTTAAGTGCATCGAAACTCCGGGATACTTTTACAAAAACATACCGCCCAATGAGAACAACATGACCATCGACATCCTTCAGCAGGTGAGAGACTGGATTAGTGGAGCTGAAGTAAACCACGGGCTTCTTTTTACCGGAGTTAACGAATCATGGCAACATAATAATCAGAAATGCGTTTCCTATTACATCGCGGAATTGTACATCAAATTTCGCGAGATTCCCTAATAATCACAATTTGTTATTTCTGCTCCAGTGAGGGGTGTGTTATAATCACACAAGACAATTTTAGGATATAACATACTACCCATGACGCAACAGGTGACACGCCACCACCCAGAATTGAAACGTATCCTCTAAGTCATTGATTCTATACGTGCCGGGGTGGCGGAATTGGTAGACGCAAGGGACTTAAAATCCCTCGTTGGTTATCCAACGTGCCGGTTCGAGTCCGGCCCTCGGCACTCTTAAATCTTAAGTAACCATTGACAGACTCAATCAAATTATGCTTTACTATGGTGTTATTTCGGCTATGAGAAAAAATATCATTTCAACAGAAGGATTAACAACTCATACGCCCTCCCTCTCTGTCTATTACACCTATTATGGGCGCTAAGCGTCCATATATACAAATACCCCAACTCTTGTCTTATTAAAAAAAGTCGTCTTGTTTATATTCCCCTGGAAAGAGGTGTTTGAAATGAACGATATCAGGTTAGTCACTTTAGAAAATAAAAAGAAAACGACGATTCAGGTTGGAAACATCCGCATCGGTCGGGATTTTGTACTGATAGCAGGCCCTTGTAGTGTGGAAGACGAAGAACATACATTGAATATTGCCACGGCTGTGAAGAAGGCAGGAGCCAACATGCTGCGTGGAGGGGCGTTTAAACCAAGAACTTCTCCCTATTCCTTCCAAGGCCTTGGATTAAAAGGCCTCAAGATCCTAAAAAAAGCTCAGGAACTCACTGGGATGCCCATTGTATCCGAAGTCCTTGATCCTCGAGATGTATCATGGATGTGCGATTATGTTGATATCCTACAGATCGGTGCCCGGAACATGCAGAATTTTTCCTTGCTCAAAGAAGTGGGAAAGGCTGAGAGGCCGGTCCTTCTCAAAAGGGGAATGTACTCCACCATATCTGAATGGCTAAGCTGTGCGGAATACATTTTAAAGGAAGGAAATTCCGATGTGATCCTCTGTGAAAGGGGGATCAGGACTTTCGAGACCTACTCACGGAATACCCTTGATCTCAGCGCCGTTCCAGCTGTCAAGGAACTCTCGCATTTGCCGATCATTGTTGATCCCACTCATGCTACAGGCAGAGTGAGTCTGATTCCCCCCATGAGTTTGGCTGCTGTGGTTTCAGGAGCGGATGGATTGATCATTGAGGTTCATGATAATCCAGAAGAAGCTTTAAGTGATAAAGACCAGGCCTTAACCCCTGAATCCTTTGCTGAATTGGCAGATAAGATCTTCCGCCTGCGCGATTTCATGGAGGAATTGAATTAATACTTTAAGTTGTCAGATTTAGGAATCTGTGGAGGTGAGACATGAGCTTGGCAGAGATCAGGAAAAAAATCGACTGCCTGGACATAGAAATACTGGAAAAATTGAACGAGCGCCTGGCGCTTGCCTTGCAAACAAAGGCATTCAAACCAGAAATATCTGATTGTGAGCGTGAGATTCGGGTTTTAGAAAGAGTTAGAGAGTATGCCAGAAAACTTCAGCTTATCGATTCCGATTTTGCTGAAAAGGTATTTACTGAACTTATTAGGGAGGGCCGTAGGCTTCAAGACGAGGAGGAGAGATGAAGATCACGATTTTGGGTGCTGGAAACATGGGCACATGGTTTGCTAACCAGCTAAAAAGTGAACATGAGATCGGAGTTTATGACTCAAATATTGAAAAGGCTAACAGGATTTCCGGAGTGAGGATTTTTGGTGAACTGGCGGAGATTGAGGATTTCCAAACTGAGATACTCATCAATGCTGTCAGTATACAGAATACGGTTTTGGCATTCGAATCGGTTACCTCCTATCTCCCAGAGGATTGTATCATCGCGGATATCATGTCAGTGAAGGGAAAGATCAACGAGTTTTACGATGGCTGTAATTTCCGTTTTGTGTCCATCCATCCCATGTTTGGACCCACTTTTACAGAAATCGATCAGATGGGAGAGGAGAATATCATCTTTATTCGTGAATCATGCTTTGAGGGTTCTTTGTTTTTCAGGGATTTTTTCCAAGGATTGGGCCTCCGGATCTTCGAGTACTCCTTCGACGAACACGACCAGTTGATCGCGTATTCTCTGTCTCTGCCTTTTGCGTCCTCGCTTGTCTTCGCTGCGAACATGGATTCTTCGACTGTTCCCGGGACCACTTTTAAGAAACATCATGAGATCGCAAAAGGCCTCTTATCAGAGGAGGATGCTCTTCTCTCCGAGATTCTTTTCAATCCTTATTCTCTTTCCCAATTGGAAAAGGTCACAAACAAACTCGAATTTCTCAAGCATGTTATCCGGCAACGGGATTTTGACGAGGCACATAAATTTTTTGATCGTTTGAGAAAAAATATTTGATGAATAAAGCTGCCAAAGTCGAGAGCGCCTGTTCCTTTCTCTACTTGGGTATTAAAAATTCTTAAAGAGATTATGTTTTGAACCAGCCCTGGGTCCGCAAACAGATCCGCACAAGCATCAACATCACAGGGACTTCGATAAGGACTCCGACCACAGTCGCTAATGCCGCTCCGGATGAGAGCCCAAAAAGCATGACTGATGTGGCTATGGCCACTTCAAAGTGATTGGATGCACCGATCAGGGCCGAGGGGGCCGCATCCTCGTAAGAGAGTTTCAATACTCTCGCCAGCCCATAAGCAAGCCAGAATATAAGGTTCGTCTGGAGGAAAAGAGGAATGGCGATCCAAAGTATGGTCAAAGGGTTCGAGAGTATAACTTCTCCTTTGAAAGAGAACAGAAGGACTAGGGTCACCAACAAGGCCGTAATGGTTACTGGTGTCAGGATATGCAGGAATTTTGTGTTAAACCAATCTATGCCTTTTTTAGCTAGGATCAATTTTCGTGAGATATAACCCGCCACAAGCGGCAGGGCCACATAGATACCGATAGATAGCAAAAGAGCCTTCCAGGGAACAGGAAGACGGCCTATACCTAACAGAAATCCTCCCAGAGGACCATACAAAACAAGCATCGTCAGGGAATTGATGGCGACCATGACCAGCGTGTGTCCATCATTTCCTTTTGCCAGGTAGCCCCAGACCAGGACCATGGCTGTACAAGGAGCGATCCCGAGCAGTATACAGCCCGCAAGATAGCTTCGCCATAGTGGGACTACTAACATTTTGACGCCTTCGACAAGAACCACTGTTCCGGCCCCATGTTTGGCTCCCAGCGGAAGGTCGAGACCCAAGGGCATCTTGATATAATCTAGGGCTTCGGGTCCGATAAAACTTTTGAACAGGACACCAAGAAACAGTATGGCGATGGCGTACATCGTGAAAGGCTTGACGGCCCAATTGACGAATAAAGTCAGGCTGACCGGTTTGAAATTCTTGCCAGCCTTAAGCACTTCGGTAAAATCGATCTTGACCATGATGGGATACATCATGAAGAAGAGACAGACTGCAATGGGAATGGAAACGACAGGCGCTTCATTGACATAGATGGCTAGGCTATCTAGATATGTGGCTACCTTTGGGGCCAGTTTTCCCAGAACTATCCCAGCTGCGATGCATAAAATGACCCAGATACTCAAATACCGTTCAAATAGACTGAGGCCTTTGGGTTGCTTGGTTATACAGGCGTTATCTTCCAATGTCTTCTCTCCTAGCAATTGGAATAGAATAACACATTTCTGTCAATAATTAATTTTGTTGTGGATTGAAGTCTGACTTACTGATGGAGGCTTACTATCTGCGGGTTCCCATCAAGTTCAAGTAAGGATGTATATAGCTTTTAGGCAGAAAATAGTTTTTTGTCTATTTCCAAGCTGAGGAGGGGGTCTTAGCTTCTTTTTCCTGATGGTTTTTCATCATGCTCAAAACAGATTCAGGTATTTCATGCAGATACTCAATCCCCATTTCAAAAAGATCCGATGTGTGAAAATTTGTTACCCATCGTACTTTTGCTACAACATTGACGATCTGCCTTGTGCGCGATAAAGACAATGTGATTTTCAACAAAGTCCCGATAGGGAAGTATCTGTCGGTCAAAAGTCTCTGGCCCCCCTCAGAGATGTCTCTTGTTAATGCGTATGTTACGTTTTTCGGGCGGAAATCCTTGCCTTCAGGATAAAACTCGATTACAACCTTTTTTTCCTCTCTTAAGCGTTGGTCTTTTCTCTTTTCTTCCATTGGACAACCCCAGCAATTGGAAGTTTTTCCAAAATTTAGCAATACCATCTTAACGCATGCTCGGATTTGGTCAATCGCCTTTTGGGGGGATATAGGGGGCGATTTTTTAGATTTTTAACAAATTGACAGTGAAGCAACCAAGTGATATACAGGAAAAAGCATTTATGACTTAAGGCTTTATTTAAAAAACAATGGCAATCAAATGTCCAAAATGTAAAGCTGAGAACACCTCTGATTCCAATTACTGTAAAAGCTGTGCAACTCAGCTTATCTCTTCAGAAGAATCCCAAGTTTCTGTGACAGTTACACTTGAGACCCCCAAAGAGGAATTGACCACAGGTTTTACATTTGCGGATCGATACCAAATTATCGATGAACTCGGTCAAGGGGGGATGGGAAAAGTCTACAAGGCTTTCGATAAAGAAGTGGATGAAAGGATCGCACTAAAGCTCCTGAGACCCGAGATCGCCGCAGATCTAAAGACGATCGAGCGTTTCCGGAACGAGCTTAAATTGGCCCGTAAGATCGGACATAAAAATGTCTGCCGGATGTATGACCTCAACAGAGAAGAAAATACGTATTACATTACTATGGAGTATGTGCCTGGTGAGGATTTAAAGAGCTTTATCAAGCGATCAAAACAGTTGACGCCAAGCACGATCATTTCCATTGGGAAACAGGTCTGCGAAGGCCTGAGTGAAGCCCATAGGCTGGGAGTTGTTCATCGCGACCTCAAACCCCAGAACATCATGATCGATAAAGAAGGCAATGTGCGTATCATGGATTTTGGAATTGCCCGCTCCCTCAAGGGAAAAGACGTAACCGCAATAGGAGTGATAATCGGAACCCCCGAATATATGTCGCCCGAACAGGTGGAAGGGAAAGAGATCGATGAGCGATCCGATATTTACTCCTTGGGCGTTGTCCTGTATGAAATGGCAGCAGGGCATGTGCCCTTTGAAGGGGAGACAGCTCTCAGCGTAGCCATGAAACACAAGGGAGAACTCCCCAAAAATCCTAGAGAGTTCAACCCACAGATTCCTGGGGATCTCTGCTCTATCGTGCTTAAGTGCCTCGAGAAAGACAAAGACAGACGGTATCAAAGCGCCGATGAGTTGTTGAATTCACTTAAGAAATTCGAAGAATCGCAAACGGATAGAACCCGGATATCTGAATGGAAAACGTCCATCGCTGTGCTTCCCTTTAAAAACATGAGTGCCGACCCAGAACAGGAATATTTTTGTGAGGGATTGGCCGAAGAACTCATCAATGCATTTACTCAAATGAGAGACTTGCGTGTGGTTGCACGGACGTCCGCCTTTTCTTTTAAAGGAAAAGACGTCGACATCCGGGATGTCGGACGAAAGCTCAACGTGGAGACCGTGCTTGAAGGAAGCGTCCGGAAAGCCGGCAATCGGCTGCGTGTAACAGCACAGCTTATCAATGTGGCCGATGGCTTCCATCTCTGGTCTGAACGCTTCGATAGAGAGTTGGAGGATATATTTGCCATCCAGGACGATATCGCTCAGAGCATTGTCAAAGAGCTCAAGATTGAGATCTTGGGCGCGGAGGAAGAGCCTCTCGTTAAGGTCCATACGGAAAATACTGAAGCTTATGAAGCATATCTCAAAGGCCGTTTTCATCTATTCAAATTCACACACGAACATTTCGACACTGCGCTTGAATACTTCCACCTCGCCCTTGAAAAATATCCCAAATATGCCCTGGCATATGCAGGGATCGCGTTCTATTGGCTTGCTATGGCAAACCTGG